>Ga0247842_10000537_pt1 | contig 77061 bp, 78 predicted proteins | sample LaCruzMarch2015__3_FD_192411 | JGI IMG/M metagenome (GOLD analysis project Ga0247842, IMG submission 192411) | Freshwater microbial communities from meromictic Lake La Cruz, Castile-La Mancha, Spain - LaCruzMarch2015_19m | ecosystem: Environmental > Aquatic > Freshwater > Lake | place: Spain... | reverse complement strand
GGCATCTCGTGCACAGCGAAGTCCCGCAGCCCGGCTGCCTCGCACCAGCGGCGGTAGTCTCCCTCGCCGTAGACGTCACCGCCGCTCGTCGCGACGAGCATGTTCACGGCGAACAGCGACGACGGCAGGCCCGTGCCCTGCAGGAAGTCGAAGATGGCAAGGGCGCCGCCATCTCTGAGAGCGTCGGCCGCGCCGTCCACGACCGCCGCGCATTCCTCACGGGACATCGAGTGGAAGAGGTTGCCGCAGTAGACGAGGTCGAAGCCCCGCGCGGGGATGCCCTGGGTCGCGTCGCTCTTGATGGTGGCGATGCCGGCCTGCGCGAGGTCGTCTGCCATGAGGTCGATGACCTCGGGGAAGTCGAGGACCGTCGCCTGCCAGCCGCCTTCCTGGAAGGCAAGCGCCTGCGTGCCCGGGCCGCCGCCGATATCGAGCACGGTCTGCGTCGCCGGGAACAGCGCCGCGAGCGTGTCGACCAGCGGCCGGGCGCGCTCGCGAGCCCCGGCGCGCATGGAGCCGATGAAGGCGCGCAGGGACTCTGGCGTGCGCTCGGAACGCGCCGGACCGCCGCCTCGCAGCACCTGCGGCAGATGCACCCAGCTGACGAACAGATTGTGGAGGTGCAGGAGCCGGTCGCCGACAAAGGCCGCGTCGCTGGGGTCCAGGAGCGCACGGGCTTCGGGCGCCACCATCACCCCATCACCTTGCCGCTCGAGGTAGCCGGCATCGACAAGGACGCTGATCACGCGCCGCGTCGCGCGCCCGTCGAGGGCGAGCTACTCGGCCGCTTCCTCCGGGCTCAGCGGCGCCTCGAGCAGCGCCTCGACCAGGCCGACCTTGAGGGCCGCCATAAGGACGATCTGCGGTTGCCACTCCATGAGGGCGACCTGCCGTTGCCACTGGCCGGGGAGGAGATCTGCGTGGGCCACCATGCCTCCTTGCCCAGATGTGTCCATGCCAAGTGCGATTCCAGTCAATCGCTGGCCGGGATTCTTCACGAACAAACTGACAGCGCCGCCGATTCGGCCTTTGAAGAACCTCCCGGGCGGGAACTCTGCGGCTTGTCAGAACGCACAATCCCCACTTTGGAGGATCACCGCGCAGGTGAACGCTACCAAGCCTCTTTCGCACATGGAAGTCGTCTGCTACATGCCCGGCCTGACCGATGGCCTCGTGATGGGACTCTCCGTGCACGCCCCGGGCAGTGCGCCACGAGCCCGGCTGCGTGGCCCGCGACCTCGCCGTGGTGTTCGCCGACGGCCGGCATGCCCTCACCGACCTCGGCGCCCTCAGGGACCAGGGCGTGCTCTTCGGCGCGGTCGCCGCGGACGCCACCGCCAACCGCTGCGTGGAGCGCCTCGACGCAGGGCATGCCGAGCCCCTTCGCCTCTACCACGAGATCGTTCCACCACCTCACCATCGACCACAAGACGCCGGGGCTTGAACGCGCGGTGAGCGCCCCGGCCGGCCCGCGTCGACGCCGCGCAACTCAAGGGCCGGACGCCCCCAGACGATACCAAGGCATATGGCAACGCAGAAAAGCGCACACGGCCGGGAGCGCCCGGCGCCGCCCGCGAACGCGGATCTCGACGACGACCGTCGTTTCTACCGCGTCATGCTCTGGGGCTACGTGACGCTCTTCCCTCTCATGGCCCTCTTCATCGCGGTGGCCGTGCTCGCCAACTCCTCGGCCGTGCTCGTGTACTCCGTGAACTTCGGCATATCGATCGCCGTCCAGTCCTTCTCGCTCTATGCGATGCGCCAGGTGATGCAGAACAACACGTTCCGCTTTCCTTACGGAGCCGGCAAGCTCGAGAACTTCGCAGCCTTCCTTGGCGGCGTGCTCAACGTGCCCTCGGGGATCTACGTCGCCTACGCCGCCACGCTGCGGCTACTCGACCCGGAGCACGTCGGCTACGGCCTCAGCATGATCCCCGTTGCCATCGAGGCCGCACGCGTGATCGTGCTGTACGCAAGCGTCTCGCGTCTGGCGCGCAGGACGCAAGATCCGTCCCCGCTGCTGCAGGCCTACCTGCTCGACTACCGGGTCAACGTGCTCAGCGATTGCGGCGTGCTCATCGCGTTTGCCGCCGGATGGCTGCTCGTCCACAACGGCCTGAGCACTCTCGGCGACCGTTTGGACCCGCTCGTCGCCCTCGCCATCTCCGCGTACATCATCTGGATCGGCGTGATCCTGGTACGGCGCAACTTCCGCGCCCTCATGGACCTGCCGCTGCCGGAGGAGGAACAGCTGCGGGTGATGAAGGTGCTGGCCGCGCACTACGCGGACTACGAGGCCATCGGCACGCTCTCCACGCGCTCCAGCGGCAAGCAGCGCTTCGTCGAGATCGAGCTCGCCTTCCCGGGCAGGCGCACACTCGACGAGGTCGGCGCGCTCGGTGCGCACATGGAGAAGGCCCTGGCGGCCGACGTGCCGGGGCTCACCTTTCGGGTCATCCCGGCCGTGGCGGAGGCGGGTCGAACGCCTGGGCAGGCTTGCCGACATCCTCTCGGGGAGTGACGCGAGATCGGCCTGCGCCCGCTCGCGCGAGGACCTCCTCGGGGCGCGGGTGCGGCATCACCTCGAGCGCTCACCCGGTGTGCATGCATCCTCAAGAAGTGGGGCGCCACTGTCGATACTTGAGAGGCAAGCCCGGCGGGGCGCCGAGCGTCGGCCTCCCGGCAGCGCTGAGAAAGGCGGAACGATCATGCGAGGTAACAAGTCCATAGTCCTCTTCCTGACCCTGCTCGCCGCGGGGCTGCTTCTGGTGGCCTGCGGCGACGCGGCGCAGCCGACTGAAGGCGCCGCCACCGAGAAGGCGGCGATCACGGCGTACTGCGACGCGAACGGCATCGCCATGACCGACCTCGTCATCTCGGGCGAAGACGGCGAGGGCGACAAGCCCACAGTGAGCGCGCAGGACCCGAGCTGGCAGATCGATTACGCCTTCCCCGCGATCGAGGAGGGCGCGGGGTCCTTCTTCCTGCTCCAGAAGACCGGCGCCGGCTGGACCGTCGTCGCGGCCACCAAGGAGATCGGCTGGACCACCGCGCAGCTCACGGCGCTCGGCGCGCCCACGGACATCGTGATCGACCCGACGCGCGACCCGGCGGCGACCCAGAAGCAGGCCATCGTGGCGTACTGCAAGGCGGCCGGCATCGTCATCCCCAACATGGTGGTCAACACCGAGGACGCCGACAGCGAGCCACCGACGGTGAGCAAGGAGGACCCGAGCTGGGAGATCGACTACGCGTTCCCGGCCGACGCGGAGGGCAGGGGGGTCTTCTTCCTCGTGCACAAGGTGGACGGCAACTACACGGTTGTCTCCGACACCGGGAAGGCCGGCTGGACGGCGAAGCAGATCGAGGAGCTGGGCGCGCCGGCCGACCTTCTGCTCGACCCCACGCAGTAGGGCGCCGGGCACGCCGCCCACGAACGCGAGGCGGACTATGCGGGGCCGCGCCGCTTTCTCCCCCGTCCGCCGAAAAGCACCAGCCCGACCGGCCAGAGGTACCGCGTCCCGCACGCCCACACGATCGCCAGCGTGACGAAGAACGCGGTGCTGGTGAGCAGCGCGATCTCGACGAGCTGCGGCGGGTGCGGCCAGACCTTCTGCCAGAGCGGGTCGGCGTAGTGCACCACGGCCACGTGAGCGACGTAGACGCCGAACATGAGGGCGCCCCAAGCGACGATGGTCCTCCCCGCCACACTCCGCCGCCACACCTCCTCCCACCCGGCGAACACGCCGAGCAGGGCGCAGGCGCCGACGAACTGGTAGGGGAGGCCGCTGAGCAGGAAGAAGTCGCGCGAGACGGCGCCGAAGTGCGCCACCTGGTAGCGCATCTCGAGGTGGTACGGCACGAAGAGCACGCCGGCCGCCGCCAGCAGCCACCAGCGGCGGCGGCGCATCCACTCCATGGCGCCGGGGCGGTAGCCGAGCCAGATGCCCCACACGAAGAACAGCGCCCACGCGAGGCAGAGCTTGCCCCAGTGCCACTCGAACGCGCGGCCGTCCGCGCCGGAGGTCCAGAGCAGGTACTCGGACACGCCGTAGAACGCCACCGAGCTCACCGCCGACAGCCCGAGGACCCACGCCAGCAGGCGCGGCCCGAACCAGCGCGCCAGCAGCGTGTACAGCACGAAGAACTGCAGCAGCACGAAGATGAAATAGAGGTGCATCTCGCCGGTGAGCAAGCCGAAGAGCGCCCAGGGGTCGCGGATGGAGCCGCCGTTGGCGAGCGTGAACATCCAGAAGTAGACCACGTTCCAGAGGACGAACGGCAGGATGAGGCTGAGCGCCCGGGACGACCAGAACCGCCGCACATCGAGCCGATAGGCCGGGTCACGGTGCTTCACGCCGATCAGGTAGCCCGAGATCATGAAGAACGCCGGGACGACGAAGCGGATCAGCGTGGAGACGAACACGGTGACGCCGCTCGAGCCCGAGCGCATGGCAGAGATGTCGGTGGCGTGCGCGACCACCACGAAGAAGACGCAGGTGACGCGCGCGACCTCGAGGTAGGCGAGCTTCTGCTTCGCGGGCCTCGCCGCCACGTCCGCGCTCACCGCGGGTGCGCTCGCACCCTGCATCTTCGTCGCCACCGTGCCTCCCATCGCCCGCCGTGCCGTCGCCCTGTCGATCGGCGCGGGGCTCCCCGCACCGAGGTCCGCGCGGCTCAGGCTACGTTAGCATGAGGACGGCACGACCGCCGAGTCCAGCCGGCGCGGCGGCGATGCGCGCGCTTGGGGCGAGCTCGACCAGAATGTCGACGTCGCCGTCGTCGCCGGCCTCGTCGGGCGCCACCGAGCCCAACCCCCGGATCAGTCCGCAGCCCGTCTACGTCAACCTGGAGGCAGCCCCTACCTGGTGACGATGAGGTAGGCCAGCACTGCGGCGAAGACCGAGAACTGGACGATCGCGCTCGCCACGTCCAGGCTCCGCACGCTGTGGACGACCCCGTTCTCATGCTGCTTCAGCCTGTGGTTGCTCCAGATGATCTGCAGCAGGGTCACGATGATCATGGCGTAGGCGAGGACGTAGATCTTGTCGATCAGGACGAGGTAGGAGACCTCCGGCAGACTGGACGAGTACGAGACCTGGAGGAAGACCGTGGTCAGCAGGGCGGTGGCGGGCATGCCGGTACGCAGATCGATCCAGTGCGGCCGCAGCAGCAACGCCAGCCAGTTCGTGAGCAGCACGATCACCAGCGGGAACAGGAGCTTCCAGTAGAAGAAGTCAGTGTTTCGCTCGATCTCGACGGAGTACACGAGGCTCGTGAACCTGGTTGCCGCGGGGCCGGCGGAGGTGTCGCCGAAGTTGGTCTGGTAGTCGTGGACGAACGTCTGCGACGTGAGACTCGAGACGCTCCAGCCGGGGATGATCATGCTCGCGTCAAGCCCGGCGTTCTCGGTGTCGGCCACGTAGACAGCCTGGTCCACGGTCCTTCTCGTGTCCTCCAGATACAGGGCGATCTGCTGACTGTCCAGGGGATACTGACGCAGATCGTACGGCTGGTAGAAGCGCCCGTTGACGCGCATCTCCTGATACTTGGAGCCGTCCGGGAGCGTCGTCGGCGTCACGAAGGACTTGGTCGTCTTGAGCTGCCAGTCCTCGACGGCATTGGCGAACTCGAGCGTGGCCGTCGGGTCGGCGTGACCCCTCCACGAGAACCAGACATAGGCGGTGATGAAGCACGTGTTGGACTGAAAGTCGATGCCGTAGATGTTGACCCAGTAGGCGCCGACGGTCACCATCTCCGCAGTGGCTGGCGCCTCGCCCATCGGCAGGTACTTGCCGCTGACCAGACCCGAGTGCGTGTGGCGCGCGCCGGGGCTCGCGGCCCGAGCCTGCGCGGCGGAGCTCGCGGCGAGGGACGTGACCAGGCACAGCGCGACGATCGCCAACGCGACGATGCGAGCGTATCGACGTCTCACGACGGAGCGCCTCCCCCACGCTGCCTTTCAGGACTGAACGGCTTCGACCGAGACCGGGTTGAGGATACTCGGAACCCTGTGACAAAGCCACGCGAACCAGACCAGAGGCGAGCCCGCAGGCAACGTCCAGTCGATGCAGGGATTGCCTCACGACGCGCGGTGTCGAGCAGCGAGCCCTGGGAACGCAGCCGCTGCCACGTCGAGAGGGAAGCTCGGCGCACGGTCCGTCGGTCTGCCGCGGCGCCCCTACGCCGCGACGACCACCGCCTGCCGCGGCCAGCGCCCCTCGGAGACCGCCAGCACAAGCGCCTCGGCGAGGTCGGCGCGGGGCGTGCTGCCGTGGCCACGGAGCGAGTTCCCGGGCCGGACGACGTAGGCGCCCTTGGGCTTGCCGGTGAGGCCGCCGGGGCGGGTGATGGTCCACTCGGTGTCGCTGGCCTCGACGAGGCGCTCCATCTCGCGCATGTCGTCCATGACGCGGCCGACCACGAGGCGGAAAGCGCGCAGCGGCAGGGCAAGGCCCTGCAGGGGTTCGTCACCCACGCCCTGCGACGAGACCACGGCGAGCCGCCCGACGCCCCGCGTGGCCATGCCGCCCAGGATCACGCGCATGGCGGGCGCGTAGAACGGCCCCTTGCCCCGCTGCTTCGAGCCCTTCTTGCGCGTGCGGCCGATGGCCGAGATGACGGCGTCGGCGCCTTCGAGGGCGGCGAGCACGGTCACCGGGTCAAAGGCATCGCCCTGCGCGACCGTGAGGTGCGGGTCCGTGAGCGTCACCTGCGCCGCGTCGCGCACGAAGGCCACCACCTCGTGGCCGCGCGCCAACGCCTCGAATACTGCCAGCCTGCCGGTGGCGCCGTTGGCGCCGATCACGACGATCTTCATGAGTCGTACCTCCCGTGCATTGGGCTACCAGTGTACTAGTTTCTGCGGAGCCGCTGGGGAACAGGCTCAAAGCTCGCCCGTGGCAAGCAGCCCCCGGCAGCCCGGCGTCGATGCCGGCGAGGCGCTCCTCGGCGTCGGCGGCGTGGCGGGCAGCGTTTCCCAGAGCTGCAGCGGCGGCCCTCGCAGCCCGCCGCGCTGCTCCGCGCTGTTCGTCACCCGCAGTCGCGCAGCGACTGCGGCGTGGATGCCGATGCCGGGCGGGAAGCAGGAACGAGTCGGATCTCGACCTCACACCCCACGGCGCGGGCGTATCTCTTGAGCGTGTTCACCGAGGGCGAGTGCTTGCCGACGCTCTCCAATCGCGAGACCGCGCTCTTGGTGGTGCCCATGCACTCGGCGACCTGCTCCTGGGTGAGACCCGCCCTGGCGCGGGCGGCGAGCAGCTCGCGAACGAGCTCGTACTCGTCCGCGCTCTCCGCGTAAGCGGCCGCGAAGCCCTTGCGTTTCATGGCCCGGGCAAGGAACTCGTCGTGCTCGTGTACGACCGGTCGATACTCGCGTTCAGCCATCGCGCACCTCCCTCACGCGGCGACGAGCGAGCCTCAGATCCTTCTCCGGCGTCGCCTCCGTCCTCTTGACGAAGGCGTGGAGCACGACCACTCGCTCACCGACCAGGTAGCAGTACAGCGCCCGTCCGATGCCCTCGCGGCCACGGGGGCGGAGCTCGAAGAGTCCCCCGCCGAGGGCGCGCGAGTGCGGCATCCGCAGGTCTGGCCCGAACTCCATGAGCAACTCCACAAGGCGCGCACAGTTGGCGAGGACCCCGGCCGGCCAGCGCTCGATCTCGGTGAGGACACGCTCGTTGAAGTACTCGACAGAGTACGGCATGACGTTAGCACATTCGCTAACTCTCGACAAGGCAGGTTGGAAGCATGCGAGCAGCATGAGACCCGTCAGCCTGCCTGACCAGAGTGACGATGGACGTGCGTGGTAGACGACCATGCCGCAGGCCGCGCTGACTCAGGGGGTGGGCAGCAGCCGGCAACTCAGGGTCGATGCCGGCGAGCTGACGCTCCTACCGTCGCCTCAACTCGCAGACCTGAGCGGCGGTATCAACCGCGCGGGGCGCGTCCGCGAGAGATCGTAGGCGGCCTGGAGGTTCAGCCAGTAGTCAGGCGTGGTCTCGAACGCCTGCGCGAGGAGCCAAGCGGTGTCGGGAGTGACGCCTCGCTTGCCGCGGACGAGCTCGTTGACTTGGACACATGGTGGACGTTCTTCCTGGCGCCGGCCACTTGAGGCTGCGCCGCCCGCGGCTCAGGCCCGCCTCAGATCACATCCCACGCCATCAGCAGCAGCCCCTGCAGCGCCAGCTGCTCGCGGACCTCGTAGCGCGGCATGAAGGTCAAGGAAACGAAGAAACCCCCGGGGTCGCAACCCGGGGGGGCCACGGGATATACCCGTGGGGATGGATGACCACAGCATGCGCAGGAGAATGCGTACGGTCCAGCAGGCGACGCAAACGTCATCCGGCGCAACGGTGATCAGCCCGCCACCGCGAGTTGGTGCCGAGCGTACGCGGACGGCTTGAGGGCAAAGGCGATGTCGGCGGCCCGTTCGAGCGCCTAACTCGCGCGCCCAAACGGCAGCGCGGCGGCGAGCGCCGGCACGAGATCGCTGTCGCCGCTGAGCGGGACCAGCGTGTCGAAGGCGCCCAGCAAAGCCGACTCGACCAGTTGAACGCCGAGAGCGACGTCGGTCTCTTTCTCCTCGAATCGAGTGAAGCGGCGGCCGCACAACGGACACGTGAGCGTCTTGGCCTTGAAGCGGCCCAGCCTTACGTCCATCCCGGTGGCCCGCAGCGCCGAGAGGTAGCCGATGTGACGAGCTCGCTGCCCCGGCCGCCGGCGCTCCAGGTGATGGGCGAGAGCGGTGAAGTACACGACGGACGGGTGAGTGGTGCGACCGGGCAGCGCGTACAGGTATGACGCGCACAGGGAGGCGACATCCAGTGGATGAAGCGACTTCCCCACGACTCGCTCTACATCGAGCAGCGAGTGACTGATCGGAACTCGACTTCTGTGAGCAGGTGACGACGGATGCTTGCGCCGCGCACCGCAAGCGATCGCGGGCGTCCGCCGGGCGCGGACCAAGCTGCGACTCCACACGCCGGCGGTGAGCCGGGCCGCAAGGTGAGAACAGTCTCCAGCGCCGGGGCCAGGTCCGTATCGCTGGAGAACAGGACGGCCACGTCGATGCCCTTCTCCTGGGCGGCACGATTGGGCCAGTCGGCCGGACAGCGCAGATCGCGCGATATCACCGTCACGACCCCGCTGCCGCGATTCACCTACCTGTCCGTCTGGCGCGGATGAGCAGCGCACGACCGTGCGTCGCGACGCTGACTGGGACGGCCGCGGTAGACACGCACACCCGCGAGTCGACCATCGGGCACGCGGCCGGCGAGCAGGTGTCCGAGAGCCAATGGATCGACCTGGCCTTGGTTCGCGGAAGCGTCCGGAGCACAGAACGTATCGCGGGCGCGGTAACAGGACGTTCTGATAGGGCACGAAGACGACGACACGCTGCGACCCGGAGCCCTTCAAGGGTGCGGCTCGAGGAAGAAACAAAGAAGCCCCGCCGGTTCGAGGAGACCCGAACGGCGGGGAAGATTGCTCACAGCATACCCCCACTGGAGCGGTGGCGCACGCGTTTGGCGACCGTGCGAGGTTGACGACGCGCACCGAGGCCACCATACGGTCACGGAAGATGAATGGGGACGGGGGATCGGCATGAGGCATGGGCGGAGTCTGGAACGAGCATCGCAGCGCCTCCAGGCTGACAATGGCCGCTCGCGGTGGAGTTGCGCAGCCAGAGCTGACCCTGTGGAGGATGGAATCAGAGTCCGCCGAGCTGGGACAGCGAACGGTCAGACCCAGTTCGCGACGCTCAGGCCCTCTACTCTGTCGAAGTGGCGGACGTCGTTGCTCACCAGTGTGAGGCCCGCGCTGCGGGCATGCGCGGCGATCATCATGTCCATGGCGCCGAGCGGCGTGCCGGCCTTCTCCAGAGTAGCCCGAAGGACGCCGTAGTCCTCTGCCGCGGCTTCGTCCCACGGCAGGACCGCCAGCCGGGACACCAGGTCGGCGATCTCCCGGCGGATGGCGACGGCCTGTGGATGACGGGCGGCACCGTAGCAGAGCTCGGCGAGCACCACCGTGGAGGTGGCCAGGGCTCCATCCCCGGCCTCGTCGAAGCGCGCCTTGACCGACGGCGGCCGGCTCCTGAGGACATAGCTGCAGATGTTCGTATCGAGCAGGTAGTGCATCAGAAGAGCTCCCGCTCCTCGGGCTCGCGGTCTTCGCGATCGGCCAGGAAGTCGGCCGGGACCTCTGACGGCCGCGCGAAGAAGTCGTCCCACCCCACAGGCTTCGGCCTGAGGATCACGGCGTCGCCCTCGCGCTCGATGAAGACCTCGCGGCCGGAGAAGCGGAACTCAACCGGCAGCCGGACCGCCTGACTGCGGCCGTTCATGAAGAGCTTGGCGGTTTGAGCCATGGTCTGCCTCCGTGATGTGTACCAATGATATATACCACGGCTCATCTGATCACAACCTCCGGTGGCGGCTATGCGTGCAGTCTGAAGCACTCCCGGCGTGCCACACAGAGTGACGATGACGTCGCGGCGTGGACGATCGAGGGGGCTACTGCGCGCCCATGGTGAGCAGCCCCGGCAACTCGGGGTCGGTGCCGGCGAGGGAGTCCGCGCCGTGGGCAGTCAACTGCGATGAGATCGCACCGCAGCGACGAAGCGTGGCAGGCGGAGCGCGTGCCGGGCCAGGAGATCCTCCACGGTCATCGGCGGTGCGATGTAGCGCGCGACCTGTCGTGCGAGCGCCGCTTCAACCGCGCCTGGATCGCCGACATACATGCGCGCGAGGAACTCGTCCGGCGTCTCCACTGCGATCCCATGTGAGCGGCAGGCGCTGGCTGGGAAGTGCCGCACATTCCAGGTAACGATGACATCGGCGTGACCGGTGACCGCGGCTGCCAGAACGTGACGGTCCGCCAAGTCGTTCGTCATCTTGGGGATGAGGTGCGAGTAGCCGACGAGCATGGCGTCGGGAAACGCAGCCCTCATATGACCCAGCATCCGGTCGATACGTGCCGGGTCTGCGCCCGGGACCGACCGCTGGATGGCGCCCCGCACCTCTTCAAGGATCTCGGCCGACCACAAAGGACCAAAAGCGTGGGTCTGAGCGACACTGAGAAGAGTGTCCCGCAGACCCACCGGGTAGAGCGCGCAGGCGTCGAGTAGCGCCGCCGGCCGCACTCAGAACTCCAGCCCGAGGCTCTGCGACTCCTGAGCGATGCGCGCGAGCAGCGCCTCGCGCTCGTCTTCCTCCCGGGCGCGATACGCCATGACATCGTCGAAGCGGATGCGGCGATGCGTGCCGACCTTGCGAGACGGAAGGCGGCCTTCGCCGAGCATGCGGATGAGGTGAGGGCGGGACACATGCAGAACGGCGGCCGCCTCGTGAGTGGTGAGCTCACGGTGGACCGGGACGACGGCGACGCCGTTGCCGGTCGCCATCTCGCGCGCCACGAGAGCGAGAGCTCGCTGGACGTCGTCCGGTAGGGTCACGTGCTCGCCGTTCGACAGCACGATCTCGAGGCGCTGCGCACTCCCCGCCGCAGCGCGCAGGGCTTGGTCGAGCCTGGCCACCTGCGGCGCGTCGCTCTGGGCCGGGAGAAAGACGTCGCCGTCGGCAGCACTGGTGCCTCTGTTGGCCGATGCCTCCATTGCTCACCTCCTCTCGAGACAGGCGCGTGTTCATTGTACCAGCAAATGCATTATGTGCAACAAATGCACCATGTGACACGGGTGGGAAAGCGTCCACCACACGGTTCACATTGGCCCCAGAAACGAAGAAACCCCCGGGGTCGCAACCCCGGGGGGGCCGCGAGTCCTGCTCACGGGGGTGACTCGCTGCGTATGAGACGAGGCCGCCGCCGGGTCAACGGCGTGACTGCAACGTGAACGCAGCGGTGGACGATCAGGTGTGGCCACTGTTCGCTGGTCGCGAGCAACCCCAACTGCCCGCGGTCGATGTCGGCGAGTCCGTCGTCGGCGTCAGCCCGAACCGCGAGTCGACATGAGCTTCAGTTCTCGACGCAGACGCGTGCACTCGGCCTCCGGCAGCCTCGAGTTGGCCTCGCGCATCGCAGACAACGCCGTCAGACCCGCGGGCGGGTCACCCAGAGACTGCCATGAGCCGTTGTGCCCAGGTCCGCGGCGAGCTTGCGCAGAGGTCGCTCGTTGGTGAGCAGGACGGCGTGTCGGCTCTCAGCGACGAGAGCCGCTTCGACGTCGAAGGTGCTGAGAGCCGGACGCGCTGAGCGTATCTGCGAGATGCGCTGGGTGCCCGCGCCGGACAGTGTGCAGACCCGAACGCCATACCTCACGAGTCGGTCGCGATACGGCGCGAGCTCGTTGTCCTCATGAGCCGCGAGGCGCCCGATACCTGGACGGCTCAGGTTGTGGGCGGCCACATGCAATACGCCGGCGGCGAGAAGATCAAGAACGACGCACGTGTCGAAGACGTGGCCGCCCACGCGACAGACTCACGCACAGCGCAGGCGAGTACGCAGTGAATCGACCGGCACCGCGAGCAGTTCGGACGCGCGGCTCTCGGTCACCTGTCCCTCCGCAAGAGCGCGCAACACCAGCCGCTCCAGGCGTGCCGGCACTTCAGCGGCGACGCCCTCCAGCGGCTCCGCATCCTCCCATCCCCAGGCGCGCATGTCGGCGAGCTGGCCGGCAGCCGTGCGCCGAGAGACGATCCCGAGCTCGCGGGCCCGCCGGACCCAGGCCTGCATACTGAAACCGTACTTGCGCTTGAGGCTCCTGAGCTCGTCGACCGAAAGAGCGTGGCGATGAGCGCCCAACTCGCGCCGTGCAGTGTCTCCGGGCACCAGAAAGGCGGCCGCAAAGCGATGGGCGGCCTTCTCGGGGTCCACTGCGCCGGACGGCGCGAGCACCAGATGCGCGAGCTCGTGGGCCAGGCTGAACCGCTGACGGTCGCCCGGCTGATGCGCCACGAGTACGGCGGGACGCCCGTCTTCAGATGTGATCGCGAATGCGTCGACCGGCGAGGCACCTTCGATGAGCTGCACCGGCACGCCGTGATCCTCCAAGGCTTCCACGACACTCTCGATGGCATCAGCGCCGAGTGACCACGACTCCCGCATGCGATCCGCGGCTGACTCGGCATCATCCAGGCCGGCGATGAGGAAGGAGTCAAGCCGAGGCCCTGCGGAGGGCATCACCCCAGCGGCGATCTCCGCAGCCCGATATCGCTCGAGCCACTCGGCGGCACGCGCGAGAAGCGCGGCGCTTTCAGCGGGAGACAGGCGGTCGCGCAGGGGGTGGGCGCGGGCAGCGATCGGCCATACCCTGCCCGCAGGCGCGGGGTCGAGGAGCCAAGCGACGGGTGCCCCAAGCGCCTCGGCAAGATCGACGAGCCGTGCACTGCCGGGCACGACCGACCCAGTCTCGTACTTGCTGATCGCCATCTTGCTGACTCCGACGGCCCGGCCCAGGTCGTCCTGACTCTGGCCGGCGGCCAGTCTGGCCATCCTCAGTCGTTCAGCGATCATGCATCCTCCTCCGTACTGGTCTGACCGGAGTTTACCAGTAATGAGATCATCTGACCACTCGTAAACCATCAGGGGATCAGCCCTGGCCGTCGAGAAGGAACGCGGAGCGATTGACGATCGACCGACTGACTTGTTTGGCCGTGTGCCACCGACTCGCGCCGTGCGGCCACACAAGGGTGACGATGCCCAGAGCCCACAAGCCGGTCGCGGGAGAGGAATGGGGACAAGGTGTCGGCACGAGGCATGCGCCGAGTGTGAAGCGGGCTCAGCGGCGGCTCAAGAGTGACGATGCCGGCGAGGCGCTCCTCGGCGTCGGCGGCGAAGGCGCGCTGGGCGTCCTGGGCCTCGACGATGAGATCAGCTCCACTCAGTCGGCCGGGAAACGAGGCTACCGTCCGATCCCGGTGCGTCAAGCGGGAACTGATGCCGCAGGTAGCTGGCCCGGCCGAGGCGCAGGCTGACATCTGCCGCGAACCGCAGCTGACGATTCACCCGCCGATAGGGGAAGGCCACCGCCACAGTGAGCGCGCCGGGCCCGGAGCGGGCGGTCTGGACGGCCGGGACGAGGTCGGTGTCGCCGGTCACGACCAGGACGACGCCGTAGCGCTCCCGAGTCGCCGGAGCCAGGAGGCGTGAGGCGATGGCCACGTCGGTCTCCTTCTCTTCGTAGCGGTCGCGAGCGGCCCCACACACTGGGCACACGACGCGGCGGCGCTTGAACTGCCCCAAGCGAGTCGAGACGCCAGTCGCTCGAAGCACGTCCATGTACCGCTGATGGCGCTCGATGGTCCCAGGTCTTGAGGCCTCGATGTGATGTGCCAGCGCGCTGAAGTACACGACTTCGCCGATCGCGCACTCACCGGGGAGAACGTGCAGCAGGGACTCACTGAGGGAGCGCAGATCGAGCCAACGCACCCGCGCATCGGTATCGTGCTCGCAGTCGCGAAGCGAGTGATAGAGGTTGAAGCCGTCGATGAGGCACAGCACGTGGTTGACGAATGGCCCCCAGAATGAAGAAACCCCCGAGGTCGCAACCCCGGGGGGGCCACGGGATATACCCGTGGGGAAGACGCTTCACAGTATGGGATACGGCACGATCCCTGTCAAGGAAAGCGCTGCAAATGTCAACCTTCTGCGGCGACCTACGCGCGTGGTGGGCCACCGTGTATCGGTCACGGATCGCCCGTGGTGAGCAGCGCCGGCAGCTCTGGGTCGATGCCGGCGAGGCTCCCCTCAGCGTCGGCGGCGGCCCGGCAGGCGACGCCGCAGAGGGCCGCCGCCGCGGCGAGCTGGCGGTGCGCCTCCTGCTGGGTCCTCCGTCTCGAGCTCGCCGGCGCACAGCTCCGGGCAATCGAGGTTGATGCAGATCCACAGGAAGCCGTCCGCGTCCCCCTGGCTCAGGCTGGGGAGCATGGGCTCGCCGCAGGAGTCGCAGGTGAGGGCGAAGGGCTCGGGCATGGGGACCTCCCTGGGGCGCGGGTGACGCGGCGGCTCCATCGGTCACTCGCTGCGAGCGTAGTCCGTAGGATCCTCCACTGAGCGGTAGTCGGCTTCCGAAAGCAGGTGACGCCGGATACTCGCGCCGCGCACCGCAAGCGAGCGCGAACGCATACCGGGGGCGGCCCAGGCGGCCACTTCACACGCCGCCGGATCACCAGGTCGCAGCGCCAGGACCGCCTCCAATGCCGGAACCAAGTCCGTGTCGCTGGAGAACAGGATGCCCACGTCGCATTCACGGCCTGCAATCATCATGACGAAGTCGACGGCGAGCGCTACGTCGATGCCCTTCTCCTCAGCGGGTCGCCGTGGCCACTCGGGTGGATACCGCAGCTCACGCGACTGCACCACAACGAGGCCGCCGCCGCGACTGAGCTGTCGGGCCGTCTGCCGCCGACACGCGGCGTGGGACCGAGGGTCGCGACGCTGACTGGGGCGACCGCGATAGACACGCACGCCCGTGAGGCAGCCGCCGGGGACGCGGCCTGCGAGCAAATGACCGAGAGTCAGCGGATCGACCTGGCCCTGGCTCGCGGAAGCACGGGGAGAGCAGAACGCATCGCGGGCGCGGTGATAGACGTTCTGGTAGTCCAGAAAGACGACGACCCGCTGAGGCGCCGAGCCGCTCATGGGCGCGGCCCGAAGAGCGCAACAAAAAGCCCCGCCTGTGCGGGCGAACCCGGACGGCGGGGAGGATTGCCCACAGTGTACCTCACCAGCGCGGTGGCGCAAGCGTAGTGCGGCCGCGCGAGGGTGACGATGCCCCCCGAGCCCACAAGCCGGTCGCGGGAGAGGAATGAGGGCAAGGTGTCGGCAGAAGGCATGCGCCGAGTGTGAAGCAGGCTCAGCGGCAGCTCAAGAGTGACAATGACTGCTCATGGTGGACGTTGCGTGAGGAGAGCGGATCCCGTCGGCTCATGTCGCCGCTGCACTTGCCCAGTCAGCGCCGCGACCCACGGGCAATCCCCCACGAAGGTCGGCGGGCGGAGCGGGCGCCGAAGGAGCAGGTAGTCAGAGTCCGCCCGTGGTCAGCATCCCCGGCAGCTCGTAGGCGATGCCGTCGAGGCGCTCGTCGGCGTCGGCGGCGGCGTGGCCGGCGGCGCCGCAGAGGGCCGCCGCGGCGACGAGGGCACGCTGGGCGTCCTGGGCCGCGGCGAAGTCGTTGCTGTGGTAGGAGGCGAAGAGCTCGAGGCTCAGCTGATCGGCCGCGGCGGCGGCCAGCGCGGAGCGCCGCCGCAGCTCGCGCACCTGGCGGCGGAGTGACGCGAGACCGGCTTACGCCCGCTCGCGCGAGCCCGCGAGCGGCGGAGCAGCTGCGCCGCCGCCTGCGTCCGCGCCCTCCTCCCCGTGCCCCGCGCCCTGGGCATGCAGCTCCTCGATGGCGTCTTCGTAGAAGTCGATGAGCCGCACGAGACGGGCGGCGAGCGCCCTGTCTTCGACATCCGAGCCGGTTCCCCAGCTCATTGACACCCCGCCTCCTGGCAGGTCCTCGGTCTCGAGCTCCGCGGCGCACAGCTCCGGGCAATCCGGGTCGATGCAGATCCACAGGCAGCCGTCCGCGTCCGCCTGGCTCAGGTTGGGGAGCATGGGCTCGCCGCAGGAGTCGCAGGTGAGGGCGAAAGGCTCGGGCATGGGCACCTGCCTGGGGCGCGGATGACGGCCGCAAACGAGAAGGGCCCTTCTGCAGAGGCCGGCGCGCGCACGTGGCCGCCGCAGGATGGGGGCTCACAGATCGCTCCTGGTGAACATCCGCAGCAGCTCGCGTTCGATGCCTGCGAGGTACTCCTCGGCGGCGAGCGCCTTCGGCACGCCGCCCGCAGCCCGCCGCGGGGCCTGCGCTGCTCGTCACCCGCAGTCGCGCAGCGACTCCGGGGAGCTTGCCGATGACGGGGGGAGGCCTGTACGAGCCGGATCTCGACATCACAGCCCACCGCAAGAGCGTACCTCTTAAGGGTACTCACCTATGGCGAGTACTTGCCAACGCCCTCCGATCGCGAGACCGCGCTCTTGGTGGTGCCCATGCACTCGGCGACCTGCTCCTGGGTGGGGCGCGTCCGCGCGAGATCGTGGGCGGCCCGGAGGTCGAGTCAGTCTTCGGCCTTGCCGCCCGTCGACGTCACTCTGCGCGACGCACAAGCGCAGCGTCTCGGTACAGCAACCCAGACCATCGGCGATCTCCCTGACCGGCGTCGACCCTCGGCAGACGCGCATGACGAGCGGGGCACGATGACCGGATCTCCGCGCAAGGGCGCAGAAGCCAGCCTTGGAGGAGCCTGAGGCGCTACTCCTCGTACTCGCAACGGCGCAAGGCAGCGTCAAACGACGAAGGAGCGAACAAGTCGCTCCTTCATTCGTTGTCTTTGGCGCCGGGACTCCCAGTCCCCGGAACACTTGCTACGCTGCCTCGGCATACGCCTAAGGGTGGCTGCCACGGCAGGTACGTGGTCGATGAGAGACTCTCCACCTCACCAAAGTCAATGCTTATGTATGCCCCCTGCGTCGATAAGTCAAATCAAGCACTCTCGTCTGAAGGTAGCACATGAGGCACCTTCTCCAGTCTCCGCTTCAGCCTCTTCGCATTCATCGGGGGAATCACCGTGGTGACGTGATTGCGTTTTCTGTCGCCACTCCCCGCTGGGAACATGTGCACCCCCACAGCGACATAGGCAACGCGGCTTCCACGGTCAGGTTCAACCTCAAGATACACGGTGAGGCCGGCGTCGGCTCGCGGAACGCCCTCGTATTTCGCATAGACGGAGGGAGATTCGAAGCCGGCCGCAAGCCCGTTGACGTTCTGGTTGAAAGCCGCCACGCGCTCCATATAGTCGCGCTGCCCACTCCCGACATGCCGCCTCACGTACACAGGGTTCATCCAGACTTCGAGGTTCTGAGGCACGAACGTTGGCCACAACTCCTCCAGCACTTCCTGCGGAATGTGCCCGACTAGCTGTTCTTGGTCGAGCTCCGAATCGATCACCACTGTCCTCAAGTCAAGCCGAATCGCAACAGCAGCAGAGCGGCATGACGGGGCACCACCGCTGCCCGCCGCCAAGTCTGGAACACACACGGCTCTGGCTCAAGAGTGACGATCGCCGCTCATGGTGGACGTTGCACTGGAAACGCCGGCATCGGCTCGCACTTGCCTCGAGCGCGGTCAGAGCTCTGCGGTGGTGAGCAGCCCCGGCAGCCCGGGGTCGACGCCCGCGAGGTGATGCTCGGCGTCGGCGGCGGCGTGGCCGGCGGCGCCGCAGAGGGCCGCCGCGGCGACGAGGGCGCGCTGGGCGTCCTGGGCCGCGGCGAAGTCGTTGCTGTGGTAGGGGACGAAGAACTCGAGGCCGAGCTGGTCGGCCGCGGCGGCGGCCAGGGCGGATCGCCGCCGCCGCCCGCGTCCGCGCCCTCCTCCCCGTGCCCCGCGCCCTGCGCATGCAGTTCCTCGATGGCGTCTTCGTAGAAGTCGATGAGCCGCACGAGACGGGCGGCGAGCGCCTGGTCTTCGACATCCGAGCCGGTTCCCCAGCTCGTTGACACCCCGCCTCCTGGCAGGTCCTTGGTCTCGAGCTCCGCGGCGCACAGCTCCGGGCAGTCCAGGTTGATGCAGATCCACAGGCAGCCGTCCGCGCCCGCCTGACTCAGGTTGGGGTGCATGGGCTCGCCGCAGGAATCGCAGATGAGGGCGAAGGGCTCGGGCATGGGGACCGCCGTGGGGCGCGAGCGACGACCCCTTGAGCGCTGAGTCCACGCTACCAGCTGTCTGGCCGACGGATCACCGCCCCGTCCTTGCCGGTGACGACGGTCGGGAACTGATGCCGCGCATATGCGCCGGCATCGAGATTGATGGTCCAGTCCGCGACGGCACGCAGCTGGGCGTTGGCTCTCCGCGCCGGGAAGGCCACACCGATGCGCGCCGTCCATGTCGAGCGGGCCTCACTGATCGCCGGCACAAGGTCGGTGTCGCCCGACACGACGAGAACGCGATCACACGTGCCTGCAGCGGCCAGCTTCATGAGGCGCACGGCGATGCCAACGTCGGTCTGTTTCTCCTCCCAGCGGTCCCGAACGCGACCGCAGAACGGACACCGCACCTGGCGTCGCTTGAACTGACTGAGGATGGTCTCGACACCCGTGGCCTGAAGCGCATCGAGATAGCGCAGGTGCCGCGCGACCGTGCCTGGGCGTGAAGCCTCCATGTGTCGGGCCAGGGCACTGAAGTAAACGATGCCGGCCACCTCGCAGCGCCCCGGCACGGCATGCAGAAGCGATGAGCAGAGCGCGTCGAGATCGGGCCAGCGCAGCGAATGACGGTGGCCGCGCTCCACTTCACGCAGCGAGTGATAGAGGTTGAAGCCGTCGACAAGGAAGACCGTGCGGTTGACGATTGACCCCCAGAACGAAGAAACCCCCGGGGTCGCAACCCCGGGGGGCCCGCGAGTCCTGCTCGCGGGGGTGACTCGCTGAGTATGCGCCGGGGCCGCCGCCGGGTCAACGGCGCGTACGAAACGTGAACTGAGCGGTGGACGATGAACGGAGGCTACGGCTCGCTCGTAGCAAGCAACCCCCGCAGCGCGAGGTCGATGCCGGCGAGGCAGTCCCCGTCGTCACGGATCTACAGACTGACGGTCATGCTCCCCTGATGAGCGCATTCGGCAACTGGTGGCGCGCGTAGTTGGTCGCCTTCATTGTGAACGCCGTGTCGGCCACGCGTTTGAGCTCGGCGTTCGCCCGGCGGTACGGAAAGAGCACTGCCAAGGTCTTGCCCGGATCGCGATCGCGAGCCGTAGTGACGGCGGGCACGAGATCGGTGTCGCCGGTGACCAGCACGACTGTGTCGCAGGCGTCGTCACAGACCAGTCGGGTCAGCGTCGTGCCGATGGCGACATCGGTCTCCTTCTCTTCGAACGTCACGAATCCCCGCCCGCACAGAGGGCAGGTACGCTCGCGGCGCTTGAACTGCCCGAGGCGCGTCTCCACGCCCGTAGCGCGCAACGCCTCCAGATAGCGCATCTGCCCATGCACGACGCCCGGCCGCCTGGCCTCCAAGTGATGGGGGAGCGCCGAGAAGTGGATGACTCCCTGCAGAACACTCTCGCCAGGCAGCGCGTGGAGATAGGACGAGCACAGCGAGAAGACATCGAGTCGGCGCAGTGAGCGGCCCAAGACGCGCTCGCCGTCGAGCAGCGAGTGATAGAGGTTGAAGCCGTCGACAAGGAAGACCGTGCGGTTGACGATTGACCCCCAGAATGAAGAAGCCCCCGGGGTCGCAACCCCGGGGGGCCCACGGAGCATGCCCCGTGGGGGTGGATGGCTCGAGTATCGCGCAGCGCCGTGGGAGCGTCAAGCTTCTGAGGCAAACGTCAACCGGGGCTCCGAGAGGGCGCAGGGGAACAGACTCACGGATCGCTGGTAGTGAGCAACCCGGGCAGCTCGGGGTCGATGCCGACGAGGTGATGCTCGGCGTCGGTGGCGGCGTGGCCGGCGGCTCCGCAGAGGGCCCCCGCGGCGGCGAGGGCACGCTGGGCGTCCTGGGCCTCGGCGAAGTCGTTGCTGTGGTAGGAGACCACGAGTTCGATGCCGAGCTGGTCGGCTGCGGATGTGGCCAGGGCGAAGCGTCGCCGCAGCTCGCGCACCTGACGGCGGAGCGACGCGAGACCGGCTTACGCCCGCTCGCGCGAGCCCGCGAGCGGCGGAGCAGCTGCGCCGCCGCCTGCGTCCGCGCCCTCCTCCCCGTCCCCCGCGCCCTGGGCATGCAGCTCCTCGATGGTGTCTTCGTAGTAGTCGATGAGCCGCACGAGACGGGCGGCGAGCGCCTGGTCTTCGACATCCGAGCCGGTTCCCCAGCTCGTTGACACCCCGCCTCCTGGCAGGTCCTTGGTCTCGAGCTCCGCGGCGCACAGCTCCGGGCAGTCCAGGTTGATGCAGATCCACAGGCAGCCGTCCGCGCCCGCCTGGCTCAGGTTGGGGAGCATGGGCTCGTCGCACGTGTCGCAGGTGAGGGCGAAGAGCTCGGGCATGGGGACCTCCCTGGGGCGCAGATGACGGCCGACAGGAAGCACCGACACCAGCTGCGAGGGAACGCAGTGGATGACGCAGCGCCGGGGGTGGGCGACGCTCGCCGGCTACTTGCCGCAGACCCGCCGCAGTCGTTCATCGAACGCCGGCCACTTGCTCCGCTCCGAAAACGTGGCTCGCCACACTCTGTTGCCCAGCTCCCGCGACATGGCGTCGGCGCGCACCATCTCCACGATGAGGGCCGGCGTGTCGATGACCTCGCGCCGACGCGGCTTGGCCAAGTTCTTGCCATGGCGCACGTCGTCCAGGTGGAGGATCGGTAGGTCACACCCTCCGCTTGCGCGCAGGTGCTCGGCGAGAAGGACACTCGTGACCTCGCCAAGATCCTGGAGACTCGCTCGGGGGTCGTCGGTGATGAAACCCAGAATGTCAGCCGCCTTCTGCGTGAGATCGTGGGGCAGTTCGACCGGGTTGTTCGGCGGCCACTCGCGCAAGAACGAGCGCAGCCCCGGTAGCGAGCCCGCTGCCTCCTCCAGCTCTCGGCTGACATCCAGCGTGATCCGCACGCGCGATCCGAGGTAGCCTGCGAACGCGCGCTGCGCGCCTGCTTCGACGAAGTACCTGAGCGGCGACGTGTCGACCACGACGATCTCCGCCGCGGCGACCGAACACGCCGCGCCACCCTCGGAGTGCGTGGGCATCGCTGCCTACTCGTCTTCCAGCTCTCGCCTGCGGCGCTTCATCTCGCGGCGCAACTGCACCACCGAGACGCGCAGCTTCTTGGCTGCCTGCTCCTGAGTGATGATGCCGAAGTCCAGCGCCTTGAGCACGTTGCCGGACATGCGCGCCGGCACGCGGACCACAAGGCCCTGGGCGCTGCTTATGGTGTCGACGATCTCGCTGAGCCCGAGTTGGCCGCGCAACCCATGATGCTCCTGGGCGTCCAGCCGCCGCCTGAGGCGATCGGCGGCTGGCGCGGCGACGCGACCGGCGGCCTTGGCCCGCCACAGGGCCGTCTCGGCGCTCACGCCGAACGCATTGGCCAGGCGCACGAGCGCCTCGAGGCCGACCGAGTCGGGCTGCTCGGCCTGGAACCAGAGATCGACGCCCGCAATCGGGACGAGGAACTCGGCGGCAAAGCGGTTGGCCGCGGCTTCCCGCTGGTCTGTCGCCCCCCACCAGATGCGCTCGTCGTAGACATCGCCATGGCCGAGACAGTGATGCCCGTACTCGTGCGCCAGCGTGAACCGCTGGCGGACGACGGGCTCGCGCGAGTTGACGAGGATGAACTGCGCATCGCGCTCGCTTGTGTACGCCCCGGCCGGACCGCCCTCCGGCAGTCGTGCCAGCACGACGTTGACGCCGGCGCTGGTCTCGATGCGCTGGAGGAGATCCGGGACAGGGCCGTCGTCGCCGAGCGACAAGTCGCGCCGCGCCTCCCGGGCAGCCCTCTCAGGAGAGAGACTCACGCCCGCTCACTCCACCGTCGCGCGAGCGCCGAAGAAGTCGCGGATGACGCCACGGAACAGTTCGAGCGACTCCGCCACGCCTGCAGCTGACTCACCGGATGCCCGCAGCCAGATGCTTTGCACCGGCTCTTCGGGAGTGAGGAGGTCCTCGACGCGCGCCTCAAGCACGGAGGCCAGTTGTACCAGCTCGGCCACGGAAACGGCGCGCTCGCCCTTCTCGACGCGGTTCATCGACGAGGGGTCGATGCCGATCGCTTCTGCGAGCTGCTTCTGGTTCAGCCCCTTCTCGTGTCTGAGCTCGATGATGCGAGACACGAGGGCCTCTTGGGTGTCAACGGATGCCGGCACTGCGCCTCCCTGCGTTCACGACGATAGTTGTGATTCTATCATTCACGTTCGCACCATGCGCAACCATCATTGCGATATTGTCAACCGTGACGATGTCGCACCAGGGCCGGTACACAAGGCCACCGTGGATGGGGCGGTCAGAACTCCCTCGTGGTGAGCAGCCCCGGCAGCTCGGGGTCGATGCCGGCGAGGCACTTCGGCGGCTACGCGCCCGGGATGAGCCCCTTCGGCAACTGGTGCCTCGCGTACGTCGTCGCCTTGATCGTGAATGACGCATCGGCAACCCGCTTGAGCTCGGCGTTGGCCCGGCGGTACGGAAAGAGCACAGCCAGGGTCTTGCCGGGGTCGCGATCGCGACCGGTCGTGACGGCCGGCACCAGGTCGGTGTCGCCCGTCACCAGCACGACCGTGTCGCAGGCGTCGTCACAGACCAGTCGGGTCAGGGTCGCGCCGATGGCGACGTCGGTCTCCTTCTTCGAACGTGACGAATCCACGCCCGCACAGAGGGCAGGTACGCTCGCGGCGCTTGAACTGCCCGAGGCGCGTCTCCACGCCCGTAGCGCGCAACGCCTCCAGATAGCGCATCTGCCGATGCACGACGCCCGGCCGCCTGGCCTCCAAGTGATGGGGGAGCGCCGAGAAGTGGATGACTCCCTGCAGAGCACTCTCGCCGGGCAGCGCGTGGAGATAGGACGAGCACAGCGAGAAGACATCGAGCTGGCGCAGGGAGCGGCCCAAGGCGCGCTCGCCGTCGAGCAGCGAGTGATAGAGGTTGAAGCCGTCGACAAGGAAGACCGTGCGGTTGACGATTGACCCCCAGAACGAAGAAGCCCCTGGGGTCGCAACCCGGGGGGCCCACGGAGCATGCCCCGTGGGGGTGGATGGCTCGAGTATCGCGCGGTGCCGTGGGAGCGTCAAGCTCCTGAGGCAAACGTCAACCGGGGCTCCGAGAGGGCGCAGGGGAACAGGCTCAAGACTCGCTGGTCGTGAGCAGCCCGGCCTCGAGGCCGAGCTGAGCGGCCGCACCGACGGCCAAGGCTGACGGCTGCGCCGCCGCCGCCCGCGTCCGCGCCCTCTTCCCCGTCCCCGGCGCACAACTCCGGGGCAGTCCGGGTCGATGCAGATCCACAGACCGCCGTCCGCGTCCGCCTGGCTCAGGTCGAAGGTCCGGCTCGCCGCAGGAGTCGCAGGTGAGGGCGAAGGGCTTGCCGCGCATCCGGTCGTCACCCTGTTATGTCATGTTTTATTGTTGTAAAACTTGACATCCTTGGCCGAGCTGCCGATACTTCTCCTATGGGGAAGACACCGTCAGATGAGCGCTTGGTCACTGCCGCCGGGAAGATCAGCTCCCGTGTCCGTCGAGGAGGAGAGAGGTTCTGGCGCCACACCGACTTCGCAGATCTCCCGCCGGGCGCAGTGAGCCAAGCGCTGTCGCGCCTGTCGAAGCGCGGCGATCTGCAGCGCGTCCGCAAGGGCCTCTACTATCGGTCCCGGCCGACCGTGGTGGGCGCGAGTCATCCGGCGCCCGATGCCGTCATCGCCCTCAGCTCCGCAAGCCGCCTCCACCCCGCCGGGCTCACCGCCGCCAGCTATCTGGGCTTCACGACGCAGAATCCGGCCCGGCCCGAGTACGCCTCTTCCGCAGCTGCGGCGCCGAGCGCGCTTGTTGATGCCCACGTGCGCACGCGGCGTCCGCGCAATCGCGAGAACCTGAGCGAGCGCGAGAGCGCGCTCCTTGAGCTTCTGCGCGATCGCGCGCGCACCAGCGACCTGGGCGCAGCGGACACGTGTGCGCGGCTTCTCGACATGCTCGATGACCCGCGCGCTTATGCGCGACTGACAAAGGCCGCAGCCGGGGAGCCGCCGCGCGTGCGCGCCATGCTCGGCGCAGCGGGGGAGCAGCTGGGTATGGATGAGCGCCTGCTCAAGCAGCTGCGTGCCAGCCTCAACCCGCTCTCGCGCTACGACTTCGGCACTCTGAAGCGCCTGCAGGCTGCTGACCGCTGGCAGGCCGCATGAGGCTCTTCGAGCATCCCGACTTCGCTACCAGAAGGACTACTACGTCACCGAAGCACTGCGCATCGCCCACGAGCACCTTGGCGACAAGGTCATCTTCAAGGGCGGCGCCAGCTTGTCCAAGGGGTGGAAGCTGATCGCCAGATTCTCTGAGGACATCGACCTGTTCGTACACCCTGCGAAGTTTGATCCGCGGCTCAAGACGAGGAAGAGCGTGGACAGAGCGCTCAAGGGACTGCGCGACGCGATCGACGCCCACCCCGCCCTCAGCTACCTCGTCGATGAAGGTCGCACGACCGGCGGAGCGGGCCGGCAGGACTACTTTGCCTACGTGTCGCGCTTCGGGGACGTGCCGGGTATCCGCCCCTTGGTCATGGCAGAACCGGGCATCCGGAGCGGCGATCACCCCGTCCAAGAGGTACTTCTCCGGTCATATGCCTCGGAGTACCTGGCCGGCCAAGGCATCACCGACATCGCCGATGACCTCGCACCGTTCCCCATGGTGCTGATGCACTTTCGGCGCACCTATGTGGAGAAGCTGTTCACTCTGCACAGCCAAGTGACTCACATGGTCGAGACCGGTGACGATCTGGGACGCAGCGCGAGGCACTATGCCGACGTGCCTGCGACAGGACCAGCCGCGCGTTCTTCGGCTCCGCCTACTCCGCACCCGCCGGATTGAGCTTTGCCCACAGCCCGGCCCTGTTCCCTGATGAGGCACTGGCAGAGCGGCTCCGTCGGGCATACGAACGAGACTGCGCGGTGCTCTTCTTCGGACCGTGCCCTACGTTCGACGAGGGGCTGCGGGGATTCGAGCTCCTTCGCGGCTCGCTGTAGGCGAGGTCAGACCTGGTCCATGGTGAGCAACCCCCGCAGCCCGGGGTCGATGCCGGCGAGGCGCTCCCCGGCGTCGGCGGCGGCGTGGCGAGCGGCGCCGCAGAGGGCCGCCGTGGCGGCGAGGGCGCGCTGGGCGTCCTCAGCCTCGGCGAGCTCGTTGCTTTGGTAGGAGACGACGAGCTGGATGCCGAGCTGGTCGGCCGCGGCGGCGGCCAGCGCGGAACGCCGCCGCAGCTCACGCACCTGACGGGAGAGCGCCGCGAGATCGGGCTGCGCCCGCTCGCGTCCCCGCCCTCCTCCCCGCCCCGCACGCACACCGCACTCAGCTCCTCGATGGTGTCTTCGTAGTAGTCGATGAGCCGCACGAAGCGGGCGGCGAGCGCCTTCGGTACGCCGCCCTCCACCAGGTCCTCGCTCTCGAGCTCCCCGGCACGGAGCTCCGGGCAGTCGGGGTTGATGCAGATCAACAGACAGCCGCCTGCGTCCGCCTGGCTCAGGTTGGGGAGCATAGGCTCGCCGCAGGAGTCGCAGGTGAGGGCGAACGACTTCCAGCGCCACTACCGAGGAGCAGCGAGCACCTAGCCTCGGTAGTCAGGATGGAATCAGCTCGGTGCGAAACACCGGAGCCAACATGTCCGCCCGAGAGTAATAGCTCCTCAGCTGCGGACGCGGTGCCGCCCACGGCCTTTGGCCGTCTGCACAACGATTGCACGCGCCGCAATCCTCAGCGATGACTGGACGCCTTTGTCGTGTACTCGCGGCGGCAGCTCGCTGCACGGTTCCCAGACCAGCGCCTCGCCATACACACCGCAGAAGGTGGAACGGAGTCCACCATCCGTTGGCACGAGGGTAGTTGAGTTCTTCCTGCGCGCACATGGCCTGAGCCAAGATAAGGAACCGATACCACACGTCGCTCTCGTAGCCCTCTGGGACCGAAACGGGGTCAGCAGATTCGTGGCTACTGAACATCCGAACGACGGCGTTTTGCAGGAGATGGGGGCCATCCGTGTCACTCAGTTCCTGGGCCTCCTTCAGGACCACAGCCCAGTCTGGAAGCTCGACCACCCATTCCGGAGTCCGCACGACGAAGTCGTGCTTCCAGCCTTGTCGAGCTTTGCGCGTGTTCGCCAACTCCGGTCGTATGAACACTCGGCCATCCCGCTGGATGTCCCACTCCTCTTCCCCGGTGCGCTGTCGCTCGACGACGGTGTCCCGGAATGCTCGAAGACCCATGCGTCCTCCTTCAAACGACCTTGAGGCCAACAAATGGGTTGACAATCCATGATAGGGCCTCGCGGCCGTCGATGGCCAAACTGCCTCCCGGGCAGACCCCTCCAGCGACAGATGATCGCCAGAGGGTGGCATCACGCATTTCCCATCTCCGGTCTTCGGGTTTGCGCGTCACAAGACAATCCCCGTCGGCAAGGTCGATGGAGAGCGCACGGGTGGCCCGGAGGATGGTCGCCGTGCTGGACGTGGTCGAACTGTGCTCAGCCATTGGTGAGCGGGAGATATCGTCTACCAGACGGCCAACGCCCCGGGGTCTCTACCTCAGGACCTTGCGAAAGCTCGGGAATGGGCCGACGCCGCCGGTCTGCCAACAGGACGTGCGGCCTTGTCCCAAGCGCATCGGGCGGCGCGGGTGCGTCTGCTTCCTGAACTCAGCGACCCACGGGCACATTCCTCGGCGCACGGTGCAATCGCCACCTCGTCAGCGTACGTACAAGCATGTCGCTCCGTGTACGACGAAACGCGTCGCTGGGGTGAGAACGCTGCACCTGATCATGGGGGCTGACCAGTGGGCCGCTGCTCGCCGCGAGAGTCGCAGGTCAGGGCAAGGTGAAGGAGAGGTCGCGGGGGCTCGCGCTGCGACATCCAGGCCTCCAACTGCCATCTACGCTCGTATCGCTGGGGGTCGAAGGGGTAGTGGGGCGACAGAGTCTGAAGGTACTTCGCGAAGTCCTTCTTGAAGTAGAAGGCATAGTTCTTGTTGGAGACATACCTGCCGTAGGTAGTCGAGAAGATGGGGTGATATGGCCTCGAATCCTTGGCGCGGACCTGCAACGTAGAGGAGGTTCTCGACCTTACGGCACAGGTCGACATGCCGAAAAGGCCTGCGCGCCAGCACGTCGTCAATCTGATTGCTGAGTTGCATGATAGCGACGGTCTCAATGGGTTTGCCGGAGAGTCGCACCTTGTTCGTCTTCAGTTCGCCGTCCTCGAAATCCAAGTGTCTGGAGTTGAGCCTGAGTCCGAGGATCCCCTCGAGCACCTGCCCGACGTGGCCCTTGTTGGTGTGAAGGTCGGGGAGTAACCCCGCATCGACAAGGTCCCCAAATGGACGGCCGACGAGGGGCTCGATAGCTGCCAGCGCATCTGCAAGCTTCATTTGTCTCCTTCGGCACGAGGTGGGATTCATGTCCCTTCTGAGTTATCGACAATCTGCTTCATGCCCTTGAATGTGCGACCGTCTGGCTTCTTGATCCGTCACCCCGCGAGTGCTAGCCTTAGGCCAACACGAATGCATCCCCTCAAGGAGGACTCCTGGTGACCGACCAAGTCGGCAGTGTGGTTGAGTTGTTCGCGGGAGTGGGCGGCTTCCGGCTGGGAGTAGAGCGAGCAGGCTGGCACGTCGTATGGAGCAACCAGTGGGAGCCTGCGACGAAGAAGCAGCATGCATCCGACTGCTACGTGAGACGTTTTGGCGACGACCCCTCCTCCCAGCATTCCTGTGAAGACATTGCGAAAGTCCTGGATGCCGTACAAGCGGGCGAGTACCTCCTCCCTGACCACGACATGGTTGTCGGCGGCTTCCCGTGCCAGGACTACTCAGTTGCGAAGACCCTTAGCCACGCTCACGGTATCAATGGCAAGAAGGGCGTGCTGTGGTGGGAGATATGGCGTCTCCTGCAACTTAGACGAGCCCCGCTCCTCTTCCTCGAGAACGTCGACCGGCTGTTGAAGTCACCTGCGAGCCAGCGCGGCCGCGACTTCGCCATCATGCTTTCGTCGCTCGCACAGCTAGGCTATTCAGTTGAATGGCGGGTGGTGAATGCGGCTGACTACGGCTTCCCGCAGAAGCGGCGGCGAGTCTTCATCGTTGGCCGACACAAGTCAGTCTTCGCCCCACCGACGAACGCGATGCAAACCATCTATTCCACAGGCGTCATGGCCCGCGCATTTCCCGTCGAGCCAGAGACTGCGGAGGGCGTCCTATTCGACAGGGAAGATTTCCGTCTTCATGAGGATCTGGCGGAACTCACCGAGACGTTCGGCGGTCAGGCTCCGGGGGGACCATTCCACAACGCCGGCGTAATGCTGGAGCGCAATACTTGGACGCGGCGGGTCATCCCCATCAAGCCCACCGAAGGGAGCCGCGTCACCTTGGGCGAAATCCTCGAACCGGAGGGCGACGTGCCAGAGGAATCCTACGTGCCGGAAGAGCAACTCGACACGTGGCGGTATCTCAAAGGAGCCAAGAAGGAGGAAAGGACCAAAGGCACCGCCGGCTTCACGTATGTGTACTCGGAGGGCCCGCTACCGTTCCCAGACAAACTCGACCAACCGGCCCGAACAATGGTGACCGGCGAAGGCGGGCCATCACCATCCCGCTTCAAACACATCGTTCTCGCACCGAGCGGGCGGTACCGTCGCCTCACTCCCGTGGAGATGGAGCGCCTGAACGGGTTCCCCGATGACTGGACTGAGGGAATGCCCTCATCTAGAAGAGCTTTCTGCATGGGCAACGCACTAGTCGTCGGCGTCGTGGAGCGCATCGCCCGCGTTCTTGCCGAGGACTTCGCGAGAGCCTGTGCATCCAATCTGATGGCGTCGGCCACCAAAGCATGACACGTCAGCTTGGCCCACCACCTGTCGCGACCAGTCCCGCGGTGTCCCGCTCCATGCGGGGCAATGTGCCGAAGAACACCCAGCCAGAAATCAGGCTGCGCCAGCAACTGTGGGCCGCAGGTCTACGGGGCTACCGCCTGCACTGGAGGAAGGCGCCTGGCAGACCCGACATCGCATTTCCGGGCCGGAGGCTAGCTGTCTTCGTCAATGGGTGCTTCTGGCATCGATGCCCCAACTGTCAGCCAGCCGTGCCGAGAAGCCATTCCGACTTCTGGGCGCGGAAGTTCGAGCTCAACCAGGAACGCGACGCCCGAAAACAGCGGGAGCTGGAGCAGGCAGGGTGGCGCGTCATCACAGCCTGGGAGTGCGAGCTGCATGACTCGCCAGCGCGAGCGGTTGATGAGATTCGAGCAGCTCTCAACGCCGATTGCCGGTTGGCTGGAGGCGCGGGCAAGGTACACACGGAAACGCACACGCGGGAGGCGCGAGCATGAGCGGCTACCTGGAGAGCCTTGGGCCACTCAGGCTGACTTCAGACACGGCGAGGGCACGAGAGCGTCGGTGGCAGGCGGTGCTCGAGGCCCGGTCCTGGCCGAGAGGGCCCTCAGTGGACGAGAAGCTCTACGTTGCGGTCTCCCCCTCATTCGATGGACTCACCGTACGCTAGGCAAGCCTGGCAAAGAGGCCTTCAGGAAGATACCAAACGAACTCGACATGCTTCCAACCGTTTTCGATGACGCCTCCATCAGCGACGTTGTTCCGGGGTTCGATGACATCTTCCGTGAGTTCGAGGTGATTGCGGACGCAGACGACGCGGATGCCGCCGAACAGAGTCTTGAACTCATCGCTTGCCTGCTATTTGGGTCGACCATGATGCTCGATCACGTTGAAACGCACCCACGCTCCGGCGAGTGGCGGTATTCGCCGCCAGAGCCGATTCTCCGAATCATCGAGAGAACCGTCCCTCGTATGCCGGTGTCCAATGTGCCGTTGGCCGTCTACCTTCACCTGTTGGATGCCATCGCGTGGAACGAGGATGTGAACTACTCGCGCAAGGCCGAAACGAAGGCCAAACTGCCTCGCGAGACTGGCCGGCCCAACATGCTGGCCACTTGCGTCACGTTTATCGCAGTCACAATCGGCCGTGAATCGGCGGCAGAGGCATTCGCTCAGATGGCCAAACGCAGGGGCGTGTGTACCCTTTCGCAGAACGCCGCCTGCGAGCTCTTCCCTCCTCTGGAGCCGGAGTCTCTTCGACCACTCTGATGGTCAAGTAGCCACATGACCCCGCTTCCACTTCGCCGCCGACCTAGACAAGCGGGTTGGCGGCTTGCTCACCAGCGGTGATGTCGTTGCGTTGGAGTTGCCGACTCCAACTCGGTGTTCGGCTTGCTCCGGAATCGCTGATCGCCTTGCCGCGGAATCGGTGACCGACTAGAAATATGCAGCGCGAGTGCGGCGAATCCCGCCACCCTCAGCTCACCAATTCCCCCCACAGCGCCATGGAGCTCGTCTTGACCTCGAGCTGAGTGAGCCGAGCGACCACGTCCTTGGGGAACTCGGCGAGTAGCTGATGGAGCGGGCGCCGGCTCCAGGCGAGGGCGTCCAGCAGGATGTCGGAGAACTGGGTGTACACCGTCACGAGCACGCCGGTTTCCTGCCACGCTTCTTTGGACAGATGCAGCACCTTTGAATCGACCGCATCGAGACCGGCGATCATGGCGTGCGGGAAGCCCGCGGCGGCCACGGACCGCACGAAGTGCATGGCGTCCGAGTACGTGACCGGCTTGGCCCTCACCTCGACGGCGACGACCGGCTCCAGCTTGTGGAACGCCTGCACGTCGCCGGGCAGCTTGCGGGAGGGGTCGAAGACCCTCGCCGTGCGGACGTCGTCGAACACGAGGTCGAAGGCCGCGGCCACCAGAGCCTGTGCCCTCTTGCCGCTCTCGGCGCTCCTGTCCAGGAAGTTGCCGCAGGCATCCTTGAGCCTGACGAGATCGGCCCTGGTGTGGCCCAGATCGATGGGCGCCGCCTGCTCCTTCGCGGCGATGCGCTGCCGCAGGAACGCCGCAAGAGCCTGCACCGCCTCGTCCTCGCGCAGGTAGTGGGCAGCTTCGAGGCACTCGACCAGGTACCGCATCTCCTCGGGATGCTTGACGCGCGGCATGGCGTCCACCCGGTCAGAGTAGGCCTTGTTGCCGGCCCGTGCCTTCAGAGTGAGGGCGTCCACAGCGTCGTCGGCCGCGGTCGCGAGGAGCGCGGCGCCCAGGACGACGCGCCAGGTCTTGTCCTCGAACTGGGCGACTCGCTCGGTACACGCGATCCAGTCGGCGGGCGCCGCGGCATCTGACCGGGCGAGCCGCAGTGCCCGCGCAAGCTGCCTGCGGGCTCGCTTCTTGTCGATCCTCAGCCCCATCAGACTGTCGCGCGCGAGGCTCCGACGGTGAGGACCGCATCCCGGTCATCCGGCCGCTCGTCCCGCTGCTCGGCCGGCCGGCTCAGCACGCCGAGCTGTTCGGCGAGCGCGCCGACGACCGCCTTGCCCAGCTCCAGCGGGACGGCGTTGCCGAGCTGACGCCGGATCGTGGCCCCGTCACCCTTGACGAGGTAGTCATCGGGAAGCGACATCAGTCTGAGCAGCTCGGCCTGGCTGAGCCGGCGCGCCCGCGGGATGCCCTCGTCGTTGCGCACGTTCTCCCAGTGAAACGGCCCGACCCACGGGCCGGGCTGCGCCTGCAGGGTGCTGGATGGTCGGTCGGGATCGAGGCGCAGGAGAAACGTCCAGTAGCGGCTGCGCCACTTGAACACGTCGCGGCCACCGTAGCGCTCGGTGTGCCACAGGTAGTTCTGACCGGGCGGGACCTCCGCCAGGAGGTCCGCATACGTGCCTTCGACGATCTCACCGGGCTCGGAGGGACCCGACAGCAACGGCCCGATCGCGCTCCCTGCCGTGACATAGGGCTTCCTGGTCGGGTCGAAGGTGCGCGTGTGCTCGCTCCACCCCGAGTGCGTGGGCTCGGGAAAGCGGAAGTCGCCGCCATCCCGCCGGCCGACGATGAACACACGCCGGCGCAGCTGAGGATCGCCGTAGTCGGCCGCCATGAGCACTCTGTACGTGGGCCGATACCCCGCGCCAGTGAGCTGCTCGAGCACCCGGCTCAGCTGCGCCTTGTGCGTGGCGTAGGTGAGCCCCTGGACGTTCTCGAGGATGAACGCCCGGGGCTGAGCTTCAGCCACGATGCGGGCGTATTCGTCGAGCAGGGACGCGTTGGGATCGGTGCTGCTGCGCTTTTCCTCCAGCCAGAAGCCGGATTTGGAGAACGGCGTGCACGGGGGACCGCCGACCACAAGCTCAGCCTCACCCTTGGCCACGCCCGCCGTGCCCAGAAGCTCGCGCGTGGACAGCTCCCGGATGTCCCCACAGATCGTCGGGACACCGGGGAAGTTGGCCTGAAGAGAGCGCAGAGCGCGCGCGTCGTGGTCGGTCGCCGCCGCGACCGTGAACGGGCCTTCTGTGCGCGCCCCGTTGGCGCCGAACGGTTCTGCGCAGCGCTCGACCGCCAGATCGAGGCAGCCGGCGCCGGAGAACAAGCTGAGAACCGGGAGCTGAGCGGCCATCAGGCGATGAACCAGTGTGTGGCGAGTGAGTCCGTCAAGTCCGTTGTAGGCTAACACCCCGAGAGGACGGAAGGAACGCGCACGAGGTGGACAATGAAGCCGAGTGATCCCGGGTACCCCATGCCATCCAGCGAAGCCGTCTCGAACGTCATGCGAGGCAATCGCAAGACCGGCTCGCGACCCGAGGCCGATCTGCGCCGCGAGCTTCACGCGAGAGGCCTCAGGTATCGCAAGAATCCGTCGCTGCGGTCGAGCGTCGGCCTGGTCAGACCCGACCTCGCGTTCGCCGGACCGAAGGTCGCGGTCTTCGTGGACGGATGCTTCTGGCACTCCTGCCCGGTTCACGGGAACACGCCGGGCACGAACCGCGACTACTGGGAGCCGAAGCTCCGCAGAAACCGCGAGCGCGATCGACAGGTGACGGAGGCCCTCACGGCAGATGGCTGGGTGGTGGTCCGGGTCTGGGAGCACGAACCGCTGGCCGCCGCGGCCGCGGCGGTGGAGACGGCCGTGAGGCCGGGACCGTGAAGGCTTCTCAACGACGCCCTCCGCAGTAGACTCGCCGTGACCGCGCGAGCCGCCATGGTGACGCCGCGGGAAGGATCGAGCGGCGCCGTGAAGTAGCGCACAAGCCGCACGTCGTTGCGCGGCAGCGCCGCCCTGCAGGAGGCGACCAGGTCCAGCAACTTGTACTCCTGGAACCGCGCCCGCCGAAAGGCGGCGTATAGAAGTTGAAGCCATCGATGTAGACACGTGTGAGCGGACGGCCTGGTGGCACGTCACCCCCCAGGTTGACGATGTCCCGAGAAAAGCAGAAGCCGCCCGGAGGCGGCTTCGCGCCCCGCGTCAAGCGCGGGGTCAGTCACTCCATTGTGCACGCCGTCTGCCGAGGGTCAAGCAATGGGGCGTAGCGTCAACACGCCGCCCTGTGACGCACTTGCGGGGTGAGAGGTCTGGAGAAGGCGATTCCGCCCACACAGCAAGGCCGGGATCCGCTGCGCAGTTCCCGACCTCTGCAAGGAGTATCGGCACGGTGCGTCTGAGTGTCAACGGCGACAACTTGGCCGCGCGCCTCGAAACCGCCGGCTACCACCTGCGCACCACTCGCGACCTCGACGCGGCCAAGAACTACTCCGGCGTCCGCTACGCCGAGGCCCCCGAGGCGCGCTACGGCCTCGCCGCCTCGTCGCGCGACACGATTCTGGCGGAGTGGGGCAGCCCCAACGACTACCGGTCCACCAAGGTGATGCGCCTCGGCCCCTGGTACGGCGAAGGCGAGGAGAGCCACCGCTCCTGCCGCCACCTGAACGAGTGCGTCACCGAGCTCGGCGCCCAGGGCCTGGAGCTCGACGGGATGCCGCTGGCCTGGGGGAACGACCTGATCTGGGAGGAAGGCGCCGGCGCCGAAGGCGCTCCCGGCGCCTGGTCCAACGCCCGCGCCAAGCGCCACGCGCGCTCCGCACACGTGCGCGACCCCTTCCAGCTGCGCGTCAACGCCTACCGTGTGCTGCTCACCAGAGGGCGCGACGGGGCGGTCATCTTCGTCCCGCCCCTGGCCGAGCTCGACGCCACCGCCGCCCGGTGCAGGGGCATGGGGGTGAAGGTGCCGGGGTAGGCGGCGAACTCACCACTCCCGCGGCTTCGTGATGGTCTTGCCGTTGGCCGTGGTGATCGTGGGCGGCAGTTGTGCCGCCGCGAAATGGCCGCGCCGGACCGTCCTGATGAAGTCCGCACGCCCACTGAAGATACAGCGTCTCTGGCCGCCCTCGACCCTGAGGACTCCAACAGTCCGGCCCAGTTCCTCGCGCACCATGCGCACCGGCTCCAGCAGATCGGCATCGTTGGAGATCACGACGGCCACATCGAAGGCGCCGCGGAAGGCGTCGAGCAAGAGATGCGACGCCAGGTTGACGTCCGACCCTTTCTCTTCCGGAACCCACACTCCGGCGCTTCGCTGTTCTCCGAGTGGCGCGTGTACGAGCCGCTGTCGCTTGGCATGCTCGACGAACTCGCCGAAGTGGATGGTGAGGCCAGGCAGCGCAGTCAGCGCCTCCAAGTACACGTCTTGGCGGGCTCGTTGTGCAGCGCGCCCGCGAGACGGGTCGAGGCGGGCGGTGAAGAAGCGCACGAGCTCGATGTCGTTTCGTGGCATGGCGATCTCGCAGAAGCGCACGAGGTCGAGCCACTTGTAGCCCGCGAAGCCGCCGCGCCTGAAGGCTGCGTAGTAGAAGTTGAAGCCGTCGATGTGGACCCGCGCCCGCGGGCGCGGTGCGTCCACGTCAACCCCCTGGATGACAATGACCCCAGAAGAAGCAGAAGCCGCCCGAGGGCGGCTCCGCGCCCCGCGCCGAAGCACGGGGACAGTGAGTCCATTATGCCCGAGGAGAGCCTCAGGTCAAGCTCTTGACCAAACGTCAACCCGTCGCCCAGCTGCAGGGGCACCAGGTGAAGGTGCTCTGAGCCGCATCCGCGACGCCCCCGGCCGCCCCGCCGCCTCTCGATCGTCAATCTGTGCGCGCTCTTCGCGCCCGCCTACGATGACCGAATGAAGAGCCTCTTCCTCGACGAGTCCGGCGATCACAGCCTCAGCGTCATCGATCCGCAGTTCCCTGTGTTCGTGCTGGGCGGTGTGATCTTCGACGCCGACTACGCCGCCAACGAGATGCAGACTGCCGTTCACCACAGCGAACATCCTCCTGGCCATCCGTGCTCTCTCCATCGAACCTGCCGATGGGAGGCACTCTACGGGTGCGGACCTGGAGACCTGGGGTGGGGAATCGTTTGATCGCCGACACTCCCCGACTCGTTCTTCTCAAGCCTCAGCCCGTGAAGGTCAAGCGCTCGCCTGAACGCCTCGCGGTCGGGGTCTATCGAATCGTCGCGGCAGTCCCGCAGGAGATGACTGCTGTCCCTGCCGACGTCGGCGTCTCGCTCGAAAAGTGCCCAGAGCCGCAGGTCGTCACCGTACCTGGACCCGAAGGCAACACCTGACGCGAGTCGACCATCCGGCGTCTCCCGGCCATACAGGTGTCTGGAGATCGACTGAGTGAGCTCGCGCGGCGCATGGATGCGAATCGCCGCCGCGTCGAAGTCGGGCAGCCCGGATCCCAGAGCCAGCTGCGCCCCACCACGCCCGGCGGGCTGCCCTCGTAGTCAACATCGTCGGGGCAGCCGGATATGGAGGCGAGATCTGGATCGAGCCCCGGGTCGGGTCGGAACTGCGCCAGGATCTCGATGAAGCAGGCCTCGGCAGAAGAGGCTGCGTAGATGGTCCGGAACAGCGCTTCAGGATCGTCCCAGCGACCGGTGAACGGGGCGTACTCCCATGGCGCCCATGCCCAGGGGTCGGGCGAGTAGCCGACGCGGAAGACCAGCCCGTCGGTGTGCGTGAACCGGAGCGTCACGCGCCTCAGCCTACTGCAGCGAACGCCCGCGCAGCCGCCAGGATGTCAGGGCCCACCTCGTGGACCTGGCCGTCGCAGAGGAGTCTCGCGGGGGACCTGTCATCCAGCTTGGGATTAAGCCCCTGGAACCACGCCTGGATCACGGCGTCGTCGTCACGAGCGCCGATGAGTTGCACGACTTGAAATGCGAGACGCAGGCGATCCAGGGCGTCGGCCTGCCGGATCTGCCGCTCGCCTGCGGCCCACTCGTGCACGGCTCGAGTCTCAGAGACACCCGCAAGAAAAGCCACGAGACGAGCGCCCAGGTGCGATCTGAGCTCGCTCACGATCTCCGCCGGTTCGAGACGGATCGAGCTCTCGTAGGCGGTGAGGTCCGGCTTGGATGGAGCCAACTGAGCCATGACGCCTCCGATCGGGTTCGCCTTCATCCGAAGTCCACCCGGAATCACGTGACTAAACCAACATTAATCACATCATGATCACAACACAATTACCCAGTGAGCTTCACCGAGCGGTCAGTGCCGCGTGCTCATCAACGGCGATCGTTGACCTTTCCGCCCGCCCGCTGAACTGCAGCGCCTCTGGCCGCCCTCGACCCTGAGCACTCCCACGGTCCGGCTCAGCTCCTCGCGCGCCATTCGGACCGGGTCGCACAGATCGGCATCGTTGGAGATCACCACGGCCACATCGAAAGCGCCGCGGACGGCATCGAGCAGGAGATGGGACGCCAGATTGACGTCCGACCCCTTCTCCTCCGGGACCCAGACTTCAACGGTGCGCGGCCCGCCGGCCGGCGTGTGCACGAGCTCGATGTCGTTGCGCGGCAGGGCTCTTTCGCAGAAACGCACGAGGTCGAGCCACTTGTAGTCGGCGAAGCCGCCCCGCCGAAAGGCGGCACAGTAGAAGTTGAAGCCGTCGATGTAGACCCGCGTCCGTGGTCGCGGTGACTCCACGTCAACCCCCCGGATGACAATGATCCCCGAAAAAGCAGAAGCCGCCCGAGGGCGGCTTCGCGCCCCGCGCCGAAGCACGGGGCAGTGAGTTCATTATGCGCGGTGAGCACCCGAGGTCAAGCTCTCTGACCAAACGTCAACCGGCGGCCCGGCTGCAGGGGCATAGGGTGAAGGTGCTCTGAGTCGCAGCGCCCCGCGATGCTTCTGCATTGTCACTCTTTGCGGGCTCTTCGCTCCCGCCTACCATGGCGGAGTGAAGATCCTCTATCTCGACGAGTCTGGCGATCACAGCCTCAGCGTCATCGATCCGCAGTACCCCGTTTTCGTGCTGGGTGGCGTGATCGTCGATGCCGGCTACGCGGCAACCGGCATGGACGCGGCCGTCCGCCGGTTCAAGCTTGAAGCGCTCGGCCGCACTGACGTCACGCTGCACACCGCTGACATCGTCCGCCAGCAGGGAGCCTTCGCCGTTCTCGTCGACCCGGAGCGCCGACGGATGTTTCGCGCCCTCCTCAATGCCCTCATGAGACAACTCGACTACACCGTGATCGCCTGCGCCATCCGCAAAGACGCACACCTCGCAGCGTACGGGGCGGCCGCGCTCGACCCCTACACGCTCAGCCTGAACGTGCTGGTCGAGCGCTTCTGCTTCGCGCCGGCGGACACTCAGGAGATACAGCCGGGCGTCATCGTGGCGAAGCGCCGCGACCAAGCCCTGGATTCGGCACTTCTGGCCACCTGGCAGCACCTGCGTGAACGAGGCACGGCGTACCTCAGGCCTGGGGCGATCCGAGAGCGCATCGCCCACCTGCGGCTCGAGGGCAAAGGGGCGGGCATCGTCGGGCTGGAACTCGCCGACCTGGTCGTCTCCCCCATCGGCCGCTTCGTGGCCGGCACTCAGCCGCGGGAGGAATGGGCGATCGTGGAGTCGAAGCTGCGGCGCAGGAAGGGTGACTACCTCGGCGCCGGGCTGGTCATTCTGCCCAAAGAGTAAGGCCGGGACCCGCTACGCAGTTCCCGACCTCTGCAAGCAGTATCAGCAGGATACGCCAAGGTGTCGAGGCGACTCGACGAAGGTCTACCGAACCCGGGGCGGTTCAGTCGACCCGTACATGCTCGGCCTCGGGATCGTCGTCGAGCGTTTCTGCTTCGAGCTCGGTGGCAGCGGCCCACAAGGCACAGACCCTCAGCTACCCGCGTGCAGCAGATCTACGAGTTCGGAGAACTGTCCCGCAAGGCAACTGCCCAGGGAATCCGGACAGTTCAGCCCGAGGGCGCCGTTGACGTGCAGGAGTATCCTTGGTGTTCCAGAATCCCCCAAATACATAACTATCTATGCTTTTGGAGCATCTGATGAACACCAAGTCATCCGCGACGCTGCGCTTTCTCGAGTCGCACGAGGTCTTCACGCTCGACGAGCTCCTCGCCGGCGTCGACCCGACCGTTGGGCAGCGCACGCGCTACCTGAACCTCCAGAACGCGGTCAAGCGCGACCAGGCCACCCGCCTGACTCATGGGCTCTACGCCTCGAATCTGGGGGCCTACCGCGACCGCGTCCCCAACCCCTTGTTGGTCGCCGGCAAATGCGCGCCGGGGGCTCTGCCGGCCTACCACTCGGCTCTCGAGGCCCACGGCGTGGCGCACACGCCGTCTCGCACCGTGTACTTCACCGCCACCGGCAGGGCGGCGGGCTTCGAGGTGCGTGGCTACCGCTTCCGCCAGGTCGCACCTCCCCGGGGAGGTCGGCGCCTCCCCGCACTTGCGGAGTTCGTCTCGCGCGTGCGGGCGGGCGACGCGCTTGTGACGGTCACCGACCGCGAGCGCACCCTCGTCGACTGCCTGGCGCGTCTCGACCTGGCAGGCGGCCTCGAGGAGCTGCTGCGCAGCGCCGGCGGCTTCACCAGCGTGTCGATGGAGCGGGTCGCCGCGTACACCGGGCTGCTGGGCTCCCCGACCTTCACCGCCCGCGCCGGTTGGCTCATGAGCACGATGCTCGATGCCTGGCGTCCCGCGCCCGAGCCGCTCGACGCAATGCGCCGTTCGCTCGGGCGCGGGACGTACTGGCTCGAGCGTCGCCGCCCAGGCCTCGAGTACACGTTCGTCCCCGAATGGCGACTCTACCTGCCCACGACGCTACCGCTGCGGGAGTGGCTCGCCGGATGACGCGGCCGATCCTCCTGACCACCGCCGCCTTCGCGCCGGCCACGCTCGACAAGGTCGAGCGGCTGCTCGAGGTCCTCGACACGTTCCACGGAGACCCGGTCCTGGGCCCTGCCTTCGTGCTCCACGGCGGCACGGCGCTGAACGTCTTTCTCGACGCGCTGCCTCGTCTCTCCGCCGACATCGATGTGATGCATGTGGGGTCGGCGGATGCGGACGGCATGCGGCGAGCGCGGCCGCTCGTCGATGCACGCCTGCGCGAGATCACCGCCCAGCTCGGGTACAGCGCGCGGGCGACCAACGACGAGCACAGCGGTCAGACCTACCGCCTGCAGTACGGCGCCGAGTACCTCAAGATCGACGTCAGCTACCTGGCGCGCGTGACGCTGCTCCCCGCCCGGTCGATGACTTGCGACCTGGCGGATCCGCCGGTCTCGTTTGCCGTGCTCGACCCTCTCGAACTTGCTGCCGGCAAGGTGAAGGCGCTGATGGAGAGTCGCCGCCCGCGACCTGTACGACCTCGCGCGCCTGGGTCAGCGCTCGCCGTCCCTTCTCGAGGACCCTCTGGCGCGAGCGCTGGTCGTGCGAGCGATCTCCTCATCGGATCCCTTTCCTCAGCGAGCGGATCCCGTCGAGGCGCTGGCCGGCTTCGGCGATCCTCCCGCGAGCGTCGTTGAGCCGCTGCGCTCGGTTCTCGCCGCAGATGACGCGCCCGACTTCGCCAGAATGCGGGACGTCGTCGCGCAGCTGCTCGCGCCGCTCTCACGGCCGACTCCGGGTGAGGCCGAGTACCTGCGCCTGCTCGACCAAGAGGCGGACTACCGTCCCGAACTGCTCTTCGAACCTTGGCCAGATGTACTCGAGCAAGCTCGCAAGGACCCGGTGATGCTGTGGAAGGTCAGGAACCTTGTGAAGCGCCTGCAGCGCTGATCTTCCACGCCGCGCCCGCGACGTCGGCAACCATGTACACTACCGGCGCCCGGACCACCCTGGGCTCCGCGGTCAGGTCCCGCGTCACAGGTCGTTGCGGGACTACGTGGTGGCCGATGCGGTGGCTGCGATAGACGAGCTTCTCCGTCTGGACGCAGAGGAGGACCATGACGAGAGACCTTGAGTACTACCGCCTCCAGCCCTACTCACGCACCTTCGAGATCCGCACTGAGGGCAGCGAACGGTATCTCCTCTACCGGATCAAGGAGATCCCCACGATCGCCGGCGATGGCGTGACCAAGGATGAGGCTTTGCGCAACCTTCGCGATGCCTTCGACGACTACATCGCCTGGGCGCTCGACGAGCGTCTGGAGATCCCCGATGCAGGCCGCCTCGTGTCGCTCGAAACAGCGCCTGCCGCCCCCGAGGGCCGGGTGGGCGCCGGCGGCCACAACGACACCGAGGCGCCCCGCACCGTCGGACCGGCGACCCGCCGCTTGACGGCCGCTGCCGCCTGACGCGACCTGAGCGGGCCTTCCCTTCTCCGCTTGCGTCCTTGGCACGCACTGCGACTCTGGTGGTCCGCAATCAGTCCTCAATGACGGGAAGAAGCCAACCTGACTACGCCGCCGGTGGAGTTGGCGATCCTGCCCAAAGAGTAAGGCCGGGACCCGCTACGCAGTTCCCGACCTCTGCAGGGAGCATCGGCAGGGCGCGACGAGGTGTCAAGAAGGCCCATTGACTGATCCTCGGCCTGGTGGCGCCATGATCGGGTCATCGCCAGCGAGGCTGCGGCTTTCTGGTCCCCCCGGGGTCACGATCCCTGGGGTTTCTTCGTCTTCGGGGCCAATGTCAACGTAAGACCCCTGGAAGAAGCAGAAGCCGCCCGAGGGCGGCTTCGCGCCTCGCGCCGAGACGCGGGGTCAGCAGTGGTCGGGGACCGCTACGCAGTACCCGACAACGATCAGTGTAGGCGCACTCCGACCGAGCTGTCAAAGCGCCACGAGCCGCCCATCACAATGCTGGGGAGGTCGACGTCTACACCGGAGCGGATCATCGTTGCGGCCGCCCGGGCATCCGGCAGCACGTAGGCCTACCGGATGCTACCGGCGCTGTCGGCGACCCAGGTGCAGGTCCAGCAACGCCCTCGGTCTGTCCCTCGCCAGGAAGGACCGCTGCTCGTCCCCGAGGTCCAGGACCGCTGCCCACCCCGACCTCCGTCGAGCCCGGGGTGGGCAGTCGGTGTTCCTTACCTCAGAGGACGCCTTCCAGGCTGGTGCCTTTGAGGACGTGCTCGAGTAGACCGTGGGCGGGGACTTTGCCGTCGTACATCACACCGGTGGCCTTGGCGATCACACGCACGTCGTACCTGGACGGGTAGACCTCCGGCGGACTCTTGTCCAGGTCCAGCAATGTGCAGACGCCGATCATCGCCGAGCGCACCGAGTATTCGACGGTGAAGACGCAGTCTTCGGGGATCTCGGCGAACTGGCCGAGGAACGCCAGGTTCGTGCTGCCGGCCGGGACGACGTCGGGGCGGTCACCGGCGACGCGGGGCATGAACTGGGAGGTGATGTAGGGCATCATGCACGGCACGACTTTGACCGTCTTGAGGACCTCAGGGATCTGGTCCTCGGCGCCCCAGTGGTAGAGCAGCTCGCTGAGCAGCTCCGCACCGTTGCAGTCGCTCATCTTCTTCTTGATGAAGTCCCCGACATTGTCCGGGTACAGCCCGTAGGCCCAGATCACCAGGCAGTCGTCGGGCTGATCGGGCCACTGCGGCTGCCGGTTGCAGGTCGCGCTCATCAACCACGATGAATCGCGGATGGTCATGATGCCGCCGGTGACGCCGTTGCCCGAGAACGGGTCGCGGCCGGTGAACTTGCGCAGCAGGTCGGCCATCTGGGGATCCGTGGCCGTGATGGTGAACGACAACCACTTGGACCTGTCGACGTCTGAACAGAACACCTCGGGCCGACCGAACGCCGGGTCCTTGGCGGCGATGTTCTTCCACAGCGTCCAGCAGCCACCCTCGCCGCGATCCAGGATCGCGGGCTCGGTCATCGACCCCACCGTCGAGCGCTCCGTCATCGACCCGTTGGTGACAAACACCAGGTCGTCGGCGGTGGTGGGGATCGTCTCGGCCTTGCCGTCGCGGGACACGTGGATGCCGGTGACGGTCTTCTCGCCGTCGGCTATCTTGATGTCCAGGTCGGCGACCTGCGCGCCGAGGTCGAACACCACACCATGGTCCTTCAGCCACAGCTCCAGCGGCAGGACCATGGAGTCGTACTGGTTATACCTGGTGAACAGGATGTCCCTCAGGCGACTCATCCCGGGCAGCAGGTGCATGAAGCGGTTCATGTAGCGTTGCATCTCGACCACCGAGTGCCAGGGCTGGAAGGCGAACATCGACCGCCAGTAGCACCACATGTCCGTCTCCAGGAACGACTCCGAGAAGTACTCCTCGACCGTGGTCGCGCCAAGCGACTCCTCGGTGGCCAACGTCAGCTTCGTGAGCTCCCGAACATTGTGGTGAGACAGGCCCAGCGAGGTGTTCGCGTACGGCACGCCCTTGTTGCTCATGATCCGGGTCGTGGCCTCATTCGGGTCGGCGATGTTGATCTCGCGGAGCTCCTCGAGCACCGTGCGGCCGTCCGTGATGATCGAGGGAACCTGGGAGAACAGATCCCACGTGCACTCGTAGTGCTCCTCCATCTCCCGACCACCACGCACCAGGTACCCCTCTGACGGGTTCCCGGAAGCGTCCAGACTGCCCCCGGCGACCTGCAGCTCCTCCAGGATCGTGATCTGCCCGCCGGCCATATGACCATCGCGGATCAAGTACGCGGCCGCCGCCAGCGCGCCGATACCACCACCGACCAAAAACGCCCGCTTCTTCTCGATCCCCACTGGCGGTAGAGCTGTCACGTGCTGGTAATTGCCCACGGTGAGTACCCTTCAGATAGGTGCGTGCTTCGAGCGCCCGAGCGTAGCATCGGCCGCAGTACAAGTCCACGGACGACCGTGCCCTCCCCGTGCGGCCGCGTGCGCGCCGACGGCGACGTCCTTCGTCGGCCCCTACTCCGTGACGAAGCGCTCCGGGTCAGCGCGTCGGCACGTCACCGGGAGAAGAATCGGCAAAGCAGACCGGCGTCGCCATCTCCTCGTCTCAGCAACCCGGGCGGCCGCGGCCGCCCCCGCCGCCTCAGCCGAAGAAGCCTCCGTTGCCGCCGAAGAAGCCGCCGTTGCCGCCGATGCCGCCGATGCCGCCGACACCGCCGTTGCCGCCGTTCCCGCCGATGCCGAAGAGGCCGGCGTTGCCGCCGGCGCCGCCGTTGCCGCTCCCCAGCACCATCATCAGCTCTTCATCGCTCAGCTCTTCCGCCTGGTGGGGCGACAGCGGCAGTACCAGGAAGCGCTCGTTCTCAGTGTTCTGGTGCAAGCGGAGCTCGAGGCCGGCGGGCATGGGGATCAGCCTGGCCAGCTCGGCCATGAACTGCTCCTTGTCGCCGGCGGCCATGTCCTCGAGGCGGGGGATGGAGATGTGCGAGACGGCGCTCGTGCTCTCCAGCACCGTGACCCGGCAGTCGGCCGGCAGCGTAAGGCCGGCTTCCTTCAAGACCCCGGCGGGATCGCCGATCACCTTCTGGCGGTAGGCTTCGTCCTTCCACGCGTTGACGATCACCTCGGCGGCGATCACTCTTTCCTGCTCACTCTCGCTCATTGGTCGTCCTCCTATCGGTTCGCAGTTACGTTTCTGCTATCGGTCACCTTTCTGACACCAGAACTGGTACATACCCAGAAAGGTCTCAGGATACGACTGTTCCAGCTTCTCCCAGCACGCCAGACTCGTCCCCGCGCCGAACAGCGTCCTGTAGAGATCGCGTACGGCGCCCTCCGTCTCGAAGGCGAGGAAGGTCAGTCCCAGCCCGCCGAGCGCGGCGGCGATGCGCGGCGCCGTGAAGCGATGCTCCCGCACGTGGCAGAGCATGTCGCGGCAGCCGCTCAGGTAGTAGAAATCCCGCAGGACGGTGCAGCCGTAGGCCGGGTGGTCCTGAGACAGGCTTCCCAGGTAGGCCCGCGCCTCCCGGATGCCCGCCGGCGTCGGCGGCACGCCCATGCGACGCACCTCGGCCTGCGCGGCCACGATGGCCTGGCGCGCCGTCTCGCTGTACAGGCCCACCAGCATGACTCCGCCGGGGCGCAGCAGCTGCAGCAGGCGGCGCCAGCCGGCCAACGGATCGTCGAGGTGGTGCAGCACGCCCGTGCACACGATGGCGTCGAACCGCCGCTCCCAGCCGTCCAGCCAGAGCAGGTCCGCGTGGTACAGCTCGACCTCGACCCCCAGGCCCTCGGCCATCTGCTGCGCGTAGGCGAGGCTGGTGCGCGAGAGGTCGAACCCCGTGACGGCGGCGGGACGCCACGTCCAGGCGGCGTTCAGGAGATCGCGGCCGGTGCCGCAGCCGGCCACGAGCAGACGCGGGCGCTTCAGGAAGTCCGGGGGGTCCCACTCGCCGCCGGTGAGCAGCCGCAGGTTCTGATCCAGGTCCACGGGAGCTCCACGGGAGAGCCGGCGCCAGCGCGGATAGGGGTTCGCTTCGTAGAGGCCGCGGACCGCGGCGGAAGTCCCGGCGGAGATCGGCGTGAGCGTCGGGATGCGCCGGCCCCGTTCCAGGAGCTCCGGGGAGACTCCCTCGGAGCCGTACATCGCGCACACCCACTTGGGGGCTGAGGCCAGGCAAGCATCTTCTTCCGGGCTGACGGCCCAGGCGGACTCGTTGAGACGGCACTGCTCGGCCAGCGCACGGGCCAGCTCCGGGGCGTCGCGAGGAGGGTCCAGGCACAGCTCGCGCCGCGCCTGTGTGAGCGCGTGTTCGAGGCGCAGATCGGTCAGGATCGCCTGGCCCAGGACGGCGAGCAGCAGAGGGTCCTCGAGCAGCGCGGGCGAGTCCCGCAGCAGGACCACGGCGCCCTGGGTCAGCAGCTCGGGATCCACCTCCTCGGCCGCCAGGCTCTCCACGAGATGCCGCGGCGAGCGCAGCCGGCGCGCCAGGAACGGCCGCCGCGACAGGCAGCGCGCCAGCCCCAGGCGGCAGCCCAGGTGCTCGGGATGAGCGTCCAGCACGTGCTCGTAGCACTCCAGCGCCGCCCCGTAGTGATCCAGCTCGTAGTGGATGTCGCCGAGCGTGGCGCGCAGAGGCACGGAGTCGGGATGCTTCGCGGCGAGCTCGCTCAGGCGTTGCACGGCCGCAGCCGCGTTGCCCTGGAGGCATAGCAGCGCGGCCACCCCCAGCCAGGCGTGGAGCTGCTCGGGGTCGAGGGCAAGCGCCCGCCGGTAGAGCTCGGAGGCCTCGGCCTGCCGGCCCTGCAACCGGCGCACGGTGCCCAGGTAGGCCACGCTGGAGGCGTCGCCGCCCAACTCCACCGCCCGTTCCAGCAGCTCCTGCGCCTGCTCCAGCCGCGCCGCTTTCAAGCACGCGCGGCCCTGCTCCGTGCACCTGGCCGCTTCGTCCGACGGGGATAGGCCCGTGTGCATGCGCTGCGCCGAGCCTCAGTACGCCGCCGGGAACTGCTCAGGGATCCTGTAGCCGCGAGCAGCCAGCATCGATATCAATCGGCCGGGGTCGTCGGTGATGATCCCGTCCACGCCCCAGGCGATCATCCTCTTCACGGTCTTGCCATCAAAGGCGCCAGCGCTGTGCTCCGGCCAGGTCCACACCACTACTTTCAACCCCAGGCTGTGGGCTTCATCGAGGGCTTTCTTCGTCAGCTCGACGTCTTCCGGCTCCCAGCGCCTGCCACCCAGCGCCTTGACCATTTGAGGAATGGAGTCGTTGTAGTCCTTCACCAGCTCGCCGCCCGTCCACGATCCGGCGATGGACGCGTCATCACTGAAGAAGCTGTACTCCGTACCGGGTTCATTGTCCCATTCGGTCAGGTATGCGGTAGCAACATCCTCATCCAGCTTCTGCAGCTCATACAGACACCGCCAGTCAAACGACTGGATCTCGCAATTGCGGGTGATGCCCCCTTCTTCCAGCACGTTGTCGAGCGCTGCCGCGAACTGCTTTGGCGTATACGTCCAGCTGTCGTGCATCGGGTCTGTCTTGAATTCGATCTGGAACCCCACTGCGCCCTTGGTCACGCTGGTGACATACCGGATGACATCCTTCAGGAGGGGCATGCGCACGCCGTCCATCCCATACTGCTCGGGGAAGTACTTCGCGTAGGGGCTGGCGGGATTGAGGCGCCCGACGTCGTAGCGTTGCAGCTGCGCGTACGTCAGGTTCCTGACCATGTACGGTTGCAGGTGGGCGGTCAGTTCGCCGGGCGGGACGCCTTCTGTCATGGCGGACTTGCTGGGCGCAAGGAACTTGCCGTCCGGACCCCGGGTGATATCGGGATTGAGCCAGATGTCGTGCGAGACGACGACCTCGCCGTCCTTGTCCATCACGATGTCCATATCCACCCAGTGCGTGCCGATCGCCAAGCCTGTCACATACCCGGGGATGGTGTTCTCCGGAGCAAAGCTCCGCGCCCCGCGATGGGCATAGACCTGGATGAGCTTCTTGCCGGCGACCACCGCAGTCGGCCGGCCGACAGACTCGGCCGACGAGCCGCCGAGGATCGCCTGTGCCGATGCGCCGGTACTGGGAGTGTCACTGGTGGGGGCGCTCGCGCATCCGCAGAGAATGGCGACCGCCAGGAGCAGGGAACAGCAGAGCAGGAACGCAAGCCTCTTCACGATGCCCTCCGACCGTCGCCCTTCGACTCTCCAGGCCGCCGTCTGCGCAAGGCGCGAAGAACGTCCCGCAAGCAGCGTCCGCCCGTCGCTCTCCCCGCAGGACCCCGGTAGCGGCAGCGGCCCACCCAGTGGCTCTCCGCCTACCGCGCCGCGGGATGCTTCTCCTGGGAGTGTCTTGCGGCAACCCTGCAGCCCGGGCGGCAGGGTTGTCAAGCGTCTCCGGCCAGGCCACGCGGTTCCGCGTCTGGGCCACGCAGGCGCTGAAGGAGCTTATCGTCGAGGGCTTCGTGCTCGACGACGAGCGGCTCAAGCAGGGCGCGCGCTTCGGCAGGGACTACTTCGATACGAGCAGCGCAGCGCAGACTATCGAGAGGACGCCGAGATCACGCGCATGTTGTTCGCGACCGTGCAGAACAAGCCGCAGTGGGCGATCAGCGGCATGACCGCCGCGGAGATCGGCGACGCGCAGCCCTGCGGCTGAGCTCTCGCGCCAGCTACGGCGCAGCGCCCGGCGCACGCTTCGGCCTCGGCGCCGCGTCCCGCGACAGAATCATCGCGGAGTGGGGTATCCCCGAGCGACCGGCACTCGACGCAGCGCGTCAACCTCGGTCCCTCGCCGCTCGTGGAAGAGCGACGGCCGCCCGGCGAGGCGTCGCGCGAGGGTCTTTCAAGCAACGGTACTTCCAACGGTACTTCCAACAGGCCCCGTCAGAAGTACTTCCAACGATTTGGAGGCGCATGACCATCCCCTTCCGTCCGGTTGCGCGTTCAGCCTCCGGATCGACGGCCGCGAGAAGGCGGACATGGCGCCCCGGCCGCCGCCGCGCCCGCCGCACGCGCCCCCCGGCGGGGTAGTGTAGGGTCGGTAAGATAAGGAAAGGGCCATTCCCTGTCTTACCGATTCGCGACATGCCGCCGGGCCGCCGGAGCCGCCGCGGCCGGCGCAGCCGTGGGAGCCGCCGCGGCGGGGTGGTATTGTGAGGGAAGATAGGGAATGCCGGCGAATCCTTATCTTCCCCCCGGCGAGCGAGCCTGCGGACGGGCGTGCACCCGCCGGGCGCCCCATTCGCGGCTCACCGGCGCCTGAGCGACGGGGATGGTCACGTGGAGGCAATCGGCACATGACTTCCGCCGGCGGCGCGTCGGAGGGTGGCGGCGGCGCGGCGAAGGCGTCGGCGCCGCGTGCATGCGGTCGGTCTGAGCGAGTTGCTCGTCGGGAAGCTGCTGGCCCTGCTCGATCGAGGTTCACCGCGCGACGCCTGGGACGTTGCGCATCTGGCGCCCGCCGTCTGCGGGACCGTTCGCAAGCCCCGGTTCAGGCGATTCTTTCTGGCGATGGCCGCGACTCTCGATCTCCCGCTGCCCCGCTACGGGGAGGGACGCCTCAGCGCTTCGCTCACCGACAGGATCGTCGCACAGCAGTTGACCCCCATGTTGTCCAGCGTTGAGCGCCTCGACGCCGGCAAGCTCGCCGCGGCCGCATGGGAGGCGGTCGCGCCACTCGTCCACCTCAGCGCGGATGAGGCGGCCTTCTTCGCCGCGGTCGACCGAGGAGATCTCCGGCTCGAGCTCCTGTTCCCCGACGACATCGCGGAAGCCGCGCGCCTCGCGCTCCATCCCGCCCTACAGCGGAAGACCATCAACGCGCAGAGGAAACCGGCCGGTCGCTGAGCGCCCATGGTGGCCGCGTACGCCTGGCCGGTCAGCGCCGGATCTTGACCACCACGCCGCGGGAGTCGGCGCCCTCCCAGCCGGCGGTGCCGCAGGCGTACACGAAGCCGGCGCCGCCGAGGGCGATCGCGTCGTGTCCGTCCTGCGAGTCGGCGCCGAAGCCGGCCGACGAGAACCACAGGCGGCCGCCTCCCCGCGAGTACCTGGCGGCGAGCAGGTCCCAGCCGCCGCCCGCCCCCGTCGCCTGCACCGAGCCCGCGACGTAGGCGTTGCCGTCCCCGTCGAGGGTGACGGCCGAGAGCTCGGCGGCGATCCGGCGCGTGCCGAGCGGGCGCACGAACATCTGCCGGCCGGCGGCGCTCCACTTCACGAGGGCCCCCCGCTCGTCGCCCTCCATGCGGTCGGTGGCGCCGGCCACCCAGGCGCTCCCGTCGCCGGCGACGGCGAGGTCGCGCACCTCGTCGTACCATCTGCCGGCGGAGCTCCAGGTGCGCAGCCACGTCTGCGCGCCGGCGCTCGAGTAGCGGGCGGCGGCGAAGTCGCCGGCGCGGGACGATCCCGTCGTCCCGGCGACCACCACGCCGCCCCCAGGGGCGAGCTCCACGGCCGCCCACTCGTCGAGCCTGCCTTGCGGGCCGTCCCAGAGCTTCGCCCAGGCCTGGTCGCCCGAGGCGGAGGTCTTGACCAGAAGCGCGTCCATGACGCCGGCGGCGGTCCGGGACATGCCGGCGACGTAGGAGTCACCGGCCCCCGTCACGGCGATGCCGCGGGGTCTGCCGGACCCGGCGCTGCTGTACCACGAGGTCCACTGGCGCACTCCGTCGCTCGCCCTGAACTTCGCGGTGTAGACGTCGGTCGCCGCGGCGGACGCGTCGCTCCACCCGGCCAGGTAGATGTCGCCGGCGGCGTCGAGGCCGATCGCCTCGGCCTCGTCGCTGGACTCGCCGGCCTCGTAGACGGTCGCCCACGCAAGCGCCCCGACGGCGTCGTACTTGAGCAGCAGCGAGTCGCCCAAGCCCGAGGCGGGCCCGGTCCGACCGCACACGTACACGTTGCCGGCGGCGTCGATGACCATGCCGCGGGCCTCGTCGTAGCCGCCGTCAGGCCCTGCCCATGTCCGCGACCACGCCTGCGCGCCGCCGGCTTCGTACTTGACCACCCAGAGGTCGGCGTCGGGGTAGTCACCTTGCGTGCCGGCGGCATAGACAGCGCCGGCGGGTCCGCCGGCGCACAGGTGCAGGGCGTCGTTGCCGGCGGTGGGGTTCGGCGTCTCCTTCCAGACGAAGACGCCGGGCGCGGCGACCGCCTGCCCGGCGAAGGCCGTGCAGGCGACGGCGATGGCGATGGCGAGTGCGAGACGCGGGACTCTGCGCATGACGGCCTCCTCGAAGCGACTCCCGCCGCCGGAATGCCGACGACGGTCCCGGTGACAGTGTATGCCCGAGGCAACGCGGCGCGCACAGGACCGGGCAGACTCCTGCGGACCGGCGAGCCGCCGAACCGGCTCGCGGCTCCGCCAGCGTCGCGGGGATCCTGGCGGGCAACGGCGGTCACACCTACTCGGCCACCAACTCGGCGGTGATAGGCCTCACCAGAGTGGCCGCCACCGAGCTCGGCGCGAGCGGGGTAAAGGTCAACCGCATCTGCCCCGGCGGGATCATAACGCCCATCTTCGCCGATGCTGTCGGACATCCGGAGGAGGCAGCGAAGGTGATGGCGGCGCTCGAGACGGCGTTCGCCGGCGTCCAGCCGAGCCGCCGGCCGGGGCTGCCGCTGGACATCGCCAACGCGGCGCTGTGGCTGGCCTCGGACGAGTCGTCGTTCGTGAACGGCCTGTCGCTCGTCGTGGACGGGGGAGCCACCCGCGGTGGGCAGTGGACCGCGACGGTCGAGAACATGAAAGCGCTGAACGAGCTCCTCTGACCGTCACCCCGCCGCGCCGACGGGGATGATCCTGAAGGTGAGCCCCGGCATCTCGGCCGCCAGGCCTTCTTCCATGGCCGTGCTGAGCGCGGAGATCTCGTCGAGGGTGCGCTCGCCGGGGAAGATCAACTCGATCTCCACGAAGCGCCGCTTGCCGCTGGCGCGCGTGTAGAGCGTCCCGATGGTTTCGTAGTCGGCGTAGTGCCGCGCCAGCACCTTCATCACCCGCAGCTGCTCGCTCTCGGGCAGCGGCAGGTCCATGAGAGCGCTGAAATTGCTCCGCACCAGCGACGCGCCCACCCAGACCATGTAGAGGGAGATCGTGATGCCGACCAGCGGATCGACCCTGTCGCCCATCGTCACCAGACCCTGGTGCACGAGGAGCCAGCCGATGGCGAAGGCGCTGATCACGCCCACGTCGCTGAGCACGCCGACCCGGTAGTCCAGCAGGTAGGCGCGCAGCAGCGGCGAGGGCGCCCTGGTCTGGCGCGCGAGACGCCGCACCAGCAGATAGAGGACCACCATGCGGGTCGCGGAGAGGCAGATGGGGATCAGGCTGAGCACGTAGCCCACGTGCTGCGGATGGACGAGCCGCATCGCGGCGTCGTAGGCCATGTAGAGGCCGGACGGCACGTACAGCACGCCGCAGAGAAAAGCGGAGAAGTCCTCGAGCTTGCCGGCCCCGTAGGGAAAGCGGAACTGGTTGCCGCCCATCACCTGGCGGATGGCGTAGATCGAGAACGACTGCACGGTGATGGAGATCACGCTCTGCACGGTGTACACGACCACCGCCGACGAGTTTGCCAGCGCCGCCATGACGACGAACATCACGGCGAACGGGAAGAGGCTGAAGTAGCCCCAGAGCATGATCCGGTAGAGGCGGCGGTCGTCGTCGGTCGTCGCGGCGGCGAGAGCCGCCGCGGGGCGCCTGCCCACGGTCGGGTTGGGTGTGTCGGTTTCCATTGGCTCCATGAGTACCTATCGACCGGAACGCGCCGGCGCTTGAATCACGCGGCGGGCCCGCGGGGCCGGCGAGGCCGCCGGGGCGGGCGAAGGACCGCCCCGGCCGCCGCTGAAGTCCACTCCCGACCGGCGGCGGGCGGAGGGGACCCTGTGAGCATGACGCAGATGGGCGGAGAGGGCCTTCGCTCTCCTGGCCGCGGTGACGATCGCCCGGGAGAGCCGCGGCGACCTGAAGGTACTCGACGCAGCCGATCACCGTCGGTCCCTCGCCGCTCGGGGAGAGTGACGGCGGCCCGGCCAGGCGTCGCGCGAGGGTCTTTCAAGCAACGGTACTTCCAACGGTACTTCCAACGGTATTCCCAACAGGCCCCGTTGGAAATACGTCCAACGGCTTTGCGGCAATCGACACATGACCTTCCCGCCGCCGCGGCGCCGCCGCGGCCACCGCCTCCGCCGGCCCGCGGGCACCGCCTCCCCCGCCGCCTGGGCGCCGGAGCACGGGGTGCGGGCGCCTGGCCCAACGAGACGGTAGGCTTGCCGCGTCACTGATCAGCCCGACGCGGACGAGCACGCCTCGCGCGCGAAAGGAGCACGCATGGCCGCCGTCCTGAAGGAGCTCTCGACCCCCGCCCTGGTCAACGCCATCGAGGCGAACCTCTTCGCCTTCCTGCCGCTCTGGCGCCGCTGGCCGGCGGCCGAGATCCACGACGGCCCCGATCTGCTGTGGTCGCTGACCGGCTTCCCCATCCCGCTGTTCAACAGCGTCATGCGCGCCAACCTGGCCCCCGATGAAGTCGAAGCCGCGATCGCGCACGTCATCGCGCGGGGCCGGTCCAGAGACGTGCCACTCCTCTGGTGGACCGGCCCCGCGACCCGGCCGGCCGACCTGGGCGAACGCCTGACGGCCGGCGGTTTCGTACACGTCGAGGACGTGCCCGGGATGGCCGCCGATCTGCGAGACCTGCCCGACATTCTGCGGTCGCCCCCAGGCCTGGTCGTCGAACTGGTCACGGACCCCGAGACGCTGCGGGAGTGGTGCGCCGCGATGTGCGCCGGCTACGAGATGCCGGCCTGGTTCGGCGAAACCTACTACGACTGCCTGATCAACCTGGGCCTCGAGGCCCAGGCGCCGCCGCGCCACTACCTGGGCCGCCTCGAGGGTGAACCGGTGGCGACCGCCACTCTGTTCCTGGGCGCCGGGGTGGCGGGCATCTACGATGTTGCGACCATCCCCGCGGCGCGACGCCAGGGCATCGGCGCCGTGATGACCGTGCAGGCGCTGCGGGACGCGCGCGCGGACGGCTACCGCATCGCCGTCCTGCACTCCTCCGCGGCGGGGCTCTCGATGTACCGCCGGCTCGGCTTCGGCGACTACTGCTCCATAGGCCAGTACCTCTGGGCCAACGAGAACGAGGGGCGCGGCTGAGGAGAGGCCGACGCGCCCCGGCGGCGCCACGCCGGCTGACTTCCCCGCAGCCGCGCCGGCTGACTTCCCCGCAGCCGCGCCGCGATGGCTGAGTCCCGGCGGGGCCGCGCCGTCACTTCCAGGCGATGTCGATCGAGTAGACGGTCCCCGCAGAGCCCTTCAGGAACATGAGCACCGTGCCCTTGCGGAGCTCGCCGGCGACCTCGATGCGGTCGCCGCTCGTGACAGCCTTCCACCCCGGCCAGGTGATGCCCTCCCATACGCCCGGGATGCTGGCCCCCACCTGCAGCTCGATGTCCTCGGGAGCCTCGGTCCGCACGATGACGGTGAAAGCATGCGTTACGTCACCTTCCGGGGCGTCGCACTGAAAGACGTCGGAGTCGTCCGGACCGATGACCCCCTGGAGCGGCGCCCCCGCGTCGAGCGCGGTGGCGGCGTTCGGATCGTCGTTGGGCTCGTTGTCATCGGTCGCCGCGGCGCCGCAGCCCGCGAGCGCGAACGACGCGAGAGCTACCGCCAGCAGGGCGGCGGCCGCGAAGCACGCCCGCCGCCGCCGGCCGAGACGGATCCCGGATCTCACTGCTCCCCCCTTCACCCCACCGGTGCACGACACATCTGGAACCTACCGAAATACGGGAGAGAGCTAACCAGCGCCGGGCGCCGCGCGACGCGTGCGACCCAGCATCCGCCTGTACTGCCGATTCCCTTCCCATCGCTCCAGCCGGGCCTTTCGTCGCCGCGTCGCTGCCACTTGAAGATCAGCCCCGCAAGGCGCCCGAGCGCTGGCTCGCGGACGCCATCCTGACCGCCGCCGGCAGGGGGATGGCGAAGTCCGCGGATCAAGTCCGCAAGAACGCTTGCCGAGGATCGGTCGTCGTGGCGGCTCGGCGCCGCGCTGGACGAATGACCCATGCGCACGACCCGCGGCTTGGGGCAAAGTCGGAGTGACGGCGGATCGTCGTCACCACGCTCTGGGAGCGGATCGCATGCCGGGCACAAGACGCGCGAGACAACAGGGTTTCACGCTCATCGAACTGCTGATCGTGATCATCATCATCGGCATCCTGGCCGCCATCGCGGTGCCCGTCTACCTGGTTGCGCGGGACTCCGCCAAGAAGGTCGCCCTGCAGAGCAACGTGAAGAACATGGTGACGCACGTAGCCGCCCTGGACGACCCACCGCGACCGCCAACCACGAATCCCCGCATCGCGCTACGAGACGCCCTCATCGCGACCTACGCCGGTCAGGTTCGCAACCCGGCAAGCGGCCGCCAGACGATCATCCAGTCGGGACAGAACGTGAGCGGGGCGGCGGTGGTCATCGCCGACCGCACGACGACCAAGATGGCGAACGTGAACCTCGTCTCGGACTTTCCCTTCACAGGCAGCAACCCACAGGAGCTCAACGGAGCCGTCATCATCACGGTCTGCAGCGATGGCTACCTGATCTATGGCCTCTTCAAGGGGGCCGCCTTCGACAAGCGGCTCTTTCCCTACGAGGCCATGCAGAGCGGCGACTGACAGACTCGTGGAACGCCTGTGACGTCACGTCGTCTTGCGCCGTGACCCGCGGCGGGACTGCGCATTGGTTGCGGCGCGCACTCCCAGCGTCCCCCGACGAACGCGCCTTCCCGAGGCCGACGCCACCGCATCCCGGCTGCAGGCGCAGGAGTGAAGATGCTGGGCTGAGCGCCGGGCGCCGCGCCGTACCCAGCGAGCGTGGGGCGCGATCCCATTCAAGCGTGGCATGGTCGCCGCCGATAATGCCCCCAGAGACAAACGACGGCGACTCGCGCACCGGGAGTGCCCGGGGACGCGACGCCGTCACGCTCGGACCACTGGAGGTCGCGCCATGAAGGATCGTCGGGTCGCTCGCGCCTTGCGGGCGCTGTTCACAGTGGCTCTTGTCGGGGCGCTCTTCGCCCTGTCGGCGGGGATCGCCTCAGCCGGGGCCGCCGCTCCGCGTCCGGCGGCGGCGACCACGTCGTACAAAGCCACCATCAAGGACGGCTGCGCCGCCGCGCAGGCGCTGCTGGGGCAGTCGGGCGCCGCCTCCCTCTCGCTGGCGCTCGTCAGCGGCGACCGCATCGTCTGGCAGGAGGCGTTCGGCTACGCCGACAAGGCCACCTCCACGCCGCCCGGCCCCGACACCATGTACGGCATCGGCTCGGTGAGCAAGATGCTGGCCACCGTCGCCGCGATGAAGCTCGTCGACCAAGGCAAGATCGAGCTCGACGCGCCGCTCGCGCTCTACGTCCCCGAAATCGCGCGCGTCTTCCCGGTGTACGGGCAGATCACCATCCGCATGCTGCTCGACCACTCGTCGGGCTTCCCCGGGTCCACTTATGGCGACGCCATCACCGGCGTGTACTTCCCCGGGTACTTGCAGAAGATGATGGACGCGCTGGCCACCGAGCGGCCCAAGACCACGCCCGGATACATGTCCGTGTACTGCAACGACGGATTCACCCTGGTCGAGGCGCTCGTCCCCGCGGTCACCGGCAAGACGTTCGCCGAGTACGTGCAGGACGAGGTCTTCACGCCGCTCGGCATGGACCACTCCGCCTACCCGCTCGAGCCCTTCGCCCCCGACACCTACGCCAAGGCGTACGCGGGTGACGTGGCGCGCCCGCGCGAGTCCCTGAACGTGCTCGCCTCCGGCGGCCTCTACTCCACCCCCACCGACATGGGCCGCCTCGGGACGATGCTGATGAACGGCGGTGTCTTCAACGGCACGCGCGTCCTCTCCGCGGACTCCGTCGCCGAGATGGGCGTCGACCAGACACTGCTCAGCTTCAACCCCGTACCCAGCAACGCCGCGCGCTACGGGCTCGGCTGGGACACCGTCACGCAGCCCGGCCTGCGCGCCGTCAAGGTGACCGGCTGGGCCAAGGGCGGCGACTCCATCGACTACCACGCGGCCTTCATCGTCGCGCCGCAGGCGAGGCTGGCCGTGACCGTGATCGGCGTCGCGCCGCTGGGCTCCGGCGGCCTTGAGACGCTCGGTGAGCGCATCCTGCTGCACGCGCTCGTCGACCAGGGCACGCTGCGCCGCCTGCCGAAGCCGATCCCCGCGGCGGCGCCGCCGGTCAAGACGGCGACCGACGCGCAGCTTGCCGCGATGGAGGGCGTCTGGGCCATGAACCAGCCTGTCTTCCGCATTGCGGCCTCCGCGAGCGATCCCCAGGCCCTGGTCTTCTCCGTGCTCAGCGCGGATGGCTGGCATCCAGCGGGGGACAGCCTGCGCCTGCGCACCGACGGCCGCTTCCACATCGACGGGGCGCCGGCTCCCTGTACACCATGACCGCTGGGGGCCGCAGATACCTCGTCAACAGGACGGTCGGGGGCAACGGCCACTATCTCGACGCCCAGCTGCTCGCGCAGAAGCTCCATCCCATCCCGGCGCTCTCCGCGGCCTGGCAGAGCCGCGTCGGCCACCTGTGGCTGGCGGTCAACGAGCGGGCGGACTCCTCCACCTACAGCGACGACGCCGGGCCGCTGCTCATGGTGAGCGACGTCCCCGGCCTTGCCGGCTACGTCACCGTCACCACGTCCTTCTACGGAAACCAGACCGTGGACCCCAGTGCGAGCGACACGCTGGGCTCCATGTTCCTGCAGATCCCGGGCTTCGGCTCGCGCGACCTCGAGGACGCCGTCGTCACGCGGCACGGCGCCGAGGACTGGATCGAGTGGGGCAGCACGCTGTATCGGCCCGAGGCCTCGGCGCCGACGCTGGTCACGGGGGCGAACACCGTGACCTTCGGCGCCGAGGGCTACGCGGAGTGGCGCGTGCTGCCGGCTGCGGCAAGCGTGCAGATCGGCGCCGGGACCGCCTGGCGTCTGTACGACGCCGACATGGTCGTGCTCGCCGCCGGCACGACGTTCCCGGCGACGCCCACCGCGCTTACGCCGGGCTGCTACCTGCTGCTCTTCGGACCCGCCGCCTCCAGCGCCAAGGTGACGGTCACGCCGGCCGTCGGCGCGCAGGCCCACGGGCAGCGGCGGACGGGCGCGCCGTATCCGCAGTACGTCGCCCGGCTGCGGTAGCAGCATGACTGCCGCGCGGGCGCCCGCGGGCGCCGCTCGCCGCGCGGGCGCCCGCGGGCGCCGCTCGCCGCGCCGGCGCGTGAGCGCAGCCGGCGGCGCTCCCGGGGGCCGCGCCGCCGCCGCGCTCAGCCCACGGCCCGGACCAGCGCCTCCATCTGCTCGGGCCGCTTCGCCCCGACCACCAGTGACACGACCTGCGGCCGTTCCAGCAAGGCCTTCAGGGCGTGCTCCGGCAGCGTGCGGCCGGCGGCCCGCGCCTCGGCCTCCAGCGCCTCGAGCCGGTCGAAGAGGTCGTCGTCCAGCGGCAAGGTCCACTCCGGCTTCTCTGTCTGCCGCGAGCCGGCCGGCAGGTCCGCGCCGCGGCGGTACTTGCCGGTCAGCACGCCGCCTTCGAGCACCCGGTAGGGCGCCACCGCGATGCCCTCACGGGCGCACAGCGGCAGCAGATGCGCCTCCGCCCCCCGTTCCAGAAGGCCGTAGGCCGGCTGGATCGCGACCGGCCGCCGCAGGCCGTCCTCGTCGCAGACCCGCAGCAGCTCGGCGAGCTCGGCGGCCACGAAGTCCGAGACCGCCCAGTGGCGCACCTTGCCGGCCCGCACCAGCTCGTCGAAGACCGCGGCCGACTCCGCCCGCGGCACGGCCGGGTCCGGCTTGTGCATGTAGTACAGGTCGATGTGGTCGGTCTGCAGCCGCCGCAACGAGGCGTCGATCGCGCGCAGCACGTGAGTGCGCCCCAGCCCCTCGTCGTCGTCCTCCGGGCCGACCTTCATCCCGACTTTGGTGGCCAGCACGACCTCGTCACGTCTGCCGCGCAGCGCCCTGCCGAGGATCTCCTCCGCCACCCCCCCGGGGGAGCCGAGGTCCCATAAGGGCCTATCCCGGTAGGGATGTGCGTGCGGGGCGTTCGTGGACCGAGCGGGGCGGTCACGAGACGGTCCCCTCGTAGCCCAGCTACGTGGGGATCCGGGGAGGGGCCGCATCCGCGACGTGTCCACGGGCGCATCCGTGCGTGCAGACCTGGCGGGATAGGCCCTATGCACCGGAGCAGGCGCTCTCCTTGAGTGCATCCCAGGTCGGGGCAGTCGTCTTCTCGCACACCCTCGACACCACCGTCGAGCACCTGTGCGAGGTCGCGGACGAACAGGCGCGCGACCTCGACCTGCCGGCGCCCGGCGAAGCCGCCGGGCTGGTCACGGACTGGAAAGCGAGAGTGGAGCGCACATGAGCATCGCCCTGGAAGACGTGCATAGGCCCCCGGGCGACGTCGTCGCCCGCGAGCTCGAGGGCGCGATCATCAGCGGCCCCTGGTCGCCGGCGGCGGCGACGTGGAGGACGAGCTCCTCACCCCGAATGACGCAGGCAAAGCCATCTGGGACAGGCTCGACGGGCAGCGCCGCCTCGCGGGCGTGGTTGCCGCGATCGAGGCCGAGTTCGAGGGGGGCCGAGGACGGCGCTGGAGAACGCGACCTGCTCGGCCTCGTCACCGGGCTCGTGGAGCGCAGGATGCTGGTCGCCTTCTGAGGCGGGGCACGACACCGCCTTCCGCGAGAAGCGCAAGGGATTGGGAGAGCGCCGGCGCCGGGAGTACAATCCCAGGTGTTTGCACAGCGCGCCTGGACGCCGCATGCCGGCCACTACCGTCATGACCAGAGGACTCTCACCGGAGCCGGCATCCAGGGTGGCGGCATGCCAACTCCGGAATGCCCGACTCAGAAGGGCGGAGGTGACGAGATGAAGAAGACTCAAGCCACGCCGACAGACGCGCTGACGCATCAGCAAGTGGTCGACCTGGTAATGACCTTGCCGCCCGACCGCCTGGCGAGCGTCTATGACTTCACGCTCTTCGTCAAGTCCCATCCCTTGAGGCCGGCTCCGGCGGCTGACAGCGGCGCTGAGACCGCAGAGGAGATGCGCGCCGACGAAGCGCAGTGGGATCAGGAGCTTGAGGCCTCCCGCGAGGATCTGCGGGCCATGGCGCGTGAAGCAGCCGCGGAATTCCGCGCGGGGCGGACCACGCCGCTGGAATTCACGCCTGGAGGACGTCCTGCCCGATGAGATCTCACGCGGCGACGCGCTTCTGGCGGCTCTACGACAACTTGCCCGCTGAGGTCCAACAACGCGCCGAGAAAGTGTACCGGTTGTGGCAGAGCGACCCGCATCATCCCAGTCTGCAGTTCAAGCAGGTTGACCCGCGAGACCCGATCTACTCGGTCAGAGTGCACAAGGGCTACCGCGCGCTGGGCTGGCTGGAAGGCGATACGGTCACCTGGTTCTGGGTCGGCAACCATGACGACTACTCGCGGCTACTCAAGTAGTCGCGCATCTCCGGCCTCCCCGGCCAGTGACTTGAAGTAGGCCACCGTCGCCGTGTCCAGGCGGATCGTGATGGGCTGCTTGAGTTGCTTGAGGTAGGGATTCGGCTCACCCTTCATCGCGCCGAAGTCGTAGTGCTGCTTCATGGCGTCACCTGCGCTTGCGGTACTCGGCCTCCTCCGCGCGGTCGGCCTTCCGCGCGGAGATGATGCGGATCACGGCCTCGCCGCCGCGAACACAGTGGCAGGCGACAAGCGTCCTCATCTGGAAGCTCATGCCGAGCAGCAGAAACCTGTCCTCGGTGGCCGCCTGATCGGGGTCAGCGAAGCGCACGGCATGCTCATCCAGAAAGGCCGTCAGCGCCTCCTCGAAGGAGACGCCGTGCTTGCGCTTGTTCGTGCGACTCTTCGGCACGTCCCACTCAAGCCTGATCGCAGGCATATGTACGCTGTACGACCTCGTTGAGGGGCGGTCAAGGAGGTCCGCAGCGGGGAGGGCGAGCGCTGCGTCATCTCCCGGAGCCCCGAAGGCGCCGCGCACGGCGGCGCCTGATCCGTGCCCGCCGCCGACGTCCCGCCGCGTTTCGTGCCTGGGCGGGGCGCGCATGCTCAGAGGAGGTAGCGATCACCACGCGCAAGGGCAAGCTCAATGTCACGATGGATCAGGATCTCTTCGACGACGACGCCAAGAGCTGCGCTTCGCTGCAGCGCACCACGGCCCGCAGAGGTCTTCACGCAACTCGTCCTGCATCTGAGGCGCGTCCACGCCGACGATCCCACGCCGGCTCTCCGCGATGATCCCGGGTTCAGAGGCGACCTCCCGCAGGCGATGGCGAAGATCCAGTCCGCTGAGGCGAGCTGGTCGCCTTGCGACGAGGTCTTCCGATGATCGCCTTCTTCAGCGACGACCTCGTCGCTGCGCCGCAGAAGCACGCGGCCTGAAGCGCGTGGTCCGGTAGAAGGTGGACATGATCCTCCAGAGCCCCCATCGAAGCAGGGGAGCCCCTGAAGGGTGACCCGCGCGGCTGCTGCAGCGCTGCGCTGACGAAGAGCTGCCGCATCATCTGCCTCTCTTGCCTGAGCCGGCGACAGAAGGGAGACGACGAGATCGTCCGTTGTCATGATTGCTCAAGCTGCGCCGACGAAACCGTGAAGTTCGTGCAAATGGGTCCTCATGGTGAGGCCCACGAGGAGCCCGGACGCTGAGCCGGTGCGCCCGCGGGCGAGGTCGTCGCCCGCGAGATCGAGGGCGAGATCATCAGCGGCCCCTGGTCGCCGGCAGCGGCGACAGGAAGGACGAGCGCTTCACCCTGAACGGCGCCGGCGCCGGCCGAAGCGCCGCCCGTGAGGCGGGCGAGCGCCGCGCAGCCGGCCGCCATGCACGGCGTCTGGGCCAAGCACGACACGCTGATGAAGATCGAGGCCGCGGCGGACGATTTCCAGTCCTTCACCGCGTCACACTCACCAGCGCCGGCTGGCAACTCCTCACCAAGGGCCTGCGCCCTGCGCAGCGACGGCCGCTTTCACGCCGACGGACGGGCCACTTCCCTGCGCGCGCTCCGCGCCGGGGGCCGCGGCTACCTGGCGTACCGCTGGCCCGGCGGCGACGGCCACTGCTTCGTGGAGCTTCTCTCCATGCAGAAGCCGCGGCCGCAGATGCCGGTGTCTGCGGGGTGCGGATGCGCCCCGCCGCCCGCCGGTGCGGCGGCGATGCCCAGAGAGCAGAGGTCGCAGCCCTATTCAGACCGGGCATCGTCATGGGCGATACTCCTTGCAGGGACAATCGACGGCGACGCGCGCCCGGAGTGTCCGGAGGCGCGACGCGGTCACGCTCGCACCACTGGAGGCCGCGCCATGAAGCATCGTCCGTTCGCCCGCGTCCTGCGCACGCTGTTCGCACTGGCTTTCTTCGGAGCGCTCATCGCCCTGCCGGCAGGGATCGCCGCGGCGCGGACCGCGGCTCCGCCGGCGGCGGCGACCACGTCGTACAAGGCGACCATCAAGGACGGCCGCGTCGCCGCCACGGCGCTGCTCGAGCAGTCCGGCGCCGCCTCGCTGTCTCTCGCCCTCGTGGCCGACGGCCGCGTGGTGTGGAGTCAGGCCTTCGGCTACGCCGACAAGGCGACCTCGACGCCCCCCGGCCCGGACACGATGTACGGCATCGGCTCGGTGAGCAAGATGCTGGCCGCCGTCGCGGTGATGAAGCTCGTGGACGAGGGCAAGGTCGAGCTCGACGCGCCGTTCACGCGCTACGTGCCGGCGTTTACCATGCTCTCCCCGGCGTACCGCCAGATCACCGTGCGCATGCTGCTCGACCACTCCTCGGGACTGCCTGGCTCCACCTACGGCAATGACCTCACCGGCGCGTACTACCCGGGCTACCTTCAGCAGGTGCTGGACGCCCTGGCCGGGGAGCGGCTCAAGACGACGCCCGGCTACATGAGCGTGTACTGCAACGACGGCTACACGCTGCTCGAAGCCCTCGTGCCCGCGGTGACCGGGAAGGCCTTCCCGAGATATGTGCAGGACGAGATCCTGACGCCCCTCGGCATGGCCCACTCCGCCTATCCGCTACGGACGTTCGCCGACGGGACGTACGCCAGGTGCTACCGCGGCGACACGGCCCGCCCCTTCGAGGTCGTCAACTTGCTGGCCGCCGGCGGCCTGTACTCGACGCCCACCGACATGAGCCGCCTCGGGGCGATGCTGATGAACGGCGGCATCTACAACGGCACGCGCATCCTGTCCGCGGACGCGGTGGCCCAGATGGCCGCGGACGAGACGCTCGGCAGCTTCAACCCCGTGCCCTGTACCGCCCTGCGCTACGGTCTCGGCTGGGACACGGTGACGCAGCCCGGCCTCAAGGCCGTCGGGGTCACGGGCCGGCAGAAGGGCGGCGACTCCGCGGACTACCACGCGAGCTTCATCGTCGCGCCGGGGCCGAAGCTGGCCGTGACCGTGACCGGCGTCGCTCCCTTGGGCTCCGCGAGCCTCGGAACCCTGGGCGAGGGCATCCTTCTGCACGCGCTGGTCGACCAGGGCAGGATCCACCGCCTGCCGACGCTGGTCCCGCCGAAGCCGCCGGCGGTCAAGCCGGCGACCGGCGCACAGCTCGCCGAGATGAAGGGCTACTGGGCCCTGAGCAGCCAGATGTTCCGCGTGACTGCAGAGCCGAGCGCCCCCCGATCCTTGACCCTCTCGGTACTGGCGGGAGACGGCTGGACGCCGGTGACCGAGGGCCTGCGGCTGCGCACCGACGGCCGCTTCCACGCGGGCGGCTCGGCCTCGGGCTACAGCACCATCACCGCCGGAGGCCGACGCTACCTCGTCAATGACTGGGTCGGCGGCTACGGTCACTATCGCGATGCGGGGCTGATGAGCCAGAAGCTCCAGCCTGGGGATCCGCTGCCCCCGGCATGGGCGAGCCGCAGCGGCGAGGCCTGGCTCGCGGTCAACGAGCAGCCCGACTCCTCCACCTACACCAGCAACGCCGGGCCGCTCCTCATCGTGAACGCAGTGCCAGGCCTGGAGGGGTGGGTCACGGTCGCGACGCCCGCGTACGGCACGCAGGTCGTGGACCCGATCAGCGACCACCTGGGCGCCATGTTCCTGCAGATCCCGGGCGGCTGCTCGCGCGACCTCGAGGACGCCGTGATCACCCACAACGGCGAAGAGGAGTGGATCCAGTGGGGCAGCACGGCGTACCGGCCAATGGACTCGGCGCCGGCGCTGGCCGCCGGGCCGAACACCGTGACCTTCGGCGCCGAGGGCTACGCCGAGTGGCGCCTGCTCTCGGGCGCCGCGAGCGTGGAGATCGGCGCCGGCAGGGCCTGGCGTCTGTACGACGCCGACATGGTCGTGCTTGCCGCCGGCGCCACTTTCCCGGCGACCGCGGTCGCGCCCACGCCGGGCTGCTACCTGCTGCTCTTCGGGGAGGCCGAGTCGAGCGCGGCGGTGACGGTCGCGCCGCCCTCCGGCGCCCCAAGCTGGGCGGCCGAGAAGAGCGCGGCCGGGCGCGAGCGGAGGGCCGCGCTGTGGCCGGAGCACGCGCCCAGGCTGCGGTAGGCGACCGACGGCCGCGCGGGCCGCCTCGGCTCAAGAAAAGGCAGCGCGCGGTCGAAAAGGACATCAAGAAAGCGCGCGGAGGGCCGCGGTGTGCCGCGGCCCTCCGCGCGCCCCGGGGCGCCAGGCAGACAGAGGAGGCTCCACCATGAAGCACCGCATCGCCGCTCGGGCGGGAAGGGCGCTGGTCGCGTTTGCGCTGGTCATCATGCTGCTCGCCGTCATGGCCGGCTCCGCCACGGCGCGGGCCACCTCCTACAAAGCCACGATCAAGGACGGCCGCGCCGCCGCACAGGCGCTGCTGGAGCAGTCCGGCGCTGCCTCCCTCTCGCTGACGCTCACCAGCGGTGAGCGCATCGTCTGGCAGGAGACCTTCGGCTACGCCGACAAGGCCACCTCCACGCCGCCCGGCCCTGACACCATGTACGGCATCGGCTCCGTGAGCAAGATCCTCTCCACCGTCGCCACCATGAAGCTGGTCGACCAGGGCGAGGTCGAGCTCGACGCCCCGTTCACGCGCTACGTCCCGGGGTTCACGATGCTCTCCCCGGCGTACCGCCAGATCACCGTGCGCATGCTGCTCGACCACTCCTCGGGCTTCCCCGGCTCCACCTACGGCGACCTCAGCACCCACACGTACTTCCCCGGCTACCTGCAAGAGGTGCTGGACACTCTGGCCGGGGAGCGGCTCAAGACCACGCCCGGCTACATGAGCGTCTACTGCAACGACGGCTTCACGATGATCGAGGCGCTGGTCCTCGCCGTGACCGGCAAGACCTACGCGCAGTACGTGCAGGACGAGATCTTCACGCCGCTCGGCATGGACCACTCCGCCTTCCCGCTGGCGCCCTTCCCCGACGGGTCCTATGCGAAGGTGTACCAAGGCGACGCAATACGCCCGCGCGAGGTCATCAACCTGCTCGCCTCCGGCGGCGCCTACTCCACGCCCACAGATCTGAGCCACTTCGCCACGATGTTCATGAACGGCGGCGCCTACGGCGACACGCGCGTTCTCACGGCCGCCTCGGTGGCCGAGATGGGCACGGATCAGACGCTGCTCAGCTTCAACCCTGTGCCCCGCAAGTCGACGGCGTTCGGGCTCGGCTGGGACACGGTCACCGAGCCCGGTCTGGACGCCGTCGGTGTGACCGGCTGGGCCAAGGCCGGCGACTCCATCGACTACCACGCGACCTTCGCGGTGGCGCCGAGGGCCAGACTTGCCTTTGTGGCGACCACCGTCACGCCCCTCAGATCGAGCTCGCTTGGGGCACTCGGACAGCGCGTCCTCCTGCACGCGCTGGTCGACCAGAACACCCTGCGGCGCTTGCCCAAGCCGCTGCCGCAGACTGCCCCGCCCGTGAAACGCGCCTCCCCGGCCCGACTGGCGGCCATGGAGGGCTACTGGGGCACGCAGAAGGATCTTGTGCTGCGCGTCGCGGTCTCCCCGGACGACCCGCAGGCTCTGGACTTCTTCCGGCTCACCGGCTCGGAATGGGCGCCGATGATGAGCGGCCTGCGGCTGCGCACCGACGGCCGCTTCCACGCCGACGGCTCGGCCGGCGGATACAGCACCCAGAGCGCGGGGGGGCGGCGCTACCTCGTCCAAAGCTCCATCGGAGCCAACGGCCACTATCGCGACGAGGCGCTGATGATGCAGAAGCTCGCGCCCGAGACGCCACTCTCCGCGGCCTGGACAAGCCGCATCGGCCAGACCTGGCTCGCGGTGAACGGGCAGCCGGATTCGGCGCTCTACGCTTGGGACCGTTTCATGCTGCTCGCGGTCGGCGACGTCCCCGGCCTGCCGGGCTACGTCTCGGTCACGACGGCCCCCTACGGGTTGCAGCTCGTGAACCCCGTCGGGGACATGCTGGGCGCCATGTTCCTGCAGATCCCGGGCATCGGCTCGCGCGACCTCGAGGACGCCGTCGTCGAGCAGCACGGCTCGGACGAGTGGGTCCGGTACGGCAGCACGCTGTACCGGCCGCGGGCGACGGCGCCGGCGCTGGGCGCAGGGCAGAACACGGTGACGTTCGACGCCGAGGGCCACACCGAGTGGCGCTCCGTGGCCGCCGCGGCGACCGTCCACATCGCCGGCGGCACGGCCTGGTACGTGTACGACGGCGACTTCACCGTCCTCAGCAGCGGCACGAGCGTCCCGACCGACGTGAAGGCGCCGGCCGGCTCGTACCTGGCCCTCTTCGGGCCGGCCGGGTCGAGCACCACGCTCACGGTGACCGCCGACTGACTCACATCCCCGCGGAAGGAGCACGACCATGAACCACCACATCGCCGCTCGTGCGCGGCGGGCGCTCGCGGCGGGCGCGCTCGCCGCGCTCCTGCTTGTGCTCTGCGCGGGCGCCGCGGCGGCAGCGCCACGGGCCGCGCAGGAGCTGCTCACGCAGCCCGGCGCGCCGGGCCTGCTCGCCGCTCCGGCCGCCTCCGCGGACAAGTCCCCGGTCGGCCGCTCCGGCCGCCTCCCCGTCGTGTGCCTCCGCGGCGGGTTCCGCCAGATGGGCAGGCAGTACGGCGCCATGCTCTCCGGCGACATCCGCCGGCTGAACCGTGACGTCCAGAGGATCTACGACGAGTTGGACATCGCCATCCCCGGTCTCTCGCTGCGCGAGCTCTCGATCCGTTCCCTGGACCTTTATCCGGTGCGCTTCAAGGACTCCGCCCGCGGCGTGGCCGAGGGCGCGCACGTCGCCCTCGCCGTCGTGGCGGAGAACACGGAGTTCTTCGACTACTTCGCCGACTTCATCGGCCCCCGATCAGATGCGGCGGCCGGCGCTTGTTCCGCCATCTCGGCCTGGGGCCCGTACACCAGGGACGAGACGCTGATCATGGGGCGCGACTACGACTTCCCCAACTTCTATCGGGAGTTCGACCGCGCCCTGGTCGTCGTCGTGCTGCACCCCAGCGACGGCTCGTCGGCGACGGCCCTGCTCACGTGGGCCGGGTCGGTCGGGGCCATCTCGGGCTTCAGCGCGCACGGGTTCGTCCTCGAGAACAACGACGGCTCCACCTACGGCGACCCGAACCGCCACTTCCTCACGAGGACGCCGTTCATGGTTCACCTGCCCCAGGTGCTCCTCGACCAGACATCGACCGCCGGGATCGACGCGGCCATGCGCTCGTATCGCGGGCCCTACCCCCTGATCTGGAACCTGGCGACGCGCGACGCGGGCTACGTCTACGAGACGACCACCTACGAGGTGAAGCGGCGGGACGGAGAGGGCGGGCTTGTCGTCGGGGTCAACCACTTCGTGGACCCGTCGTGGCCGCTGCTCCCCACGCGCAGCGTGGAGGGCATCGAGTACTCCGAGCTCCGCCACGGCAACCTCGTGGCGCTCGCCGCGGCGAGCAAGGGCGAGATCGACGTCGCACGGATGAAGGCGATCATGGACACCCTGATCGAGGACGGCGGGCCCACACCGAAGGACACGAACATCTACCGCTTCGTCGCGGTCCCGCAGACGCTGCAGTGGTGGATCAGGGCGCCCGAGCACGTGGACTGGGCCCACGTCGACCTGCGGCGCCTCTTCCGCGCCTCGACGCCGGGTCTCACGGTGCTGACTCCGTCAACGACCCGGTGACGGAGGCGGGCGGCAGCGCGTCATGCTCCCCACCACGCCCTCCTCGCCCCGCGCCGCGCCGTCTCCCTCACGTTCCATCTCGGTCGCATTCGTGAGCGGCGACAGAGTCGTCTGGAGCCAGGGCTTCGGCTACGCCGACAAGGCGACGCAGACCGTGCCCGGCGCGGACACCATGTACGGCATCGGCTCGGTCAGCAAGATGCTCGCCACCGTCGCCGTCATGAAGCTCGCCGACCAGGGGCTCGTCGACCTCGACGCCCCCTTCGCGCACTACGTCCCCTCGTTCACGACCCTCTCCCTCGCGTGGCGGCGGATCACCGTGCGCATGCTGATGAACCTGCTCGCCGAGGCCGCCGCCTTCGCCAACCTCCTGCAGGCCTGGCAGGTACTGGAGAAGCGCCTGCCGGCCGCGCTGCGCCTTCGCCGGTGGCGCGCCGCGCCGGCCGCGCCGGTCGCCCTACTGCACCCAGTGCAGCACGTCGCGAATCACGCTCCAGCGCGGTTTCTTCTCGACGGCCGTCTTGCCGGTGACCCAGTAGTCGTACTCGGCCTGGCCGAGGCCCGAGTCCTTCTCCACGATCAGCCAGTTGTTGAGGAACCCGGTCCACCCGGGCTGCCCCCTGGGCACGGGGTAGGCGAGGAACACCTGCTGGGACTGCGCCTCCGGCACGACCACCTTGTGCTTGGGATACATGAGCGTGTACGCGGAGCCCTCCTCCGCGGACGTGTAGAGCGCGTCGGCCACGCCCGGCTTCTTGAAGAACTCCATCGGGTCGTCCAGTTCCACGATGGTGAAGTTGGGGGCAACGGCGCGGAGCAAGCGGGCGTAGTAGCTGCCCTTCTCCACGGCGATGCGCTTGCCCTTCAGCGCGGCGATGCTCTGCAGCGTCTTGTAGGAGCGGGCCTGCGCGCCGGGCACGACCACGGCGGCGTGGAGGGTCAGGTAGATGGCGGTGAAGTCGGCCTTCTCGTACAGGTCCGGCGTGACGCTCACCGCACCCATGACGATGTCCACCATGCCCGACTCGAGGTCCTCCGCGAAGTACTGACGGTCGACCGGGATGAAGAGCACCCGTTCGCAGTTCAGCATGCTGGCGAGGTTGTACGCACGCTGCACGTCGAAGCCGACGAGGTCGTGCTGCTTGTTGAAGTAGGAGAAGGGGAAGGCGGTGGGCGCGTATCCGACGCGCAGCACGCCGGACTGCTGCACGCGCGTCAGCACGGAGTCGGCGCCGGGAGGCGCAAGGGGCGCCGGCGCCGCCTCAGCCGAGGTGTACAAGACGCTCTCCACGCTGGGCTCCACCTGCATGCGCTGCAAGGTTTCGAAGCTGGTCGTCCCCGTGTTGCCGAACGGCCGGAGCAGCACCGTCATCCCGGCTGTGCCGGCGAGCACGACGACCAGCGCGACCGCTGCGTACATGACGGCCTTGCGCACGCGGAAGCGCGCCAGGCCCAGCACGGCGGCGCCGGCCACGACGCTGAACATGCCCATCGTGGCCGACTCGATCAGGCCGTAGATGTTGGAGACCAGCGACCCGGTAGCGAGGAAGACGTTGATCGACTCCGCCGGCAGGCCGAGCTGCCCCAGGAGGAACTGCACGGTGTTGGTCATGCTCCCGAAGAGGGACAGCACGCCGCTGATGATGAGCACGCCGTACTGCTGCGGCTCCAGGGTGATGCCCGCGAACCAGGCGCTGAATGGCAGGAAGAGGAAGATGGCGAACTTGCCGGTGAGCGGCAGCGCGTAGGCGACGGGGATGATGGTGTCCGTCACCTCCCTGCCCGTGTCGTCGGAGGCGCCGCGGGCCTGGAGCAGCTCCCGCGCCGCCTGCCCGAGCTGGGGCAGCGTGATGAAGGCGCTGCCGGTGCTGAAGCCCAGCAGCAGCGGCCCCTTGAACGCCGAGAGCAGCTGCCGGTACGTGACGCCGGTGAAGACCATCGTCAGGAGCGGCAGCGCGCAGGCCACGATGAGGACCACGGCCCCCACGTAGGTGGCGAAGTAGACGGCGACGCCCAAGAAGCTCTCGCCAGAGAGCGTGCCGACGGTGTTGGCCATGATCGCGAAGACGCCGAACGGCGAGATGTACACGAACGTGGCGTGGTTGACCCGCCCCAACAGTCCGTTGACGAAGTCGACGCCGTCGAGAAAGCCCTGTTTGCGGGAGACCCCGACGAGCGCGATGCCCACGCACAGGCTGAAGATCACGACGGCCGGGACCATGCCGTCGGCCAGGGAGGCGAACGGGTTCGACGGGATGTAGCTCATCCAGTCGAAGGCCTGCGTCTTGGCGCCGGGGAAGCGGTTGGGGTCGTAGAACGTGGCCGCGGTGCGCGCCGGGAACGATGACGCGACGATCAGGTAGACGGAGACGATCACGATCCAGAACATCAGGATGACCGGCAAGCCGCGCGTGGCCAGGCGCTTGGCCGTGCCCTTGCTCAGGCTGCCGACGCCGTGGATGAGCGAGAGCAGGATGTAGGGGAGCACCGTGACCTGCGTGAACTTGACGTACGCGTCGCCGGCGACTCCGAGCGGCTTCATCAGCTCGCCGAACAGGATGCCGGCCACCACGCCCGCGCCGAGGCCGATGAGGATCCGGGTGCTGGTGCTGAGGCGCTTGCGCTTCTTCGGCGGCGCCTCCCGCGCGCCGCCGTTCACGTCGTCAGTCATGAGCCCATCGTATCGCAGGCGGCGGCCGTCGGCGGGCCCGGCGCCCCCGCGGTCAAGGTCCGGGCGTGCGCAGCCACCGTAGCTGGTAGTGTTGGACACGGGTGAAGGCGCGCCGCTGCTGCGGAGCCGCGCGCCTGGGGACGCCAGGGGATCCGCACCGAGGAGGAGTCACCATGACCTACGACCTGCGCACGCGCGCGCGTCGGGCACTGCTTGCCCTGACGATCGTCCTGACGCTGGGGGCCGTCGTCGCCGCCTCGGCGCCGGCGCAGGCCGCGCCGCCGCAGGCGGGCGCGGCCACCGCCGCCGCGACGCACGCGGCCAAGACCGGCCGCTGGTCGGCGACCATCAAGGACGCGCAGGCCGCCGCGAACGCGCTCCTGAAGGAGTCGGGCGCGGCGTCCATCTCGGTCGCCTTCGTGAGCGGCGACCGCGTCGTCTGGAGCCAGGGCTTCGGCTACGCCGACAAGGCCACGCAGACGGCGCCCGGCGCGGACACCATGTACGGCATCGGCTCGGTCAGCAAGATGCTCACCACCGTCGCCGTCATGAAGCTCGCCGACCAGGGGCTCGTCGACCTCGACGCCCCCTTCGCGAGCTACGTCCCGTCGTTCACCACCCTCTCCCCCGCCTGGCGGCAGATCACCGTGCGCATGCTGCTGAACCACTCGTCCGGCCTGCCCGGGTCCAACTACCCGAACCTCTTCACCGCCGCCTACTGGCAGGGCTACCTGCAGGAGACCCTCAACACCATCGCCGCCGAGGGCCTCAAGACGACGCCCGGCTACATGAACGTCTACTGCAACGACGGCTTCACGCTGCTCGAAGCCCTGATCCCCGTCGTCACCGGCAAGAGCTACGAGCAGTACGTCACCGACGAGGTCCTGACGCCGCTCAGCATGCTGCACACCAGGTACTCAGTGACGCAGTTCCCCGACGGCTCCTACGCCAAGTGCTACACCGGCGACGTCGCGCACCCGCAGGAGGTCGCCAACTCGCTGGCCTCCGGCGGCGCCTACTCGACGCCGACCGACCTCAGCGTGCTCGCGCGCATGCTGGCGAACGGCGGCGTCTTTCGCGGCGCTCGCATCCTCTCGCCGGAGGCGGTCGCCGAGATGGGCACGGACCAGATGGCGAAGAGCTTCAACCCGGCGCCCAGCGACTTCGTGCGCTACGGGCTCGGCTGGGACACCATCACCGAGCCCGGCCTCAAGGCGGTCGGCTTCACCGGCTGGACCAAGGGCGGCGACTGCATCGACTTCCACGCCGGCATGACGGTAGTGGCGGAGCAGAAGCTGTCGGTCGCCGTCACGACGGTGGCGCCGCTCGATTCCGGAGCGTGCGAGACCCTGGCCCAGCGCATCCTGCTGCACGCGCTGGTCGCCAAGGGCGACCTGCGCCGCGTGCCGGCGCCGATCCCGGCAAGCGCGCCCCCGGCGAAGACGGCCAGCGCCGCGCAGCTCGCGGCCATGGAGGGCGTCTGGGCCAAGCACGACCTGATCGCACGGCTCACGTCGGACCCGGACGACCCGCAGTCGCTCACGCTGGCGGTGCTCACCGACGCCAGCTGGACCACGCGCACGAGCGACATCCGGCTGCGCACCGACGGCCGTTTCCACGCCGCGAAGAGCCCGGACTCATTCACCAGCATCACCGCCGGCGATCGGCGCTACCTCGTGTACCGCTACGTCGCCGGCAGCGGCTTCTACCGCAACGTCCTGCTCTTCGCGCAGAAGCTGAAGCCGCAGGCCGACCTCTCGCCCGCCTGGCGGGCGCGCGTCGGCCACAAGTGGGTAGCGGCGAACGGCCGCGCCGACTCGACTCTGTACACGGCCGCAGCGGGGCCGCTGCTGGCGATCGGCGAGATCCCCGGCCTCGCCGGCTGGGTCACCGTCAACGTGCCGGCCAGCTACGGGCTGCAGCCGGTGGACCCGAAGGGCAGCGACAGCGTCGGCTCGATGTTCCTGCAGATCCCCGGCGAAGGGTCGCGCGACCTCGAAAACGCCGTCTTCGAGCCGCACGGCGCCGACGAGTGGGTCTGGTGGAGCGCCGCCGTCTACCGCCCGCTGGACACGGTGGCGGCGCTCGCCGCCGGCGCGAGCACGGTGACGTTCGACGCCGACGCGCACACCGAATGGCGCTCCGTCACGACGGCATCGACGCTGCAGATCGCCGGCGGCGCCGCCTGGGTCCTCTACGACGGCGACTTCAACGTGCTCGGCAAGGGCACGACCTCCCCGGCCGAGACGCACGCGCCGGCCGGCGGCTACCTGGCCCTCTTCGGGCCGGCCGGCGCGAGCACAACGCTGACGGTCACGGCGCGCTGAACCGGGCCGAGCAGGCGCTGGACTGAAGCGGACGGGGTGGGCGGGAGCGGGAGCGCATCCGCGTCCCAGCCCGTCCCGTCCGCCCTCACTTCACCCAGTGCAGCACGTTGCGCACCACGCTCCAGCGCGGCTTCTTCTCCACGGCGGTCTTGCCGGTGACCCAGTAGTCGTACTCCGCCTCCTGCAGGCCGGCGTCCTTCTCCAGGATCAGCCAGTTGTTGAGATAGCCGATCCACTCGAGCTCGCGCTTGCGCACCGGGTAGGCGAGGTACAGCTGCGGGTACGGGAGCTCGGGGGAGATCATCTCGTAGCGCGGGTACGTGAGGGTGTAAGCGGAACCCTCCTCGGCCGAGGTGAACAGCACGTCGGCGACGTCGCTCTTGAAGAAGTCGAGCGGGTCGTCAAGCTCGACGATCGTGTAGTTCGGCGCGCCGGCGCGGACGCCGCCAAGCTCAAGAATCGAGGCGCTGCTGTCGATGATAGGTATGATGAAGCGCAAGGCGCCGCGGCTTGCCGCGGCGCTCCCCTGCACCGCAGGGCGCCGGCCAGCCAAAGGAGGCACCATCGTGAAACACCATGTCGCCGCTCGCGCGCGACGTGCGCTCGTCGCGCTCGCGCTCGTCATCGTGCTGCTCGCCGTCATGGCGGGGACCGCCGCGGCGCGGGCCACCGACTACGCCGCCACCATCAAGGACGGCCGCGCCGCCGCGCAGGCGCTGCTCGAGGAGTCCGGCGCCGCGTCGTTCTCCCTCGCGTTCGTCAGCGGCGAGCGCCTCGTCTGGCAGGAGACCTTCGGCGAGGCCGACAAAGCCACGTCCACACCTCCCACGGCCGCCACCATGTACGGCATCGGCTCCGTGAGCAAGATGCTCGCCACGGTCGCAACCATGAAGCTCGTCGACCAGGGCAAGGTCGAGCTCGACGCGCCGTTCACGCGCTACGTGCCGGCGTTCGGCATGCTCTCGCCGGCGTACCGCCAGATCACGGTGCGCATGATGCTGAACCACTCCTCGGGCTTCCCCGGCTCCACCTACGGCGACCTCGTCACCGACACGTACTTTCCCGGCTACTTGCAGCAGGTCCTGGACACCCTCGCCATGGAACGGCTCAAGACCACGCCGGGCTACATGAGCGTGTATTGCAACGACGGCTTCACGATGATCGAGGCGCTGGTGCTCGCGGTGACCGGCAAGAGCTACGCCGCGTTCGTCCAGGACGAGATCTTCACGCCGCTCGGTATGGACCACTCCGCCTATCCGCTGGCGCCCTTCGCCGACGGTTCCTACGCCAAAGCGTACCGCGGCGACGTGGCGCGCCCGCGCGAGGTCCTCAACATGCTCGCCTCCGGCGGCCTCTACTCGACGCCGAGTGACATGAGCCGCCTGGCGAGGATGCTGATCGGCGACGGGGCCTTCGGCGGCGCGCGCCTCCTCTCCGCCGCCTCAGTGGCCGAGATGGGCGCCGACCAGACGCTCCTCAGCTTCAACCCGCTACCGAGCAACATGCTGCGGTACGGGCTCGGCTGGGACAGCGTCACCGAGCCCGGGCTCGCGGCCGTAGGCGTCCGCGGCTGGGTCAAGGGCGGCGACTCCGTCGACTATCACGCGAGCTTCCAGGTGGCGCCGCAGGCCAAGCTGGCCTTCGTCGCGACCGGCGTCGCCCCGCTCAGCTCCACCGCGCTCGAGACGCTCGGCCAGCGCGTCCTTCTGCACGCGCTCGTCGACCAGAAGACCCTGCGGCACGTGCCCAAGCCACTGCCGACGACGACCCCGCCCGTAAAGCGCGCCTCTCCCGCCCAACTAGCGGCCATGGAGGGCTACTGGGGCTCGTTCAACACTGTGCTCCGCCTCTCGGTCTCCGCCGACGACCCTCAGGCTCTGGACTCCTCCCAACTGACCACGGACGGCTGGGCGCCGACAGCGAGCGGCCTGCGGCTGCGCAGCGACGGCCGCTTCCACGCCGACGACTCCGCATCCGGCTACAGCACCATGACGGCCGGCGGACGCCGCTACCTCGCCGTCGGCTTCATCGGGGGCTACGGTCACTATCGCGACGCGGTGCTGACGATGCAGAAGCTCGCCCCCGAGACGCCGCTCTCCGCGGCCTGGCAGAGCCGGCTGGGCAAGGCGTGGCTGGCCGTCAACGAGCAGCCTGACTCCGCGGTGTACGCCGAGGGAGGCCCGGTGCTGCTCACGCTGGGCGACGTCTCCGGCCTGCCGGGCTACGTCGTTTCCGGCCCCTACGAGATGCAGCCCCTGATCCCCGTGGACGACACCCTGGGCGCCATGTTCCTGCAGATCCCGGGGGTGGGCTCGCGCGACCTCGAGGAAGACCTCGTCGAGCAGCACGGCTCCGAGGAGTGGATCTGGCGGGGCAGCACGTTGTACCGGCCGCAGGCCACCATGCCGGCGCTGGCCGCGGGGCCGAACACGGTGACCTTCGGCGCCGAGGGTTACGCCGAATGGCGCTCGCTGGCGACGGCGGGCACGCTGACGATCGCCGCCGGGGGCGCCACGACGTGGCGCCTCTTCGACAGCGAGATGACCGCGCTCGGCGCCGGCACGACCTTCCCGGCCACGGTGACCGCGCCCCAGGCGGGCTGCTACCTGCTGCTCTTCGGGCCGGCGGGCGCGAGCACGACGGTGACCGTCGCGCCGGTGGCCGGCGCTCAGGCAGGACCGGCCGCGAGCGCGCCGCCGGGGCCGATGGCGCCGCCCGCGCCGCGTCCGCCGCGCCTGCCGGCTCCCGATCCGTGGGCGCTTCTGCAGCTCGCGCTCTGACCGTCAAGCGCCGCCTCTCCGCGGGCGCAGGGCCCGCGGCGAGGTCCACCGGGCGCGCCGTGCGGCCGCCGCCGGTGACCGGGAGCGTCTCATGGCGTTCACGGCCGGCGGGACCGTGGGCGCTCTGGGCTCGCAGGTGCGCCGCAGGCTCCTTGCCGCCTCGCCGGGCGACCGAGAGGCGCTCAAGCGGCTGGGCGCCTACGGGTTCGTCAAAGGTCGGAGGCGCGGCCCAGCGCGCCGACCGCCGTCCCGAGCTCCCCGCGGTCGCCGCCGTCAGTCGGAGGCGCGGCCCAGCGCGGTCTCGAAGCGCCCCGTCGAATCGAGCTTGTAGGTCTTGGGGAAATCCGCGGCGGAAAGCTGCCGCACCAGGTTGGCCGACGTGTGGCCGCCGTCGATCGAAGGCACGCCCTGGCCGCTGATGAGCAGCGAGAGCCAGCGCCCGCCGTAGATGCGGCCGCGGGCGTCGAGCTTCACCGTCAGCAGCCCCGACAGGCTCAGATTGCCGCCGGTGCCGAAGTTGCCCCAGCCGGCGAAGTTGCCCAGCGAGTAGGCGATCAAGCGGTCGTTGTAGCGCTCGATGCCGCGAATCACGTGCGGTCCGGAGCCGAGCACCAGGTCGGCGCCGGCGTCGATGCAGGCGTGCGCGAAGGCGCGCGAGTCGCCGCGGGCCTCGCCGAAGGCCGACTCCGGGCCGCTCGGAGTGTGGATCTTGTCGGCCCCCTCGGCCCCCGCGTGCACGAGCACGACCACGACGTCGGCCTGCTTGGCGGCCTTGGCGACCAGCGTCTCGGCCCCCGGAATGTCGTTGACGCTCGGATTCCACGAGTACGGCGAAAAGGCGACGACCGCCACCCGCACGCCGTCCACCTCGGTCACGGTCACCTCGTGAGGCCGGCCGGCGTACTCGACGCCGGCGCCTTTGAGCGCCGCGATGGTCTGATCGAAGCCGCGCGGCAGGTAGTCGTAGCTGTGGTTGTTCGCGATGTTCACCAGATCTATGCCCGCCCACGGCAGCGCCTCGACGTACGAGGGCGGCGCCTGGAACGCGTAGCAGAGCGACGAGTCCTGGCCGTCGCACTTGGACGGCCCGGCCGTGGAGTAGGTGCCCTCGAGGTTGGCGATCATGAGATCCGGACGGCGGAGCCGGCTCTTCGTGGAGGCGAAGAGGGCGCGCCCGTTGTCGGGCGGCAGGCCGTACTTGGAGCCCGGCGTGGTGTCGCCGACCCAGCCGATCTCGATGACGGTCGGCGCGGCCGGCGCGCTGGCCTCGGGGGTCGGCGACGGCGTCGGCGATGACGCGGCCACGCCGCCCGCGCCGGCGGAAGCCGCGGGGCTGGGCTGGCCGGCGGCGGCTCCCCCGTCGCCCGCGCCCCCGCCGCCCGCCTTGCCGCCGTCCCCGCCGAGCACGGCCCATGCGGTCCCGGCGACGGCGCCGACGAGCACGAGCAGCACGCCCACCGCGACCAGCCGGCGCACGAGCAGGCGGCGCCGGCGCGCGGCGCGCGAGCGCGTGCTGCGCGGTCGTGGCATGAGCGGTGCGGCGACCCGCGGCGCGCCCGTCTGGGCGCCGCTCGGCGCAGCGCCCGGAGGCTCCGAGACCCGGTACACGGTGTACCTGGTCTCCCGCCCGGGCTCGCGCCCGCTCTGAGGTGGCTGGTCGGTCATCGCCCCACGAGTCTACCGAACGGGACAGGCGCACACACACGCCGGCGCCGACCGTCTTCAGTCGTCCTGCCCCGCCGTGCCCACCTCGACCGCCACGCACGACAGCGTCGCCCCGCGGCTCGGCAGGGTCGGCTCGTCGGAGGTCAGGACGTTGGCGGCGTCGGCCACGTCGCGGCCGGCGTCGTCGAACGTGTTGGGGATGACCTGCGAGCGAAACGCGTCAGGTCGATCCCCTGGTCAGGCGACGGTCAACCGCTTGATGTGCGCGCCCTTGCGCTTCAGCTCCTGCGCCGCGTCCCACAGATCCACCGAAC
>Ga0247842_10000532_pt1 | contig 77239 bp, 62 predicted proteins | sample LaCruzMarch2015__3_FD_192411 | JGI IMG/M metagenome (GOLD analysis project Ga0247842, IMG submission 192411) | Freshwater microbial communities from meromictic Lake La Cruz, Castile-La Mancha, Spain - LaCruzMarch2015_19m | ecosystem: Environmental > Aquatic > Freshwater > Lake | place: Spain... | reverse complement strand
TGGATTAGAAGAAATCAAGTCTGAAATAAGTGCTATTGAAACTGCTGTTCTTAGTCCAACTTTCGGCTTAGAAGAAATTAAATCTGAAGTAACTCATATCGAATCTGGTATCTACGATCCATCTTTCGGATTGGAAGAAATTAAGAGCGAAGTTACTCATATCGAGTTTGGAATATATGATCCATCTTTTGGATTGGAAGAGATCAAGTCTGAGGTTGCAAATATTGAATCTAATATTCTTAATCCGTCATTTGGTCTAGAAGAAATAAAAACTGAAATCATAGAAATAACTTCAAAACTAGGCAGTGAAACCTTTGGTTTACCAGAAATTAAAAGTGAAATTGCCATAATAGAAAATATTATAATTCAAATGCAATATCTACTATTAAATCCAATAATTGGACTTCAAGAAATTAAGTCTGAAATTCAATCAATTGAATCTTATGTTCTTGCAATTTACTCTAATACAAGACCTTAATTTAAAATACCCCCGCTTTTATGCATTTCGGCGGGGAAAAATTTTAAACAGGTTTTAAACAAACTCGAAATGCTAAATTTAATTTTAAGGAGAAAATATTATGCCATTTACGTGCAGTCCAGTCGCATATCAGGTTGCAGGAAGTCCATCTGCGTTATATCAAAATAATTTAGTTACAGGTGCCACCACTTTACTTGGGCCTTTAAATGGAGATGTCATTAATGCAATTGGATACAGTACACTGAATAATTATATTTATGGATATGATATCACTGCTGGTCAAATTGTTCGAATAGATGCCGACAGCTCGGCTGTCCTTTTGGGAGCCGTAACCAATCTGCCAATTAACAGCTACAATACCGGTACAATGGATTTACAAGGGCATCTTTATTTATATAGATCCGAGGCTGCCAGATATTATGTTGTGGATTTAGCTCCCGGTTCCGCAAACTATATGAAACTGGTTGACCCAACCTTAGGGTTTGTTCTTGACACGGCACCATACGGAACCGCGGTTACCACCACGATGAATGTCGCCGATTGGGCATTTGACGCGACAACAAACTTGATTTATGCCGTTCAAAGAGAAGGTTCTTTTACGTATATTTTAAACCCATATACCGGCAGTGTTTCAACTTTAACAAATGTCAATATTCCTTCTGCCGTTTATGGCGCAATGGCTATGGATAGTTCCGGTTTTCTTTACGCATTCGACAATGATACCGGCAATATTTACAGAATAACAATATCAGTCGGAACGGCAACAGGCGAGTTGTTTTCAACAGCACCCGCAAGTGGTAATAATGATGGTGCCGCCTGTCCCTTAATGGATATTTTAATTGATTTCGGTGATGCGCCCGACACATCTTCTTCAAGCGGTCCAGATGATTATTCTACACTGCTTGCAAATAACGGTCCGCGCCATCAGATTTTGCCAGACCATCATTTGTATCTTGGAACACAAATCACAGCCGAAAATGACGCCTATCAAAATGCGGACGCAACAGGTGATGATATTTCACAAGGGATACAAGATGATGGTGCTATTTTGCCGTTGAAGACATTATTAACAACCGATACCAGTTACAGCATGATGGAATATGTAACCAACAACACTGGAAGCGACGCATACCTTTATGCGTGGGTAGATTTTAACGAAGATGGTATTTTTGAACTGAACGAAGCCGCTGCGGGTATGCCAATTGTAGTGCCATCTATTCCGTCGGGAATTCAACAAATCGCATTAATCTTTACTGTTCCCTTAGGAGTAACACTAAACCCTGACCATACTTTTGTGAGAGTTCGTTTAACATCAAACTTGTTAATTAATACCAATACAGACCCAACCGAGTTAGACACCCGCTCGCTAGGACCGGCAAGCGACGGAGAGGTGGAAGATTATTATCTTGCGGTTTCAGAACCTGCAGTTCGGGGAGCATTATTTATTTAGTAAAAAAGGAGCTGTCTTTGCCGACAGACCCATAAATACTCATATTAAAACCAAATAAGGAGAAAATATTATGCCATTTACATGCAGTCCAGTCGCATATCAAGTTGCTGGAATTCCAGCAACAAAATTATATATAGCTGATTTAGTCACAGGCACCCACGTTGAAGTTGGAACTTTAAACGGCGATCTCATTAATGCAATCGGATATAACACACTAGACAATTATATTTATGGATATGATATTACTGTTAATCAAATTGTTAGAATAGATGAAGATGCTACGACTACCCTTTTGGGCACTGTAACTAATCTACCGATTGGCGGTTATCTAACCGGTACAATGGATCTACAAGGACACCTATTTTTATACAATGCCAATGCCCTTAGATATTATGTTGTGGATTTAGCTCCCGGTTCCGCAAACTATATGAAACTGGTTGACCCAACCTTAGGGTTTGTTCTTGACACAGCACCATATGGAACCGCGATTAGCACTCCAATAAATATCTACGATTGGGCGTTTGACGCAACAACAAACTTGATTTATACCGTTGAACACAGCGGATCTTCTTCATATATTTTAAACCCATACACCGGTAGCGTTTCAACTTTAACAAATGTCAATATTCCTATTGGCGATTATGGCGCAATGGCTACGGATGGGGCCGGTTTTCTTTATGCACTCTACAATAGCACAGGTCGAATTTACAGAATAACAATATCTGGCGGTACAGCAACAGGCGAACTGTTTTCACAAGGCGCTATAAGTTCAAATAATGATGGCACGGCTTGCCCCTTGATGGAGATCTTGGTTGATTTTGGCGATGCGCCCGACACATCTTCTTCAAGCGGTCCAGATGATTATTCCACATTGCTTGCAAATAACGGGCCACGCCATCAGGTTTTTCTAAACCATCATCTGTACCTTGGCACACAGGTTACAGCTGAAAATGACGCCTATCAAAATGCTACAGCAACAGGTGATGATATTTCACAAGGAATACAAGATGATGGGGTTATCTTGCCATTGAAGACATTGTTAACAACCGATACCAGTTACAGTATAACAGAATATGTAACCAACAACACCGGGAGCGATGCATACCTTTATGCGTGGGTGGATTTTAACGAAGATGGTATTTTCGAACTGAACGAAGCCTCTGCGGGTATGCCAATAGTGGTTCCATCTATTCCATCAGGAATTCAACAGGTTGCATTAAACTTTACCGTTCCTGTAGGAGTAACACTAAACCCTGACCATACTTTTGTAAGAGTTCGTTTGACTTCAGACCTGTTAATAAATACCAATACAGATCCAACCGAGTTAGACACCCGCTCCATAGGACCAGCAAGTGATGGCGAGGTGGAAGATTATTATCTTGCGGTTGCAGAACCAGCAGTTAGAGGAGCATTATTCATTTAACAGCAAAAAACAGCCAATAGAATAATTTTTAATTTTATAAACAATTATGTTCTTTGAAAATGCGGGCTTATCAACCTGATGCTTTTTAACATATTCATTTTTTATATCATATTTGTATATGTGTAAAAAGATAAAAAATTTAGGAGAAAGCTGTATGATAACAATTAGTCTATGTATGATAGTTTTAAATGAGGAAGAAACTTTGAGCAGATGCCTTGATTGCGTAAAAGATATTGTTGATGAAATTATTATTGTAGATACCGGTTCCACAGATAAAACAAAAGAAATTGCAAAAAGATATACCAAAAATGTCTACTCTTTTAAATGGGTAGATGATTTTTCAAAAGCCCGAAATTTTGCTTTTTCAAAAGCCACAAAAGAATATTGTATGTGGTTAGATGCAGATGATGTAATCTTACCAGATGATCAGAAAAAACTTATCCTCTTAAAAAAAGAACTGGATCCCAAAGTGGATACAGTGTTAATGAAATACAATCTTGGCACTCAAGACGATGGCAGTGTTTATTGTACGTTCCGTCGTGAAAGGTTGGTAAAGCGTGAAAAGAATTTTCAGTGGCAGGATCCAGTACATGAGTACATTTTGTTTTCAGGAACAATTTTTAATTCAGATATAGCAATTACACATAAAAAAATACACCCCCCAACAAAGCGCAATCTTGAGATTTTTGAGAAATATATAGCAAATGGTCACGAATTAAGTGAACGTAACTGGTTTTATTATGCAAGAGAACTTTGTCGTGATGGGCAATATGACAAAGCGATTGAATATTTCCATAAATTTCTCAACACAGAAAATGGGTTGCAATCAAATTATTTAGATGCCTGTATTGATTTAGCAACCTGTTTTCAGAAAAAAAATGATAATATAAATGAGTTGCGTTCGCTTTTGCGATATCTTGAATACGATAGCCCTAGACCAGAAATTTTCTGTAAAATTGGATATTATTACAAAGAAAAGAAAGATTATGAGAAAGCAATCAAGTGGTTTTCACTTGCACCTGGACTTCCTAAACCCGTGGGTTCTTGGGGATCAGTTTCGCATATGTATTGGGATTATATTCCATATATGGAACTATGTTCCTGCCATTATAGGCTAGGTGATGTAAATCAGGCAATTCATTATAACGAAATGGCTGCACAATCAAGACCTGATAATTCCATTATTATTCATAATAGACAATTTCTGGGAATTGTCAAAGAAAAACTAGTTGAAAGAATAAAAGAAAAACATCTTGAACAAATATCGGAACATAAAAAATGACCTCCATGCATGAATGGACTATAATGATTTATGCCAATGGCAATAATGAACTTGCACCAGAAATGTGGTCGAGCATAAAACAGGTGGAAACCCTGAACATTCATCAGAACATCAGAATAACGGTTCAAATTGCTTTGGAAAAAAAGAAAATAATAAAACTGATTCGGCCAGATTTGAGAATAGTCGACGATGAACCCGACTGGAATGATGTAAAACGATATTCCACAGGTTTTCAAGGGCATACGCCACAGGAAAATTTAGGAAATCTGAATATGGCTGATCCCAAGAATCTTCGTGATTTTATTGTCTGGTCCCAAATCAATTTCCCGGCAAAAAAATATATGCTCATATTAAGTGGCCATATCTATCAATTTGTTGGAATGTTGCCAGATTATTCGCAGGAAACGCCTTATTTTATGTGTTTTCCTGAACTTTCATTAGCCATTGATACCGCATGTCGTGAAACAGGTTCTCAAATTGATTTGTTGGTTTTAGACACTTGTTATGCAGGAACCTTGGAAAATTTATTTGAGTTTGGAAAGATAAAAAATCCGTTCGTAAAATATGTGCTTACTTATTTTGGAAATGGTTCACTGAACGGTCTTCCCTATGAAAAAATGATTGATTGCTTGATGCAAAATCCATTGGCATCTACCGATGCTGTACTATATAATTTCATTTTCCATTTTGATGCGTACGAAAAAAATTATCATTTGGTTTTATATAAAATTGATTCTGAAACTTTAACTTTAATCCAAAAGTTGTTCAGCTTTGTTGCCTATCAGTATATACTGCTTCACAAAAAATTAGGTGTAGAACTCAGTCCCTATGAGTTGCTTCAAAATCTGGATACCAGTCTGCCATGGTCAGTTTTTATAAAAACAATTCATCTATCTGCTAAATCCCTAATTGTTTTAAAATCGGAAAGATTATCTAAGTTGGAATCTGCGATTCCCATTCATGTTCTTTATAAAAAAATACCCGATGAAAAACGAAGAAGCCTTTATAACCGATTGTCGTTTGCAAAAAAAAATTATTGGTCGCATATGTTGTGTGACATACCTTTAGATAAAACAGTTTCACCACCGACAGTGGATTTATTTCCAACACCAATGACTGCACCAATCTTGCAAACATTTGTGAGTTCTTCAATTTCATACCTTTCTAACGAGAAACAAAAAGAAATTTTTCAACAACTAATTTGTGAAAAAAACTGGAAGATGGAAAATTAAAATAAGGCAGTCAAGACATATTTCATAATTATCAATAAAAAAAGACTTTTATTCGAAGTCTAAATTATCAATTTTAAATAATTCATCATTAAAAAATTCAGTTATTGTCATATCTAGTGCTTCAACAACTTTTACTATTGTCGAAAATTTTACATCGGTATTTACTTCATTGAAGATGTATCTAAGTGCAGAGTGTGTTAAGCCAGATTTCTTTTCCAATTGATACTTTGACATCTTTTTCTTAACTAGAATATCACTTAATCTTAATGCAAATGCACGGTTTAATGTCATTCTCATATCTTCCTTGATTCACTTGTATTTAGTATACAATTCAATTAATCTAAATCCAAATTTTCATCTTCAAAAATTGGGTCACTAAAAAATTCAGCAGTTGTTATGTTTAAGCCATGAGCAATTTGCATCACTGTTTTTAAGTTAACACCATTATTTCTTTCGCCCATCAACGTTTTCATTGTGTTGTGGGGCATTGCAATTATTTTTTCAAGTCTATACTGGCTTATATTTTGTTCTGCTAGCAATTTACTAATTCTCATTGCTACTGCGGTGCTTAATTTCATTATATCACTCCAATAGTAGATATTTTTACATAAAATTCAAATCATCTCTTTTAAAAACGGGATGATCTAAAAATTCTATTGGTGTCATTCCTAATCCATCCGCAACTTGATAAATAATTGCTAAGGTTGGACTTTTAGTATTTCCTTTTTCAATGTTTACTATAGTTGATCTAGCAATACAACTATTTTTAAGAAATTTATATAAAGAAATATTTTTTTCTTTTAATAATTCATTTAATCTTATTGTAAATGCTTCTCCTAATGTCATATTACCACCTCTTATGATATTGTCCTTATTTGAACAATTTTATTCTATCAGTGGTAATATAAAAAAATAGAACCTAATTAGGACAACGACCTAATTTGGTTGCTATTTAATTTAATTTTTAATATAATTGTCCTAATTAGGACGATTATAATGAAATGTTGTTTTACGGGACATAGGCCAAATAAGTTGCCATGGGGATACAGTGAAAAAGGTATTCGCTTTTTCTTTTTTCGAAGAAAATTAAGGAAAACAATACTTAATGCAATAAACGATGGCTATGATTATTTTATTTCCGGCATGGCTCTTGGGATAGATATGTTATGTGCTGACCTTATTCTGGAATTAAAAAAAGGACATCCTAACATAAAGTTAGAATGCGCTATTCCATGTTTAAATCAAACTGCAAAATGGAACGATGAAAGCAAAGTTAGTTATGACAACATTTTAAAACTAGCCGACAAAATCACTTATGTTTCAAACTGTAATTATTACAATGGTTGCATGGCAAAACGAAACAAATTTATGGTTGACAACTCAGATATGCTAATTGCAGTTTTTAATGGTAGTGAGGGTGGAACAAAGCAAACCATTGAAATGGCAAAGAATAAAAACCTAATCATTGTTTTGATAAGCATTTAAAAGGATAAAATTTAAAAAAATAATTCCTACTAGAGTTAAAAAAGGCCAAATTCAAAATATCGAAATTGACCAAATAATAAGTTTTTGCATTAATTTTATTAAAAAATTGCTTTTTATAATTAAACGAAAGACCAATTGTTTTTAGTATAGTTTATTAATAATTATAGACAAAGTTGACCAAGATAAATCTGCATTTGTTTTAGCAATAATATAATCTTTTTTCACTTCGTTTGCAGGGTGTACAATATTTCTGTAAATTCTTGCAACCTCCATCAAATGTTTAATTAAATCATTTGAAAGAGTAGGGTCGCTGTTAAAATATTTGATCAATTCTCCTAAATCTGCATCAACTATTTTTTTATTTTTTCCTTTGGAATCTAATATAATAGCAACTCCCTTACTTATAAGTTGATCTAACAAGATGGCCTCAATTAAACTACCAATTAATACTATTGTACTCTTATAGCTCCCTACTAAATATGATATGGCACATTCCTGCAAATCTCTTTGTGATATCTTCTTGTAATTATTATCAACCATAAAATTTAGTTTATTATTTAATTGAGGATATCCGATTTCTTCTAATCCATCTAAATTGACATTACTTGCTTTTTCTTCATACTGCTTATTATCACTAATTCTTTTACTTAATATATTGATCTCCTTACTTACCAATGGATTAATTTGATATTTATTTGGTTCATATTGCTCAGTTTTAAGTTTCGTAATATAATCAGCATCTATAAGTTTCTTTATAATTTCATCAGCTTTATCATTACTGCATTCTAATACTTTAAATTTATCTTTGTATGCCAATTCAAACGTATTGTGTTCATCACTTCTTTCTACTAATAGCCCCAATTTACTAATAATATATATATTTTCTCTTTTTAGATTATCAGCTCCTTTTTTATACTTTGTAATATAGTCATTAATTCTTTTATAATTATTTTTTATTATATCATCATCAGCACATATCAATTTCCCTTTTGATAATAATTCAAAAGCCTTTTCTATATCTCCCAATGATTCATAAATCATTGCTAAATTGTTTAATACACTAGTATTCTTTTCATTTTGATTTAAAATCTCTTCATAAAGTTTTTTTGATTTTTGCATATCAAAATCTCTAAAAGAATAGGCTAATTCAAAAATCTCACTTGATTTTAATAAACAATTATCATTAAAGTTTTTACATAGATTGTAAATTTCTTTGGTGCCTTTTGAATCTCTCCAAATTGCAGAAATAATATCATCTATAAATGATTTAAAAAATGCAGATTCATTTATTTCACAATCTGTTTTAAGTAATTCTTTATTTAGAATAACAGAAATTTGCTCAACATCTTTATTAGTTAAATGATCAAATCCACAATTTTCTAGTAAAAAATCGTCTATATCAAATCCTTGTTTATGATATTCAATCTCTAATTCAATTAGCTTGTTATAGGATTTAAAATACGAATTCATTTTTAAAAGTCTTAAAAGTAAATACTTTTCTTTATGAGTCTTATAAAAATTTTCAATCACTTTACAATCTTGCTTATTAAAATTTACATTGCCAAAGTATAAGAATTGGCTAAGCCGAGTCAATGAAAAAATCACCTTAATCTCTTCTGTTATTTCTTTATTATCTCTAAGCCCTGTTAGTATGGATGATTCAATATGATTAAATAATTTTGTAAAATCAGAAGTAAAAGGATACCAAGGTCCCTCTAAAAAATCTGTTAATTTAACGAATTCGATTAATTTTATATACTTTTTTACATTTTTTAAATCATTAGATAATGAGTACACCCAAATTAAGCCTATATGCGCAGAAAATTGTAAATTGTTATTTAAGTCTGAGTTTATACACTCTTTTAATACCTCTTCTGCCTGCTTTAAATCGTTTTTAAAAACAAATGCTATACCTTTCAAAAATTTTATATATAAAGCATAATCCTTGTCGTAATTCACATCGCTTAATAATTTGTCAACAAAATAAATTATATCCCATTGTTGTCTTTCTATTTTATATTTTATACAATAATGCATAAGGTCTGGTCTATTCAATTCTTTGTTTTCTATGTCTTTAAAATAATCTTCAACTTCATCATCGGGTAAAAACGCAATTAAACCTTGATAAATATTTGATGATTGAGGAAATAATTCTAATCCTTGTTTCAAATGATTAATCGCTTTTAATTTATCATCACATGTTTCAGCATATAACTTATAAGCTCGTGGATCTGGATATTGACTAGAAATACTATATAAGGCATATTGATTGCTTTGTTCTAATTTGTTTTTATTTTTGTATAAAAGAGACATCATATAATTTAGATAAGATTTATCCTTTTCATCATTTTCCTTTTCTAATATTCCAGTAACTAATGTTATTGCATCATCATATTTGTAACTATCCAATAAAGTCAATACTTCTTTTTGTTCTTCTTTTGTCATATTCGACCTCTCCTTTGCATTATACCATAAACTTAGTTATTTGCCATGATTTTGGCAAATAATTGGTTAAAAACTTCAACTGCATCAAATTGCATTACTTTTGGTTTGGAATTGGTTGCAGATAATAAATAAAGGTGCTAAAATGCTTGTAAATGTGGGGCGGTTAGCGAGTAGGGTTTTACCCTTTGGGTTTGGCTGGTTAGTTTGGTAAGGAGAAAATGACGACTGAAATCGACTGAAAAAAATTAAAACTTAATACAATTTGGAGCTTAAAAACTCCATGTGCTGGTGTGGCTCAGAGGTAAAGCAATGCCTTGGTAAGGACGGGGTCGCGGGTCCGACTCCCGCCATCAGCTCCAAATTAAAAACCCTTACAAGTGCTTACTTATGGTGTTTTTTTGGGTTTTTCCATTTTTTAAATTTATCTTAAATTTTTGTCAAAAACATAAAAAAGGAGAATTGTATGACAGAAGATTCTATTACAAAAAAGGGTTGGTTTTTAACAATCATTTGCTTTGCACTAGGCGTTTTTGGAGTGCACAGATTTATGGTTGGAAAAACTGGCACTGGCATTCTTTGGATTTTAACTTTTGGCTGTCTCGGAATCGGCGTTTTAGTTGATTTAATAATGTTACTTTGCGGAACGTTTACCGACAAAGATGGCAAAAGAATTCCTTTTGGAGTGTAATTTTTATTAAGAAAAATTAACTAAAAAAGGACGGGGTCGCGGGTCCGACTCCCGCCATCAAATCCACAGCTGTGTTTAGCGAAATTTATATTTAATGTTCTTGTAAATTCATAAAAAAATAAAAATACTATCAATATTAAAAGGATTTTTGATGAATAAAAAAATAGGATTGTATAGCTCAATCATCAATGTGGTATCTGTAGCAATGTTTGCAATTGCTATGTTGATTGGTAGTAACTTTGTAAGTTATATATCAAGTATGTTTATTGCGTTTAGTTTTATTCCAATGATCTGTTCTTATGTTCATTATTGCGCTAGTGATAAAAAAACTGCTGGATATACAGCACTTGCATTTGCTTCTATTTATGCTGTTTTTATTTTTATTGTATATTTTGCACAGTTAACAACTGTTGCTTTAGAAAATCTTAATGAGGATATTATAAATATAATTGATTACCAAAAATTTAGTTTATTTTTTAACTATAACTTATTTGGTTATGGAATCATGGCTCTTGCAACATTTTTTATTGGACTTACTATAGAGCCAAGTAACACTGCAAACAAATGGCTTAAGTGTTTGCTAATTATTCATGGCATTTTCTTCTTTTGTGGCTTAATAATACCTATGCTAGGATTATTTAATTCTAATACACAAGGGTCGGATTTAATAGGAACTCTCATATTAGAATTTTGGTGTGCTTATTTTATTCCAATAGGTATATTGTCATTTTTTAACTTTAAACGTAAATTATTTTGATTTAGGCTCTTCAATAGGTGCGAATTTATCTCTTTTTCTAAATGATTTGTTAAAATAAAAAAATAACATAATAATTATTTGTTAAAGGAATTTTGTAAAATGGGTTTAAAAAGTTATTATAATTTTCGGTTTTCTTTATTGCCCAGTCACATTCATCTATGCCGTAATAATTAAAATTATCACCAAAAACCTCTTTAGCACCAACATAGTCTAACCCAAGCCCGCATCCAAATGATATTATGTTGGGTCTCCTATCCCTTAAAACTTTTTTAAGTTCTTTAAAGCTTTCTTTGTTCTTTTCATAATTTTTTTCAGCATATTCTTTCAAATAATTTAAATTAGAGATATTAAAAACTATGTGCTTTCTCTTCGAATTTGAATTATCTTTAATATATCATTATAGACAATTGTCTGAGTCGTTAAATCAAACAACAGCCATTTTTGACCCATGCCTTCCTTTGTATTTTGATAAATGCTTTGGAACTCATCGCAAAAAGTTGAAAGTGCTGATTCTGTTCTTTGCTTTTCTTTATTGCCAACAACCAGTAGCAATTGAAAATTCTCTTTGCGAGGGTAAACCGTGCAAAGTGTTCTTCCTGCTTTTTTATACTTTATATTCCAGCCAAGCAGTACTTTATCACAGCTATATTCTACTTTGCACAAGGCTTTATATTCACTGTTCATAAATTGATGGAGTTCATTGAATAAAGGAAGATTCACAAAATTGATTATTTCTTCTATATTCGGCTTATAAGTTTTATCTTTAATATCAATCAAAACTAAAATTCCTCCTTAAATTTTTTATATAATAATTAATCGCGAATTTATGGTATGGAAGAGGTAATTTCTGCTCAGCTTCGTTTAAATCAACATATTCAATTGAATGACCAACCTCTTGGGGTTCAACTTTTGTTTGTTCATCTACTTTCACCAAATAAATATTTGCTAAAGACTCCAAAGGCCACTTGTTTCCAGCCAACCAAAAGCAATCTACACATACTAATTCTTCATAACTTGTAATTGTGTATCCTGTTTCTTCTAAAAATTCTCGTCTTAAGCATTCTTCGTGGGGTTCGCCATTATCAATGCCCCCACCAACAAGTGAAAATTGATTATCTTTTTTTACAAATAATATTTTCCCTTTGTTTACAACAATCCCAAAACATGTTTCTCTAAATCCATATTTTGCATTTGTTTTTTCACCTAAAATAATTCTTTTCATTTTTTACTCCTGAGATTATAAAAGATCAAAATTAATGTCTGCTGTTTTGTCAAAATGAATTCTTTTTCTTATTCTACCAAACGTTTTTTTAATTCTTCATATCTTTGCTTTGTACTTAGACACAATAGCATTTTATCTCTATTTCCAAAGGATACATTTTCTTTTGTTTCATTTTCGTAAATAAAAAAATATGGCGCTCTTCCAAAAGAAACACATACATTTGTATTTGTATTATTCTCATCAACAGGTATTGCCATTTTCATATTCCATCTCTTTTTAAAAATTATTTCCTCTTATACAATTTTGGCACATTTCTCTGTTTCTAAAATTATTTCCTCTATTACAAAGAATATATTTTCCACCTTCAATAATCAATCTTTTACCATTAACCAAACTATCTGCAAGTTTTTTTCTGGCAGAACTATAAATACTTTGCACTGATGTTCTTGCAACATTCATTTGCTCTGCACAATCCTCTTGTTTAAAATCTTCAAAATCAATAAGACGAATAGTTTCATATTCTTCAACAGTCATAACTATGAAACTATTTTCGTCTACATTGTTTGATAATGGGCCAAATTGATTAATTTTAGGAAGAGAACATACATTTCTCCATTTCATTGGTCTTGGCATCTTCTTTTCTCCTTAGTAATTAATTATTTTTTAGTTTTTCGTTAATGGTTTTTAATTTTTCTTCTAGTATTCTTTTTTCTTTTAACAATAATTCATTATTTGAAGAATTTTTAGTGGCTGGAGTGTTGTTGTTTACATCATAACATCTTCCCAAACTTCTTCCAGTTCTTGATCCTGTTCCCATAGGACCAGTTCCATCTCTTCTTGGCATAATAATATCCTCCTTTATTTTGTTTTTGACATTTGTCAATAACATACTACAATAGTTTTTGACATATGTCAACAACTTTTACAAAACTTTTTAAGAATATTAAAACTTAGTTAGCACCAAACTGTTTATTGATGATATCTGCTGTTTTGGTGAAATGGGTTTGGCGAACGGAGTTGAAAGTTTAATATGATTGTTTTGACATCTTTTGACCAAAAAAAATTGGAAAATTTTTGAGTTGACATTTTGTTCAAAAAACATTTTTGTTATTTTTTGGGTTGACATTTTGCTCAAAAAACATTGGGGAAAAATTTTGGGTTTACATTTTATTCACAAACATTTTATTTGAGTTAGTTTGTCTAAAATCTATAAAAATTTATTATTGTAAATAAGAATAAAACTTTACAAAAAAAACTTTACAAAATAAGAATAAAACTTTACAAAATCTTGACAAAGTTTTTAAAATAATATACTATCAAATTTATAAAGGAAATACTAAGGAAAAACTCATGATTATAGATATACATACGCATATGTTAGATATCTTTAATAATAAATCTAATGGTTCAACATATTGTGATTTAAACAAAATAAAAAGACATATAAAATTTTTATCACAAACTTTTAATGATGATGTTTTTGTCTCAGTATTATCTATTGAGCCTTTTTGCAAATTTAAAGATATATATAATCTAAGTTTAAAAGAGCCAAGAATTTTACCTTTTATCTCAGCAGATTTTACAATTCCAGAATCAGAGCGGTTAGCAAAACTGGAAAAATATGCCCCATATTCATATGGATTAAAAATACATACCATTATTCAGAACGTGGAATTTGATTCAATAGAACTGAGAAATGTGATAGAATTATACTCAAAATTTAATAAACCAATTATATTTCACAGTGGTTGTTGTGATTATTCTTATTTAACTAATAAAGTTTACTACGACGAGAAAAAATCAAATGCCTTAAAAGCATTACAATTAGTTAAATCATTTCCTAGTGTTAAATTCATTATGGCTCATGCAGGCTTGATTGAAAAAGATTATTGGGCTCAGAATTTTAAAGGAATTGAGAACATCTATGCTGACACTTCTTTTGAATACGATTATGAATTAAAGAAAACTAAAGAAAATTATTCAATTTTTAAAATTTTATATGGAAGTGATTTCCCTTTTGATAGATCCAAATCATCAATCAAAGACATTGTTAATGCCTTTGATTCAAATGAATTAAAACAAGTATTTTCAGAAAACGCTCTAAAACTTTTAAATGTATCAGAAAAAGATCTCTTGCTTAGATGCAAAAAATCTCATAGCGAATTTGTTAAAAAACGCATTAACTGAAATTAATTCCGTCGGGATTGCTAGTGGCTTGGCTCAATTGCAATTTCACTAAAAAGCCAATATTTTATTCTATTAAATTGTTGTAATTTTGTTTTACAAAATCTAAGCCTTTTTTCATAAAATTTTCAATATTATTTTTAATAAACAAATCGTTCATTATATCAAAAAGTTTTTGGTTGTTAATTTCTTTTTTATAAAAATAATTATAAGCAGGCTGATCTGTTTGCATAAATTTATTTAGAGAACTGTTTCGAATTATTGGCTCAATTGCAATTTCACTAAAAAGCCAAATTGGGTGAGGGCTTTCAAATTCTTTTTTGTCAAAATCTTTAAAGATTGTCTTCCACTTTTCAAACAAACAAAGTGTATCAGTTCGTGAATGGTTGTTTGCATTGCATATCCGGGAGATGATTTATAGTTAACTTCAAATGAGAATTTATCTAAATAGCGAGGACAAATTGGATTAATTGTTAAAAATGCACAACATTTCTTAACTCCACGAAACTTAATTTCAAAGATATTTTCAAGCAGTTTAAAAATTTCGCCCTCAATTAAATTCCAATTATCTTGAAAACATTTTATTGTTTTGCCTGCAACTTTATTATATTCATATAAAGTTTCATCCAACTTTTTTATCGCAAAATTTTTTCGTTCTGGCCCTTTTTTTGCAAACAATTCTTCACAATTATAAGAAAAATGTTTAATTAAAATGTTGGCAAACCTGTCCGGTTTGTCATTTTCAAAAAACTGAACAACTGAATTTGTATTACATTCATTAGATTGTTTACAAAAAATAACATCTGGTTTTTTCATAGTTTCATTTCCTAAGATTAATTTTATCATAATGGCAAATCTTTTTTTATAAACTTATTGCAACCTAAAATGTATAATACCGCCCCTATTACAAATAAAGCAATCATTTGAATAATATATCCGCTTCCAGATATTATTGCGCTTGTATCATATAAGGTGTTGAGCGTAAAATATTTCAACCATTCAAGCCCACTAATTGACGCAAGAGAATTAAACATAAAAAACGCAATTGAAAGCCCTGCTCCTAAGGCAATGGAACTTCCGCTTTTATTAAACCAACAACTTGCAAAAAAACAAATCCCGCCAATTGCAAAGCCATAAAGTACAAAACCGAGAATTAATGTCCAGAAAGTGTCAAGTGCGACATCTGCTCCCGCAATCGCTATTGAAGCCGTACCAAACAACCCGACGGTGATTCCCATTAAAGCGATTGATAGAATATAGAACAATCCTTTTGAGAAAACTATTTGTTTGCGGGTTATTGGAGTGTTAAGAGTGTAGCTCATTGTGCCTTTGTCAACTTCGCTTGCGACCAATTTATTCCCAACAACAATTGCAAAAATAATTAATATCATAATCCCAAGCATACCAAAAATGCCATTTGCATACAAAGACAAAAGAGATGATGTTCCGCCACCAAATCCACCTTGCGATTGATTTTCTAACATCTTCGAACCCATAAGTGTCATTACGGTGATAAAAAAACTTAAAACGCCCGTTAAACTAAGCCAAAGAATCCAATTCCCTTTAATGCTTTGCTTAAAGATTTGTTTAGATAGTAGTTTTTTTGTCATTGTTTTCTTCCTCCTCTTTGTAAAATTTCATAAAGTATTTTTCAAGCGTAAAGGGAATTTCTCTGAGATATTCAACTTTATAATTTGTAATAAGTTTAAAAAATTCATTTACCTTTTCGTCGAGAAGTATTATTTTTACTCGGTTTTTTGCTAAATTTTTTTCGCTAAAATGTAAATCTTCCTTCATAAAATTTTCAGCATCTTCTTTTGACATAAAGCGAATTTCAAACTCTTTTTCTGTTTTATGCTCAATGTCTTTTATTTTGATTTCCGAAATTATTTTGCCTTGCTTTATTATTGCAACTCTATCGCAAGTCTTTTCCACCTCGTCAAACATATGACTGCTCATTAAAATAGTTTTTCCTTTTTTTCGCTCTTTTTCAACAAGTTCACAAAATTTGATTTGCATAAGTGGGTCAAGACCGCTTGTAGGTTCATCTAAAATGATAATTTCAGGGTCGTGCATGAAAGCAATTACAAGAGCAATCTTTTGTTTCATTCCCTTGCTCATTCGTTTAAGTTCGCCCCTTGAATCTAATTTAAAATAATTGCAAAGTTCTTGTGCAGGTTCAAGATTTTTCATATTTCTCATTTCTGCGACCTGTTTTATAAATTGCCAACCTGTCATATTGCTTGGAAAAGCAATTTCACCGGGAAGATATCCTAAAAATTTTTGAATTTCACTAGGATATTTCCATGAATCCATACCCATTATTTCTGTTGTCCCGCTTTGAGGTTTTATAAAGCCAAGCAAATGCCTTATTGCTGTTGTTTTTCCAGCCCCATTTGGACCTAAAAAGCCAAAGACTTCTCCCTTTTGTACTTCAAAAGAAATATCAAAAACCCCACGACTATTACCATAGTCTTTTGTAAGATTATTTATTTTAATTATACTTTGCGTTTCCATTTCTCCTCCATTTTTTGACAAATTCTCATTACAATGACAAACTAAAAATAAATATGTTACACAATGTATCGTTTCATAAGAATATTATATCTATTTTGTTTTTCTTTGCAACAATAAATTTTACTTTTTATTAAAATGTAACATAAAAGTGATGTTTCAAATGGTGATAATTTAAAAATTACTGTCTGTGGCAAGGCATATGTTCTGCTAAAAAAGAGAGTGCAACCCGTGGATATTGACACTGCGGGTAGAATGGCGCAGCAAGCGACCATTCCCTCCACAAAAGAGCACAACAAAAATTGGCCATAGCCTTGAAATTATGAGCGGTAGCATTGATGTTCTTGGATTAATACAAGTTCATTTTAACTAAAAATATAAAAAATAAATTACTTTTTTCTTAATAAAATAATATTAATCTTTTTACTATTAATTCAAAAAGAAGAACAAATTTAGCATACTATTGTTGCATTTTATCTTCAATAATTTTTTCTCCTTTTATTTACAACTAGTACAATTCCCACCACAAGAACATTGTGATTTCATTTTTATATTATCTCCAAAATAACTTATGGCATCAGTAGGGCAAAAACCACCGCAGCCTTTGCAACCCTCAACACAATTATCTGGATTTTTTACAATAGGGGAACTATCTTTTACGCCATAAACATTCTTTTTGCATTTACTATAACAATTGCCACATTTAATGCATTTGTCATAATCAACTACTGGATACCAATTTTTTGACATATTTTTTCTCCTTTTTTGCTTTTTTAAAAAAGTATTACTGTTTTGATTTTATTTATAATTATGCCTACTTGATTAAATCTTTTAGTGCTTGACCTTTTATTTCTTTTGATGTCCAAGGAACTACAGCAAAGTTTCCGTTTGAAATTTCATCAACCTTGTTTATCCATTCTGCCTCAGTGCTTGCTTTGGCTTTTAGAATTCTATTATTAGTATTTGTTTTTAACATTGAATTATTAACAATCCACCATTTTGCTTTAATGTTCGCTCTTGCCAAATCTTCAGCAAGCCTCATTGCCTCGTAAACTGGTGTGGTTTCAGCAAGTGTTATAATAACGACTTCGGTTTCGTTTGCATTCATAAGTCTTGGAAGCAAGTTTTTAACACTCTCTGGCATTATCCCTTTTGTTCGCAAAACTTCTTTGTGATAACTTTGAGTACTGTCAAGAAGGAGTAATGTATGCCCTGTTGGTGCTGTATCAATAACCACAATTTCGTCTTTTGCTTTCTCAACAATTTCTGCAAATGCTCTAAATACTGCAATTTCTTGGGTGCAAGGGGAACGCAAATCTTCTTCAATGTAAGCAAGGTCATCGCCAGTCATTCCATTTGCTTTTGCTTGTGAAATTACCTCATCTTGATATTTTTTAAGTTCTTTTTTTTCATCAATACTGCTAAAAGTAATGTTTAAACTGCTATCCACTACAAATTTTAAGTGACTTGCTGGGTCGGTTGTAGCAAGGTGAACTTTATTACCTTTTTCGCTCAGCCCGAGTGCAATCGCACTTGCAATTGTTGTTTTACCAACACCACCTTTACCCATTGTGAAAATAACTCTCTTATGTGATGAGTGTAAGTCGTTAATCACCGCTTTAAGGTCTTTTAATTTAGAATTTTTAAGAGAGATTTTTTTATCTTCAATTTTATCATTATCAAGCATTCCTCTCATATTATCAATACCCATTATATTATAAGCGCGAAGTGGTAAATAGTATGTTGGCAGTTTTTTTAAAGTTGTTGGAACATTATTAAGAGCCTCAATTTGTTTGCTTTTAAATTCTGTTGAAATTTTATCATCTGCATTTTCCAAAATGCCATTAACAATAAGTATTTGGTTATTTATGCCAAGTTCACTAAGTTCGTGGCTGGCTCTTTCCGCTTCGATCAGTGGAGTTGTGTTAGGTTTTGTAATGAGCACAAGCGTTGTTTTTGTTTTATCACTTAGCGTTTCCATTGCATCTTTATAAACTTCTTTACGACTGTCAAGGCCTGAAAGTTGCCCAAGGCAAGATGCCCCGTGGGTAGACTGCCCAATAAAATTACTCCACGCACTTGGCAGTTGTAAAAACCTTAATGTGTGTCCTGTTGGCGCTGTGTCAAAAATTATGTAATCATATTTTTTACTTAACTCTTTATTTGCCAAAAAATTTGAGAATTCATTAAATGCCGCTATTTCAATAGTGCAACTTCCACTTAGTTGTTCTTCCATATTTTTTATAACAACATCGGGCATTTTGCCTCTATATGGCGCAATAACACTTTCACGATACTCTTCCGCAGATTTAATTGGGTCTAAGTTGGCTACAACCAAGTTTGAGATTCCCTTAATCGGTGTGCCATGGCTACTAAGTTCTGTTTCGAAAACGTCTTGCAAATTGCTTGCTGGATCTGTTGAAACTAATAATACTTTTTTCCCACTATCTGCAAAATTTACCGCAGTGGCACAAGCAGTTGATGTTTTTCCAACTCCACCTTTACCTGTAAAAAATAAATATTTTGTTAACTTGATATCTTTAGGATTAAATTTTTCCATTAACAACAACCCCCGCCACAGCAACAACCCGGTTTTTTAGGCTTTCCACCAAAATCTGCGGGGATTTCAAGAAATTTTGCAATCTCTTCGTTAGTTGGATATCTTTTTGTTAAAACAATTTCATTATCTACCATAGTTAATGGTAAGCAATTTACTCCATCTTTATTTAATAATTCTACTATTTTAGGGTTTTTCATAAACTCCCCAGGTGCACTTGATAAGTTGTATCTTTCAATTCTAATTCCTTTCTTTTCCAAACTGCTTATAACTGTTGAAATTCTCAATAATTCTGGATTTACACTAGCCCCACATAGACCTGTTGAACAGCACATTGCTGGTTCATAAATTTTCATTTTTTTCATAATATCTCCTTAATATTTTTTATTTATATTTTAAAATATAAATAAATATCTATATGATTATTAAAAAAAATTGGTTATTAATGACAGCTACAATCTTTTTTCACACAACATTTTTCATTTACATCAAAAAATTTAGCAAGAAATTCTAACTTTTCTTTATTCAAAGTGTAATTATTCCAAATTCCATCTTTTTCACAAAAAACCAACTCACTTTCAACTAACATTTTCATATGGTAGCTAAGTGTAGGTTGTGTAATTTCAAATTCTTCAAGCAATTTGCAAGCACACATTGTTCCACTTTTTAACATTTCAACAATTTTAAGTCTTGTTTCATCACTTAAAACTTTGAATAAATAAGCACCATCTTTGCAATTCATATTTTTCTCCAACACATAGATAATTATCTATATGTTAGCACTTTGTTTTTAAGAACGCAAGCATTTTTTTATTATTTTTACTAATTTTATTTTATTAAAGTTGATGTTTTTTATACTAATTTATATTTCACTTTTTTTATTTTAAAATAGAATTAACTTGATTTCGAATTGGTTGCAAATTTTGTTTTTTGGTGATAAAATGCTTGTGAATTTGAGGTGCGTTTGCGAATGAAGTTTTAGAGTTTTCGTGTTTGGCTAATTATTTTGGCAAGAACGGGGTTGAACAATTCCCGCCACCATCTTCAAAAAATCACTTTATAAAAGGAAAATTTATGAATATTTGTGAAATTAATAAAGAAAATGTCCAAGAAATTGCTGAAAAATTAAACAAAAACGATATTGAGCAACTGTTTAACTTAATTGAAACAAAAGATAGATGTGTTGCTTTCCCTGTCCTGTCTTACAGGTCAAGAATTGAGAGCGATGTTTATCCTTATTGGGACAAGATTGCCAAAATGCTTGGAAATGAAAATTCATTTGTGAAAACCATTGGGCTAAAACTCATTGCGAACAATACAAAGTGGGACAAAAATAAAAAATTAAACATTAATGAGTATTTGAAATTGTGCGACGACTCATCTTTGGTTGTTTCAAGAGCCTGCATTCAAAGTTTAGAAGAGATATTAAACAATACAAAATTTAACTCGATGATTGTTGAAAGCATAACAAAAAAACTTTCCACATTTGATGTTCAAAAAAGACCAGAAACGCACAAAAATGTATTGAAAAAAGATATTGATTATATTATAAAATTAATAAAAAACAAAAAATAATAAATATAAAACATCAGAAAAAAACTCGTAAAAATTATGCACTTCTACGCGTTTTTTCAACCAAAATTTATCAAAATTGAAGTGCTTTTTTATTCTTCAATCTTTATGGACTCTTGCTCAATCTTATATAAATTTTTGTATTCCAGACAGTTTTTCATAAGTTCTTTATGCTTGCCTTTTGCAATGATTTTCCCGCCGTCAATCATAATAATCTCGTCACAATTTACGACGGTGCTAAGCCTGTGAGCAACAATCAAAATGGTGTGCGTTTTGCTCAGTTCAACAATAATATCTTGAATTTTCTTTTGATTTTCATTGTCGAGAGAACTGGTTGCTTCGTCAAGCAAAATAAATTTGCTCTTTTTAAGAAGTGCTCGTGCAATTGCAAGACGCTGTCTTTGTCCTCCGCTCAAAATTAAGCCGTTTTCGCCAACAACACTATCATAACCCTTTTCTTTTGTTATAATAAAGTCGTGAATTTGTGCCTTTTTGCAGACTTCAATCATCTCTTCATCAGTCAAGTTTTCTTGCACAAACTTTAAATTTTCACGAATTGTTGTGTTAAATATGTATGGAGTTTGTGGGACAACTGTAACGAGTTCTCGCAAACCGTCCTCGGACAAATCCCTGATGTCCACACCGTCAATCGAGATTTTACCGCCCGTCACATCATACAATCTTGGAATTAAACTGAGCAGTGTGCTCTTCCCCTGTCCGCTTTTCCCGACAAAAGCAACGCTTTGATTTGGCTCAATTTTTAGGTTAAAATTATTGAAAACAATCGCTCCATTATTATATTTGAAATCAACGTCATTAAACTCAATTATCCCTTTTGGCTCTAAAATTGTCTTTGTTCCAAATTCTTCTTTTTGATAGTCTTTATCATCAAAGATCTCACAGATTCTCTCCGCACTAACTCTTGCGTTTCCAAATGCCTCACGGACGTCTGCAAGATATTGAATGAGATACATCGACTGCCCTTTATAGAAGATTGTAACGACTAAGGCACCAACCGTAATTTGCCCGTGAGCTAGGAGATAAATCCCTAAAAAAATAATCACCAAATCGAAAACAACTTGGGTAGTTCTTCGACACACTCTCCACGAATTGTTCCCCACAACTCTATCCACTGAAACATTCTCCATATGCAAAGCATTCTCATTAAACTTTCCCTGAACAGTCCTGCGAATATTCAAACTTTTAATATCCCTCATTCCACGGGCAATTTCTGAAATCAAACCAATTCTGTGGTCGGCAACAATCTTTTGTTTTTGCCCCATTTTATAGTTATGTTTTTGATATCCATTTTCAAAAATTGAGAAAATAAGAATTGAAAAAATTAAAAGAAGCCCAAGCCAGATGTTGATAAAACAAATATATACAGTGAAAGCAATGGAACTTAATATGCCGATCAAATAGTTTAAAGTTATATTAACTGCCTCAGTGACTTCTGCGGTGTCTGAATTTACACGGCTAATTATTGCCCCCGAGTTCACTTCATCAAATTTTGAAGTCGTGGTGCGAGAAACACAATTTATCAAATCTATTCTCAAGACTTTAATCACTTTTTGAATTATTTTGGTCATAATTATTGCCCAACCCCAATTTATAATCGGACCGAAAAGCGACAAAACGGCAATGATAATCGCATATTTTATGGCGTTATTTGTGTCCAAAAATCCAATATATGTAATCAATCTTTCAACAAACATTGCGTCAAAAAGGGAAATTGTGGCATATATTATGGCAAGAAAAATTACAACTCCAAGCCCAAAACGATGACTTTTAAAGTAAACTAAACAACGAGCAAGGGCTTTCCAGCCTTTTTTTGCTTTTTGCTTTTTGGAAAGAGAAAATTTTTCCACATCGATAGGCTTTAAGCCATATCTTTCTAAGTCTTTTTTTTGTCTTTTTTCAAGTTTTTTTTGTTTTCTTTGTGCCAATCTTTCTTTTAGAGAATTTAACTTTTGTTTTTCCATACATTCCCCTTGCTTTTTTCTAAAGAATTTTAACATATTTTTTTGCAATTTGCAATTTAATTGTTTTTTTGATGTTTTGAATTTTGTTTTAAAACAACACACACAAAAAGTTTAGTTTTCAAAAGAACTCAATTTTTTCAACTGTTTGATTGCGTTTTAATTAACATTTTATGTTAAATTTTATTATTATGAAATGTAGGAGGAAATTTGCATGATAAGAATTATTAGAGAATGCGAATATAGGTGTTTAGCAAATTGTATGAAGCAAAATCCTTGTGTTCTTTGGGTTGTTGTTCCTTCTAGATAAAGGAGTTTAAAATATGGCAAGTGCACTTAGTTATGAATTATTTGTTGCAAAGCAGGGAGTTGCAAATGGTATTGCAACACTAGACGGATCAGGCACAGTTCCTGTTTCACAGTTACCACCTTCCGCTATTGAAACATACAAAGGAGAATATTTAACCAGCGCAGCATTGATTGCAGCATATCCTGCCGCAAGTTTGGCGGATTATGCTTATGCTGACGACACATTAAGCTATTGGTATTGGAATCCAAATCTAACACCAGCAGCATGGACTAATCAGCAAATTACCGAGGCAAACTATCTTCTTCTAACCGCGTCAGAGATTGCAGGTGTTCCTTATATCGTAACACCATAGGGTGATTTATGAGTGGAGTTGTAAGTTATGAACTTTTGAATTCAAAATTGCCAACAAACAGTGGTTGGACTGCTGATGGCGGAATTTTTGAAACATTTATTAATGATACCGGGGCAACAAGTGTTAAAGGGACAATTGTTGTTACTTCTTCTAGTGTCAACTATGCGGTGTCGATTGCTCCGGCTGATAGCCAAATGCCTATGGGTATTATTGCGGAAAGTGGCATTGCAAATGGTGCCAATGTAAAAGTTACTGTCTATGGCAAGGCATATGTTCTGCTAAAAAATGGCGAGAGTGCAACACGTGGATATTGGTGCGAAGTTAGCGATACTGCGGGTAGAATGGCGCAACAAGCGACCGTCCCCTCCACAATAGAGCACAATAGAGAAATTGGTCATAGCCTTGAAACTGTGAGCAGTGGCACAAACGTCCTTTCATTAATACAAGTTCATTTTAATTAAAAAATAAGAAAGCAGTCTATTTTTGCTGCTTTTTTATTATTTTTATGAATTCATAAACTTCTAAAAATATTTAATAATTTAAACAATTTTCAAAGTTAGTTTTTAATGATTAATTTAAAATTATGAATTTAATGATTTTTTATAAAAATGTTTGATAATACATAATAATTATGTTAAAGTTCAATATAAGTTGAAGGGGAGATTTAATATGAATATATTGTTTTTTGCTATTTGTCTAGCGATTAGTTACGCTCTTGTTGTCTTAGCTTACAAGTTTTTAGGAAAGATGGGGCTATTTATTACCTCGGCGTTATACTTGATTATAGTTAACATATTTGCAGTTGAGAACGTTGAACTCGCCGGATATGCTATTGCGTTAGGAACTTTACTGTATGGAACTATATTTTTGATTAAAGATATTTTAATCGAAAAATATGGAGAAAAGATTGCAATAAAATCAATAATTACAGACTCTATTGCAATGATAGTTTTTACTTTACTTTCATGGATACTTTTATTGTTTATTCCAGTTTCAAGTTCTGCAAGTGCTGCAATTACAACCGTATTCGCGTTGATACCTAGATTGTTTTTAGGTAGTTTAATAGCTTATATTATATCCTCATTTATTAAAATAAAAATATATGAGAAATTTAAACAAAAATATAATAAACTTTATTTAAGTAGTAATATAAGTAGTTTGATTGCTCAATTGTTAGATTCCGTTATTTTCCTTCTAATTGCGTTTATTGGAGTTTTATCGTTTAGTGCAATCTTGGAAATATTCTTAGTAACATACATTGTTAAAGTGATTTATACATTGCTTGCTACCCCTTGTTTATATTGGGCAGTTAAAACAAAAAAACAACCAGATGATTTATTAAAAACAAAATAAAAATATTATACTTCCACTGTGGAGATTATAAAGAAATTATAATAACAAATTGAAGCACCAGTGGCACTTGTTTCTTTAAATCTAATCAAAATTTTCAAAAATGTTATGGAACTTTCGCCATCGTTAATTATTACTGTGTCATCTTCGTTATAATTAATTCCTTCTGAAGTTAATGTATTCCAATTTGCACTGTCGTTGTTGTAATTATCGTAGCCATTCATAACAGGCGTCAAATCATTTTCATCGCCTGCATAAAACCTATATTCAAAATCTCCATAATTTGTGCAAGGCGTGATTGTATAAGTCGTTTCGTCGATTGAAACAGAGCCTATTTTAATTATTTCTCCATTTTTATATAGCACGTAATCATTTGTGCAAATCTCGAAGCCATCTGAATGTTGAAATCTGCCATCATAGTCAATTTGCTCGTCACCAATTAGAGCGTAAGCTTCATTAATCAAAGAACCTGTTAAAGCAGTTTCTGAACAGTTTCCAAAAGTTTGTGAATTTGATTGCAATGATTTTAACAAACAATTATAAGGCGTCGTGCTATTTGAAGCATTTTTTGTGTCAGTTTCCATTAGCCTTGCAACAACTGTGATTGAAGTCCCGACTGAATAACTTTCAGACTCTCCTGATGTTGCGGAAATAAATTTATCACTAGATTTTTCATAATACAAAATATTTCCCAAGTTATAATTTGTAATATCAACAAAAGTTTCAGGATGATAATTTGCCCAAGTTGTTCCGTTGTCACAAGAGACTTCTATTGCTGAATCTCTGTTTTCGGCATTCATATAAAGCTGCGCATTTTCAAATTCTATTTTTATATAACCATATGCGTTTTGATAAACACTTTCTATAGCCAAATTAGAAGTTTGAGTTTCCTTAGTTTGATTTTCACCACCTTGCTCACCACAGGCACTCAATAAAAAAACACAAGGCATAATAAGTGCTAAAATCAATAAAAATAGAATAGATTTCTTTTCCATAAAATTTTCCTTATACATCTATTGTATAGCAAAAATAGGGAAAATACAAATATTTCAATAATTTTTATTAACTTGCTTATTGATTTTCTCTGCCATTTTATTGACGTGACGTTTGAAGAACTAAAAAAGATATGGGCTAGGCTGTATCGTTAATTTAATTTATATTTTTTTGTTTTAAAACACTTTGAATTGAAATATTTTTATTTTGTTTATAGTGGTTAAATAATTTTATTTTACCCATAATAGTGATAATGTTATTAATTTGTTTTTGAAAAAAGCAGTTTTGGATTATAATAAAAATATAATAAAAGAGGAGAAATGTTTATTATGAAAAAAATTATTTTATTTGTAATATTAGGAGTAATTTTAGCTGCGGGGTTGGGGGTTGGCATTTATTTTATTGTTAAAAGCGACGATGTCGTTTCAGCAGACGCACAGACTTATGTTTCTGTTTCATTAAATCCAGCAGTAGAATTTACTGTTAACGAAGATGGGCTTGTCACTTCCGCAGTCGCAACAGATACGCAGGGAGATGAGATAATCCAAAGTTATGATTTCTATGGGTTGTCTATTGAAGATGCGTGTGAACAATTCACACAACTTTGCATTGATGCGGGTTATGTCATCTATGATAATGACGAAACATCAGAAGATCCAAATGAGGTTGTAATCACAGTGATAAATGAAGACGAAGATGTCGAGGAAGACATTACAAACAAAATTAAATTAAAACTTAATAACTGTTTTCAAAATAATGGAATTTTTGGGTTTGTTTCCATTGACGATTTGGCAGAATATGCTGAGCAGGCGACAGAATATGGAGTTTCCGTTGGTCACATCAAATTGATTATGGCTGCTTTATATTACAATCCAGAACTCAGTTTTGAAGATTTGGTTGATATGCCGATTAATGAAGTAGTGAAATTAGTCAAAACTTCTCACAACAATACGGGGAGTACAACACAGGCTATACGTGCACAATTAAAACTGGATTTGGAAGCGTTAAAAACTAGCGAAGAATATGCAGATATGTTCACCGCACTTGAAGCGATAGAGCAGATTAAAATAAGCCTCAATGATGACACTTTAACTGCTGAACAAATAACTGCTCTTGAAACACAAATGACAGATGTAAAAGCAAGTTTTGAAGAAACTTATGGGGCACTTTTTGAAGAGTATAAAGAAGCCAAAGCCACTTTAATTGCACAAGCCAAAGAAGATGCACAAGAAGCACTTGAAACAATAAAATCTCAGTTTGAAGAAAGAGTTGAGAGCAATAAACAAAATGCCGATAATGCAAAAAACAATGCAAATGGCAAAAAAACTAGAATCGAAACTTGGCAAGACGAACAAGAATCTGATGAATAAACTTAAAAAATTATCTTGATTTAACACTGCCTTAAAAGTTATTCTTTGTAAATTTTTCAATGGTGCAAAAGAATTGATTGCCCTAAATAATTTTAAAATCTTTAAAGGGTTTCTTCTTTTGAACCATTTTGACCTTCGCCATATATTGATTCAAATGGTTTTCCATATCCACAACTTATTTCAACTTTATCTTTATAATTTATTAATAAAACGCAAAATCATTAACTTAATTCCATTTCACAGTTGTTTAATAAATTTGATTGTCCTGTCAAAAAATCCATTACTGTAAATTCGCCACAGTTTAGTTTTGCTTTGCTCGTGAATTCACATAAAAAACTTAATGCGTTATCATTTTTTCTTGTCACATTCCACATATCCGAATTTGCTGAAATTATTACAGTATCATCTTGAGCGTGATTTGAATATAAGTCCCAAAAAAAATTTAAAATTCTGCTTTCAAAATGTTGCTTTGTTTCAATATTTTGTCCATTTCTCTTAATTCCGAGTTCGCTCATCACATATGCTAAACCTTTTGTTGCTTTTAATATCAAATCTGTAGTTTCTCTAAGTTCTTTTTCAACATAACCTTCGAGTTTTCCATAATCTCTTGGTGAAATTCTTGAATCAATGGAAAAATTTTTTTCTGGAATATTTATCTTCTTTCTTATAATTTGTGAAGACTGTAATGTCCTTTTAAAAGGTGTTGTGTATAAAAAAACCTTATTTGGATCTTCACAAGAAATCAAATCTGCAATCTTTTCTGCAGAATTTTCCACCTGTTCCACACCCTTTGTGGTCAAGTTATTAAATAAAACATCATCTGATCTCCCTTGGATTATCCCTTGTGAAGAAGCAGGCGTTTCCCCATGTCTTAAAAAAAATATTTTCATTAATTTTCCCCTCAACATTTTTATTTCCTTAATTTTATCACGATTATCCTCATAAAACAAGGGGGGGGGGGTAATTTTTAATTTGAAATAAGAGTTTGAACTCAAATATTGAACTAGATTTGCAGTGATAAACATAATTTTTTATTTGTAATAACATAAAAAGTATAATATAATGTATTAGAAGTAAATAGGTGACATTATGAAAAAAATAATAAGTTTGGTTTTTTTGGTTTTATTTTCATTTGCTCTTTTACTAAGCGGTTGTGGTGAAAGCGAAGAGGCTGATCCAAGGTCTTTCACAACATTATTTCCAAACAATTTTAGGATTGTTGTTCGGGTGAATGATGAGGACGATTTCAACGAATATACATTTGCTGTCTCAAACGGCGTTTACTATTACAAAAGTCAGGAATACACAGAAGATTTCGTGGCGACAACTTCAACAATGGATCAATATGTTGGCATTAAGTCTGGCAGTGATTTTGTGTGCTATGAATATAGCGAAACTTTGGGCTGGGGAAGTTCTCCTGTGGGGTTTGCAAGTTGTTGGGCATATCTAAACACATATTGTTGCATTTATCCAGATTTTGTTTTCACAGACTCTCAAAAGCAACCGGACAGCACTGTGAATGGAACGTTATGTTACACATTTAATGTTAATGGGATAATTTATAAAATTTCACAAGATCAATATCAGATTGAATGGGCTTTTTACACGGAGCCGGGGCATAGTTATGTTTCAAAATTTGAAGTTCAGTCGTTTTCGACAACAAATTGCCTTAGTGGAGTTCCAACAAACAATTTGCCAAGTGCTTAAAAAATGTCGCTAAAAAAGTTTGGTTAACTGTGTTTTTGATGTTTGAAAACTTTTGAGAAAAGAAAAATCTTGCAATAATAAACATAAAAAAACTATCTCTTTTTTAAAGATAGTTTTTTTTATTTTGTTGAAATGTTTTACTTTAAGTTTTTTTGCTTTAAGTTTTTTTGCTTTATGTTTTTTTGCTTTATGTTTTTTTGCTTTATGTTTTTTTGCTTTATGTTTTTTTACTTTATGTTTTAGCCCACGGAAGATGTGTTTAAACCTAAAATGGCACCCATTCCATTTGCTAAATAAAGGTTTACATAGTCACCAGCATAATAATTGGCAGTATAATCTCCGTTGGTGCTAACACTACTATTGATGTAACCTCCACTGCTATTAGATTCAAAATAAGTATTCCCCGTTGTTCGTGACTTAAAAGATAAATTACTTTCAGCCGTTGTTGATCCGCCTTTCTCAAAATCTATGCCATAAGTTGAAACGACTGGGTTAATTTCTTTGTTTTGTGCATCATAGGCTTCTCTTGACTCATAAATTGTCGTTTTGCCCCTGATAACTGAAGTTGTAAGTCCTTCCGCATTGCCCGATTTTAGAACTGCAATCATATTTAACATTTGAACTCCATCTATGGTTTTAATCAATGTCTTGCCTGTGTCTGGAAGTCCACCCGTCCCGTTATAAAAAGCATTTGCTGCTTTTAATTGTCCTACTAATTCCGATGCACCAAATTGAGCAAACCAAGGCTCATCTCCACTCACCCAAGACTCAAGATTGCAATTAATTATGTCAACATAAGAGGGATTGCCACCACTGCCGTCTGTTGTATTGTTATCGTCATGGTCAATAATAATAACTGGTCCGCCTGCTCCAATAAACTCACAATTTTCAAACATTAAACCATTTGTGCCCCAAGCGTATAGTAATGAGTTGTATGAATTGTAACCTTTAACTTGATAAACATAAATGCCATTTGTAATGCTTTGTTCAGTGAATATGCCAATGTAAAAATCGTTATAGATGCAATTTATTATTTGTGCATCAAGAACTGCAGTTTCAAACAGAATGATTCCGCCAGAATAGATTGCTCTTGCTGAACGCTGACCATTGCCTTTGAATGACACATTGCAAACCGTTATTGAGCCTGTTGAATAATATTCCCCTGTTGTTGAGTCTTTTGCTGAATAGAACTTTAATAATGAAGAGTGCCCGACCATTGCTGTTTCCTGAGTGGTGTCTATATTGTTAACTATAACCCCTCCGCCACCAGCCTCAACAACGCATCGTGGAAATGATGAAACATCAACTTGAAAATAATTCCCATAGAAATCAAAAGTATCTCCGTCGCCAACAATTCTTTCATAAACAAAAAAGTCATCTTTAAGCGAGCCCACAATCGCTTGATTTGTCACTCCCTCAGAAACTGCGGCGGCTTCTGTTGAAGTGTAGAACAGCCCTGAAGCGACATCAGCACGTTTAATTGAGATATTTTTTTGTAAAACCACAGACGAAACATTAATTCCCGTGTATCCATTCTCTTCCTTAAATTCTGTCCAGCCGTTTTTTCCCGCATTTTCAATGACACACAAGTCTTTTGCCGTGTAGACATTATAGCCATTAGTAACATCAACTATCATTTCAAAACTTGGGGCTTCGTCAAAATATTCTGGGTCATACTTAACAACACTGGTTACTATTTTGAAGAATGAGCCCACAGCATCAAATGTAAATTGAATTGTATTATTCAAGTTGTCAATCTCTGCATAGGTTGACAAGGTTTCTCCACTAATCTCCACCCATTGATCTTCCCCTTCATAATATTGCCACATATAAACAACTGAAGTTGTTCTAACTTTTGTGATTGTGTCGCAATAGACTCCGTCACTATCTTCACCAGTTGCTATTATCTGCAAACTAAAGGCATTGTAATAACCAGCCATAAGGGTTTGACTTAAATCATAAAATTCTTCCTCTTCGTTTGCTTGCTCAGCTTTGTTTGCGTTAAAGTTTGTCAACAGTTGGCTTTCTATCCCCATAATTAAATATTTGTCATATTCGTTTAAAGAAATTGTCACATTTAGTGTGGTTGAAAAACTATCATAAGTGATTGTAATTTGTTTTGTCCCAGCAGTTGAAAATGTTTCCTCACTTAAAGTTAAGTCTGCATAGGTTAGTGTTTGATGAGAACCATTGTTATAATATGCCGTTGCTTCAATGCCTGAAAAGTCTAACGCCTCATCAGTGTATCCAATGGTTGGATATGTGCCCGAAAGAACAATGCTTGTCACTGCCGTTAAAATGACATTAATAGACGCTGTTGCTTCAATTGTTCCATATGTTACGGTTAATGTCTTTTCGCCCGCTGTTTCGGTGCTAAAAGGCGTCACAGTCAAGTCGGCATATGCAATCTCTTGCACAACTGCGTTATTATATGTCAACACTAAAACTATTCCCGTGATGTCATAATCATCGCCAGTGTAACAACTCGTTGCGTATGTTCCTGTTTTAATGACTGAGGAATTAACGACAAGTTGAATGACATTAACAGATGCTGTTGCTTCAATTGTTCCATATGTTACGGTTAAGTTCTTCTCGCCCGCTGTTTCGGTGCTAAAAGGCGTCACTGTTAAATCGGCATATGCAATCTCTTCCACAACTCCGTTATTATATGTTAGCACTAAAATTATGCCCGTGAAATCATAATCATCGCCAGTGTAGCAACTCGTTGCGTATGTTCCTGTTTTAACGACTGAGGAATTAACAACAAGTTGAATGACATTAACCGTTGCCGTTTTTGTAATCTCGCCATAAGTTACAGTTAAGGTCTTTTCGCCCGCTGTTTCTGTGCTAAAAGGCGTCACAGTCAAGTCGGCATATGCAATCTCTTCCACGACTCCGTTATTATATGTTAGCACTAAAATTATGTCCGTGATGTCATAGTCATCGCCAGTGTAGCAACTCGTTGCATAAGTCCCCGTTTTGATTGCTGAGGACTCAACGGCAATGTCAATGACTGTTATCGTCAATTCTACTGTGAAACCTTTATATGTCACTTGGAGTGTCTGCTCGCCTAAAACACTTGTGTCAATTGCGTTTAATGTCAATTTTGTGTAGTTAACTGTTTCCGTGTCGTCATCTTCATATACCACAGAAAATTGAATGTCTCTTAAATCCAAAACACAATTTTTCACAACAGTTTCGTTGTATGAGTCTTCGACAACTGTCATTGAACTGACAGCCGGATTGGACACTGTGATTGTAAGCGTAAATTCAAAGTCGTTGTAGGTTAGAGTTAAAGTCTTTTCACCCACCGTGCTGGTGTCAAGCGTTCCAACTGTGATGTCTGCTATATCTATCATCTCGGTTGAGTCGTCTTCATATGTAACCGTTGCGGTTAAGTTTTCTAAATTTAGTTCGTCATCTTTTAAAATTCTTGCATCAAATGTTCCAACTGTGGCAACTATTGATTCAATTGGATAATTTATCACTGTTATAACAATTTCAAATTCAAAATTGTTGTAGGATAAAGTTACAATCTTTTCTCCAAGCGTGCTTGTGTCCACATCGCCTATTGTGATATCACTGTAAGATATATGTTTTGTGGTGTCGTCATCAAATGTTACTATTGCATCAAGGTCTTCAAAATTAATGTCCGCATTCAATAAAACCGTTGTTTCATATGTATCTCCAACAACGTTAATCGCTTTTATGACTGTTGATTGGCAGGCCGAAAATATGGACGCCGAAAACATCAACATACAAACGCATAGTAAAATTTTTTTAAGATTTTTCATTCTTTTCTCCTTTGAAACACTTTTTCCCTTTTATTATAGTTATTATATAATAAAAATATATTTTTATCTATTATTTTTAGATTATTTTCTAATATGCCCAAAGAGTTATCTCCGTCATCACTCTCCTCCCGTCTGTGCTCATTATTGTGACCCTTATATTCGCCTTGCCTGAAAACAAAACAAGCCCCGTCTCTTCTCCATTTTCATTTTTGTAAAAATACACCCTTTCATTTTCACTGTAAACAAACTTAACCTCTTTTTCACTTGCATTATCCGGCAGGACTCTAAATTGAATCTGTATCATTGTGCCTGAAATTTCTTCAATATTCGCAGGCTCAGTGAAAGGAACTTTGAGTATCTTTTTGTCATCGGAATAGGTCACTTCAACATTTTCGTCTGTTTCGTTTATGCACTCTATCGCAGTGACAGGTATAATTTCGTTATACACTGCAATCTTCATTCCAAAAAAACTGATGATTGCAATGGAAGAAAGATATATTATTGCTATAAAAATGACTGTTGATTTTTTCATATCATTTCTCCTTGTAATATACTTTAATTTTTGAAACATACATATAAATTCTGTAAATGCAGTAAATTAAAGCAATGGCAAACATTTTATACCACACAACACTTGCATTTTCCGAGATTAAAAAGAAACAAATAATCGTGAAAATGGCCGATATTGCCGATGCTGTCAAAACGGACTTATTCTCGTTTGGATTGTTTGTGTGCGTTCCTGTTGAACTGTATTGCTCGTTTTGTGGGTTCATTATGTCAAGTTCCGCACTCCACAACATGTGCCCAATATAAAGACATTCAATTGTTAAAATTATAAATATGGTTGACACGGCATCTAACTTTGCAAAATTGCAAAATATTATGCAACTTGCGAGAATGGAAAGAGATATTATAAACGAATTTATAAACAATTTTGCCGTTAAGGACTGGACATAGGGGTTTGGATTTGTCTTTATTAGATAGCTTGATTCCCCCTCTTCGCTAAACATTTTTGCAACTAACGAATTTGAAGACAGGGAAATGAGAAGAATTAACAAGATGTTGAAGGACAGGGTCATATATGTTCCCGTTAGCCTTGTGTCCATTGCTCCAAAAATCTTGTTGAGCAAAAAAATTGACAACGGCAAACATATTGCTATCGCAATTAAATTAAAAAACTTGTTTGAGGTTCTTAGGTTCAACAAGACTTCTTTATGCACAGTGGAAACAAAACTATTTTTCTCCTTATTCCTTATGTGAAGTTCCTTATTTGTCTTCTTATACTCATACGTTTTGCTCGCCATATAGAAAAACAAAGGCTTTATGATTAAAAATGTTGTTGTTAAAATCACCACAATAGCACCCAAAATTTCAAGAAGATATTTTATTTGTGTAAAATTAAATAATATATTTGCCACACCATATCTTGACCCCACTATTGCAATTGTAAAATCCGTCAATAAGAAAAATCTTGATGTAAAATTATTTATAAAATCTTGAATTTCCCAGAAAGTTGTGCCCCAAGAACCAATTAAATCTAAGTCCTCAGGAATTATATAAATCAACATTGTAATCGCATAGATTATTACTGCTAACAGAACCGCCACCAATGTGATTTCAAGCCATTTGTGACTTTTGATTATAAACCCCAAAAATAATGCTGGGATTGATAGCAGGGCGCCAATTGCAACTGTAAATAGGGTTATGACAACGATGCCGACAACAATCCATAAAAAGTAGTAAAACGCTAGACCATTTATTAATCCAAAAGCAATCAGCAGTGGGAAAAAATATAACATATTCCTTATGAATTCATACACAAAAAACACTATCATTTTTGATATGAAAACTTGCAATTTTGAAGTTGGCAGGGTGAGCAAAAATGAATTGTCGTTTGCAAAATATAAAGTTTTAACCAACCCCAAAGTGCACACCAAGACGGACAAAATCAACATAAATCCAAAGATTATTGAAAAAAAGTTGGTTGGAATGCCCGCAGTTAAAGATACAAGTCTGAAAAAAGACAACAAATAAAACGCAAGATATATTATTGCTGTTATAATCGCCAGTTTTAGTATGGTGAATACTATTTTGAATATGGTGTTTTTTGTGCTTTTTAAAAAAGAAAAATCAATCTTATCTTTAATTTGCATAAAAACTAAGGTCTTTAAGGTTGCCATTCTATTTCCCCTTTTTCACTACGTTTTTTGCACCAATGGTGTCTAAATAAAATTGTTCCAAGGAAGACTCTTTCTCTATATCACAGACTTTTTCGCATCGTAAAATTTTGCCTTTTTTTATAATCGCAATCCTGTGACAAATTCTTTCAACAACGTCAATGATATGGCTTGAAAAGAAAACAATGTTTCCTTGTTTTGCGTGGTCCTTCATACATTCCTTAACTTGAAATATGCTTGTTGGGTCAAGACCTGTTAAAGGTTCGTCAAGAATCCAAACTTTTGGGTTGTGCACAAGCGCTGAAATGATTGTTATCTTTTGTTTCATTCCGTGGCTGTATGTTTTAATCTGACTATCAAAGGAATCTTCAAGGCTAAGCAATTTAACATATTTATTTATGCGTTTTGTCCTGTCGTCCTCTGAGACATCATATAAGTCGGCGATGTAATTGATGAATTCCCTTCCTGTCAATCTTTCATAAAGGGCATAGTGGTCGGGGACAAAGCCTATGTTCCTCTTCGCCATGACGGACTGTTTGTCAACATCATACCCACAGACTTCAATTGTGCCACTTGTTATTGGCTGAATGCCAACTATACTTTTGATAATCGTGCTTTTGCCTGCTCCATTTGGACCCAAAAACCCAAAGATTTCACCGCCATTAATGACCAGATTTGCATTTTCAACTGCAAAATTTTTGCTCCTCCCATATTTTTTTGAGAAGTTTTTAAGTTCAATTTTGTTTACATTTTCTAAATTCATTGGTTCTTCAATACTCCTTCCATTTAATTTTTCTATTAAGGCAAGTTTGTCTAATTTCATTTTTCTTTTCCTGTCACTTATGTCATAAAGTGTGTCGGCACCGACATAACTCCACTCATACAAAAACCACATTCCAAGCCCTAAAGCGATGTAGGTTATAAAGAAAAGGACTTGATAGATTGGATAAAAAACAAAGTTTAAACTCCCGATGTTGAACGAAATTGTGATGTCTCGAAGGTTCTCCGCCCAAATGCCTAACTTTTCTGCGACAAAATCAGTGTTTAAGAAAAAGTAATCCACTGAGCCATAGTTTGAAAACCACGCGTTCAAAATTAAAACAAGCAAAAAATATATGCCAAACGCAACCATTGAATATATAAACTGCCTTAGTTTTGCCCTTTTATACACCTTTAAAGCAATGATTAGTATTGGCATAAAAAACGCTATATAGTGATTGATGTAAAAATTTACTAAGGACGAATCAAACAAGTTCAAGTCGGACGAATAATTTGGCATTGCCATCGCAAAGAAAGCACCGAGAACATTAATAAACAAAGTGAAATAAAATAGTTTTTCCCACTTAAAAATTAAACAAAGAGGCACGATATACATCGCCGTGTTGCACAAATGAAATGGCCAAGCGGTTATGTCCGCAAAAGTTGCCAGTTTGTGCCACAACGAAAATGAAATTAGCGTGCCAAGGCAAATGTATAACAAGGCAAGCCTGATGTCTTCAACCGATTTTTTCCTAAGGAAAAAATATATCGCAACGGGAATTAAGAATGATAAATATAAAATCATTCGGTGAGGCAGGGTGAAACTCTTTATTTTAATCGCAAGGTTTGCATAACCAAAAAGCGCCTGAATCATATAAGCGGGCATAATTGCAAGAAGCATTGGGATTATATATAAGAGTTTTATCGCTTCATTTTTCGTTATCTTAAATCTTCCGTTTTCAAAGAAAACTATCACCGAATATGCAAGTCCAATGGCAATCTCAGCAGACATTAAAAGTGCTACAAAATCGAAAGCATAATAAGCCTCCTGTCCCACAATTCCTATGGAGAGTAGTGGCAGAGCGATGGTGCACAAAATCAGGGTGGGCAAGGCAAAAAACCTGATTATGTTTAAGACTGTTTTGTTTTTAAAAAACGGACTTAAAATTATTAATAAGGTTATTGCGTTAAGAAACCAATTCAAAATGAGCGATGTGAAATTGTAAAAACTGTTGTCAAAGATTGTGTTCACCAAAGAAACGGTGTTTTGAATTAAATCTTCGCCCAACATATATCTGAAAAAGAAAACAATTAATAAAATTACAGAAATTATTTTAAAAAATAAATCTTTTTTGAAATTAGGATATTTTTTCTTCACTAAAAAATAAACTAACAACAATGTGGAAGATAATATTAATAATATTGCATATTGAGAAAAAATCATAATATTCACCTAATTTATGCTTTTGAAATCACTTTTTGTTTAATAATTGATGTAATAACTAAAAAAATTTCAACACAAAATCCTTTGATTTTTTTAACATTTGCACTTCATAAATTGCGATTTGTCCTATCTTTATAATGTTTATTATCGTCTATAATTATCATTTTTTTAAAAGATTTGATTAAAACTAAATTTTAAATAAAAATTTTTTATAATATAAAATTTATTAAAAAAAACTATGCTTAAAAATAAAGAGATGTGAAATTTGCAAAAAAACGCTCTTTTTTGTTAAACTTTTTCAGTTTTTTTGCACCAAAATTTTCCTTTTTTTTGCATTATTTTTATTTATTATTCTACATAAAAATACATAATTTGTCAACTTAAAACATTTAAAATGGGCTTTGAGCAAAATTTAAAAAAAATAAACTTAATATAAGTTTATAATAATTTTTGACATTGTGTTTCGTAAATTCTTTTTATTGCACCACCCCTAAACTTCATAAAATTGATTGTTCAGTAGCGAAAAAAAAGTCCATCACTGAACTTTTTTGAAAAACTTTTTAAAAAATGGTTATATTTTATTATTATCTTTCAAGGAAATTGTGGAATTAAAAATTAAGTTTTTCCCCGAACTATCTTTATCTAAACAATAATATCCCTTTCTCATAAATTGAAATTTCTGTTCGGGTTTGGCACTAAGCAAGAAATTTTCAACAAAAGCAGAAGTTTCAGTCATTGAATTTTCCTCTAATATTTCTTCAATTTTTGTGCCACATGACAGTGCTTTTGCTGGCCATTTATATTCCATTTTTGTCAAGTTTTTAAAATTCCTTATAGTAACTTTCGTGTAGTTGTTTGAAGAGACAAAATGAATTGTCCCCTTTATTTTTAGCCCACTTTGGTCGTTGCCACTCTGTGAATTTTCAAGATATTCACACTCCAAGTGGTCTATTTCGTTGTTTTTGTCATAGATTACTTTGTTACATTTTATGATGTATGCGTCTTTTATTCTGACCATTCCGCCCAAAATCAATCTGTTATATTTTGGTGGTGGGTTTAGCGAAAAATCTTCTTTTTCAATGAAAATCTCTCTGCCAAAAGTTGCCGTGTGCGTTTCGCTATTTAATTCATCATTTGGAAAATTTTTGACTGTAATATTTTCGTCTTTACCCTCAAAATTTGTAATTATCACTTTTAGCGGGTCGAGAACCGCCATAACTCTTGTTGCGGTCTTGTTGAGGTCGTTTCGAATGTGAAATTCAAGCGCAGAAAAAGGGATTGTGCTCTCACTTGTAACCACGCCAACCGCTTTAATGAAGTCTTTAACTCCCTGTGCAGTGTAGCCACGCCTTCGCATTCCAACCATGGTGAGAAATCTTGGGTCGTCCCACCCGAGAACTTTTCCGGAATTGACAAGACTTTTCAAAAATCTTTTTCCAAGAAGCACATTTTCAAGATTTAGTGTTGAAAATTCTCTTTGTTTTGGCCCAAAAGGCTTGTTCCAGCCGTGGTCGATGAACCATTCATAAAGTTCACGGTGGACCCGAAATGTTACGTCACAAAGACTGTATGTCACGCCTTCAAGCGCATCTTCCATTGGGTGAGCGAAATCATAAATTGGATATATGCACCATTTATCTTTTGTTTTATAGTGAATTTCCCTAGAAATCTTATACATTATGGGGTCTCTCATCAAAATGTTTGGGTGCGACATATCAATTTTGGCTCTTAAAGTCAAACTGCCGTCTGGAAATTTGCCGTCTTTCATTTCCCTAAAAAGTTTTAGACTTTCGTCACATGGACGGTTCCTGAATGGGCTTTCTTCCCCCGCTTTTGTGAGGGTTCCTTTCATTTTTAGCTGTTCGTCCTGACTGAGTTCGTCAACATAGGCAAAGCCGTTTGAAATCATCTCCTGCGCAATCTTATAAATTTTGTCAAAATATGCAACGCTGGCAAAAATCATTGCCTTAGGTCTGTATCCCAACCACTCCAAATCTGCCAAATAACTGTCGGCAAACTCACCTTGCTCTCTGCTTGGGTTAGTGTCGTCCATTCGAAGATAGGTGTATCCGCCAAATTTATTTGCCGTTTCAAAGTCGATTATCCAAGCCTTGCAATGCCCAATGTGCCAAAAACCGCTGGGCTCTGGTGGGCAACGGGTGACAACTTCTTTTGACCTTCCTGCTTTTAAGTCGTCTAAAATCTCTTCTTCAATGAAGTTTGAGGGTTCAATTGAGTTTAAATCTATCATTTTTATCCTTTTTTAAAAAAAAATCTTAAAATTATGTCATTTTTTATAATTTATAGCATTTTGAAGAGATTAAGTCAATTATATAAAAAAATATTGTTTGTGTTATCACACAAAAAAAACTTAAAAAAATGAATGAAAATTATGTTTTATTCAACAAAACATTTTGAATTAAGTAAATTCTCAATCTCTTTCCATGAGTTCACTCGTATAATATTTTTCTGCTTCAAGGCATCATTTGATATGTTTTTATTACTATAACAAGTGAATAATAACTTTGTTTTAAAATTATCCGTCAGATTGTCAATCCTGTCGTCAATTAAAATGTCGCCATTGATGATTGATTTATCGTAAGTTATAACTAATTTTTTTTCTCCTAAAAAAGAAAAATGTTTAACGATGAAATTATACTTATCCTTGTAAAGTCTGCCTGCTTTTCCGTCGGCACCAGAGACATAAGCCGAGGTCAATAAGTAAATATTAAACAATTTTGAAAGCCTTTTTATAACGTTTATACTGTCTTCTTTAAAAACACAATTTTTATAGATATCAGTGCGAAATAACTTTTTATGAAAAAATGGAAGCAAGTCGTCTGTCAAGATCTCTTGCATATAATAGTTTGAAAAATCTTCTTCTTTATAGCATTTTCCAGTAACTTCGTTGATCACAGATAATATCCTGTTTTCACAAATGACATCGTCAATATCAATAAATAACTTTTTCATAACAATTAATTATATAATAAATTTCAATTTCTAACAAACAAAAAATCACTAACTAATTGCTAGTGATTTTTCGTCTTGAAAACAAACTTAATTTTTTTTGTTTCTCTTTTTTTGATGTTTTTGCTTTCGTTGTTTTACCTTTCTTTTTGAAAAGGAAAACATAGAATGAACCAACGACAATCACTAATCCACCAATAACACTGAGTAGAACGATGAGCCAAACTGAACTTTGTTCCTGTTCTTCAACGATTGCAAATTCGCCTAGTTCATCAACTTCAAAACTCAGGAATCCGTTTGAATATGTTGCCACTTCTTCAACAATTTCGCCGTCTAATAAAGTTAAAACTTTGACGGAGGACACGCCACTTGGTCTTTGATATGCAATTTTAATTGTGTATGTGCCTGAAAATTCCGTTTGTTCCACTTCATTAATTAATAGACTGACGTCATAAGTTTGAGAGATGCTCTCGCTTGAAGTTAAAGCCTCGTTAAATTCTTCGCTTTCAGTTCTCACGATGACAACTTCTTCGTCTGGGTCAAAACCTTCTGGGTTTGTGATAGAGATTTCGTCTTCATCTGTTTCTTGTTCAAGCAAAGGTTGGTTGATGATGAGTGTTGCCAAAAGGGTCACTGGATTGTAATTTACGCTATCTTCCAAAGTGAAACTAACAACAATTTCATATTCGCCCGGTCTAGTTTTGCCATTATTTGTATAGACTGGGGTTGAAACACCGTCTGGCAACGTCCCGCTGATTTCAATTGAGTGCGCCTCGCCGTCATACACGATTGTTTCATCTTCAAAGACTACTTCGCTCATATCATAGTCTGCTTTACTGATTGTCAAAAGTGCAGTTTCTGCTGAGACTAAGTTGTAATTTGTTGCGTTTACAGTGAACGATGCTGTGATGATGTATTGCCCAACATTCGTTCCAGAGCCTTCATAACTCACGGAGACGCCATTTGGCAAAGTCCCTGTGATTGCTATTGATTGCGAAGACCCGTCATAGACAACAGTTCTGCCCACAAAGCCGATGTCGCTCATGTCATATGTCGCTTTTGAGATCGTCAAAGTTGCAACCAAACTGCTGATTAAGTTGTAATTTGAGTTGCCAGCGAACAAAGCCGACACTGAATATACTCCGGCATTTGTTTTGCCGTTATTTGCATAACTTACCGAGACTCCATTTGGAAGCGTTCCAGAGATTGCCATTGTTTTTACAAGTCCATCATAAATCACTGTTCTATTTGCAAAGCTCACTTCACTCATGTCATATGTTGCTTTAATTATTGTCAAAAGTGCGAATCTGTCTGCGATTGCATTGTAGTTTGCAGAATCTCCTGTGAACGAAGCAGTGATAACATATGACCCGACAGTTGTTCCTGCACCCTCATAACTCACCGACACGCCGTTTGGCAAAGTCCCAGTGATTGCTATTGACCTGAGTGTGCCATTATATGTCACCTCTGTGCTTGCAAACGAAATTGCACTCATATTATACGTTGCTTTTGAAATTATCCAAGCAACAGAGCCATTGCTTCCCGTGTTCCATTCGTAGTTTACTGTGTCTTTCAATGTGAACGACAAAGCGTAACTGCCTGCATTAGTTGCCGATTCGTCACCGCTCACAGTCATCGTGTCGCTATCAAATCCCGTGTATGAAACTGTGATTGAACTTCCTGTGTATGTGTGTGTCAAAGATGCATTTGGTTCGTCAAGTTTTGCTTTGGCAATCGTGAAACTGACTGTGCTTTCTAATCCTGTATAATCATCTGTCCCTGTCACTGTTGCTTTCACATAATATGTGCCTGCGGTTGTTGGGACTGTTGAACTATAGCCTGTCAATTCACTTGCTGAATAAGTAAAGGTTGGTGAGCCAAAAGTTGCAACTGCCGTTGGGTCGTTTGCTTCTTCGCCGTATGTCCAGCCTGTGATACTCAATGCCGTTGACCAAGTGTTTGTGGCTTGCGTAATTGAAAGTGTCTTAACTATTGATTTTGTATCGCCAGCGGTTGTGTTTCCATTCAATGAATGGTTGCCGTCGGCTGTCAAAGTCACTGTAATTGAAGGACTTCCAACATTTGTGTAATTTTGCTCAGCAATCACTGCAACTGCTGTTACTGTTGTGTAAGTTGGTGCGGTGAAATCGGTTGTTAGCCAAGAAATCGCACTGCCTGTGTATATTTTTGATGTTGTTCCTGTGATAAACGAAGCAGTATAAGCAGTTAAAGATGCTGGGTTGATTGTGATTATTGCGGAGCCTGTCAAATCATTATAGTTGTCAAATGTCGCTATGAAATAGACCGTCTTGCTGTCTGCAACATTTGTCACTTCAATTTCATCTGAACTATATCCGCCCACCGCTGTCAAACTATAATTAATTGTTGCAAGAGCAATTGTATCGGCTATAATAGCCCAACCGCTTGCAGAAACAGTAATCTTTTGAGCCAAACTGTTATAGGTTGCAGTCACATCTGCAGTTGTATCTGTTAATGTTGCTTTGTCGATTGTTAATGTGACAACAAAGTCTTTTGTGTCGCCAGCGGTTGTTAAGAATGTATAGTTTGCACCTGATGTCAGTCTTACTGTGATTGTTGGACTGCCAGCATTCGTGTAATCTTCTTCAGCAATTATTGTTGCCAAAGCCACTGTTGTGTTTGTTGGCGCGGTGAAATCTCCCACAACCCAAGTTTGTGCAACTCCTGTGTATGTTCTATCTGCCACAATAATATCTTCATCATCATAATCCAAAACCACTGGATTAATGGTTATTACAGCAGAACTTAATATTCCAATATAGTTGTCAAAAGATACTTGGAAAAACACCGTTTTGCTTTCAGCGACAGTTGTCACTCCAATGTTTTCTGAAACATAAGTCCCATTTGATGTTGCGCAATATGTTATTGCCCCTTCGCTAATGTCGTCAGTTCCTTTAAAACCGGTCAGTGCCACTGTGATATAGTGTGCTGACCCGTCATAAGTTGCGGTCACAGCAAGGGTTGCGTCTGTTAGTATTGCTTTGGTTATAGAATAAGTATGAGTTGTGTTTGTAAGAGTATAGTTTGTGTTTGCAGTTGACGCAGTTGCCGTGTAGGCACTCTCACTGTAATTCGTTTCTCCACCCACAACTATCAAAGTTAATGTTTCTCCTGTGACACCAGTTTCAACTGATGCGGTTGGGCAGATAACAGATCCTGAATAGACATAACTGAAATCTGTGGTTGAGTCAATCTCGCCAAGCCATGCCACTGCCAAAGACTTCGCAGAGATTGTGATTGTTGCAGAGCCAGCAAAATCATTATAGTTGTCAAAGGTTGCTTTGAAGAATACCTCGTAATTTGAAACAACATTTGTTTGTTCAATATTACTTGATGTGTAATCCCCGTCTGTTGTTGCACAATATGTTAATGTTGCAAGAGCGATTGTTTCGCTTACAGTTTCAACAACAACAAAACCAGTTGCGGAAACTGAAATGTGATGTGCTGTGCCGTCATATGTCACTGAAACTTCTGCTGTGTTTTCTGCTAATGTTGCTTTGTTGATTGTTAATGTGACAACAAAATCTTCTGTGTCGCCAGCCGTTCCATCAAATGTGTAGTTGGCACCTGCCGTCAAAGTTACTGTCATCGTTGGACTGCCAGCGTTCGTGTAGTCTTCTTCGTCAGAAGTTTCAATGCCAGTTACGGTTGTGTTTGCTGGCGCTGTTACATTACCTGTGCTCCAAGTAAGTCTTACACCTGTATAGGTCTTTGCCACTGGAGTAATGTTCGCTGAGGTGTATGTCAAAGTTGCTGGGGTGATTGTTAAAGTGGCTGTCATGTCGCTTATTGTATTATAGTTCACATTTCCAGAGAATGCCGCTGTTATGGTATAAACTCCGGCACTTGTTTTGCCGTTGTTGGTATAACTTACTGTTACCCCTTCTGGCAAAGTCCCGGCGATATTAATTCCATAGGCACTTGCGTCATATGTTACTGTCCTGTTTGAAAGGCTTATTCCGCTCATATTATATGTGGCTTTTGCGATTGTCCAAGAAACATAACCATCTCCGTCTCCGTTCCACTCATAATTTGCACTATCATCTAAGGTGAAATGAAGTGTGTAATCGCCAGCATTTATGCCTGTTCCCTGACTGTCTGCGTCAATTCCCATGGTTGAAGCATTATAGCCAGAATATCCAACCGTGGATATGTTACCGGTGTATATATACGTTCCTGTAACAGTTGGTTCGTCAAGCCCTGCCTTTGCAATCGTGAAACTCGTTGTGCTTATTAACTCTGCATAATTTGTTGTTCCTGCCACCGTTGCTTTAACCCAATATGTCCATGCGGTTGTTGTTGAAGTCATTGTTAAATTATATACTCCGCCTTCGATTGCTGCATAAGTGTAACTAGGTGTGCCAAAAGTGGCGGCTGATGTTGGGGTGTTTACTGTTCCATTATATGTCCAGCCTGTAATGCTCAATGTTGTTGTCCAAGTGTTTGTCGCCTGTGTGATTGAAAGAGTCTTTACTATTGATTTTGTATCGCCTGCTGACCCACTGAATGTGTGATTTCCGTCTGCCGTCAAAGTTACTGTAATTGAAGGACTTCCAACATTTGTGTAATTTTGCCCGTCAATCACTGCAACTGCTGTTACTGTTGTGTATGTTGGTGCGGTGAAATCGGCAATTTCCCAAGAAAGAGCACTGCCTGTGTATACTTTTGATGAGGCTGTGATGCTTGTTGAGTCATAAGTGCTTATTGAAACAACAGTTATTGTTATTAAAGCAAAGCTTGAAATGTCAGCATAGTTTGCAAATGTTGCTTTGTAATAAACTGTCTTTGTGTCTGAAACATTTGTTGCTCCAATTGGTGTTGATGAATATGAACCATCAATACCTGTTGCACTATAAGTTAATGTTGCAAGGGCTATTGTTTCGCTGTTCACAAAGCCAGTTGCAGAAACTGTGAGAAAGTGTTCCACATTATCAAATGGGACTGATACTGGACCAGTTGTATTTGACAATGTAACTTTGTCTATATAAAATTCTTTTGTTGTGCCTAAAAGCGTGTAGTTCGTGTTTGGTGTTGTCATTGTTGCGGTTGCTGTGTATGCAGTGGCACTGTAAACTGTTTGTCCACCTGTTATGGTTAATCCCACCGTTTCTGTGCCAACATTAGTTGTTACTGATCCGGTTGGACAGATTGATAAACCTGTGTAGGAATATCTAAAATCTTCTGTCGAACTTGCGTCGCCAAACCATGCAACTGTCAACTCTTTTGCAGAGATTGTTAAAGTGGCCGACATATCGCTGATTGTATTATGATTGGTTGTGTCTCCAGTGAATGATGCTGTGACAGTGTATATTCCTGCGTTTGTATTAGAATTGTTGGCATAAGCTACTGTAACTCCATCTGGCAACGTCCCTGTGATTGCAAGAGAACGAGCATTTCCGTCATATGTTAAAGTACTATCAGCGAAAGTTATTCCAGTCATATCATATGTTGCTTTTGCGATTGACCAAGCAACAAGTCCATCACTGCCTGCGTTCCATTCATAATCTGTGGTGTTGGTTAGTGTGAATGTCAAATTGTAATTTCCAGCATTTGTGCCTCCTACGTTGCCAGTCACAGACATTGTTGAACCGTCGAAGCCAGAAGAATAGTCCACATTTTGTAGAACTCCTGTGTAGGTGTATGTCCCCGTTATAGTTGGTTCGTTGAGTTTTGCTTTTGCAATTGTCCAAGTGACTGAGCCGTCGCTTCCTGTGTTCCATTCATAGTTTGTGGCGTCAGCAATTGTGAAATAGAGAAAATATGATCCGGCATCTGTTGCTGATGTCGTAGATATTTCTGTATTTAAAGTCAATTTTGTGTTGTCGTAATCACACACCACTGTTTGAGATCCTCCTGTGTAGGTGTATGTTGCTGTGACTGTTGGTTCGTCAAGTTTTATTTTTGCAATAACAAAACTCCTTGTGGTTGTTATCCCCGTATAGTTATCATTTCCTATCACTGTTGCTTTCACATAGTATGTGCCTGCATTTGTTGATGGAATTGTTTCTGTGTATGTTCCACCTTCAGTTGCTGAATATGAATATGTTACTGTGCCAAAAGTAGCAACTGCGCTTGGAGTGTTTGCTGTGCCATTATAAGTCCAGCCTGCGATGACTAGTGGTGATGACCATGTGTTTGTTGCTTGCAAAATGGATAGAGTGATTGTAAATTCTTTTGTGTCGCCTGCAATTGTTTCAAAAGTGTGGTTGTCGTCGGCTTCCAAAGTAACTTTGATTGTTGGGTTGCCTTTGTCAACGTAATTTTGCCCGTCAATTGTTGTGATTGCAGATATGGTTGTGTTTGCTGGCTCAACAATGTAAGCATCTGTCCAAATTAATGTGTTGCCTGTGTGGTCTCTCGCTACTGGAGAAATGTTTGCTGCGGTGTATGTTAAAACCGCTGGAGTGATTGTGATTGTAGCATAGCCTGTAAAAGTTTCATAGTTTGCAAATGTTGCTATATAGTGGACTATGTAGCCTGCAACAACATTTGTTTGACTAATAACATCTGATAAGTAATTTCCGTCTATTATTGTGCAATATGTTAATGTTGCAAGAGCAATTGTATCGGCTTCTTTTACAAAACCGCTTGCAGAAACTGTTATACTGCGAGCAGTGCCATTATATATTTCGCTCACATCAGCGGTTGTATCTGTTAATGTTGCTTTGGTTATGCTAAACACTTTTGTTGTGCCTGTTAGTGTATAATTTGCGTTTGCTTCCATTGAGGCTAATGCTGTGATGCTTGCACCGACATTTATTTCTCCACCAGCCTCATCTATATTTACTGTTTCTGTGCCAACACCAGTTGTTACTGATGCGGTTGGGCAAATATAAGCGCCTGTGTAGACATAACTGAAATCTGTGGTTGAACCACTTTCTCCAAGCCATACCACTGTTAATTCTTTTGGAGTGATTGTGATTTCCGCAGGAGCTGAAAAATCTGCATAGTTCGCAAATGTTGCTTTATAGTAAACTGCGTAACCTGTAACAACATTCGTTTGATTAATAACATCTGATGAGTAAGTTCCGTCAATTGTTGTGCAATATGTTAATGTTGCAAGAGCAATTGTGTCGCTACCTTTAAATCCAGTTGCAGTCACTGTAATGTGGTGTGCAGAGCCGTCATAAACTGCGGACACATCTAATGTTGTGTCTTCCAGTGTTGATTTTGTTATATAATAAGTTTGAGTTGTGCTTGTCAAAGTGTAGTTGGTGTTCGCAGTTGTCATTTCTGCGGTTGCCGTGTAGGCATCTGCACTGTAAACTGTTTGTCCACCTGTTACTGTTAAAGCCAGTGTTTCTTCACCAACACCAGTCGTTACTGATGCGGTTGGGCAAATGACTGAACCTGTGTAGACATAACTGAAATCGCCCACTGCTTCGCCAACCCATGCCACTGTCAAAGATTTTGCAATGATTGTGACTGTTTGAGAGTCTGAAAAATCAGTATAGTTGTCAAAAGTTGCTTTGTAAAAAACTGTTACGGCACCTTGTGAAACATTTGTTGCCCCAATTAGTGTTGATGAGTAAGAGCCCGCTTCGCCTGTGGAACTATAAGTTATTGTTCCAACAGTTGACATGCTTTCATCACCTTTGAAACCGCTAGCATTTATATTAAGATAGTGTGCATTTCCATCATAAGTTGCAGTTACTGCTCCGATGCCATATAGTAAACTTGCTTTGTCAATAATTACAGTAACAACACTTGATGTGGTTGTTTTTGTTGTTGTGCCATCTGAAATGGATACTTTACAATAATAACTTCCGCTGTCTGCAACATTTTTGACTGAATATGTAGTACTTGTTGCGTCCGCTATTAAATTGCCCGTCTCTGTGCCACCTTTATACCACTGATATGTTAAAGGATATGTTGTGCTTAAAACATGCGATGCCCCAACTGAAATATTGCGTGATGAACCATCATAACCAATAGAACATCCCGTTACTGAACCAACTGTTGGTGCATTAAGTGTCCATTGTGCGTAAAGAGTGACATCATTCGTTATCTCCATTGTTGCATTCTCAAGATAACCTGTGCCTGTGCCATCTGCCTCTGTGTTCCAACCAGCAAAGGTATAGCCTGTTTTTATAACCTCTCCAATGCCTTGAACGGTTGCTGTGGAGCCTGACAAATATTCTGCGTCGGCTACTGAACCCGTGCCACCGTTTGCATTATATGTAAGAGTAAGTGAGCCATAAACTGAGTATGTTCCCTCATAAGTGCCTCCAACAATAGTTATTGACTCCCAAGAAAGATAATTTGTTGGAGTGACTTGCATGCCTCTCCAAACATTTAAAGCATCGATTAAAGTATAATATTCCAATAAATTTAGTGTAACAGAATTATCAAGTTCTCCATCTGAAATTCTAAACGAGTTTGTTACACCCGAAATATCTGCAGTTGAAGCACCAAGAGTCTCGTTTCCAATACCATTTTGTGTAGTTAAATCCCCATCTTGTATAGGAAAAGTTTTGCAATAGTATGAATAATTAACTTGACTGCCTGCATCTCCATTGTAACCTGCAACTGCGCCAACATAGCAACCCCCGCCGACAACAGAAACTGAACTATATGAGTTGTTGACAACAGCGGTGTTTTGTCCAACAATGCCACCAATTTTTTCACCAGTGCCATACACCATATTTGTTAACCCGTCATTTTCTTTAATCATATTATAGCAGTTGTTTATTGTTCCGCCGTTATAACCAACTATTCCACCAAGAACAGAGCCACCCAAAACTGTGCCGGCATTTTCGGTGTTATATATTTTTCCATTTGCTCCGCCATTTTGTCCTGCAATGCCACCAACGGTTTCATCGCCTAGAACAATAGTATCGCTGAAACATTTATTAATAAGTCCGGTGTTTACTCCAACAATTCCGCCAACTCTAATTCCCCCTATGATTAAAGAATCTTCAACATTAACGAGATTTAAAGTTGCTGTGCTTGAAGTGTAACCAAACAAGCCTTGATAATTTGATGTGCCATTTATGTATGCGCCTGAAATTGTGAATCCTGCGCCATCAAAGTTCCCGCCAAATTTGTTTGTTGAAGTGCCGATTGGAGCCCAAGCGTCAACTGTGCCAGCATATGTCCCTGCAACATATCCATATATATCGTCCTCAATTCCTTCTCCACCCGCATTTGTTATTACATAATTATAAATTGTGCCTTTCACACTTGCGGTTGTGTCAAACTCATCATAGCCGTCTTCTTCGCCCAAAATTCCAGTGCCGATGAAGGAAGTATTTGTCCCGTCAGTCATTTTGACAAGCCCTGTATCAGGCTCAAAAATAAAAGTTTCATTATTTAACTCTATATCTGCTGTTTGTTTGTAATATGCAGAATTATAAGTTGTGTTCCCTGCGTTAACATAGCCCGCAAGTTCTGTCAAATCTGCCGAACTCGAAATGAGATAGGGCGACTCCGACGTTCCCGAGCCCTCAATTGAAGCAAAAACATCTGTGGTTTGGTCGTTTTTGACAAACGGGACAAACGACAAACAAATCGAAACAAGCAATGCAAAAGCTGTTACCAAAAACTTGTTAAAGCCCTTTGTATAATACCTTTTTTGATTATTCATTTTTTTTCCTCCATGACAAAAAAACGTTTCTATAAGATTTTACAAATTCACTGATTACATTATATCATTCAATTTTTTAAAAACAAAATAAAAAAATCAATTATTTTATAAATAAATATTATATCTCTTCCAAACCGCATATTCCCTAATGATAACGCGATTTTCATCTTTTTTTTAAAAACCTTTTTTTAAAAAATTTTACAATTAATCTCATTTTTCGACTTCTTTTGACAAACTATCTTCCAAAAAAAATTTGCGTGACGATTTTACAAAAAGACTACCCCTTTTTAGAGAGTAGTCCCTTTAATTTGGGTGCTTTCAAACCATTTGATTAAGACTTTTTTTGCCAGTTCTGTGTTCACATAGGCAAGCCATTTAAGTTGAGAGTTGTTTTTCATATTGCCGTTTTCATCCCTGTCAACAACAATCTCAACTTGGTCGCCGTCGTTTAACTTTGTGTATGGAGGGAATTTTGTCTTGCTTCCATTGATGATTGCATATTTGAATGCAAAACCAATGTCCTTATGTATCTTAAAGGCAAAATCAAGAGTTGTGCTGTTTTTGGCAATGTATTTACTTTCGCCAGAAATCGTCCTCACTTTAATGAAATCCACCCCAAGTTCGCTGATGTTCTCCTCGTCCAAAAGTTCTATATTCAGCCCACTCAGCGTGCCAACTTTTTGAACGGCATAGTCATTTTTACTCATTACATATAGGTTATATTTATTCTTAATCTCATCTTCAATCTCAAAATACATTTTTGTTGTGAAATTGCCAATTTTTGCGTCAATGACTTTGAGTCTGGTTTTATTGTTTAAGATATTCACCACTTCATCTGTCGCCTTTTTATGAGAGACATCTGTGTATAACATATATATATTATAGTTGGCAACATTCAAAATCTGCCCTTGGGTGACTTTTGTAATCTCTAAATTTTTGTAGAGTTTTGTCAAGTCTTCAAAAACTTTATATTCCCTGACATTTTTTATCTTAATATCTTTGATTGACGAGTTGGCAAACAATTCCTTTAACTCAATCACGAGATGATTTACATTTTTAACGTTTGAATTGTGATAGGTTATATATTGATTTATATATTGATTGATTTTATTTCTGTTGATTATCTTAAAACATTCATTTTTAATCGACCTGTAAAAATATTCTGATTTGAGCGCTTTTGCGATTGGCAAAACCCATTTTTCTGTCTCTCTCACTTTTTCAAGTTGTTTGTTATAATCAAAAACGGAAATCGTCCTTAAATTGTTGAGTCTGTCTGCAAATTTTATTGCAAACCCACAGGGGTTGTTTTTACCAAGAGTTATCAATTTTTTGTATGTCTGTTCTTCTGTTGAAGACTTTATAAATTCGGGGTCTTCATACAGGTCTTTCTCGTCAAAAATATATTTCGCCTTGTCTATCGCACTGACAGAGTCCACAAGTTTCAAAATCGTCTCATTAAAGTCAATTTTAAGTTGCTCTTTTGAATAGTCGCAATCTTCAATCGTGTCGTGAAGCAAAGCACCACAAATTACATTTTCATCAAAATCGAGTTTTGCAAGAATTAACGCAACTTCGACCGGGTGAATGAGATATGGCGAGCCATCTTTCCTCTTTTGATTAAAATGCAGTTCCTTTGCCTTTTCATATGCCTTGCAGATTATGTCTTGTGGCAAATTGTTTGATAAGGCAACTTTTTTAATCTCCTCAAACTCTTTGTCAACTTCTTCAAACATCAATTCCCTCCTTTATGAGTTTGTAGATTGCGTCATCGTCTTTGTTGGAAATCTTTGTAAATCTGAAAGCATTTGCTTCTAAAATTTCACTCAGGTGATATTCGAGTTTGTTGCGGACAATCGCCTGCTTTTGATTGTCCGTCAGTTCCACGGAAATCTCGTTTTTTTCAGCATATAATCGTTTGAACAAATCAATGACATCTTTTATGCTGTCGTTTAAATTCACATCATAATCATCAAATTTTAAGCAATCATATAACTTGCCGTCGGGGACGTCTAACAACTTTTTTGACAATATAATAAACTGAATGCAGGGGTTGTGTTCCCTGCCTCTTGAGATTGAATTGACCGTTCCAACCCCGCCGATGTAGTTTGACTTTGTCGGAGGATTGTTCAAAATTATGTAACTTTGGTCGCTGTTTTCTTTGTTTTTAAGTTCAAAAAATATGCTCTGCTCACTTATATCAACATTCCCCTTATAAATATTTCCAGTTTGACTGTAAATTTTAGCGAGTTCTTTTGAAGTTTTCGCCATATTGCAAGACTTTAAAATTCTTATGGCATTCTCCCTGTCCTTCATAAAAGTGGCGAGGACAATCACTTCTTTATCAAATTCTCGCTCTTTGAAAATGCTTAAAACACCGTAGTTGAGTGTGTTTTTGAGGTTGACATGAACTTCACCTTTATAGGAATCGTTATTATAATAGTAGATAATATAATTCCCCTCATATTTGTCGTATGGGACTTGCACTTCAAGCTTGAATTCTGAAAACAAAAAATCGTCCACATTAATCCCAAAAGCGTCTTTAAGTGCAACTAAAAACTTTATGGACGGTTCGCTTGACTTTGAAAGATAGTTATTGATGCTGGACTGAGAAAAGTTGGTCTTTTCGGCAATATATTTTTGCGAATATTGTTTTGACAGGGCTTTAAGGTTTTCTTGAAATAAGTCTAACATATTTCACCTCAACTTTGTTTTGTTTTAATTTTATACGCATTAATTCGTTTTGTCAATGGCAAAATGCAAAAAAATAATAAACATTATCATTAAAGTGAATTATTTTAAAGACTAAATTACATTTTGTTACATTATAATAATAATTTAAGCGTTTTTGTTTTGAATGAAAACATATCAAACTGCACTGATTTTCAGTTTAAAGCGAAAAAGTGGGAAACTTAATTTTTACTGTTGTTTTATTAATATTTTCAATCACAAAGAACTTTCATTTTAAAAAGTCCAATTTCTTTTCTAAAATTTTTAAGTGAAAAATATTAATTGACATAACAATAATAACGTGTTAATCTTAAAAAAGAATAAATTTGATGTTTAAAAATAAAAACGCAAAGTTTAGGCGTTTTTTTGTTTTTTAGTGTTAAAAATAAAAAAAAGAAGAAGAATATATTATATGAAATTTACAGAATTAGGACTGAACACAAAAATTTTAAAGGCACTTGAAAGTTTTAGGTTTGAAATCGCAACTCAAGTGCAAGACGAAACTATCCCTTTAATCTTAGAGGGAAAAGACGTTACGGTGAGGAGTGAGACAGGCAGTGGAAAGACCCTTGCCTATGCCTTGCCTATCCTTCAAAACTCCGACAAAAATGCGGACTTTGTTGAGACTCTCATCATTTGCCCCACAAGAGAATTGTGCTTGCAAGTTACAGATGAATTCAAAAAATTGGTGGGGTTTTTGGAAAACATCAAGGTTGTGCCCGTCTATGGCGGAAGCGCAATTGAAAGGCAAATTCAAGCTTTAAAGAGAAAACCGCAGATTGTTGTCGGAACACCGGGAAGAATTATGGACCATATGGAAAGGCGAACATTAAAAATTGACTCATTAAAGACCTTAGTTTTAGACGAGGCCGACGAGATGCTTAATATGGGCTTTAAAGATGACATCGAAAGAATTTTAAAATCAACACCAAAAACAAGACAAACTTTGCTTTTTAGTGCAACATATCCGGAAAGCATTAAACAGATTACAAAAAATTTTCAAAACAACCCAACAAAGATTGAAATTGGCGTTGAAAACAGGAGTTTAAGTAGCCTTACTCAGCATTATGTTATCGTGAACAAAAATAGCAAAAAAGAGGCTTTGCTTGAGATCCTTAACACAAAAAAACCAAAACTAACAATTGTTTTTTCCAACACAAAAAGAATGGCTGATATTATTACAAAATATTTGAATGAAAATTCGCACAACGCAAAGGCGCTTCACGGCGATTTGAAACAATCACAAAGAAAAAGGGTCATCGACAGCGTTAAAGCAGGAGAAACTGAAATCCTTGTCGCAAGCGATGTGGCATCTCGTGGGCTTGACATTAACGATGTTGAGTATGTCATCAACTTTGACGTTCCACTTAACGTTGAACATTTCATTCACAGAATTGGCAGAACGGCTCGAATTGGTAAAAATGGAAATTCAATGACCATCATTGCCAGCAATCTCCAACTTAAAACCTTAAAAGAATATGAAAAACAAACTGAGTCAAACATTCAGGAACTCAACCTTTCCATAACCGAAAAGGCGAGTTCTCCAAGCCAAAATGATAAGAACGAACGACCTCTTTCGTCTGGTGGCTTCTCAAGAAGCAGAAAAAGCAATTCTTCAAGGTCAAGAAGTTTTGGACATTTCAATGAAAATAAAAATTTCAACAGGGATAGGACTTCAACTCAAAAAAATGACAGGGATAAGTTCTCAAAAGACGGAGGTGACAAAACCTCTCGCCCATCAAAATTTGACAGAAATAAGAATTTTTCACACAAAGCGGAGTCAAAGCCTTTTTCTCATGGCAACAATTTTGAAAAAAAAGAGAGTTATTTTAAAGGCAAAAAGAGCGCAGAAGAAATGGACAGCACAGAAAAGAGAACTCGCCCTGAAAATGGTGGGAGAAGTTTTGAAACAAAGAAATTTGGTGAGAAAAGAGAAAAATATGGCGAGAGAATAGGAAACTTTGGAAAGAGAAAAGATATTGGCGAGAGAATAGGAACTTTTGGTGAGAAAAAAGAAAAATATGGCGAGAGAATAGGAACTTTTGGTGAGAAAAAAGAAAAATATGGAGAGAGAATAGGAACTTTTGGTGAGAAAAGAGAAAAATCAAACTTTTCCTTTGACAAGAAAACAAAAAATTATAAAACGGAAGAAAAACAATATTCACCAAGACCAGACAATAGTGGTGAAGAAAGAAAGCATTTTTCAAAAGAAGGGAGTAATTTTGGGGACAAAAATAAAAAAAGTTTTTCGAAGTTTGACAACTCAAAAAAACCTTTCTCAAAATCTTCCAATAAACCAAAATATTCAAAGACATATGAAAAGAAAACTTACAAAAGCAAACCCTTTTCATCAAACAATAAATAAAGTGCCAATCATCTTTTAGTTTTTAAGCAATAGACCCCAAAAACAACACACAGAACTGCAAACAAACATAGGGCGGACCCCAAAATTATTATCCACCAGAAGTTCGTCGATGAAGCAGTGCGTTCGCCAATCGCAAAAATGAGTAGCATAACACCTAAAAAAAGGAATACTCCCCCGCTCACAAACAAAAAAATATTGCGAAGAATTTTAGATTTCTTTTTATCCATTTTTAAAAACCCCTTTCATTTTTTTGAAAAATAATTCTTACTTATTTATATTACACAAGCAAATTTTTTATAAAAGACACATCAAGAAAGTCAAACTTGATGCGTCTTTTTTTTGTTGTGGTCAAAGTGTGAATTTAATCTTTTTTATTCTTTTCATTTTTATTAAGATTTTCTTTCACTTTCGCTGTTTTTTCTATGTCTTTTATCTCTTTTTTGACTATACTCTCATTGCCTTTAACTTCTTTGGCCTTGATTTCGTTAGTTTTTGTTTCTTTTTTGGGTTTCATTTCATTGGCTTTCATTGCGTTATCTTTGCTCTCGTTGGCTTTTTCTTTTTCAGCACTCTTCGCCGTTTCACTGCCACCGCCAGTTTTGTTGCTTAAAATTGCCTTAACTTTCTTATCTTTCGTATTCTTTTTTGGTCGAGTCATCAAATATATTCCAAGAACAATCAAAATCAAAGCGATTGCCCCGCCCACTGCGTAATATAGCACGAAACTTTCTGCAATTTCTTGTTCCCACATGGCATAAAGGACGACATCATCAGCAGGCATTAAAGTCAATTCCGTTGCGGAAGATGTCAAATCTTCGTCATAAAACCAGCCTTTAAAAATGTAACCCGTGCGTGTTGGAGTTGGGAGAGTTAAGTCTGAATTGTAGTCTGCAACGATGGCTTCTTGTGCTAACCCGCCGTTTGTTTCAAAACTTATTGTGAACTCAATTGTTGCCCATTTTGCATAGAAAACTAGGTCGCCTGTGCTTCCAGTTTCAATTGTTACATCTGCCACAGTTGTTAAGTCTTCGTCGCTATACCAGCCGTCGAAAGTGTAGCCCGTCTTATCTTCAAGGTCAAAAATTGCAAAAGATGAGGAGTTGACATTATAACTTGTTGGGTTTTCGGCATTTTGCGTCCCGCCATCTAAGTCATAATTAATTGTGTATTGAATTATAGTGAAAACTGCAAAAAACGCTTTATCCCCTGTGCTTCCAGTTTCGATTGTTACGTCTGCCAAAATTGAAACTTCTTCGTCGGCATACCAACTGTCAAAAGTGTAGCCCGCTTTTGTTGCGTCGCTAAGAGTGATGTCCTCGTCTTCAATTGTGTAGGTTGCGGGGTTGTTTGCACTGTTTGTTCCGCCGTTCAAGTTGTAAGTAATTGTGTAGGAAATGGCTAAAAATCTTGCAAAAATGTCGAGGTCTTGTGATGTTGAAGTTTCAATTGTGTCAATTTCTGTGCCCGTGGTGAAAACACTTGTTGTGAACCAACCGTTGAAAGTGTAGCCCTCTTTTGTTGCGTCGCCAAGTGTAATGTCCTCGTCTTCAATTGTGTATGTTGCGGGGTTGTTTATGCTATTTGACCCCAAATTCAAGCCATAATTTATTTCATAATTGATTAAATCCCACTGTGCAACAAGAGTTATGTCGCTTGCAAAGTTGAAAACATAGCCGTTTTGAACCAAAGTTAACGCCCCACCCTCGCCCACAAAATACCAGTCGTCAAAAGTATAGCCTGTGCGTTCAGGAAGAACAACGGATATTTGAGACACAGCCTCACCCGATGTGGCAGGAATGCTTGAAAATGTCCCTGTTCCGCTGTTTGTGTCAAAAGATATTGTATAACTAAGCGCTGTCCAAAGTGCTGTGAAAGAGACGTTTGAAGTTGAAACTGTGAAGTGGTCGCCAGCCAAATATGTCGTTTCGCCAGTCTGCCAACCAGCAAAGGTATAGCCCGCCTTTGAAGCAGTTGGAAGAACAAGGTCGGAAGTTGCTTTTTTATAGACATCTTCAACCACTTCACCACCAACTTCGTCAAAAGAAATCAAATAGGCAATCTCCCAACTTGCAGTTAGGGTGATGTCTTCATCTATGGCGTAGACGGTCGTTCCTTCCACAATTGCAGTTGCACCATAAAGCCAGCCAGTAAAGGCATAGCCCGTTCTTGTTGGAATTGGCAGACCGCTGATAACCTGCGCATAGTCAATCTCCATTGTGCTGTTTTCAAGTGCGTCGCCACCTGCGACATCAAAAGTTATTGTGTGGGTGTTTGCTTCAAAAACGGAATAAAGGGAAATATTTTCTGTTATTATAAATTCTTGTCCTGTCATGTAATTCGTCCCGCTTCCATTTCCGGCTGAGTTCCAACAAACAAAATAATGACCTGTTTTTGTTAAATTGCCAATGTTTCCTAGAATGGTTGCAGTAGAATTATAATCAAAACTCTGTGCCTCTGGAACTGCTCCGCCATCAACATTCGCTAAAATGTATGTGATTGTTTTTTGCTCAATTTCCCAGACAGCATATAAAGTGACTGTGTAATCATTTGTTGCAACCAAATTGCTAACATTAGCACCATTTGAATAACTTGTTCCTGTGCCAGAAGAATTCCTGTTCCAGCCACTAAAAACATAGTTTTCTCTTTCATAAGTGTTTGTCGTCAAATTTTGAGCCGTGTCATAGGTGAAATTTTGATCTGCCATTGTGCCAGTTGTTGTGTCTGTTGTGTTATCGTCAAAAGCAACTTTATAGGTGTTTGCTGTCCAAACGGCTGTAAAAATAACATTTGCATCGCCCATTGTATATTCTGCATTAAAAGCATAGGTGTTTGTCCCGTCGTTCCAACCACCAAAAGAATAGCCCAATTTTGCTAAATCATTTATTTCTTCGACTTCAAAAACTTCACCATAATCATAAGTGCCTTGTCCTATGCCAAATAAAGCCTCTCCACCGTTAAAATTATAATCAACTGTGTGGGTGATTAATGTCCAAACGGCATATATTGTGACATCTCCTGTTGTTCCATTGTCAGTATAAGTTGATAGGACGTCGGCAATTGTGCCAGTGATTGAAAGAGCCCAACCGTTAAAAGTGTAGCCCGTGCGTGAAATCGTCTTTAATGTTGTTGGACTAATGCTTGTTACAGAGTTTAGAACTTCATGACTATAAGTTTCAGGTGTGTCGCCATAGTTATAGTTAAAAGTTATGTCATACTTCCATGTGGCATAGACAGTTAACTCTGCCGTGACAAGGAAACTGTTTGGCAACCAAGTGTCGCCCGTTGTGGAGCCTTTACGCCAATCACCAAAGGTATAATTTGTCTTTGTTGGGGCATTTACAACCGTTGCTTTTTGTCCACTGATGATATATTGGGTGGCAACGGAGCTGCCTCCATTGCTGTTAAAAGAAAACATGTAAGATGTTAAATCGGCACTGCTAGCAGAAGAACTTGCCACACAGCCCACTTCTGTTGATGTTGCATAAACTTTAAAATGACAGTTTAAGCAAGAACTGGAAGTGATTACTGAACCAAAATCATAGCTGGTTGTTGAGACTTCAACAGAAGAGCCTATCGTTTCATCCATAATACTCCAAAGAGAAACTGTATAACTTGTTGCATGTGTCACAGTGTCCCAAGTGGCAACTGCACTGCCTTGCGAAGTTGTGTTCCAAGACAAATTCGATGGAGTTGACAGCTTGAGCGAATAGAGAGTAAGAGTGAACGTTGCATTTTTTGTTGCTCCGCTTGTGCTATCCGTCGCCTTTACTATAATGCTATTATATATGTCAGGACTTGAAGTTGGAGTACCACTGAAAATTCTTGTTGCACTATCAAGGGTTATGCCCGTTGGTGCTCCGCTAACTATTTCATAGGTATATGTCCCTGTGCCATTACTTGCTCCAGTAAAAGCATTTGAAGTGTATGAAGTGTGGCAAGTGGCAGATGGGCTCAAAGTTTGATTTGCAAAAGTCAAATCATTCGCAGTCCATTTTGCATAAAGAGTGACAGTGTTTGAATCTGTTGCTTTACTGTAAAGGTCATCACCAGCGGTTGCAACGTTTGTGTAGGAACTTTCATAATACCAGCCAACAAAACTATACCCGTCTTGACTTAAACTACCAAGAGTTGGGACTACTGTTTGACTTGTTAAATCGGTTGGTTCTGTTCCTGTGAAAGTTATGAACTCATCAAAACTTACTCCAAAACAACCATAGTAAGTGTAATGAGCAACGACACTGCTACCATAATTCCAAAATTCCCCAAAACCTGCTGGGGCGGCGGAAGACACTTGACAATAGATTTTTAAACCTGAATTTCCAAAAAATGGTGAATTGAGGGCAGTAGTTGCAGTTATAGTTGTCACAGTTGATGGAATATATATTTTGCTTAATATTGAATTATGAAATGCTCCTTCTCCGATTGAAGTGACGGTTGTTGGAATGTTGATGGTTGCTAATTTTGAGCAATTATAAAAAGTGTTTGTTGCAATCGTTGTTATGTTTGGCAAAGTGATAGCAGTTAATTCAGTGCAATTTCTAAAAGCACTTGCACCAATTGATGTGATGGTTGATGGAATGTCAATCGTTGCCAACTTTGCACAGTCTTGAAATGTGCTAGCACTAATGCTTGTCATAGCACTCGTTATGTTGATTGATGTCAATTCAATGCAAGCAGAAAAAGCATAATCTCCCACAGTGGCAACGGTGCTTGGCAAAGTAATGGAAACTAATGCAAAGTTACGAAAAAAAGCATATGTACCTATTGAAGTAAGGTTCGTTGGAAGAGTGATTGAAGGTAGTGTTGCACAAGAATAAAAAGCAGAATCTCCAATTGAAGTTATTGTATTTGACAGAGTTACAGATGTCATCGCTCCACAATTTTTAAAAGTTTCATAAGGAAGCGTTGTAACTGACGCTTCAATATTTGCTGTTAGCAAACCTGAGCAACCATTAAAAACGTCTTCTCCAAAACTTGTGACAGTGCTGGGCACTGTAACTGATGTTAAACTTGAATTTGTAAAAGCATAAGAATTAATTGTTGTCACTGAACTTGGAATGGTTACTGAAGTAAATTTTGCCCCATTAAAAGCATAACTATAAATAGTCGTCACGGTGCTTGGAATGGTGTAGGACGCATTTGTGTTGCCAGCAGCATATTTAAAAAGAGTTTGTCCATTTTTTGATAATAATGCAACATCAGCATCGTCCATATAAGTTACATTAGTCTCGTCAACAATTATTGAAGTTAATGCCGTTGTGCCATCAAAAGCACTGTCTGCGATTGTTGCAACATTTGCAGGAATGCTTATTGATGTTAAAGCCGAGCAACCCGAAAAGCAAGCGGTGCCAATCGTTGTCAAATTTGCTGAAAGAGTTATGCTTGATAGAGAGGTGCAGTTTGAAAAAGTGCTATTATTAATGGAGGTTACATTGTTTGGCAAAATTATTGAACTTAATGAAGAGCAACCATAGAATGCACTAATGCCTATTGTCCCCAAAACGCTTCCCGCTCCAAAAGAGACAGTTGTTAATGTTGTGAAATTTTGAAAAACATTGGCATCTATTCCTGAGACAGGTTGCGTGCCATGAGATCCATCGTCATAAGAAGCGGGAATTACTATTGAAGTGACACTTTTATCACAAGCGGAAACTGAATATGCACTGCCTGTGTATGTATATGAAAGCCCATATGCATCTGCGGCGTATGCCTTATTTGTTTGGGTTAAAAGAGTCAACCCTGAGAATAGCACCGCACCGACCAAAAAAAATGCTAACAAAAATAGACTTTTTACAGAAAACTTTTTCATATCATTCCCCCGTTTCACAATTTATTAGGTAAATTATAACATAATTTTAAAATTTACAATAATATTTTATACATTCATTAATAAATTGTGCAAAATGATTTTTTTTATTTAACTGCAACAATAAACTCTGTGTTTTTTAGTATGTTTCAAACAAAAAAAACTTAAAACAAATAAAAACAATCTTTGTAAAAAATTTTTACACATTTTACTTTAATTTTACATTTCGATTTTACAATACTTTTCAATATTTGTATGTTATAATTAAAAAGGAAACAAAAAAATGAACAAAATTTTAGTTGTTGATGATGAAAAAAACATTGTGAAAGCCCTCAGCGAATATCTTGAATACTATGGCTTTTTGGTTGACATTGCAAGCGACGGAATGAAGGCATATGACTTGGTGGAAAAGACGGATTATGATTGCATCATTCTTGACATTATGATGCCCAATCTCAACGGCTATGAGACAACAAAAGCAATCCGCAAGATTAAACAAACACCAATAATTATGATCAGTGCAAAGGGCGAATATGACGACAAAATTAGTGGGTTTAATTTGGGTGTTGACGACTATCTTGTTAAGCCATTTTATCTGCCAGAAGTTTTGGCAAGAATTAAAGCAGTTATGAGAAGAACAAACGGAGATGAGAACATTTGTCAAGTGGACAACATAAGAATTGACTTGAACTCCCACAAGATTTTTGTTGATGACGCTGAGGTTAAAACGACAAACAAAGAATATAAACTCCTGCTCCTTTTTTTAAAAAACAAAAACACACTTCTTACAAGAGATAAAATTCAAGATGATGTTTGGGGCTGGGACTATGAAAATGAGGGTAGGACAATTGACGTCCACATCAATATGCTGAGGGCTCACCTTGGAAAATATGGAAAAAAAATTAAGACGATAAGAGGACTTGGTTATAAATTTGAAAATTAACAAAAGAAGTTTTAATGGGATTAAAAGCAAAATATTGTTAAAATTCTTACTCGTTTTAACAATTGTTTTCGCTATCATTTGGATTTTTGAGGTAGTCTTATATGACTCTATCTATGAATACATAAAAACAAAAGAGTTGAGAGAAACAAGCAATCAAATTGTCAATTCTTTTGAAAATCACGAAAACGAAGAACTAACCGATTTGAACAGGAACAAGGACTGCTCAATTTTTATTTTTACAATTGGCGAAGATGAGAGTATCGATTTTATTTATCCCACTGCCCCTAATATGAATTTTATGTTCAATCTCTCGGCCATAGACATCGTCGAAAGAATTGGCACAAACAGTTATGTTGAATACACTCAGGAGCGAGATTTTAAGTCTCTTGTTATTGGTCAAAAAGTTACCATTGATGAAGTTGACTACTATTTTTACCTTAGCGGAACAATAACTCCAACAAACTCCACTTCCGACATTTTGACATTGCTGTTGGCAATTATAACTGTGGTGAGTTTTGCCATAACAATTGTCATTTCCATCTTCTTTTCAAAGAAAATTTCAAAACCTCTTGAAGAGATGAGCAAAAAGGCAAAGGAGCTTTCAAGTGGCAACTTAAACGTAAAATTCACCACAAACGAGTTTGAAGAGGTTGAAGAACTCTCAAAAACGCTGAACTACTCAATTGAGCAGATTAAAAAAAGCCAAGCACTTGAAAAAGACCTTATCCAAAACGTTTCTCACGAATTGCGGACTCCACTTACAATGGTTGAATGTTATGCTCAAATGCTGAAAGAATTTAGTGCAAGCGACAAAGAAAAAAGAGACCAGCATCTTGACATAATCCTTGAAGAGAGTGTCAAACTTGAAGGCTTGATTAACGATATGATTGACTTGTCAAAATTGCAGGCGAAAAGTGCTGTGTATAACGATGAAAAAATAAATTTATTTGAGTTGTTTAGCAAACTGGAAACATATTACAAGTCAAAGTTTTGTGCAAGTGGCTACACTTTTACATTCCAATATCCAAAAAAGGCTTTTGTGTTTATGGACAAAGTTAAAATTGAGCAAGTCATCACAAATCTAATTAACAATGCCATAAATTATTCTCTTGATAAAAAGCAAATTAAAGTTGTGCTTAAAAATATTTCTGAAAAAGAGATGAAACTTTCCGTCATCGACAAAGGAATGGGGATTGATAAAAAGGAAATTGACAAAGTTTTTGACAGGCATTTCAGGTCAACCAGTGCTAAGAAAACAGTCGTTGGAAGCGGGATTGGACTCACGATTGTGAAAGAAATCTTAAACCACTATAACGTGGACTTTGGAGTTTTAAGCGAAGTGGGGAAAGGAAGCGAATTTTATATTATTTTAAAAAAAGTGGAGTAATCCATTTTTTTTTACATTCATTTAACATTTGTTTAATATCCTTTCGCAAACAAAGGAGTATTTAACAAATGGCATTACTTCGAATCGCAAACTTGAAAAAGAGTTATAACATCACAAAAACACAAAAACAAGACGTCTTAAAAGGCATTGACATTGAGTTTAAAAGTGGGGATTTGATTGCTCTTCTTGGAGAGTCGGGCTGTGGCAAATCAACACTTATAAACATCTTGGGCGGGCTTGACACAGACTATTCTGGAAGCATAGTTTTAAAGGGAGATTTCATAAGAGATTTCTCCGAATCTCAAATGGACGACTATCGCAAAAAAAGGGTTGGTCTCATTTTTCAAAATTACAACTTAATCAGCCATATGACACTGCTTGAAAATGTTGAGATTGCAATGGAAATGAGCAACATCGAAAAAAATGTTAGGCAAGAAAGAGCCATGGATCTACTGAAAATGGTTGGGCTTTCACAATGTGCAAAAAAACTGCCAAACCAACTTTCAGGCGGACAAAAACAAAGAGTGGCGATTGCAAGAGCCTTGGCGAACAATCCAACAATCATCTTGGCAGATGAACCAACTGGTGCTTTGGACAAAGACAGTGCAGATTTAATTTTGAACATTTTAAAGAAGATTGCTCAAAGCGGAAAACTTGTTTTGATTGTCACGCACAGTCAAAAAGTTGCAGAAGAATGTAGCAGAATAATCAAAATGGAAGACGGCAAGATTGTGTCCGACAAAGTCATTAATAATATGCACATTGACAGCAAGCGAGATAAAGAGATTAAACCTAGCAACATTAAGATGAAGGAGATTGCAAAACTTTCGCTCAACAACTTAAAAAGGAACAAGAGCAGAAGTTTGCTCGTTTCAATTGGAATGGCGATTGGCATTGCCGCTGTCGTTTTGATTTTGTGTTTGAGTTCAGGACTTGCAAACTATGTCAATCAGGTGTATTCAGAGAATTTGCAATCGCTTCAACTTTCAATCACGAAATCTTCAAGCGGGAACTTTTCCACGACGGAAATTGATAATATTGAGAGTCTTGATGGGGTGAATGAGATTTTTATTTCAAACAACACAACTGCCACATACAGTTTCTCTTCTACAGAGGGGTTGGTGAGCAATTTGTCTGCATTTTATGACTCTTTTTATCCTGAGATTTTGTATGGAAGCATCGTTTTTGACTCAAACTCAATCATAATAAACGAAAATCTTGCAAACGCACTGTCAAGCGACGCAATCATCACTTCAATTGGAAGCACCATTGTTGTAACAAGAAATTCAAGTTCTTTGACCTTTACAATCACTGGAATTTATGAGGACAACCTTGACGAAGGAGAGAGCAACGCTCTCATATCAAGCTCGGCATTAAGTTCCCTTTACAGCGGTTCAACCTATAACATTATATATATGAATGTTGATGACGTGAGCTATTTGAGCGCAATCAAAAGCGACTTAACATCAATGGGTTTTTCTGTCTATCAGGCGGACAGTTCCGCACAAGAAGTGCTTGATTACATAGATTTGGGAACAGGGGCTTTAACAGGGGTTGGGGCAATCTCAATGGTTGTGTCTGCAATTATGATTTTCATAGTCCTGTATGTCAGTGTTTCTGAGCGAATGAAAGAAATTGGAATTCTTCGAGCAATTGGCACGAGGAAAAAGGACATCAGACGAATGTTCATCTTTGAAGCGGGGGTGATGGGCGTTATGGCTGGAATTTTTGGCTGTGCGTGCAGTTTGTTACTTTCAGTCGTGGTCAACATCATTTGCCTTTCAACCCTTTCCTATTCTTTAATTGCCTACAATGTTTGGTATTATCTGCTTGGCATTATAATAAGCACTGTCGTCAGCATTTTGGCGGGAATTGCACCTGCAATGAAAGCGTCAGATTTGGACCCTGTTGAAGCATTAAGGTATGAATAAGGAAAAAAATTATGGCAAAAATAACAGCAAAAGAAAGAAAAATTAGGGAAATGGAACGGCAAGATGCCGAGGGAATTTCAAGAAAAAAGTGGGACCATACAATAAACCCCAACTTGTTTTTTATGCTGAAATTATTGTGCATAGTCTTAATCCCCATTTTCTATTTTGTCTATTCCCCAGTTCTTATTTTACTTATGATTTTTTATGTGTTTCTTTTCTTTTTGGCAATTATGGCAGAGAGAAGAATGAACACGAGCGTCATCAAAAAAAATCATATACATATTCCAAAGTTCGACTGTGCAATTGCGTTAATCGTCATTATTATCGCTCTTTCTGGCTCGTTTATGTCAAGTTCTTCAAAGTCCAAAGCGAGTATGTTTAGCAACCTTGACTCAAGTGAAATCACAGAATTTGTGGGCGAAAGAAATTTTGACGGAGCAAAGACCACAAGCTTTTGGAATACTGTTTCAAAATGGTTTATCAACTTTGGCTCTTGTTTAACTGGTGAGAGAAATATGATTTCTCAAGTGGACAATCGAGTTTTGGTTTTAAAGACCCACCTGAGAATATGGGCGAGATTGATGAAAGCGAAATCGAGCGTCCTAGTGGCGGTTTTGGCACGGCAAATTTTGACATTGACATTAATGATTTGCCCATTGACTACACTTTTTCGACAATCCTTTCCACAGTGAATTCTATTTTGATTTTCTCCGTTTCAATTGTTGGTGTATTATCTTTATGTTACATCTATTTTAGAAAAAGACGGTTTGAAACTGAGATGAATGAGGTTATTTTTGACAATAAAATTACACAACTTTCCGACGAAGAACTGAACAAACTGCTATCTTTTGGGGAAAACTCTGAAAAAGGTTTGAGCGAAAAACAAATTGATGAAAAATTTGAAGAAGAAGTTAAGGAAGACCTCACTCAAGAAAAAGAAGATGCCAAACTTTTGAAAGAAGAAAATAAAACAAACAATTTGGGAGAAAATATTGAAGATAAAAAGATGCCAGAAGAAGAAATTTTAGCACTTAAAAAGGGCTATGACATAAACTCCGTGACAAATGACATCGCAGAAAATGATGACAAAAAGAGGAATGAAAAGAAGGAGTAAAAAAATTAAAAAGTTTTTTAAAACGGTTATTATGAGCCTTGCTTTTTTTGTTTGCTTTTCTTTAATTGGCTGTTCGACAGTTCAAGCGTGGGACAAACTTGGCGGTGATGAGTCTTCGGAGTCAACAATCACAGAAGAGGACACAACTTCGCTTGAAACGGATATGAAAAGTGCCATTACAACTGTTTCAAATGGCATTACAGAGGAACAAAATGAGACTTCCTGCACGACTTACACGGGGGAAAATGTCTATACAATCAGCACTGCGGGGGACTATCTTTTATCGGGTGACATCGCAAGTGTAATAAAAATAACCGTGTCGGGTGTTCACTTGTTTTTAGACAACGCAAACATAACAAAGGTTGGGAAAAAGGTTATTGAAGGCACGGACACAACGGGCGTTTGTGATTTGATTATAACCCTTATTGGCACAAACAACATTTCAAACTCGGGAACAGGTGCGGAAGAGAAAAATGCCATTGACTGCACGGGAGATGTAACCATTAACGGAAGCGGGTCGCTCACAATCAGTAGTGCAAAGTCTGGGATAAAATGCGACGGCACTTTTTTTGGGATTGGCGGAACGATGACTATCGGTGCAAGTAGCCACGGAGTTAGTGCCGACTCAATCTATCTTTCAGGCTCAACAATTGATGTCACAAGTTCGGGGAAAGATGGGCTTCACGCAGAGAGCAGTGATGATGTGACAACATATGATTATAGCAAAGGTTTCATCTATGCCGACAGGGCGACAAGCGTTACAATCGCAAATTGCTATGGTGACGGACTCCAAGCAGACACTTTTGTTTACATTAAGGCTGGAACATTTGACATCTCAACCCTGCCAACTTGGACTACTGCAACGAGTAGCGACGGTTGTTACAGTTTATCTGGCTCAACCTACACAAGAGTTTCTTCCGACAGTGCAAGCAACTATTCAAACTATTATCAACTTGCGGAAAGTTCAAAGGCGATTAAAGTGGGCGAGATTGATTATGGGGACCTTGACACAATAGTTTCTTCAAGCAACTACACAATTTTGATTGAAGGCGGAACTTTCACGACGGACACAACCGATGATGCCATTCACACTAACTCGGGAAATGTCCTCATTTATGGCGGGACATTTAGCATAAGCACAAGCGATGACGGCCTTCATGCAGACAACAATCTGACAGTTGGCGGGGGCAACATTACAATTTCAAAATCATATGAGGGGTTTGAAGGCAAAACAATTGAAATCTCTGGCGGAACTTCAATAATTTCATCAACTGACGACGGAATTAACGCTGCGAATAGCGACCTTTCAACCACACAACAAAAGGCAGTCTGCCACATTTTGATTAGCGGTGGGACAACATATGTCAATGCCTATGGCGACGGTGTGGATTCAAACGGCGGAATTTTGATTAGCGGTGGAACAATCTTCATCAGTGGTCCAACAAACAGTGCAAACGGGGCACTTGATTCTGAAAATGGAATTCAAGTGACTGGCGGAACCCTCATTGCAATCGGTTCAAGCGGAATGGTGGAAACACCTGCAACAAACTCAACACAATATTGCATTTCAATGAATTTATCGTCATCAAAAACTGGAAATGTTGTTGTGAAATATAACAATGAAACAATCATTTCATTTTCACCAAGCACTATTTTTGGAGTCTCAAAAAATTACGCAAGTGTGGTTATAAGTTCCCCACTTTTTGCACTTGAAAGCACATATGCCGTGACAACAGGCACAACTTCAACAAGCATTAAAATCAGTTCAATAATAACAAAATCGGGCAGTGCTGTGGGACCAACTAGATGACAAAAAATAATGTTTTTCTATAAAAAAATTATATTAACAAAAATTTTCTTTTAGTATTATAAGCATCTTGAAAAGGTTTTCAAAAATAAAAAATACCCACCGTTTTTTTTGGTGGATATTTTTTTTAGTTAAGCAATTTGATTAAGACTTAGATTTGCACTTGCTCCGCCAATGTTTGTTACGGCAACGGCTGCCGCAGTTGGCATAAGTGTGACAAAATCTCCAGCAGTCAGGCTCAAAATTACAGTTGCATTTGTCCCTGCAGAGACACTTATTGCCCTTTGTGTGCCAGCCACCGCAATGCCATTAACCGCAAGATAAATGTTGTTCCCAGCAACTGCTGTTGGTGCTGCATTTATTCCATATCCAACAAGATAATCCCCCGTTGTTGGAATAAACACGCTGTTTGCTGCAATAACTAAATTATTTGCAGTTATTGTGCTTGTAAGTGTGATAGGTATGCCAGTTGAAATAACCTGAGCAGCGGCTTCAAAGAAACTCCCAAAGGTGTCAAAATTTCCACCTGTTGCTCCCGTCGCACCCGTCGCACCCGTGGCTCCTGTGGTTCCTGTGGCTCCTGTTGCACCTGTTGCACCTGTGGCTCCTGTTGCACCTGTTGCACCTGTGGCACCTGTTGCTCCCGTTGCTCCCGTTGCTCCCGTTGCTCCTGTGGCACCTGTGGAACCTGTGGCACCTGTGGCTCCCGTTGCGCCTGTGGCTCCTGTTGCTCCCGTTGCACCTGTGGCTCCCGTTGCGCCTGTGGCTCCTGTTGCTCCTGTGGCTCCCGTTGCGCCTGTGGCTCCTGTTGCTCCCGTTGCGCCTGTGGCACCTGTTGCTCCTGTGGCTCCTGTTGCTCCTGTGGCACCTGTTAATCCTGTTGGACCTGTTGGACCTGTTGGGCCGGTTGGCCCTGTTGGACCTGTTGGCCCTGTTGGACCTGTGGGTCCTCTCGCACCAGTGGCTCCCGTTGGACCAATTATACAAGAATTACAACATCCGCAACAACTTCTATTGTAATGATTGAAAAAATTATAGAACATTATTTTTCTCCCTACATAGCAATTTATGCTATGTAAGACCCTACAATTATTTCTAGTTCATACTATGTTTTTTAAGTTGAATTGGTGAATTTTTTTAAAACTGTGAAAACATTTCATTTCCTAACTGAAAGAATGTTCTTGAACATTCGCTTCTTTATATGCTTTTCTTCTCTGTTCATTTATCACCATTTGGTCAATCACTTCAAAGGTTGCGTCTTCTGAAATCGCTCCAAAATTACCCTTGCTTTCTTCAATAAATTTCACAATCAATTTCACTTTGGACATTTTTTCCATTATGATTGGGGTCAAAAGTTCTTTTGCTGTTTTTTTATAGCAATCAATGTCGTTTTGAGAAAGTGAAAAAGGCATCAGGGGCATATCATATTTATTTAAAAAATCAGGCGATAGCAAAAGTAAAAGTTTTTTTAGCCCATCAGAACTAACCATTCGTCGCCCTTTCAAGCAATCTGTGAGTTTAAAGGCGTCATAAGTTGACTTTATTCTGTCGTTTTTATCCATCTCGTTGTTTGATTTTGCGATGATATATTCCTTTAACGCCTGTCTATAAAACCGAACAATCTGTTCCTCCGGCAAGTCTGAAACATCAACCCTAGCCCCATCTTTTGTGAGGGCATAACTGGGGCAAATGTCTATCACGCCATCTTTTTTACTCGTTTTGCGATACTGATTGAGTTTCTTTTCCGCCTCAATTTCACTTTCTGTTTTGTCAAAAATTCTTAACATTTTCTCTCCCACTAAAATTCAAATTGTTCGCAGATTTTTTTGATAATTTTAAAAAATAATCAATATTTAATATAATTATAATCTACGAAAATATATTACACATTTTAAGTTAAAAATGTTAAAAAAATATTTTTGTGTTGAACAATTTTTTTATTTTTGCGAATTTGTTTTTTCGTTTGCGAAATTTTGCGTATTAATGATAAAATGTTTAAAATGAATTTGTGGGGGTGAATATGCCAAAACGAGAAGATTACATTTCTTGGGACGAATATTTTATGGGGATTGCAATGCTTTCAGCAAAACGTAGCAAAGACCCTAGCACGCAGGTGGGCGCTTGCATTGTCAACGACGAAAATAAAGTCATTTCAATCGGCTACAATGGAATGCCAAGAGGTTTTCACGATGACAACGCTTGTTGGGATAGAGAGGGAGATTTTCTGCACACAAAATATGCGTATGTTGTCCATGCAGAGTTAAACGCCATTTTGAATTCACGGGTGTCGGTGCAGGGTTGCAGGATTTATGTGAGCCTTTTCCCTTGCAATGAGTGCGCAAAAGCCATTGTCCAATCGGGAATTAAGGAAGTGATGTTTTTGTCTAACAAATATAAGGAAGCAGAGTCCACGGTTGCCAGCACAACAATCTTGCAAAATGCAGGCGTCAAACTGACTCAACTTGACTTTAAAAACAAAGAAATTGTCTTGAAATTGTGTTAAATTTTACATAAAAAATTAACAAACAACTGACGAAATTAATATCATAATATGTGACAATAAGTTTGTGTATGATTGTAAAAAATGAAGAAATGGTGCTTGAAAGATGCCTTAGCAGTGCTGGTTTTTTTGTGGACGAAATTATCATCGTTGACACTGGCTCAAAAGACAAGACTAAAAAGATTGCAAGAAAATTTACAGACAAAATTTACGATTTTAAGTGGGTTGACGATTTTTCAAAGGCAAGAAATTTCGCCTTTTCAAAGGCAACAAAGGATTTCATTTTGTGGCTTGACGCAGACGACATTATTGAAGAGAATAAAGATAAATTTTTGCAACTAAAAAAATCCCTAACAAAAGAAAATGATGTGGTTATGCTGAAATATAACATTGCCTTTGATGCAGACAACAATCCAACTTTTTCCTATTATAGAGAGAGAATTGTCAAAAATGACAGGGGATTTTTTTGGGTCGACCCTGTGCATGAATTTATGAGTATTAAGGGAAACATTGAATATTCAAACTTGTCCATTTCTCACAGAAAAACAAGTGATGCTCCTTCAAAAAGAAACTTGAAAATCTATGAAAAATTGATTAAAAACGAAACAAAACTTTCACCAAGACAAAAGTTCTACTATTCAAGAGAACTCATGTATAATGGCTTTTACAAAAAGGCTATAAAATCATTCAATGACTATCTTGATAATTATAACGGTTGGGTGGAAAACAACATTGAAGCGTGTGCGAATTTGTCTTTTTGCTTTGACAAAATTAACGACCAGCAAAATGCTCTTTATTCACTTTTTAAAAGTTTTGTGTTTGATGAACCTAGGGCTGAAAATCTTTGTAAAGTTGGCGATTTTTTCTTTAACAGAAATAATTTTAAGCAGGCGATTTATTGGTATGAACTGGCAACAAGGTGTGGTATCAACCTGAAATCTGGTGCTTTTGTGCTGACCGACTATTACAAATATATCCCATATCTTCAACTTTGCGTGTGCTATTCAAAACAAAATGAAATGAAAAAAGCCGAAGAATATAACAATTTGGCTCTTGAAATTAAGCCATATTCAAAGGAAGCACTCCACAATAAAGCCTTTTTTGAAGACGAAAAAATTAAGGGTGAAAAAATATAATTTTTTTCAATTTTTTATCTTAAATTTATTATTTCCACAATCCGTGAAGGTTGCAATAGGCATAAACTGCTAAAACTTTGTCGCCCGGCGACATACAAAACTCAACTTCGGGCTTATGACCTATTTGCAGTTGTTTTCTCTGGTTGCCTTTCTCGGTTTGAAGTGCAATCCATTCGATGTGGTGCTCGGGGGTCATTGGGTGCTCGGCACTCCCAATCTTAACAATCAATTTCCCAATTTTTGCACTCATCACTGGCACATGTTTTTCGGCAGAAGCGTCAACTGTGTTTGGGGCTATTTCCTCCATTTCCTGCCCGCAACATATCACTTTCACACCAGAACGTTTAACATACGATATGATGTTTCCACAGATTTTGCAAACATAAAATTTCATTTCCATAATTTTTTCTCCTTTGTTTTTTTAATTTTTTTAAGGTTACACAAAAGCATTATGAAATATTTGTTTTTGTGTAACTTTTGAAGAGACGAGGAAGTGCAAGTTTCACTTGCAAAGTTGCGAAAGCAACTTAAAATATTTGTTTCAACAAATATTTACTTCCTCGTCCGCATTTTACCATAAAACTTTTAAAAGACGAACTAGTTTGAGAGTTTTTTTATTACTCCCCTTTCATTTCAAGCACTTTTTTATTTTCATTATGAATTTCCATACAATATGTGATTGACTCGCCAATAGCCTTGTCAATGTCGTCTGGCTCCACCCCCAACTCCTTCCCGATAATCTCTTTATCAATGAAAGCGTTTGCCGTCATCAGTTTGACAAACGCAACGGGGTTTAGCCCCGGTTCAATGTTTCGTTTTTTATATTTTCTCGCCATAGAATATGTCGCCAGTTTATATAAAAATGTGGGAATTGTCACAATCTTTTTGTTCTCAAAACCCATATATTTGTTGATAATTGTGATGAGTTCTCTCCAAGTTTTGTTATACCACCCAACTGGATATGCCCTCCCGCCTTTTCCCTTTTCCAACGCACCTGCGATTAATTGCCCCACTTGTTTTAAGGTCACCATTGTGGTGCCACCTTTTGGAAAAAAGACCGTTTTCGCTGGAAGAAACATATCAATGTAAAACTGCCAAACAGGTTTTCTGCCCTTTAAAACTCCAAAAATGTATGGGAGTTCAAGCACCATAACTTCCATTTTAGTGTTTGAAAATGAAAAAGCAACATTTTCTTGGTCTATTCGACTTCTAATGTATGGGTGCTTATTATACAGGTCAAGTTTCGGCAAAGTCTTTGCAAAATGGCTGAAATAGGAGCCTAAAATAACGCACTTTTTTATGCCAACTTCCTTACAAAGCCCTAAAAGCCTTTTCACAGGGTCGATGTTATATTTTTTCAAATGTTCATACACAGGTGGCGAAAATTCCATTCTCTCGTCCACACCCGCAGCAAAAACAAAGCCCTCACAGCCCAACATAATTTCCTTAATTGTGTCGTTTTTCATCTCAAGAATGTTGCCAAAATAAATCGTCATTTCTTTTGGAATGTCCGCCCCTTCTGGCAAAGGAGGCAAGGCAACCGTCACGACCTCGTGACCGCGTGAAATGAGTTCTCTTGCGCCAACGCTCCCAAGAAGTCCAGTCCCGCCGACCATAAAAATTTTCATAACTACTCCCTTATTTTTTTAGTATATCAATATAATAATTTTAAAACAAATATTTTTTATTTTTTTGAATTTTTAAAGTTTAATTATATTAAAATTGCTAATACTTTTTTTAGGGAGGAAAGTATGAGTGAACAAATTACTACAAAAGATTTACAATCGCTTAATGAACTGATGACTTTCGAAAATTGGCTGGCAATTAAGATGAAATATTTCAGCGAAATGATGGAGTGTGAAAAATTGAAAACAACTTTCGTGAAGATGGCTGGCACTCATTTGGAGCATCACAAGGCATTACTCAATTTTCTGAATAATAAGGGGTAAAGGGAGGATTTTATGACAGAACAAGAAATTTTACAAGATGCCTTAATCGCCACAAAATTCTTGCTTTCAATGAACAGTAGTTTTGGTATGGAATGTTCAAACAAAGCAATAAGAGATCTGATCGAAAGCCAGCATAAAGAGATTTCTAAAAGCAACTTTGAAATCTTTGAGGCGATGAAAAAGGCGGGCTATTATCCCGTTACGGTCGCTCCCACAAAGGACGTGGAACAGGCAATCAAAATGCACTCGCAGATGCAACAAGACTTGGAGGACAAGTTGCAATGAATAAAAAAAATAGTTTCTATGTTTTAGAAACTATTTTTTATTTACATATTTTTTTAATATCTTTTTGCAAATTTTGCTTTCAACTATTTTTCAACTAAAAATTGTTTTATAGTCCCAAATATTCTGCATTTGATGAAGTTACTTTTTCATTTGCTACTGGATGTAATATGTTTAATACGCGTTTTTTCATTTCTTCTTCTGAAAATAAATCTTTAGATTTATCATCTACAAAAACAATGTTGTTATTTTTGTCAAATGCTAGTAACATATTATAATTTTTATTTTCTTCAAGTTCAAATACACTAATATTACAAATTGTCTTGCCTTCGATGTTTTTTTTGCAATCACACGAGTAGATTATACCTTCGCTAATTGTACTGGTTACTATTCTTGAACGGCAGACTTTTTTACCAGGATACAAGTTCTTCATTACATTTGAAATTGCCTGATTCAAATCAATTTTTCTTTTTTCATTGTCCAATTCTTCGTGTTCTAAATTTCTCTTTTGATTATGCATTTTTCCTACCTTCCCCTTTTTTTAGTTGAGGTTAGTATAGCACAAACAAAAATAATTTCAATCACTACTTTTTTTTATTTTATTTTTTCGTGCAAATTAACCATTCTTTTTCTTTCACAACATATTAAAATATGCTAAAAACGAATTTTTGAGCAATGTTTTTTTCATTTTTTTATGACTTTCAAAAATCGTTCAAAAATTGAGCAAAATTTATAGCAAAATCTCTGTTTAATTGTCAAATAATTTAGGAATATTGAGAGAACGCCCCTAAATTTAAGTGAATGTTTTATGTTTTCATAAAAATTATTCGCTGAAATCTTGACTAAATCGAATAAATATATTATTATAAGAAAGTCTTTTGGAGGATTGGCAGAGCGGTCTAATGCGGCGGTCTTGAAAACAACTAGACTTCCGAGCGGTTGCAAATGCAAAATCATCTAATAGGGTTAAAAGTTATCTCTTAAATCTAGCCCTAAAACACTAACCTTTTGGGAATAAAATCGACCGGTTTTACACTCAAAAATATCTAAAAAGAGAACACCAAAAACGGCAATTTCTAATAAAATATCTAACAAACAAAAATTTTTCTAAAAAATTGCACGTAAAAAATCAAAATTTGGAGGATTGGCAGAGCGGTCTAACGCGGCGGTCTTGAAAACCGTTGACCTGAGAGGGTCCGCAGGTTCGAATCCTGTGTCCTCCGCCAAACAAAGAGCCCGTAATCATTGACGATTACGGGCTTTTTCATTTCTTAAAATTTGAGCAAATTTTTTCTTATCTAATAAGGGTTTATCTAACAAATGCTTTTTTGAATGTGTCTATTTTTCTTTGTTTAAGCCACTTCCAGCCTTTCACAATATCTAACAAATTTTTCGCCCAACAAGTCTTAAAAACTTAATTATTTTTTCAATTATATGTTATCATAACATATGAAGGTATTTTTATGAGTTTAATAGAAGTTGATACAAGTAACAAAATAGACAATAATGATGTTAAAAAAAAATAAGGGGTTATTTTGAAGAATTCAAACATTTTTACCAAAAGTTAAAACAAAATGAATTTTATATCGATTATATATTAAATCAATTTAGTAAACAACGTGTGTCTGTATTTTTATTTAATTGTCAAAATGCCTTTTTAATTGAAAATGTAATATATTGTTGTTATTTTTTTGATCAAAATGAAAGCAAAAAATATAATACTATATCTCTTTTAAAATTTATTAAGTACATAAAAGATAATATAGAGAATAAAAACATTAAAAAAATAACTTGTAAAAGCAATATAATTAAAAATCTAGATGAAGCATATCAAAAAATTGTAAATTCTCAATTAAGTAAATACATTTTTGAATTAAGGGATAAATTGTTTGCACATAGGGAATTTCTTGGCACATGTGCTGTTTCACCAAAATATGTAAGCGATATGATAAATTTAATAAAAATAATTATGGAAATTCTATATCAGTTGTTTGATGAAAAATATGCTGATCCAATAATAAACAAATCTCTTGATTTTATTATTTAAAACTTTTTACATCTCTTCGTCTATTTGTTTTCGCTTTGCTCGCTTTTCGGCGAGCTTTTTTTCTAATTCGGCAATTTCGCCATCAATTTCATTGGTTTGTTTCTGTTCTTTATTGTTAATTTCATCAGTTTGTTTTTGTTCTTCATTATCATATTCTTCTTGTGATTTGTTTGGCTTTGGCGCGGTGTCGGTTTCAAGCAAAACTTTATAGTTTGCATTCTTTGTTGACTGGAAGTCCTGTTTTTGCGATATTGAATTATGTTTAAGATTCTTTTGTTGCTCTTTTTTAACTGTTTCTTTTTCGTCATCCTTTACTTTTTGCGTGACCTGATTTAATGTTTGTGCCACATTCATTTTGCTGGAAAAGTCAAGGTGAGAGTAAATGTCGGCTGTCGTGTTGAAAGTTGAGTGCACTAGCCACTCTTGTATTTCTTTAATGCCAACACATTGACTAAGTAACAGACTTGCATAACTGTGTCTTAGTTCGTGAAATTTTATCTTTTGCAGGTTATTTAATTTTAGAATAACTTCCAAATGCGATGAAAGATATTGCGGTTTTAAGATCACCCCATAATCGTTTACGCAAATATATCCTTGTTCATTTTTGTTGTAAGATTTTTTAAACCAATCTTTGTTTTGCTCTTGCAATTCTTTTTCTTTAAGCAAAAGTTGCTTGATGTTCGGAAGTAAGGGATAAGTTCGATTGCTCGTTTTATTTTTCATTATGTCTTTTGAAATGATGAGCCGCTTGCCGTTTAGCCTTGTTTCAGCAACGGCGTGATTTATGACAATTTTGTTTTTGTCAAAATCTATCGCGCCCCATTTTAGCCCGATCATCTCGCTTCGTCTAAGCCCATAATATGCGGTCATCAAATATATGTAGGCATATCTTTCGTGCTCCAAAACCTTGAAAAACTCTTCAAGTTGCTCCAAATTGTAATATTTGGCGATGTGCTTTGGACTTCGTGGTCTGTCCACTTTGTCGGCTGGATTTGAACTGATTAACTCGGCTTTAACTGCCGACTGCAAACACTTTCGAATGTTCACGTGATAATGCTCACAAACCTGAACGGACTTGCCATAAACATTTTGCATGTCAGAATAAAAATTTCGAATGTCAATGGGG
>Ga0247842_10000530_pt1 | contig 77361 bp, 79 predicted proteins | sample LaCruzMarch2015__3_FD_192411 | JGI IMG/M metagenome (GOLD analysis project Ga0247842, IMG submission 192411) | Freshwater microbial communities from meromictic Lake La Cruz, Castile-La Mancha, Spain - LaCruzMarch2015_19m | ecosystem: Environmental > Aquatic > Freshwater > Lake | place: Spain... | reverse complement strand
TCTCGACGATGCGGCGGTACATGGCTTCGCTCTCCGCGGCGCGCTCCTCGACGGCGCGCTGCGCGGTGATGTCGCGGGCGTAGACGATGACGAAGGAGTCCTCGTCATGCTCATGGTGGTCGAGGGTCGCGGAGATCAGGCGCTCCTCGCCGCCGGGGAGGCGCACCGCGGCTTCGAAGTCGACGATGGGGGCCTGCGCGGCGGCGCGCCACAGCTCGGCCCAGCGCTGCTCATCGACGGCCGGGATCCAGGCCCGGATCTGCTGACCGACGGCTTCATCGGCCGCGACTCCGCCGAAGCGCTCGGCGGCCGCGTTGGCGTAGAGGATGACGCCGCCCTCGCTGACGTAGAGGATCGCCTGGGACGAGTGCTCGATGGCGAACTGCGTCTGGCGCGCCTGGGCGGCGGCGCGGCGCTGCCGGCGGCGCAGCTCGGCGCTCTCGACGGCGCGCCGCACGGAGGGCGCGAGGCGCGTGAGGTTGTCCTTGAGCACGTAGTCCACGGCGCCGGCGCTGATGGTCGCCACGGCGGTCTCTTCGCTGATCGCCCCGGAGACGGTGATGGCGGGCACGTCGGCGGCGAGCTCGGCGAGCAGGGCGAGCGCCTCGGGGCCGCTGAAGCTCGGCAGGTTGAAGTCGATGAGGGCCACCTGCCAGGGCTCGCCGGCGAGGGCTTCACGAAGTGCGACTGCGGTCTCGACGCGCTGCCACTGCGCTTCGATGCCGGCCTTGCGCAGGCGGCCGAGCATGAGCGCGACGTCGTCGGCGCTGTCTTCGACGAACAGGATGCGCAGGTTCACACAGTCTCCCCGGCCGCTGGACGGACTCCTCCGCGCGAGCATACCCCCAGGGGCCTCGGGCGTCGAGGGCGGGGCGTCGAGCGTCGGGCCCGGCTCCCCCGACCTCACCCGGCCAGAAACGCCTGCGCCTTCTCCATCCAGGCGCTGACGGCGATGCCCTGCGGGCACTTGCCCTCGCACTCCCCGCAGGCGGTGCACCTGTCGGCGCGCTCTTCTTCGTCGAGCCAGGTGTAGAAGAAGCGCTGCCGCGACACGTCGCCGTACATGTGCGCGTCGTTGTAGAGCACGAGGATGTCGGGGATGGCGACGCCCTGCGGGCACGGCGTGCAGTAGCGGCAGGCCGTGCACGGGACGGGGCTGAGCTCGCGGTAGAGGTCGCGCACGCGCGCGACCAGCGCGAGCTCCTCGTCCGCAAGGAGTCCCGGGCGCGAACGCGCCGCATACTCCAGATCCTCTTCGACGTGCCGCATGGTGCTCATGCCGCTGAGCACGAACGACACCTCGGGGATGCTCCAGACCCACTGGAGGGCCCACTCGGCCGGCGAGCGGAGCACCGCGGCCTCGGCCCAGACCGCCTCGACCCGCGGCGGCAGGTTGCGCGCCAGCATGCCGCCGCGGATGGGCTCCATGACGATCACGCCCAGCTCCTTGCCGGCCGCGAGCTCGAGGCCGCGGCGACCGGCCGAATAGTCCTCGTCCATGTAGTTGAGCTGGATCTGGCAGAAGTCCCAGAGGTCGGTGGCGGCAAGGATCTCCTCGAACACGTCGTAGGTACCGTGGAAGCTGAAGCCGAGATGGCCGATGCGGCCGTCGGCGAGAGCCTTCCCGGCGGCGGCGAGCTGGCCCTGCTCGACGACGCTCTTCCAGTGCGCGGCATCGAGGCTGTGCAGCAGATAGAAGTCGATGCGGTCGGTCTGCAGGCGCTCCATCTGCGCGTCGAGGATGCGCTCGAAGTCGCCCGGCTTCTCGACCTTCCAGACGGGCATCTTGGTGGCCACCTTGACCTTCTCGCGGTAGCCGTCCTTCAGCGCCTCCGCGACCCAGGCCTCACAGGTCTCCTCGTGGTACACATAGGCGGTGTCGATGTAGTTCACCCCGCCGTCGATGGCGCGACGCAGCATCGCCGTGGCGGCCGGATAGTCGATGCGCTTGAAGTCAGGCTTGCCGTCGGCGCCGGCCAGCACGGGCAGGCGCATGGCGCCGAAGCCGAGGGCCGAGGGCTTGAAGTCGAGCTTGCCGAAGGTGCGGTACCGCATGGCGGCATGCTACCGCCGTGCGCCGGCCGGGGCGAACCGCCGGCGGCGGGGCGCCGCGCCCGCCGGGATGCCGCGCCCGCCGGCTCGCGGTACACTCGCGCCACGATGACCGTGAAGCAGCATCCCGAGATCATCATCCAGGCGCGGCGCGGCGGCACCGTGGAGAGCGTGCACCACGCGGTGGCGGCGCTGGCCGCCCCCGACGGCGAGATCGTCGAGCGCTGGGGCGACCCCGGCATGGTCACCTTCTGGCGCTCCTCGGCGAAGCCGTTCCAGGCGCAGGCCTGGCTCGACGACGGCACCGTGGAGCGCTTTGGCTGGGGCGCCGAGCAGCTCGCCATCATGAGCTCCTCGCACGACGGCCTGGACTTCCAGGCCGGCCTCGTGCGCGGCATGCTGGCCGACCTCGGCCTCTCCGAGGCCGATCTGCGCTGCGACGGCAGGCTCAAGGCGCGGCACAACTGCTCCGGCAACCACACCGGCTTCCTCGCGGCCAGCGTACACCACGGCTGGGACATCCCCACCTACCAGCGGCCCGACCACCCCGCCCAGGAGGCCGCGCTGCAGATGTTCGCCGCCTGCGTGGGCCTCGATCCGCAGCAGATCCCCACCGCCATCGACGGCTGTGGCATCGTCTGCTACGCCACGCCGGTCACGGTCGCGGCCGCGACCTTCGCGCTCATGCCCGACCTGCTCCCCGAGATCAGCGCCGCGATGCGCGCCCACCCCACACTGGTCGAGGGACCGGGCTGGATCGACACCCTCGTGATGCAGACGATCCCCGGCGCCACCAGCAAGTGCGGCGCGGAGGGCCTGAGCTGCGTGTCGCTGCCGGACGGGCGCGGCCTCGCCGTCAAGGTCGTCGATGGCGCCGACCGCGCCTCGGACCCCGCGACCGTCACCGCCCTCGCAGCCGTGCTCGGCGCCGAGGCCATCGCCGAAGCGCTGCGCGCCAAGGGGCGCCCGCCGCTCACCAACGACGCCGGCGACGTGGTCGGCGAGCTGCTCGGCGTCGCCCTGGGCTGAGGCCAGCCCCGGAGCGGGGCCGGCCCCGCCGGCTTCAGCCCTCTTCCGCCCGCGGCTTGCGCCGCAACAGCAACACCACGATGCCGGCCACCACGATCGCGGCGATCACGACGCCCACTATCAGGGTCGTGTTCGAGCCACTGCCGCCGCCACTCGCGACCGCGGCGACCTTGGGGCCGACCCTGTAGTAGTTGCTCACGTTGTCGCTGATGTAGGCGATCGCGCCGGTGTCCTGCGGGATGCGCGTCCAGCCCTCCCACCTGGTCGTGTTCCACGCCTCGAGGATCTTGGGGTACGTGAGGATGATGTACGGCGACTCCTCGTACAGCATCCGCTGCATCGTGTAGGTGATGTCCCGGCGCGCTTGCGGATCGAGCTCCTGGGACTGCTGCTGCCAGAGCTGGTCATACTCCTTGTTGGACCAGCAGGCGTCGTTCTGGTTCTCGATCTGCTCGGTGCGGAAGTAGCCCAGGCGCCGGCCGGGGTCGGAGCCGCTGGGCTGCCACGTCCAGATGTAGATGTCGTAGTCGGGCTTGTAGGTGTCGCCGGCGTAGTTGTAGCCGCCGTCGAGCAGCACGCCGTTGTCCTCCACCGAGAAGGCGATGTCGACGCCGAGCTGCTCCCACCAGTCGGTGATGAGCTTGCCCATGGTCTGGCTCTGCGGCGACTCGACGCGCGCCCAGAGGCGCAGCTTGATGTTCTTGTCGCCGTTGTTGGGGTCGTTGAGCACGCCGTCGCCGTCGGTGTCCGTGTAGCCTGCGTCGGCGAGGAGCTGGGCGGCCTTGGCCGGATCGTACTTGTACTCCACATCGGCCGGCGGCTGCCAGTGCCAGTCGAGCTCGGGGTCATAGAAGTTCACTTCGAACAGCGACGTCGCGGGATCCGCGTACCCCTGGTAGGCAAGCTCGGCCATCTTGGCCTTGTCGATGCCCCAGTTGAGCGCCTGCCTGAACTTGGGGTCGCGGAGCACCGGATCGCCGAGGGACGGGCCTTCGTAGCAGTTGAAGGAGAGGTAGTCGAAGGCCTTCTGCGAGCAGGCCTCGGCGACGAGGCCCGTTTCGCCCTGCAGGGCCTTGACCTGCGCCGGCGGGATGTTGATGGCCAGGTCGATGGCGCCCAGCTTGAGATCCTGCGCCAGGGTGTCCTGGTTCTTGTAGACCTGGAAGATGACCTCGTCGACCTTGGGCGTACCGCCCCAATAGCCCTTGTTGGCCACGCAGCGGATGAACTTGCCCTTTTGCCACTCGACCACCTGGAAGGGGCCGGAGCCCACGATCGGCGGCTTGTTGAGGTATGCCTTGGCGTCGTCGGCGGTCTTGAACCTGCTCCAGATGTGCTCGGGGATGACGGGGCACCACATCGCCAGGATGTCGGCCTTGGGGCGCGCGCACGTGATGACCACCGTGGCGTCGTCGGGGGCCGTGACCGTCTCGATGCCGTCGAGCGCCGAGAGAAACGCCTGCAGCTCCTGCTCCCTCTGGTAGTTGAAGCTGAAGGCGATGTCCTGAGCGGTCAGCGGGACGCCGTCGCTCCACGTCACGCCGCCGCGGATCTTGAAGGTCCACGTGAGGCCGTCGGCGCTCGTTGTCCAGCTCTCGGCGAGCCCGGGCGCCGTCTGCAGGTACTGGTCGCCGTAGTTGGTGAGAAAGTCGTAGCTGACGTGGAACAGTTCGTAGGACGACTGCTCGACGCCGACGAACGGGTTGAGGTTGTCCGGGTCGGTCGTCCAGCCGACCTTGAGGGTGACCTTGCCGCCGCCGGGCGAGGCGCCGGGGTCGGCGGCCAGGGCGCCGGTCAGGCCCCAGACGAGGCCGGCGGCGAGCACCGCGACGAGCAGGAGCAGGAAGAGCCTTGTGCGATACCGGGTGCCAGCAGTCATGAGACCTTCCTTTGATGCGCCGACGAGCTGAGGCGGCCGCCCCTGGGCTCGCCGCACGGCGCCTCCGGCGCCGTGCCGCGAGCCTACTCAAAGCGGCCGCCCGCGCGCAAGGGCGGCGTACGTCGCGGGGGCGCCCGCGGCCCAGGCTCTTGCCTGCGCACGGGGAATCGCCATATGCTGCGCAGGCGGGAGCGCGCTTCGCCGGCTGCGGATCGTGCTCCCTCCGACAACCACATGCCGGACCGGAGGGGGTTCCATGGGAGCGGACGACCGCACGCGCGCCTTCGAGCGCGCGCTCCTCGCGATGGACCGCGTCGGGGCGCGCGAGACTCTGCTCGCCGCCGCCGAGGGCGCCGACGACACGCTCGCCGTCGCCGAGGCGGTCGTCGCGCCGGCGCTCGAGCGCATCGGCGACGACTGGGAGCACGGCGCCGTCTCCCTCGCCCAGCTCTACATGGCCGGCCGCATCGCGGAGCAGATCGTCGGCGAGGTGCTCCCCCAGGCCCGGCCCGGCGACGGCGAGGCCCCGCAGCTCGCCATCGCCGTCCTCGAGGACCACCACGCGCTCGGCAAGCGGCTCGTGCTCTCGGCCCTGCTTGCCTCCGGGTACGCCGTCGCCGACTACGGCCACGGCGTGAGCGTCGAGCGGCTCGTGCAGAGGTGCCGCGACGACAAGCCGCGCGTGCTCCTCATCTCCACGCTGATGTTGCCGGCCGCGCTGCGCGTGCGCGAGGTCGTGGATCAGCTCGCGCTGCCGGGCCCAGCGCCCGTGGTGATCGTCGGCGGCGCCCCCTTCCGCCTCGACCCGGAGCTCTGGCGCGAGGTGGGCGCCGACGCCGTGGGGCGCAACTCGACCGCGGCCATCGAGCTAGTCGACCGCTTCGCCGGAGGTGCGCGATGACCGGCGAGATGACGTCCCTGGAGCGGGTGCTCACCACTCTCGGTCATAAGGAGCCGGACCGCGTCCCGCTCTTCCTCCTGGTCACCATGCACGGCGCCAAGGAGCTCGGCATGGGGCTGCAGGAGTACTTCTCGCGCGGCGAGAACGTCGCCGAGGGCCAGCTGCGTCTCCGCGAGAAGTACGGCCACGACTGCCTCTACAGCATCCTCTACGCCCCGCTCGAGGTCGAGGCCTGGGGCGGCGAGGTGATCCTCCGCGACGACGGACCCGCCAATTCCGGCGAGCCGATGATCGGCGACGTCGAGCAGATCCTCTCTCTGGAGCCGCCCGACGTGGCCACGAGCCCCGTGCTCGCCCGCGCCCTGCGCGCCACAGCGATCCTCAAGGAGCGCTCGCACGACGTGCCCATCGTCGGCTCCGTCGTGTCGCCCTTCTCCCTCCCGGTCATGCAGCTCGGCTTCGAGGCGTATCTCGATCTCATGGTCGAGCGCCGCGACCTGTTCGACCGCCTGATGGCCGTCAACGAGGAATTCTGCGTGGCGTGGGCGAACGCCCAGCTCGCGGCCGGGGCCACAGCCGTCGGCTACTTCGACCCCGTCTCTTCCACAACGGTCGTCACGCCACAGGCGTATCTCGAGACGGGCTTCAAGGTGGCGCAGCGCACGATCGCCCGCATCAAGGGACCCACGGCCACGCACTTCGCCTCCGGACGCTGCGCCGGCATCATCGACGATGTAGCGCGCACCGGCACCGCCGGCGTCGGGGTGAGCGCCGAGGAGGACCTCGCGGCGCTCAAGCGCGCCGCCGCCGGAAAGCTGGCGCTCATGGGCAACCTCGACGGCATCACCATGCGCCGCTGGACGGCGGAGAAGGCGGAGGCCGAGGTCAAGGCGGCCATCGCCGCAGCCGCTCGCGGCGGCGGCTTCATCCTCGCGGACAACCACGGCGAGATCCCCTTCCAGGTGCCCGACGACGTGCTGCACGCCATCGCCGAAGCCACGCGCCGCTGGGGACGCTATCCCATCGCCTGGGTCGATGCCTGAGCCCAGACTGAGGATCAACGCCTGCGCGAACTTCACGCCAGACGTACGCGCGGCGCTGCCGGCGCGCCTGCAAGGCAGCGTCGAGCTGGTCGAATTCGCCGCCGACTGCGTGGGCCCGCAGGCGCGCTGTCAGGAGATGCGCGAGCAGGTGCACGGGCCGGGAGCGGCACGCACGGAGCTGATGGCCGGCGACTACCCGGTGAGCGTGTCACAGACGGACGACGGGGACGACGTCTGCGCTCTGTACTGCTCCGGCCCCGCGGGCTATCCGCTCATCAACCGCGAGCTCGTCGAGCAGCTCATCGCCGACGGCGCCTACCTGCTCACGCCCGGCTGGGCGCGCCACTGGAAGAGCTACCTGCGCGCCCAGGGCTTCGACCAGGCCCTTGCGCGGCAGTACTTCCACGAGTTCGCCAGTCAGTTGGTGCTGCTCGACACCGGCGCCGACCCGCAGGCGATGCTGCGCCTCCACGAGATGGGCGTCTATCTCGATCTGCCCACGCGGCGGCTGCCCTGCGGCCTCGACTACCTGCGCCTCTTCTTGACGGGCCTGGTGCTCGACTGGCGGCTGCGCACGCCGCGCCCCGCACGCCGCCGGGCGGACGACGACGCTGGCCCGCAGCGAGCCGAGTACGCCATGACCCTCGACATGCTGGGCGCCCTGGCCGGCGTCACCGACGAGAGCGAGGTCGCGGAGCGCGTCCTCGACCTGGTCACGCTGCTCTTCGCGCCCGGCCGGCTGCACCTGCTGACCGTCGAGGAAGGGCGCCCGGGCGGGCTGCGCTCGCGGCCGTCGGCGCCGTCGGCGGCCGAGGCGGCGGCGGTCAGCGCCCGCCTTGCCGGCCTGGCCGGCGACTACAAGCTCACCGACGACGGCTTTCTGCTGCTCGTGGGGCGCGACGACAGCCGCGCCGTCGTCGAGCTCGGCGCCTTCGCCCTGCCCGAGAAGCGCGACGACTACCTCAACCTCGCGCTCACGCTTGCCGGCGCCTTCGACCTGGCCCTCGCCAACGCGCGCAGCTTCGCGCGCCTGGACCACGCCCGCCAGAAGCTGCGCGCCTCGGACGAGCGGTATCGCGCCCTCATGGACCAGGCCAGCGACGCCATCGTGCTGGTGGACGTGCGCGGCATCGTCATCGAGGCCAACGGCCAGGCGCTGCGCGTGATGGGCAAGAGCCGCGACGAGGTCGTGGGCAGCACCATGGAGGACATCCACGGCGCCGACGTCCAGCAGGCGGTGCGCGGCGGCTTCGACGAGCTCATGCGCAGCGGCGCAGCCTCCATAGCAGGCATCCACCTCGCCCGTCCCGGCGGCGAGGACGTGGTCATCGACGCCAACTTCTCGCTGATCGAGGTCGGGGGGCGGCGCATCATCCAGGGCATGTTCCGCGATGTCAGCGAGCGCGAGCGCAACGCTCAGGAGCTGGAGGCGCTGTCGCTTTCTGACGCGCTCACCGGCCTGCGCAACCGCCGTGGCTTCACGCTGTTGGCCGAGCAGCAGCTCAAGACGGCGAACCGTCTGGGCCGGCCCCTGCTGCTGCTGTTCGCCGACGTCGACTGCCTCAAGCCGGTCAACGACGTCCAGGGGCACGCCGCCGGCGACGCGCTCCTCCGCGAGGCGGCCACAGTGCTCGAGGGCTGCTTCCGCGACATGGACATCGTGGCGCGCATGGGCGGCGACGAGTTCGCCGTGCTGCAGATCGACGCCGCCGCCGGCGAGGAGGCGGCGGCCCTGGGGCGGCTCGAGGCCGCCATGGCCGCCGCCAACGCGGCGCCCGGCCGTACTTGCGAGCTGTCGCTGTCCCTCGGCGCCGCCGCCTTCGACCCGGCGGAGCCCCGCACCCTCGACAAGCTCCTGCACCTCGCCGACGAGCGCATGTACGCGGCCAAGCGGGCGCGCAAGGCGGCGCGAGCCGCTGCCGGTGACGTGCCGCGCGGCGGTGGGCCGAAGGGCGCGGACGGCGCAGGGCCGGAGGGCCCCGCCGCGGAGGGCGCGGGCACGCAGGGCCCCGCCGCGCCTACTCGCTGAAGGCGAACCCGGCCGCGAAGACGCGCGCGCAGGCGGCCGTCCGCCTCCCGGCGGGAGAGACTCATGAATCGCGGTCGCGCCGCCGACGAGGCTCGTGACGGAGCGACCGGGAGGATCCCGCATGGGCGGCTTCATCGTGGACAGCGCGCCTCGGCAGCGCCTGCTGCTGGCGGTCGTCGCCGTGGGCGCCTTCATGGCCAACCTCGATACGTGCATCGTCAACGTGTCCCTGCCGACCATCGCCCACGAGTACGACGTCAGCCCCAGCGCCGTCTCGCTGGTCGTCCTTTCGTACCTGCTCTGCGAGGTCAGCTTTCTGCTGCTCTTCGGCAAGCTCGGGCAGTTCTGGGGCATCGCCCGCATCTTCCTGCTCGGCGTCGCGGTCTTCACCGTCGGCTCGCTGCTCTGCGGCCTCTCGCCAAGCCTCGTCGATCTGGTCGGCTGGCGCGCCCTCCAGGGCGTCGGTGGCTCGATGATCTTCGCCGTCATGCTCGTCTTCCCGGGGCTGTACCTGCCGGCCGGCAAGCGCGCCGCCGCGATGGGCGTGCTCACCACGGCGTCCGCGCTCGGCATCGCCGCCGGCCCGCCGCTGGGCGGCTTGCTCACGTCCACGCTCGGCTGGCACTGGATCTTCTTCGTCAACCTCCCGATCGGCGTCGCGGCGCTGGCCGCCGGCATCGCGTGGCTGCCCCGCCGGCGGCCGGCCTGCGCCGACCGGCGCCTGGACGCACCCGGCGCGGCGCTGTCCTTTCTGGCGCTCCTCTTCCTGCTCCTGCCGCTCAACATGGGGCGCGAATGGGGCTGGTTCTCGGTGACGACCCTGGCGACGCTCGGCGTAGGCTTGAGCTGCGCCCTCGGGTTCGTGCTGCGCGAGTGGCGCGCCCGGCATCCTCTGCTCGACCTGCGCCTGTTCACGCACCGCAGCTTCTCCCTCGCGACCGCGGCCTTCCTGGTCGCCATGGCCACCACCGGCGGTGTGCTGTTCCTCTTCCCTTTCTACCTGCAGGTGCAGCGCGGGCTCACGCCTTTCGTCTGCGGCGCCGTGCTCATGGTCATCGCCGGCGGCCAGCTCCTGGGGCCCTGGGCGGGCGGGCTCGCCGACCGCTATGGGGGGCGCTCCGTGTGCAGCGCCGGCCTCATGCTCTCGGCGCTGGCCTTCGCCCTGTTCTGCCTGCTGAACGACCGCAGCGCGATCTGGTTCATCGTCCTCGCCCTGAGCCTGTTCGGCCTCTCACAGGGCCTGAACAAGGCGCCCGACATCAACCTCGCGATGGAGGACGTGCCGGCGCTGCGCAAGCCTCTCGCCGGCAGCGTGATCTCCGTGGCCCGCAGCCTCGGCCTGGCCGTGGGCGTGGTGGCCTTCGAGACCGTGTTCTCGGAGGCGATCCCGCACCGCGTGTCCGTGGAGAACGTGAGCGTCCAGACCGCCCACGTCGACCCCGGCCTGTTGCAGCGCGGCTTCACCGTGGCCTTCCTCCTCGGGGTCGCGCTGAGCCTGCTGGCGCTGTACCTCACGCTGCGCCTGCGAGCGCCGCGCGCCCGCGAGACCGTCGAGCGGCGCGGCGCCGCACACGGGACCACGCGCGCGGGTTGAAGGCGACGCCGCGCCGCGCCGCGCCGCGCCCGCGCCACTGGCGGTGCGATGCACTCTCCCCCGCGCCGAGGGCGGGCCGCGCAGGAAGCGCGGCCCCTCGACCTCATGCGCCGCGCCGGCCTTCTCATCACCGTGGCGCCGCGCTCGCGCTACCGCGTTATCCACGACCCTGAGCTCGAGTGCCCGCTGCCGCGCGCCCGGGAGATGGCGCCCTACGTGGAGGACGGCGCCCTCGAGCGCGGCCTCACCGACAACGACTGGGTCGTCGAGAGCGCGGCCGCCGTGCACACGGTGTGCGAGCTCGTCTGCGCCGAGCAGAGCTTCGGCAAGGTACGCTGGGCGCCGGCCTTGCCGCAGGCGTCCGCGATCCAGACGGTCGCCGACCTCGAAGGCAAGATCGTCGCCACCGAGCTCGTCGGCGTCACCAGGCGCCGGCTGGCGGAGCGCGGCGTGAGCGCCAGGATCGAGTTCAGCTGGGGCGCCACCGAGGCCAAGCCGCCGGAGCTCGCCGACGCCATCGTGGAAGTCACCGAGACCGGCTCGTCGCTGCGCGCCAACAACTGCGCGTCATCGAGACCGTGCTGGAGTCCACAACGCAGTCCATCGCCAACATCGACGCCTGGCAGGACCCGCGGAAGCGCCGCAGGATCGAGGACATCGTCCTCCTGCTCCAGGGCGCCATCGCCGCCCTCGACCGGGTCGGGCTCATGCTCAACGTCAGGGTGGAGGGCCTGGACACCGTCCTCGCCGTGCTGCCCGCCCTGCGCAAGCCCACCGTCTCGCACCTCAGCGACGAGAGCCGGCCGGCGGTCGACACGATCCTCGAGGAGAGCGTGGTCCGCCGCATCATCCCGCGCCTCAAGGAAACTGAGGCCGAGGGCATCGTCGAGCTCCCGCTCAGCAAGATCGTCATGTAGGTTCCCCTCACGGCCTGCGAGAACCGCGACCGCCCGCGCCGCCGGCGGGGCCGCCGGGTCGCCGCGGCAGCTGCGGCCGCCCACGCGCGCGCCGCGGCCGCGGCAGCCGTCACCCCCGGCGGCCTGCCGGTCGTCGCATGGTCGAAGATGGCCGAATCCGTTGGCGGTACTTCCAACGATACCGTTGGAAGTACCGCCAACGGAATACAGTCACATGACCATCCCCGTCGCTCAGGCGCCGGTGAACCACATATGGGGCGCCCGGCGGGCGCACAGCCGGCAGCGCCTCCCGCCGGGTGCACAGCCGGCAGCGCCTCCCGGCGGGCGCACAGCCGGCAGCGCCTCCCGGCGGGCGCACAGCCGGCAGCGCCTCCCGGCGGGCGCGACCGGCGCGCGGGCGGCCGCGGCGGCTCCCGCGGCTGCCGCGCGGGGTAGTACGAAAAGGGAAGACAAGGATTCCTTGACTGTCGGGCCGCGCACGGCCGTTCGCAGGCTCGGTTGCCGGAGGGAAGATAAGGATCCGCCGGGATTCCTTATCTTCCCTCACAGTACTACCCCGCCGCGGCGGCTCCCACGGCTGCGGCGGCTGCGCGGCGCGCCATCTCCGCCTTCTCGCGGCCGTCGATCCGGAGGCCGAACGCGCGACCGGACGGAAGGGGATAGTCATGTACGGTCACACAGCACCTATGCCGGGGGCGGCGACCACCCGCGCGGCCTTCCGCGGTCGATGGAAGACCATGCCGCGGCTGGCGGAGCTGCGCCGGTCACAGCGCAACACGACGCGCGCCGACAAGCCACCCGCGGCCGGCGAAGATGAGCGCGGGAGGGCCGTGCTCCTCTCAGTCTCCCTCGCCGCTTCCGCCACCCGCGGCCGGTGAAGACGGGCGAGAGAGGGCTGTCATCCCCCCAGAGGCGTGGAAAGGCGGGGCGGGCTGGGCAGCCCGCCCCGCCTTCTGCGCGACCCGAGGGGCAACAACGGCATGCTGAGCGGCTGACGATCGACGGAGAGAGGGGCGCCGGTCGCCGTTGTCCGCATCACGGTGGAAGCCGGCTCCTGGCCATCGTGCCTTCCACGCGTCGCAATGACTGTACTCCTCAAACATGAAGCTGCGATGAAGACCGATCGACGAAGTCAGGATCGCTGCGGCAGGACCGGCAGCAGGATCGTCGCCGTGGTCCCTCCAGCGGAAGCGCTCGAAGACGCGCTCGAACCGCTCCCCCGTCAGCCCCGCGCCGCGATCGGCCACCTGGACCCGGGCGCGCTCGCCGTCGCAGGCCAGGCGCACGGCGACCCGCGACCCCTGCGGCGAGTGCTCGACGGCGTTCTTGACCAGGTTGAACAGCGCCCGCTGGAGGCGCTCCAGCGGCTCCTCATGGGCGTCGATGCGCGAAAGGGTGAGCAGATCGGCCACCACGCCGCCCATGCGCTCGACCTCTTTCAGGCCGCTGTCGAGCGCCCGCCGCAGTTCCGCGACGTCGGGCGGGCCACGCTGCGCCACCTCGAAGTCCGCCTTCATGATGGCCAGCGGTGTGCGCAGCTCGTGCGACGCGTTGGCGATGAAGCGGCGCTGGCTGGCCAGAGCGTCGTTGATGGGCCGCAGCGTGCGCCGCGCGTACCAGAAGCCCGCGATGCCGACGACCGCGAAGACGGCGGCGTCGATGAGGATGACGCGCAGCCGCAGACGCGCGATAGCCTGGGCAACCAGCTCGCGCTCGGCGCTCTCGTAGAGCACCGTCCGGTCGATGACGTCGTGAGTCTCGCGCGTGAACAAGACGTACAGCAGCGCGGTGGAGGTCGCCGGCAGGAGGACGGCGATGAGCGCGAACAAGGCCGCGAGACGCCGCGAGGCGCGGCCGGCAGAGTCACTGCCGAAGGACATAGCCGACCCCACGCACCGTGTGGAAGAGCTTCGCGCTTCCCTTCACATCGATCTTGGCGCGCAGGTTCTTCACGTGCACGTCGATGACGTTGCTGAAGCCGTCAGAATCGAAGTCCCAGGCGTGAGTCATGATCTGCTCCCGCGTGAGCACCTCGCCGGCGTTGCGCATGAATCACTCGAGGAGGGCGAGCTCCTTGGTGGTCAGGGTGATCTCGCGGCCCGCACGGGTCACGAGACGTGAGAGCGGCTCGAGCGCCAGGTCGCCCACCTGGAGCCGCGGCGGCAGCACCTGCGGCGGCCGCCGCAGCAGCGTGCGGATGCGCGCCAGGAGCTCCTCGAAGGCGAACGGCTTGACCAGGTAGTCGTCGGCGCCGCTGTCGAGGCCCGCGACCTTGTCGGCGGTCGCGTCGCGGGCCGTCAGCACGAGGATCGGGAGGGCGACCCCGGCGGCGCGCAGCCGCCGGCAGATGCTCAGCCCGTCCACCCCGGGCAGCATGACGTCGAGCACGGCGAGGTCGTAGTCTTCGTGATCGACCGCGAGCCTGGCGAGCGCCTGCGTCCCGTCCAGGACCACGTCGACGGCGTAGCCCTCGCGCTCGAGGCCGCGCTGCAGGGTGCGCGCCAGCTTCTGCTCGTCCTCCACAACGAGCAGCCTCATCCGGCCGCTTCTTCCCGAGCGGATCCGTCTTCGACCGCCGCCCTGCCCGCCCGGCGCCGGCGCAGGCACTCGTCGAGCTCCAGCCCGTACAGCAGGGCCAGGTTCACGAGCCACAACCAGGTGAGCACCATGACGATGCTCCCCAGGAATCCGTACACACGCCCATAGTCCGCGAAGTAGCGCACCCACACGGAGAAGCCGACGGAGACCACGAGGGCCGCCAGACTGCCGAGAAAGCTGCCCCACGACACGAGCCGCACGAGCGGCCGCGTCGATCCCGGAGCCGACGCATACAGTACTGCGAGGATGAGCGTGCCGCAGAGCAGGAAGAGCACCCAGGCGATCACCGTCCACACCGTCTTCGTGACCTCGCCGAGGTCGAAGATCTCGCCGAGGAGCCGCGTGGCGTTGGAGCTCACGCCGAAGACGACCACCGTGAGCACCATCAGCACGAGGATCACGAAGCCGACCAGGAGCTGACGCGGCAGGCGGTGCAGGAAGGCCTCGGGTTGGGCGACGCCGCGCATCGTCATGGCGGCGAAGGTGAAACCGCCCACGTAGCGGCTAAGACCGTAGGCGGCGAAGGCGAAGCCGGTGACGATGGCGATCCAGCCCGGGGTCCCGGCCGCGGCGGCCTGAGCGCCCTGCTGGGCGGCGTCGAACAGGGCGCCGGCGCCCTGGCCGTCGAGGCGCGCCGCCTGGGCGGCCTCGAGGCCGCCGCGCTGGCCGAGCAGGTCGGCGGCGGCGGAGACGGCCACCGCCGCCGGGAACGCCACGAGCATGACGTAGAAGGCCAGCGACGCCGCGCCCGTCGTAAGCTGGTCGCGGCCGCCACGCACCACGATGTCGCGGAACAGGGCCGGCAGGCCGCGCTCCCAGCGCGGCCCGGCCCAGAAGGCGGGCAGGGGACGCTCGCCGGGGCGCACCAGAGCGGACGGCTGAGTGTGGTCGGCGGCCATGGCGTAGCCTACCGCGCCGCCTTGCGGCGAGCCAGACGGCGGGCGGCGGCCGTCAGCGCGCGCCCAGACCGGCCAGCGCCGCCTTGGCGGCCGGGACGGTGAGAGGCGCGTACTTGCTCCGCAGCTCGTGCGCCGTCACGGGCAGCCAGATGGAGCCGTCGCGGCCGTCGCCGAGCGGCGTCGCGCGGCCCTGGACGAAGCGCCAGGCCGTGTACGCCGCCATGAGGGCGTCGAGCGAGTCGTGGTCGTAGTAGTCGTCCCACTGCAGGCCGAGGCGCCGCAGGGTGAGCACGCGCAGGCGCAGCCCGGCGCGCGTGCTCTTGGGCGGCGGCGTGCCCCCGAGCAACGTCACGAAGCCGGCGTGCGGATACACTTCGAGGACCGCCGGCGCCTGGCCGAGCTCGCCGGGCAACGCTCCCGCGGCCGGCGGCTCGTAGCCGCGCCGGCCCAGCTCCTTGAAGTACGCCCAGCCGGTGTACATCCAGGCGTAGCGCCGGGCTTTGGCCTCCGCCTGCGCCCGCGTGGGGACCTGGTACACGGAGATGCGTCGGTGCAGCAGTTCGGCGTCGCAGCTGCGCGAGTGGGCGGCGCCGCCGGGGAGCGCGCGCTTGGGCCGCTGCGGGGCATCGACGCCGACGACCGCCGGCCGCAGGCCGGCGACCCAGTCCAGAAGCCGCCCCCGGTCGCCGGGCTCGCGCTCGTCGGCCTCGCGCCACTCCACGACCTCGAGCGTGCGCCCGCAGCGCACGGCCACGGCCACGCAGGGGCGGCAGGCGGCGATGTCGATGCCGATGACGAGCGGTGCGGCGTCCATGCCGCGGATGCTAGCAGACGCCGAACGGCCGGCGAAGGGCGCGCCGCCCGCGGGGGCTCAGGCCGGCCCGCGACGGGGCGCTTCGAGGGCTCAGGCCAGCCCGCGACGGGGCGCTTCGAGGGCTCAGGCCGGCCCGCGACAGGGCGCTTCGAGGGCTCAGGCCGGCCCGCGACAGGGCGCTTCGAGGGCTCAGGCCGGCCCGCGACAGGGCGCCGCGGGGCCGCGGGCCGCTCGCCTCACGGCTTGACGAGGGTGACGTCGCGCACGCCCCAGCGCTGCCAGTCCGGCGCCTCGCCGCGAGCCACGAAGCCGATCACGTTGCGGCCTTTGGCGTTCAGCATCACCGCGGGGATGGCGATGGACCGCACGCCGCTCCACTTACCCTTGGCGCCGGCATCGAGCGCGCCGGCGTCCTGCCAGTTCACCACCAGCCTGACCTCGTCGGTCTGCACGTCCCAAAGGCGGAAGTGCAGGATCCGCTCGCCGTTCTGCTTCAGCGCCTGGTAGAAGACCTCTTTGGGATGCGAGGCGTCGCCGGGGCAGTTGCCCAGGGGCGCCGCGTAGCCCACGTCCCTGGGGAGCTCCGGCGCCTCGACCGGGTTGTAGCGCACGCTCGCCAGCGGCCGCCAGTCGGCGTCGTCGGTGGTCGCCCAGTCGTACATGCCGCCGCCGAGGCACCCCGTCTCGCGCAAAGCGCGCACATAGCCCAGGGTCTCGCTGCCCGACGACTTCGACGCATCGCCGGCGATCACGTGGATGGGGATCGTCGGCCGGCCGGTCTGCTCGCGCACGATGCTCACGTTCTCGCGGGTCTCGTTGTAGGCGTGCGCGTAGCCGTCGCCGTGATACGTGTAGTAGCCCATCGGCACGATCACGTCGTACACGCCGGCGACGTACTTGTACGGGAAATCCGGCCAGTAGCTCGAGTTGATCTTCATGCCGGCGGGCGAGGGGATGATGCCGCCCAGGGGATAATCCTCACCGACGAGCGTGCGGATCTGCTCCGAAAGGGTCTTGAGGCGGGCGCTGCGCGTGCTCGCCGGCTTGACCGTGCTGTCCTCGATGTCGAGGGCGAACGAGTCGAACTTCTGGCCGTCGGACGTGCGGAAATCGATGGCCGCCTTGCTGCGCTTGAAGTCCTTGGCGAGATCCTTGAAGCCCGGCAGATACCAGGCCACGATCTTCATCTGGCGCGCGTGACACTCCTTGATGAAGACGGCCATGGCAGCCGGGTTGAACATGGATGCCGACGCCGGGTTGTGGTAGTTCGCCGTCTCGATGTACAGCGTGCGCACGCCGTGCGCGACCATGTCTTTGACCGCCGCCGCCGGGTCGTTCCAGGCCGAGGGGTCGTACATGTCGACCCACGTGCCGAGGCCGCGATAGGCGGTGATGGAGGCCGAGCCGGCGGCGGCGGACGCCTGCGGCCGCGCCGCCGCCATCGCGAGGCCGACGAGAACGGTGAGCCCGGCGATGAGGAGCATGCGGCCGGGCCTTCTGCACGAGAATGGGTGAGTGTGGGAGGAGCGAAGCGTCACGCGTGGACCCCCTGGGTGGCTGTGGCGTTCGTCCCCAAGTATACGACGGGGCGGCGGGCGGGCCTGCCCGCCCCCTCCCGCCGCCCGCGCCCGCCGCCGCCTTCCCGATCTCGGCCCGCCGCCCGCCGCCGCCTTCCCGGCCCGCGCCGGCCGCCGCGGCGTTACGCCGCCCCGCCTTCGTGATAGGTTGCAGCCGACACGACCGCGAGGGAGGGCACGTGAGCATCGAGTACCTGAAGCAGCAGCTTGGAGCCAACGAGAAGATCCTCTACACCGAGCGTCACCACTGGATCTTCTTCGTCGCCGAGATGGTCAAGTGGATCATCTTCGCCGCCGCGGTCCTGGCGCTCATCATCGTGCTCAAGGTGTGGCTCATCCCCGACGCCGGCTGGGTGTGGTGGCTGCTGCTCATCCTCATCGTCCCGGCGGTGCGTCTCGCCTGGGGCTTTCTCTCGTGGCGCATGAACATCTACGTGCTCACCAACCGGCGCGTCGTCGAGTCCACAGGGGTGCTCAGCAAACGCGTCGCCGACTCGTCGCTCGAGAAGCTCACCGACGTGGTGCTCAAGCAGTCCATCGTCGGGCGCATGCTCGACTACGGCGACATCATCGTGCTCACCGCCGCGGCGGCCGCCGGCATCAACAACCTGAAGCAGATCCGCAGGCCGATGGCGTTCAAGACGGCGATGGTGAACGCCAAAGAAGAGCTCGAGCACGAGATGGGCCAGAGCCGCTGACGGGCTGGCCGGGCCGGACGGGCCGGCCGCGCGAGCGCGGCCCGGGAGCGCCCGCGACTCGTTCTCACGCGGCAAGACGAACGGAGGTACCACCAGTGCTCATCGTTGTGACCGGATCGATCGCGTTCGACAACATCATGGACTTCCCGGGCTACTTCAAGGACCACATCCTGCCCGAGAAGGTCCACATGCTGAGCGTCTCCTTCCTCGTGGAGACGATGAAGAAGCAGCACGGCGGCGCCGGCGCCAACGTCGCCTACAACCTGGCGCTGATGGGCGAGCGGCCCCTCCTCGTGGGCGCGGTCGGCGACGACTTCGGCGACTACCGCGTCTGGCTCGAGAGCAAGGGCGTCGACACCTCCGCGGTCCTCCACGTCCCCGACGAGCTCACGGCGAGCGCCTTCATCACCACCGACCTCGACAACAACCAGATCACCGGCTTCTACCCGGGCGCCATGCGTCAGGCCGGCGGCTTCTCGCTCGACGACGTCGACGGCGACATCTCGCTGGTCGTGATCACGCCCGACAACCCGGACGCCATGTCGCACTACCCGAGTGAGTGCCGCCGGCGCGGCATCCCCTACGTCTTCTGCCCCGGCCAGCAGACGGTCAGCCTCTCGCCCGAGCAGCTGGTCGATGCCGTGACTGGCGCCACCTGCGTGGTCGGCAACGACTACGAGATGGAGCTGATCGCCGACAAGACCGGCCACACCGTCGACGGCCTGCTCGAGCTCGCCCAGATCGTCGTCACGACCCTCGGCGACAAGGGCTCACGGATCGCGACCAGCGAGGGCACGACGCAGGTCGACATCGTGCCTCACGCGCAGATCAGCGATCCCACCGGCGCCGGGGACGCCTATCTCGCCGGCATCGCCTGGGGGCTGGCGCGCGGCGCGGCGCCGCGCGACTTCGGTCGCGTCGCGGCGCTCACCGCCTCGTATGCGCTCCTGCACTACGGCACGCAGGCGCACTCGTACACGCCCGCGGAGCTCTCCCGGGAGTGCGTCGCCCGCTTCGGCGAGGATCTGCTCGGCCGCGCATAGCGCGGGGACGGCGCCGGCCAGTCAGATGTCCCCGTCGAGATCATGTACGCGCGGCCTCAGGCGCAGCGCACGATGCCCCGCGCCCACAGGCAATCGCCGCACACGGGGTGCGGGTTGCCGAAGCAGTCCTCTTCGTTGCCTTCGGCCAGATCACACCCGCAGTCGGTGCAGGGCGGAAAGTCGAAGCGGCGCACGCGCTCGCGGAAGGCGGCGTAGCCGGGCTGCGCCCAGATCGCCGCCAGAGGCTCGTCGGGCAGACGCCCCACCTCCCAGCGCGTCATCCGCTTCTCGCGCCCGCGCACAAAGCACGTGTACGTGTGCAGCAGAGGCGGGCAAGGGCTCACGCCGCCGTGCCAGGCGACGGCACACGCAGCGGCCTGGACGAAGGGGCAGCGACTGTTGGTAGCACTCGCAGCGCCGGCCGCGAAGTCAATCGGGCCCGCGCGCGCAAGCGCGCGCCCGAGCGCCGCACCGAGCTCCTCGTCCCAATCGAACGCGGGCAGTTGCCAGCGCGGCGCCGCGGTCGTCTCGCCACCCTCGCTGGCGGTCACGCGGTGGTCGTAGAGTGTCTCGTTCTGCAGCTCGGACGTGTAGGCGAGAACGTTGCTGACGATGATGAAGGTGGCGCCCAGCTGGGCGGCGAGCCGGTTGAGCCCAGGCAGCTCGCCGACGTTGGAGCGCATCGCCACGAGCTCGATGCCGATGCGCATGCCGGGCCCATAGTTGGGGCCGCGCCGGTCGTGCAGGCGACGGACGTTCTCGACGACCTTGGCGAGCGAGGCGCCGGAGCGCACGCGGCCGAAGGCCTCGGCGGAGGCGCCGTCGATGCTGACCACGAGCTGGTCGAGGCCGGCCGCTAGAAGGCCGCCGGCCAGACTGTCGTCGAGCAGCAGCGCATTGGTGGTCACCTCGGCGCGCAGCCCGCGGCTCTTGACCAGCCGCACCATGTCGAGAAAGCGCGGGTGCAGCAGCGGCTCGCCGAGGCCCATGAACGCTACGGTGCCGGCGGCGTGCGCGCCTGCGGCCGCGCCGCTCCCGCCGCCCCCGGCGCCGGCGGGCAGATCCTCGCCCGCGACGCCCGCAAGCCCGTCCACGACGGCTGCGAACGTCGCCCATTCCATGAACCCCTCGGGCTCGTCCCAGGCGTGGCGTACGCAGGTCGTGCAGCTCAGATTGCAGGCGTTGGTGGGCTCGACGTAGACCTTGCGAAGGTCGTCAGCGGAGACGGCCGCCGGCGTCGCTCGCGCCTCAGCCTCGGTCGGCCGCGGGATCGATGACCCTCCGCGGCCGCTCACGGGCGCGGATGGGCCTTGCGCAGGTCCTCGAGAGACGGAAACGCGATGGCGCCGGCCTCGCAGAGACTGGCGCAGTGCGAGCAGCCGACCATGCAGGCTGTACGCCGCACCACACGGACTCTGTCATCGACCAGGTCGTACACGCCCTGCTTGCAGAAGTCGAGGCACACGCGACAGCCGTCGCGACACGCAGCTTCGTCGATGGTCGGTCCCCAGTCGATCTCTTCACGCGGGATCTCGTCAAGCCACCCCATGTCCGTACTCCTCATCCGCCTGCCAAGCCGGCCCACGAGTCCCGGCCACTTCATCCGGATCCCTCACTGGCTCACCGACATCCACAGCAGTGTACGCGCGCGGGTCGGCCTGCGCAGCCTGCGCCGGTAGACCGGGATCAGTCCGCCGTCTCTCCCTTGGCCATGACGACGCCCAAGGCGTCGTCGCCTTCCTGCCGAGCGCGGGCGCGAGCTCGTGGCTGAACACGTTCAGCAATGCAGAGCCGGCGAACACGCGGGCAATGGGCGAGCGCGAGACGAGGCCGGCCGTAAGGCAAGCGCCTGTGACGACGATAGGGAGTCGCGAGACGCGCCTACTCGAAGAGATCGGCGTGTGTCCCCGTGCGCTCAAAGACGATCTCATCTCCCACCAGCTTGTAGACGAGGAGCCAGTCGGGTTCGAGGTGGCATTCCCGCCTGTCCTTGAAGCTTCCCGCCAGTACGTGATCCCGGAAGGACTCCGCGAGTGGGTCCTCCTCGACAAGGGCGGTCATCACGGTCTTGATCTTGACCGCATCCTTGCCCTGCTTGAGCATGCGCCGCACGTCCTTCTTGAACTGGTGCGTGTAGCTGGGCGCCCGCATCAGATCCCGAGGCGGCGGAACATGTTCTTGACGTCCTTGCAGCGCTCCAGATCCTGCCCGGCGTCTGTCTGCTCAAAGACGTGCTGCGTTGCCTCATTGGGCACGCGCAGCTCGAAGGGCAGTCCTCGATACCACTTGACCTGGAGGTAGAACAGCGTGATCGCCTGGGTGGCAGAGAGACCCAGGGCGGCGAAGACGCTCTCGGCGTCTTCCTTGAGCTCCGGGTCGACGCGCGCGCGGATCATGGCTGACTTCGTCATGACCAACCTCCTCTTCCTGGCAGCCACTGTACCACCATTGGGATACAGCGGCTCAAATGGCCACGACGGCTCTCACGACCATCGAGACCGGGATGGAGCTCCGCGCCGGAGTCGGCTCGGGCGTCCGCGTCAAGCCGCGGGGTGGCCGCCGACACAGCCGCAGGGCGTCTCCTGCCACGACCGGTCCCGAGGCGCCGGCCTCGGCGCTTGCCGGTGTGGCGCCCGACCGTGGGCTCAGAGCGCCACAGGCAGGACCTGGAACCCCTCGATGGCCGCCGCGGTTCGCAGCCGCTCGTCCAGGCACACGAAATCCCTGCCGCCGGGGCGCTCCCGCGCCCACAGCAGGGCGGCCGCGAGCTGAAGGGCGCCCGCGGCCCGGAGGGGGTGGACGCCGAGGAGGCGGAGGGCCTTGGCGCACACTTCATCACCGGGTTGCACGGCATTGGCGGCGTCCAGCACCGTGGTGAGCCCGGCCAGTACCTGGGCGGCCTGAGTCGGGGTGAACACTCCCTCCCGGCGCAGGCGGTGAACGGCGCTCCCGCACTCCGCCGGGCTGGCCCACCACACCATCATGTCGGGATCGTCGGTCGCCAAGGTCTCCACCAGCGGGGAGCGACCCTCCCGGACGACGATGGGGATCAGGGCCGAAGAGTCCCAGAACCTCACCGGGTGGTCTCGCGCTCCTTGAGCAGCGCCTGGAGCAGGCGTCCGCCCGGGTCGGCGGGCCTCGGGCCGGTCCAGAAACCCGCCGGCAGGTGGCTCCGAGACCGGCGCACCTGACCTGTACGGACCAGGTCGTCCAGCTCCGCGCCGCCCGGCTCGTAGGGCACGATGCGCGCCACGGGCCGGCCGCGTTCGGTCACGATCGCTTCCTCGCCGGCCTTCACGCCGGCGAGGATCTCACTGAGGGACGCCTTGAGGGTGGCAACGCTGGTAACGACCATATGACCATACTGGTCATCGGCAGGATATCTGTCAAGCACGAGAGCCTGGCAAGCCCTGAGGGCTCTGATGTGTTGCCGCCCGCTCTGCCCGATCATCGGCGAGGCGGATCCCCGGTCACACGACGACGACGATGGGCCGGGACCGCTCCTCAGGCAACCCGGCGAGGGCCCTCTGATCCTCGGCCCATGACCAGGCGGTGATGGAGCGGTCCTCGCTCAGGCGCGGAGGATGGGATGAAACGCGCCCGGCGCGGCGGCGCCGGGCAGGGTTCGACGACCCCGGCAGCGACACCGCCAGGCGCCTGGGCGACGCTTGCACCAATAGATGACTTACGCATATAGTTGCGCTACTCATCTATGAACACTCCAGACATGAAACCTGAAGATCCCGACGCCGACCGCGGCCGGCCCTGCGCCTCCGGGCCCGGCCGTGCGCTCTCGCGCCTGGAGCCTTGGCTGCTCCTCCTCCTCGCGGAGAGCCCCGCGCACGGCTACGAGCTCCTGGAACGTCTTCAGGCGTTGCCGGAGTCCCCATCCGCGGATCGCGGCCACCTCTACCGCACGCTCCGTCGCCTGGAGGAGCAGGGGTTGGTGACATCCGAGTGGCACGTGCCGCAGGCGGGCCCGGCGCGACACACCTACACCCTGAGCGCGGACGGCCTGCAGGCGCTCGACGCCTGGGCCGGCCATATCCGCGCCGCGCTCACGCGACTCGAGGGCTTCCTCGCGCGCCGTGAGGCGCTGCGGGCCACGGCGCCGGTGGCAAACGGTCGCGCGACCGAGGAGTCAACGTGCAGCCCATGAAGGCCTTCGATCTGACGATCACCCCCCACGCCCCAGGCGCCCCCCCAGCCCCCGGCGCACGCGCCGCCGTGCTCCTCGACGAGGGGCAAGCCAAGGTGCGACGCATCGAGCTCGACGCCGGCGGCGTGATCCCGCCCTGCCAGATGAGCGACGACGTCGTGTTCGTCATGCTGCAGGGCTCGGTGAAGGTCAAGTCCGGGGCGGACGAGGAGCTCGTCGTGGCTCCGGGGGCCGTGTACATCCCCGGCGGCGCGACGACTCGGTCTTTGCGCGCCGTCGAGCCGTCCCTGATCCTCGCGGTGCTGTGCAAAGGCGCGCCCGCCGACTCGCCGCCCGCGCCGGCCTGATGGAGATACTGCTGGCCATCACGGCGCTCGCCGTCATCGCCTCGCTCATCGCCGACCGGCGCAAGACGCTCATGGGCGTGCGCCGCGGCCTGCGCATGTTCGTCAAGCTCCTGCCCACACTGGTCGCCGTGCTGGCGGCCGTGAGCCTGCTGATGGCCGCCGTGCACCCCGCGACCCTCGAGCGCTGGCTGGGCGGCGGCGGCCCCGTGCCGTTCGTCGCCGCCCTGCTCGTCGGCAGCATCGCGCTCATCCCGGGCTTCGTCGCCTTCCCCCTGGCCGGCGTGCTCAAAGACCACGGCGCCACCACCGCCGTGCTGGCCGCGTTCATCACCACGCTGCTCATGGTGGGCGTCGTCACGCTGCCCATCGAGATCAGGTTCTTCGGCCGCCGCATCGCCCTCTGGCGCAACCTGCTCGCGTTCGGCGGCGCCGTCGTCGTGGCGCTCGCCATGGCCGCGATCCTTCGCTGACGATGGCGACCCCTATGAAACGTGTGCTCAAGACCGCGAAGACCGCGTTCCCCTGGGCCCTGGTCGCACTCGTCATCGCGCTCTGGGGCTACGACCGCCTGGTGGCGCCGTTCGCCTTCGGCCGCGAGGCCGGCGCCGGCCTCTGGAGTTTCACGCTCGAGATGGCGGCCTTCCTGCCGGCGATGTTCGTGCTCGTCGGGCTCTTTGACGTATGGGTGCCGCGCAGCTTCGTCGAGCGGCACGTGGGCCGCGACTCGGGGCCCCTCGCCATCCTCTGGATGGTGCTTCTCGGAACGTTGCAGGCCGGCCCGCTGTACGGCGCCTTCCCCGTCGCCATCGCGCTGTGGCGCAAGGGCACGGCGCCGCGCAACGTGTTCATCTACCTCGGCGCTTTCTCGGCCCTCAAGATCCCCATGCTCACCTTCGAGGTCGCCTTTTTGGGCTGGCAGTTCTCGCTGGTGCGCACGGCGGTGACGCTGCCGGTGTTCATCGCCCTCGCTTACCTGCTCGAGCGCCTGCTGCCGGCCGATGTGACGATCCCCGAGGCAGAGGAGAACAGGGCAGGCAAGCCGGAGACATGATGGACCTCCGTCGCAAGGCGACCTTGAGGCGACCGCGCGTCTCTGATGGGGGAATGGCTCTTTCAGACGGCTGCGGCATGGTCTTCCGTCAGCCGCGGAAGGCCGTGGTCGCCGCCCCGGCATGGTTGCTGTGCGAGCGTATTCCGTTGGCGATCCCGTTGGAGGTACTTCCAACGGTATCGCTGGAAGTACCGTCAACGGATTCGGCCGCTTTCGACCATGCGCCCGCCGGCTGGCCGCGTCCGAGGAGCGCGAACGTCAACGTTGCTCGAGTCCCAACCCGGAACAGATCGACAGCAGCGCGCCCTCGAGGTCGCCGCGCTCGCCCTCGAAGACCGGCAGACATGATCGTGGCTCGGCGTCGCCGCGCCACACGGCCCAGGCGAAGGCCATGCAGGTGGCCTCGCCGCACTGCTTGCAGTTCGTGCCCGGCAGGCGTTTGTAGATCTCCAGAGCCGGCGGGCGGCGGCGCAGCTCGAATGAAGGGGCGATCGCCTCGCGGCGCGACCATACGTCGTTCACCAGACAACGGACGCGCTCGAGGCTCGCCCACGAATCGACGATGTCGTCGGTCTTGGCCACGGCGACGCGGTCGCGGAACAGCGACACCAGGCGATGGCCGTCCATGTAGGTGAACACGGGCAGTTTGGCGATGTAGCAGCCCTGAGGCATCTCGGCGTTCAGGTACGGCAACGCCGCGGCCACGTCGCCGGAGAGATGGGCCGTCAGGCGCAGGCGCTTGAGATCGGCCACGCACGGCGCCAGGACCACGATGGCGACCCGGCCGACGATGTCCTCGGCGAACTCCCGTGGCGCCTCGTCGGGCACAGCCTGTGACGGTTGACGATAGTCCACCCACCCGGCGCTCACGATGTCGGCGCCGGCGCCTTCAAGGAACAGCGCCTTCCCTTCGTCAGTGAGCGCGATGGCCGGGCACCCGACGCGCTCGTAGGCAGGCTCAGGAGAGATCAGAGCGTGCTCGATGCCCAGCCTGGCGAGCAACGCCGCGGCGCGCTCGAGCTCGCTGCGCACGGTGAAGGTGGTCAGTGCGTCCACAAGCTCGCCTCGTCCTACAGGACGGCGTTGAACAGAAAGCCCACGAACATGATGCCGACGCCGACAACGCCGAGGAAGGTGAAGATGAGCGGCCACTTCAGGACTTTGCGGAGGATGATCGTCTCGGGTAGCGAGAGCGCGATCACGGCCATCATGAAGGCCAGCACGGTGCCCAGCGCCGCGCCCTTCTCGAGCAGCGCCTCGACGATGGGGATGATGCCCGCGGCGTTGGAGTACATGGGGATGCCGAGAACCACCGCCGCCGGCACGCTCCACCAGGCGTCGGCGCCCATGACGCCGGCCATGAAGTTCTCGGGCACGTAGCCGTGGATGATGGCGCCGACGGCGATCCCGGCGAGCACGTAGGGCCACACCCTGCCGACGATGTCCTTGACCGCCTGCACCGCGTAGGCGACGCGCGCGTTCCAGTCGAGATCCTCGCCGTCATCAGCGTCGCCCATACGGATCTCGCGGACCCAGTCTTCTACGTAGCGGTCCATCTTGAGCCGCCCGATCACCCACCCGGCGATCATGGCGATGAGGAGCCCCGTGACCAGATAGAGCGTCGCCACCGCCCAGCCGAAGAGGCCGTAGAGCAGCACCAGCGCGACCTCGTTGACCATCGGCGCGGCGATCAGGAACGAGAAGGTCACGCCCAGCGGGATGCCGGCCTCGACGAAGCCGATGAACAGCGGCACGGCGGAGCAGCTGCAGAACGGCGTGACGATGCCGAGGCTCGCGGCCATCACGTTGCCGGTCGCCTCGCGGCGGCCGTGCAGCAGGGCACGCGTGCGCTGCGGGCTGAAGAACGTGCGCACCACGCCGACGCCGAAGACGACCATGGTCAGCAGCATGAGCACCTTGACGGTGTCGTAGATGAAGAACTCCAGCGACGACCCGAAACGCCCGTCGTCCAGAGCGAGGACGTCCTGCGTGAGCCACGTCGCGATCGGCAGCCAGTAGTGATAGAAGACCGCCCAGAGGGCGACGCCGCCGGTGACGCGCGCCCAGAGTGGCAGACGCAGCCACAGGCGCGCGACCACCTTGTGCGGCGCGCGGCTGGGCGCAGCCTCGGGAGCCGGGGGCGAAGCGACCGCCGGCTCCGCGACGAAGGCGGCCGGGGGCGAAGCGACCGCCGGCTCCGCGACGAAGGCGGCCGGCGGGGCGCCGCACTCACACATCGGCGCCACCTGCGTCGGCTCCGAGGCCTCCTCAGTGACGGGAGGCGCGGCGTCGATCGTCTGCTGAGTCATCGACGATTCACCCTTCCTGTGCTCCCGGCGGTGCGGAGAAGCTCGTGATCAGTGGCGTCGCCGCCATATCGGCCATCAGCCGCTCGTAGTCGTAGGGCACGCGCACGAATTCGACGACGGTCTCGCCCTCGCCCAGCCGAGCCGGGTCGACGAGCGCGTAGCAGACGCGCCAGTCGCCGTCCTTGGGGCGCCCGGCGCTGCCGACGTTCACAAAGACGGTGTCGCCCACCCGTCGCGCGTAGGGCACGTGCGTGTGCCCGAAGAGAATCGCCGGGTACGGGTACTCGTGAGCCATGCGCTCCATCGCCGACGCCGGCCGATCCTCGAAGAGGTACTCGTTGATGCGGCGCGGGCTGCCGTGTACGGCGAGGATGTCGCCGCCCGGGGTCTGGAGCGTGAAGTGATCCTCGAGGGAACGGAGATACGCCTTGGCCTCGTCGGACGCGACCTCCTGGGTCCAGGCAAGGGATGCCGCGCCTTCGGCGCGCTGCTCGTCGGTCTTGTACACGCAGCCGCAGTCGCCGGTCTCGAAGCCGATGCCCTGGTCGTAGTTGCCCATGAGCGTCGGGATACCGCGGTCACGCACGAGCAGAGCGACCTCGTTCGGCGACGGCCCATAGCCGACGAGGTCGCCGAGGCACAAGGTGCGCGCGACGCCCCGGCGCTCGATGTCGGCGAGGATCGCCGCGAGCGCCGGCAGGTTGCCGTGCACGTCGGAGAAGACGGCGAACGGCTCGTCGATCTGGATGGTCTTCACTCCTCCCCGCCTCTCCGCGCCGGCGCACCGGCCGCCACTCGCCGCCGACAGTCCATGCGTAGTCGTTTATATGAAGATAGCTTGACCATAAACGAATGTCAATGTACTGTTCTCGGTGTCCGTCAACGCCGGCGCCGCCAAGGAGACGACCGCCATGGCACAAAGCACCATCAAGCGCCTCTCGTTCCTCGACCGCTACCTCACCGGCTGGATCTTCCTGGCCATGGCGATCGGCGTGTTTCTGGGCTGGGCCTTCACCGGGGTACCCGACTTCATCAACACGTTCAACGTCGGCACCACGAACGTCCCCATCGCCATCGGCCTCATCGTGATGATGTATCCGCCGCTCGCCAAGGTGAAGTACGAGGAGCTCGGCGACGTCTTTCACGACTACAGGATCCTCGGGCTGTCGCTGGTGCAGAACTGGGTCATCGGGCCGCTCCTCATGTTCTTCCTGGCGATCGTCTTTCTGCACAACTACCCCGAGTACATGGTCGGTCTCATCATGATCGGCCTGGCGCGCTGCATCGCCATGGTCATCGTCTGGAACCAGCTCGCCAAGGGCGACACCGAGTACGCGGCCGGCCTCGTCGCCTTCAACAGCGTCTTCCAGGTGCTGTTCTACAGCCTCTTCGCCTGGATCTTCGTCACCAAGCTGCCGCCCCTCTTCGGCCTCGAGGGCAGCGTTGTCAATGTGAGCATCGGGCAGATCGCCCAGAGCGTGGCCATCTACCTCGGCATCCCGTTTGTCGCCGGCATGCTCACGCGCTACCTGGGGCTCAAGTACAGGGGCCGCGAGTGGTACGAGCAGAAGTTCATCCCGCGCATCAGCCCGCTCACGCTCATCGCGCTGCTGTTCACCATCCTCGTGATGTTCAGCCTCAAGGGCGACCTCATCGTGCAGCTGCCCCTGGACGTGGTGCGCATCGCCATCCCGCTGCTCATCTACTTCGTGATCATGTTCTTCGTGAGCTTCTACATGGGCCGTAAGATCGGCGCCGACTACTCCAAGACCGCGACCCTGTCGTTCACCGCCGCCAGCAACAACTTCGAGCTGGCCATCGCCGTGAGCGTGGCCGTGTTTGGCATCGGCTCCGGCGTCGCCTTCGCAGCGGTCATCGGGCCACTCGTCGAGGTCCCGGTGCTCATCGGCCTGGTCAACGTGTCCCTGTGGATGGGCCGCAAGTACTGGGGCATGACCTACGAACCCGTGCCGGCGGCGGTGGCCGCCGGCGTCGACGAGGTCGCCTGCGACCCACCGAGGAGCTGACATGAAGATTGCCAGAGACCCCGCGGAAGCCGGCGCAATGGTCGACTTCCTCCCGTTCTTCAAGGCGTTCTGCAACCCCATCCGCGCCCAGATCATCGAGTTCCTGCTGGGCGGCGAGCGCTGCGTCTGCGAGATGACCGGCCCGCTCGACCAGAGCCAGCCGCTGGTCTCGCACCACCTCGCCCTGCTGCGCGAGGCGGGGCTGCTGCGCATGCGCAGCGAGGGCACGCGCACCTACTACTCCATTGACTGGGAGCGCTTCGACGGCGACGTCAAGGGGTTCCTGGACTACGTTCAGCGCCTGCGCGACGCCCCGGCGACGCCCAGCAACGCCGACAGCGCCTGCGCGACCGCCGCGAAGAAGCCGGCGCGCCGCAACGCTTCATGACCGCAACGAGAAGGAGAGTCACGTGAAGCTCGAGATCCTGGGTTCAGGCTGCGCCAACTGCAAGAAGCTGATGGCCGTCACCGAAGCGGCCGTGCGCGACCTCGCCATCGACGACGCCGAGCTCGTCAAAGTGGAGGACTTCCCCACGATCATGGCCTACGGCGTCATGTCGACGCCGGCTCTGGCCATCGACGGCAAGCTCGTGATGAGCGGCAAGGTACCGTCGCAGGCAGAGGTCGGCTCGCTGATCACGACGGCGCTGGCAGCTCGGGGATGAGCGTGGGTCGCAGCCTCGTGGCGCGCGCGCCGCTCAGCCTCGTGGTCGCGCTTGCGATCACCATCGCGCTGGTCGGCCTCGTCGCGCTGGCGGGGTGCGGCGGAAGCAGCGGCGCAGCCGGCTCCTCCGCCGCACCCGCGCCGACGCATAGCTCGAGCGCCACGGCCAAGATCACCTTCGTCGAGCTGGGCTCCGACAGCTGCATCCCCTGCAAGGAGATGCGGCCGGTCATGGACGGTATCCAGCAGGCATTCGGGGACCAAATCGAGATCGTCTTCTACGACATCTGGGAAGACGACGCTCCCGCGCGGGAGTACGGCGTCCAGATGATCCCCACGCAGGTCTTCCTCGACGACAAGGGCGTCGAGCTCCACCGGCACACAGGGTTCTATCCGCAGGAGGAGATCGAGGCGCTGCTCATCGAGCTAGGACTCTCCAAGGTCGCGACGCCGTAGCGGCGAGCCATGCTGGAGCAGGTCCTCACCAGTCTCAGCAACGGGCTCGACCAGTCGCTGGGCTGGGCACTACTTGCGGCTTTCGCCTGGGGCGTCGTGAGCATCGTCTTCAGCCCCTGCCATCTCGCCAGCGTGCCGCTCATCGTCGGGTTCATTTCGACCCGCGAGGACGCCTCGACCGGGCGCGCCTTTCGCCTCTCCTTGGTTTTCTCCCTCGGCGTGCTCGGCTCGATCGCGCTGATCGGCGTGATCACCGCCTCGCTGGGCCGCCTGGTCGGCGATCTCGGCGCCATCGGCAACGTGGCGGTGGCCGTGGTCTTCTTCGTCTTCGGCCTCTACCTCATGGACCTCCTGCCGCTGCACTGGACATCGTTCCCCTCGACGACCCGTAGACGCGGCGTGCCCGCCGCCTTCGGCCTGGGCCTCGTGTTCGGCGTCGGCCTCGGCCCCTGCTCCTTCGCCTTTCTCGCGCCTCTGCTGATCCTCGTGTTCGACCGCGCCCAGGTGGACTACGCCCTCGCCGCCGCCCTCCTGGGGGCGTTCGCCCTCGGTCACTGCGGCGTCATCGTCGCGGCAGGCACGGCCGCGCAGAAGGCGCAGACCGTCGTCTCGTGGGGCGGCCGCTCGAGCATCACGCGCTGGGTGCGCCGCGTCTGCGGCGCCCTCGTCGTGCTCGCCGGCGTGTACCTGCTGCTGAAGTAGGCCGCCCCGGCGACGAAGGCGCGACGAAGGCGCGACGAAGGCGCGACGACGCCCCCTCTCAAGCTCCCCGCACCTGTTGCAGATAGCGGTTACATGCGGGCGCGCTAGACGAATGACCCAGGCGCGGGGCGCGCGGCGCGGGCAGAGTAATGGTGACGATGGGCTGTCGTCACCGCGCCCAGGGAGAGGATCGCATGTCAGGCAGACACACGAGGCAGCACGGCTTCACGCTCATCGAGCTGCTCATCGTGATCATCATCATCGGCATCCTCGCGGCCATCGCCATCCCCGTGTACGTCGTCCAGCGAGACAAGGCCAAGGTAGCGGCGCTCAAGAACAACGCCCGCTACGTGCACATCGCCGCCTTGGGCTACGTGGTCGACGGCCTGAACCCGCAGTACAACGACAGCGATAGCGGGGGTGGGAGCGCGGCTGCCAACGCAGCCAAGTACGTCAGCAACGCCCTCGAGGTCGGCATAGAGGTAGGTGCGGCCCCCAGCAACAGGGAAGGCTACGTGAACCCTTACTCGGGCAACACATCGATTGTGAACTATGCATCCGTGCAGTCCTGGTCGTTCATGCCGCCGGCCGTGTTCATCACAAACGTGAGTTCCTGCCAATGGGCAAGCAGCTTCTCTCCGACCGATAAGGCGCGTCAGGGGTATCCATTTAACCGGAGGAACCGAGGTCGGCAGCTCTCCACGTCGACGATCCCGGCCAGCCGCTCCCGGCCCGGGCGCACCAGCACGGAGCGCAGGCGATGCAGCATCGCCCACGCGGTCTGGTAGGAGCCGATCTCCAGGGTCCGCTGCAGGCTCAGCGCCGAGATGCCGTCCTTGCCCGCGGCGAACAGCCAGCAGGCGGTGAACCATACCGTGAGCGGGGTGCGCGTGCGGTCGAAGATGGCGCCCGCCGTCACCGAGGTACGGTTGCCGCACCCAGGGCGCATGAAGCGGCCATCGCCGAGCCGCCAGCGTGGCCGCAGCCCGGGCAGACGAAGCCGGCGGGCCAGCGCAGCCACTCCAGGTAGTCGAGGCAGTCCGCATCGGTGCGGAACCAGGCCTGGAGCTCGCCCACGGACCGCGGATAGTGCCTGCCGGCACGAGGATGCTCCACTGCCTCAGTCTACTCCGGTTAAATGGATACCCCTGAGGCGCGTCTTCGCGGATCCGTCATCGCCTGCTGGAACACGGCCACCGGGATCCGCGCCATCCAGATCTACTACGTGTACGGAAACGGCAAGAAGGGACCGCTCCTGTACAGCATCCCGCTCGACCGCTGAGGGCTCACCGGCCGGTGGCGGCGGAGCCGGCCCCAGCCGCCGAGGAGGGCCGCCGGGACGCAGCACCCGCCGGCGGCGGTCATTCGCCAGAGCGCATCGGCACCTCTGCTCAAGCCCATCGCATGTGTTGCCGATAGCGGTTACATGCGGGCGCTCCAAACGAATGACCCAGGCGCGGGGCGCGCGGCGCGGGCAGAGTGGAGGTGACGGCGGCCTGTCGTCACCACTCCCAGGGAGAAGATCGCATGTCAGGCAGACGCGAGACGCAGCACGGCTTCACGCTCATCGAAGTGCTCATCGTGATCATCATCATCGGCATCCTCGCGGCCATCGCCATCCCCATGTACACCAGCCAGCGCGACAAGGCCAAGGTGGCGTCGCTCAAAGAGAGCGTCCACGACGTGCACATCGCCGCCTTGGGCTGCGTGCTCGACGACAGCCTGGTGTCGCCGACGGGCGATGTCATGACGTACGCGCAGAACCACCCGTCCGTCGGCGGGAGCAACTACAAGACAGCGGCAAAGGAGCACGTCAGCTGTGCTCTTGAGGCCGCCCTCGGGGGAGCAGGCGTGGTAGCCTCCTCCGAGCACAATTGGGGCAGCCAGAACAACGCCGATCACTACGTCAACCCCTACTCGGGCAAGGAGTCCATCGTCAACTGGAGCACAGTGGGATTGTGGACGGACATCATGCCGCCGGCCGTGTTCATCACCAACAATGCCATCTGCAGATATGAAGGCGTCCTCGACAGGAACGGCAAGAATGATCTTCGCGAGCGGCTTCGCGGAGCCGTCGTCGTCTGCTGGAACACGGCCGCGACGGTCCCCGCCATCCAGATCTACTACGTGAAGGGAGACGGCACGAAGGGACCGCTCCTCTACAGCATCCCGCTCGACCAGTGAGGGCGCAGCGGCCGGCGGACGACCGATCACCCGAGAGAGGACACCCCACGCCCCGCAGACAGGCAGCGCAGCGCGGCTTCACGCTCATCGAGCTGCTCATCGTGATCATCATCATCGGCATCCTCGCGGCCACCGCGATCCCGATGTACGTCGTCCAGCGCGACAAAGCCAAAGAGGCGGCGCTCAAGAACAACGCCCACAACGTACACATCGCCGCCTTGGGCTACGCGCTCGACGACAGCCTGGTTGTGCCGCTGGATGCCCCGCCGGGTACCACCCCCATGACGTACCACGGCTTCGAAAACACCTCCGCGTTGGAGGCTGCCGCCGCGACGAGCTGGGTGAGCAGCGCCCTCGAGGTAAGCATCAAGTACGCTTTCGGCGTCAACAGGGACGGCTCTTACACCAACCCGTATTCGGGCAAGAAGGCGGTCCTCAACACCAGCACCGACTACCTCATCAGCGTCGGGTACGCAAGGTACGACCCGCCGGCCGTGTTCATCACGAACGACCCCAAATGTCGCTACGGGAGCATCCAGAACGCCGCCAACGACACGGTCCGCAGCCTCTTGAGAGGCGCCGTCATCGCCTGCTGGAACAACGCGAACGCGGTCAATGCTATCGAGATCTACTACGTGAAGGGAGACGGCAAGAAGGGACCCCTCCTCTACAGCATCCCGCTGGACCAATGAGGGTTCAGCGGCCGGCGGCGCAGCCGCTCCGCCGGCCGAGACCGCCCACCGAAACGCAGCACGCGGCGGCGGTCATGCGCCAAGAAGCATCGGCCGCCCTGCTCAAGCCCATCGCATGTGTTGCCGATAACGGCTACACACGGGCGTTCTGGATGAATGACCCAGGGCGCGGGGGCCGCAAGACGGGCATGATCACGGTACCGGCGGGCAGTCGTCACCCACTCACGAGAGAGGACGGGATGCGCACGAGACCGGCACGACAGCACGGCTTCACGCTCATCGAGCTGCTCATCGTGATCATCATCATCGGCATCCTCGCGGCGATCGCCATCCCCATGTACGCGAGCCAGCGCGACAAGGCCAAGGAGGCGTCGCTCAAGGCCAGCGCCCATATCGTTCATGTCGAGATCGCTACGTGCCTGACAGACCAAGGGCTCAGCACCAGGTATCAGTCGAGCGCCGGCGACCCCACCAACTCCACGTACATATCGCGGGCCGAGACGAACGTGAGCAACGCCCTGGAGGCCGCCCTCGAGAACGGCGTCGAGAGCAGCAATGGAGACGGTATCGTCAACCCATACTCGGGCAAGAAGGCGATCCTCAACCAGACGGATGCGCCATCAGGGGGAGACGTCCAGCCCGCGGTGTGGATCACGCAGCCGAGCCCCAGCACCTACCGCTACACCAGCTTCCCGACCGACGGCAGCCCGAAGGCAGCCCTGGCCGGCGCCGTCATCGCCTGCTGGAACTCCCAGACGAGTAGCATCGAGGTCTTCTACGTCGACAAGAACGGCAAGAAGTCCGCCACCTGCACCTACGTCAAGATGTGAACGGCGGCGGCGCAGCCGGCCCGCCGGCCGAGCCCCGCCGCCGACCCAGACCGGCCGCCCGGCTCAGCCCTTCGCCGCGTACTCCTTCCCCACGCTCCAGCACTTCGCGATCGGTTCGCCCAGGCTCCAGTACTTCTTGCTCGCCATGTCGAAGAGCAGCGGCTTGAGCTTGGCGATGTCGATGATGCCGTTGGTGAGCACCTCGATATCGGCGTAGGTACCGACGACCTCGCCGATGAAGAGGTCGTGCGTGGGCAGTTCCACGTGCTCGATCAGGCGGCACTCCATGGTGACCTTGCACTGCTCGATCATCGGCGCCGTATCGAGCTCCCCGTAGAAGAGGTCGAAGATACCGCTCTTGTCCTCCTTGCGGCCACTGACCATGCCGATGTGGTCGGTGACCACGACCATGTCCTCGGAGGGCAGGTTGACACTGAACGTGCGGTTGGCCTTGATGCCTTCGTTGGTGAGATGGATCCTGCCCATGCCCAGGGTGATGCTCTTGAGATTGGCGATGCCCACGTGGGCGATGGTGGCGAAATCGGGCTTGCCGTCGATGGTGGCGCCGACGAGGGTGGTGACGAGCGGGTAGAGCGCGTTGGTGGCGCCGAGCTTCTCCTTCACGGGTGACCTTTCTGATCGGAGTGGAGTGGGCGGAGTGGAGTGGTCTCTGCGCAGTGCATACCCACGGCGGCCGCGCGGGCAACCCGCGCCCGCCGGCGCGAGGCGCGCGGCCGGTTTCACAGGCGGCCGGTCAGGCGTCATGATGAAGGCGTGGCGACTCGCGAAACAGATGGAAACGGCGGTGGCGACGACGGCCAGGCCTCCCGGGCGAGGCGCCGGCGCCCGCGCCGGCGGCACGCCCCGGCCCTCGTCGTCATCATCGTCGCCGGCCTCGCCGCCCTGGCCGTCGCCTTCGCGCTCGCCAGTGCCCTCGAGGACGAGCGCCCCCGCGGCCCCTACCTCATCGGCGCCTGGACCTTCGGCGACCGCGGCTCGCTGCAGCGCGCCGTGGACGCCGGCGCCATCGACGAGGTGAGCGTCGACTGGCTGCAGTCGCGCGCCGACGGCAGTGTCGCCGCGCCGAAGTGGAACGCGAGCTTCATCGCGGAGGCGCGCAAGAAGGACTGCCGCGTGATCGTCACGCTCACCGACTACAACGCGGCGACCTACCGGTTCGACCCGGCGATCGCGGCCGCCATCCTGGCGACGGCGGAGACCCGCCGCCGCCACGTCGCGGCCGTCGCCGACTGGTGCCGCGACCACGACGTGGACGGTGTGGACGTCGACTGGGAGGCGCTCACCGCCGGGCAGCGCGACAGCTACTCGAAGTTCGTCGAGGAGCTCGCGCGGCGGCTGCACAGCGACGGCCGCCTCATCGCCGTCGATGTGTACCCCAAGACCCGCGAGCCGGGCGCATGGGACGGGCCGCGGGCGCAGGACTGGCGGCGTCTGGGCCGGGCCGTCGACCAGTTCCGCGTGATGACCTACAACTACTCGGGGTCCTGGTCCGGGCCCGGCCCGCTCTCGCCGCCCGCGTGGATGAGCAAGGTGCTCGACTTCGCCGAGACGCAGGTCAAGCCGCGCAAGATCGTCATGGGCATCGGCTTCTACGGCCGCGACTGGCAAGGCGCCCAGACCACCGACCTGACGTGGGCGGACGTGCAGCGGATCCGCTCGGCCTACAAGCCGCGCGCTGCGCGCGGCCCCTCGGCCGAGCTCATGCTCTCGTACGACCGCGACGGCGCCGCGCGCACCGCCTTCTTCCCCGACGCCAAGGCCATCGACGCCAAGCTGCTGATGATGCTGGAGCAACACCCGCACATCCGCGGCGTGTACTGCTGGATCATGGGCCAGGAAGACCCCGCCGCCTGGAAGGTGCTGCGCAAGCGCCTGCACTGAGGCACGCGCGCGGAGCCGACGAACGGCGTCGTCGGCCGCGCCCGCGCCCGTCACAGCACAGGCGGCTCGCCGTCCCAGTAGCTACACAGCTCGAGACGCCCCGTGACGCCGAGACCGCGAAAGCGCACCTTGCCCGAGCGCGGGTAGTACGTCATCTCGTCGCTGCGGCGCTCACCGTAGGCCAGAAGGGTGAGCCCCAGCGCGTGCGCGAGGAAGGCGTGGGCGACCCCGCTGCCGGCGGGACGCACCACCAGGTCGCCGGCGCTGACCAGACTCAGTATCGGCGGCGCCTGCGGCCGCGTGTCGCAGTCGTAGAGCAGCAGATTGCCCTCTCCCTTCAGCACGACGAAGATCTCCTCTTCAGCGGCGTGGACGTGCGGCGGGCAGCTGTAACGGTTGTGCGTCACCACCACGTGGTTGAGCCCAGTGGCGCGGGACCCGCCGGCGCGGCCGAGGGCGCGCTGCTTGCGATCCGTGTCGCCGTAGGCGATCACCACCTCCTCCACCTCATCGCCCGACACCACATTCGCCGGCTGCTCACCGGGCTCGGGAACCATCAGCTCACCGGCTGCCAGCTCGCGACCCCACGGGTGCGGTTCGCCGCCGATCTCGACCCAGCTGCTCCCCAGCCAGGCCACGCCGGCGCGCGGCAGGCGCGCTACAGGAGTGTCGCGGCGCGTGCCGAAGGCGAGCACGTCCATGCCCTCCTCGCCGGCGATCAGCGTGTGCGCCGCGCCTCCGGCGACGTGGACGATGCAGTCGCCGGCCGTCACCTTGCAGGTCTCACCGTCCTGCCAGCTGAGACCGTCGCCGCCGAGGACGTAGAAGATCTCCTCCTCGGCGTCGTGCACGTGGACCGGCGTCGATCGCCGGCCCGGCTCGATCTGGATGCGTTTGAGGCCGGTGGCGACGCTCCCGCCGGCCTTGCCCAGGTCGGTCCACGTGGCGCACATGGGGCCGACCTCGACCCTCCGACCCGTGACCTCTTCCCACCGCACGAGCCCGTTCGCCGTCATCACGCCTCCTCTCCGCCGAGCCTGGCCTACCTCACGATGAGGTCGTTCGCGCCGGCCTTCCGCTGCGCGTTGCCGGCGAGATCCGTGGCCATGACGTGGTACCTGTAGCGCCCTCGCGGCAGCTTCACCGCGATGCTCCGCGACACGGCCCTCCCCGTCGGGACCTCGCCGAGCTTCACGACGCTCACGGTCTGGCCGGCCTGGTTCGCGACGCGCAGCCGAACTTGGGCCGTCGGGCTCAGGTTATCGCGCACCACGAAGCGCAGCGTCGCCCGCCCACCGCTCGCCGCACTCAGCGCCTCGGGAGCCAACGTCACGGGGCCGAGCGTGTCGAGGTTCGTGGAGACGTCGATCTCGAGCGGGTAGTCGGGACTGCCAAGCTCTCCCGGATCCAGCAGCGTGTTGGCCAACTGGATGTGGATCACGTGCGCGCCGTCGTGCTTCGGCAACTGCACCGTCTCCGAGGGGACCAGCGGCAGCCACTCGCCGAAGCCGGCGTCATCGACGGCGAACCGCACCTCGTCGAAGACGCCGAGATCGGCGAGCGCCGTCAGAAAGACCGTCACCACGCTGTCGGTGGTCCACTCGCTCACGGCGCCCGGGTCCACCGGATCACCGGCGATCCGCCCGGCGGACGCAGGCCCCGCCGTGAGCATGGCCGCGGCGCAGAGGATCAGCGCTGCGCAGAGCGCCGCAGGCGAGCGGTGAAGCCGGTTGAGTGCCGACGGGATCATGAGGCGGACCTCCCGGGTCGCGGTTCGACGAGCCCATTCTATCGCCAGGACGGGTGGCGGGCACGGCGCCGGGGCCGGCGGCGCGGGTGCGCCGCCGGCCCCGTCGTCTGCCCGCCGCGGGCAGGAGCCCGCGGTGCGCGGCGCTTCAGGTCCGCGGCCATTCCGGAGCCGCGGGCGCCTCCGGCGGCGCGGGCGGCGGTGGCGTCGCCAGCGGGTCGGCGGCGGCCTTCCACGCGCCGGCGTCCGCCTCGGGAGGCGGCGGCGGGATGGCGTCCGTGCCGGCCGTGATGGCGTCTTGATGGGCGGGCGGCGCGATGGGCTGGTACGCCTGGCCGCCGGCGGGCGGCGTGAGGTACGGAGCGGCGCCGTAGGCCGGAGGAGGCGGAACCGGCATGCCGTAGCCGCCGGCCGCAGCCGGCGCAAGGACCGCCTCGCCGCCGGAGCCGAGGTACATCGTGCTGATGTAGCAGATCGCGAAGGGACCGGCGGCGATCTCGAAGACCAGCAACAGGATCGAGCTGAGCGTCGATGAGGCCCGGCCGATCAGCGAGATCACCAGCATGATCACGAAGAACGCAGCCCCGAGCACGATGATCGTAGCGAAGGTCTTCCACCAGCCCACGCCCTTGACCATCTGGCTGCTCGTGTGCATTGCCTCGCCAAACGTGAGGCCGCGGTCGGCGATCAGCGGCAGGACGTACAGCCACGTCGTGCTCAGCCACGCGGCGAAGACCAGCACCGCGATGATGCCGATGATAGGAATGATGGCCACGATGCCGCAGACGATCGATATGCCGGCGATCACGAGCCAGAACACGATGAACGAGCCGAACTTGCGAAAGCCGCTGAACAGGTCGCCGAAGTTCACGCCGCGGGTCTCGCGGGCGGCGCCGAGGACCATCTCGAACATGCCGCCGTAGAACACCATGCCGAGGACCGAGACGATCAGGTAACCGACGACGCCGAGAATGATCGCGACGATCACGGTCCCAACGCTCAGACCCGTGACGCTGTTGACGTCGCCCGAGGAACTGAGGGCGATGCCCCCGATGCTCACCGCCATCATCCCTGCGACGATGGAGAACACGATGACCGCGACCACCCCCACGATGAGGCCCACCACGAGGCCCGCGAGGATCAGCCATCCGATATCACGGCGCCACAGCTCCCACGCTTTGGTGAAGACATCACCGATACTCATACGTCCCTCCCCTTGTGTGCGCCTGGCGGCGCACTTCTCTGGCGGTCGTGTTGCGGCCTAGCCTCTCTCACTTTCGCCCTTCTGTCACGTAGTCTGCCCGAACGAGCCCGCCTTGGCCACGTCTCATGCGCCCGGGATCGAAGCCGGAGGCTCGGGCGCCGCCGGCGCTTCGGGCGCCGCCGGCTGCGTCACCGCGGTCTGCGCCGGCTGCTCCGTCGCCGGCGCCTCATAGGCAGGACGGGCCGGCGGCGCGAGCGGCGGCGGGGCCGGCGCGTAGGCCTGACCCTGCTCTACGGCCGCAGGCGCGCCGTACGGCGGCGCCGGGACCGTGCTGTACGGCGCCGCCGGCGCCGAGTAGGCCGGCGGCCCGGCGGGCGCCTGCCGCGGCCAGCCGAGCACCGCATCGACGAGCTGACCCTCGCCCCGTGCCTGGAAGTACATCGCCACGAGGTAGGTCAGCACGAACGGGTACAGCACGATGGTCGCGATGGCGCCGGCGAACGGGATCAGGCCCAGGACGGTGCTGACGGCGCCGACCACGAGCTGCATCAGGAAGAGGACGAGGAAGGTCCACCACCAGCCGCTGCCATGCACCAGGCGGCGGCTTTCGCCCATCGCCGCGGTCACTCCGAGGCCGCGGTCGACGATCACCGGGAACACGTACGCCCAACACATCGCGAGGTACACATACGCGACCATGGCCGCCAGGAGGACGAGGAAGCCGAGCCCGGCGAGGATCCCCGAGCCGGCGGCCGCTCCGCCGACGATCAGGGCGGTGGGCACGATCAGGATGGCCGTGAAGATGAGGCCCAGCAGCACCGTCGCCCAGATGACCTTGCCGAACAGGCCGAAGCCCGAGAAGGCGTCGCCGTAGGCCATCTCGCGACCCTCGCGCACGCGTCTCAATACCCCGGAGATGAGGCCCACGTAAAGCGGGACCGACAGAAACAGCAGCACCACGAAGATGGCGACCGAGCCGCCGATGAGGACCGCCAGGCTTGTCGAATCCACGCTGGTCACAGCGCCCTCCGCGTCCACCTGCAGACCGCTGAAGCTCGCGCCGATCGTCACGAAGAGGATCACCACGGCTGCCACCGTGGGCACGATGCTGGCGATCAGCATGCCCACGATCAGGGGGCCGATGTCCTTGACGAACAGCCCCCACGCGTCTCTGAAGAGCTTACCGATGTCCACGATCTCAACCTCCCGCGCCGGGGGGAGCCGGCGCCTGCCCGAGGGCGGCGTCGACCAGATGGCCCTCGCCGTTTGCCTGGAAATACATGCTGAGCACGTAGGTCAGCTCGAACGGCGCCGCCAGAAGCCCCACGATGAGACCGACGACCGGGATCACGTTGAGCACCGACACGATGATGCCCACGACCAGCGAGCCGACGAGCAAGGTGAGGAAGGTGATGAAATACCCCGGCGCGGCGGCGAGCCTGCGGCTCTCCGACATCGCTTCACCGACGCCGATACGGCGGTCCGCGACCAACGGGAGCGCATAGACCCAGATCGTCGCCAGGATCAGCCCTGGGATCACGAGCAGCGCGTAGCCGATCCCGATGACAACGCCGAGGATCACGAAGGCCACAGCGAAGGCGCCGATCTGATCCGTTTCCTTCATGTCGGAGTACGTCGCCGGCCGCCGTTCGCGAACCCGGCGCAAGATCATACGGAACATCGTCGCCGCCGCCCACGCGTAGACCACGAGCCCTACGACAAAGACCAGAACGAAGGCGAAGAACGCCGACGCCGACCCGAAGACGCCACCGGCCGCGCCACCGAACCTCATGAGGCCGATGCCTCCGGCCATGACCGCGAGGAGCACGGCGCTGGCGACGCCCAAGATCACGGAGGCGATCAGGGCGGTCACGAGCAAGGGTCCCAGATCGAGCTTGAAAAGCCCCCACGCATCCTTGAAGCACTTGCCGATGTCCATGTCGCCATCCTCCGCCACGAAGTGTATCGTCGTGCTCGTTTGCGCTCAAAGGTGTGTCTTCGCCCACGATCGCTGCTACAATTGACGCAGTTATGCGCGAGTGTACCCGCAGAGACTTCCTGAGAATCGCCGGCGTGGCGGCCGCCGGAGTGGCGCTGGCCGGGGCCGGCTGCGGCGCGCAGCCGGCCATACCGCCGCCCTCGAGCGAGCGCCTTTCGTCGTCGGCGCCGCCCAAAAAGAACCGGCGGCCGCCGCTGGCCGTGGCTCACGGCGGCGACCCCGCGAGCATCACGGCGGCCGCGATCGCCGCCCTCGGCGGCATGAAGGCCTTCGTCAAGCGCGGCGACGACGTCATCGTGAAGCCCAACATCTGCACGGGCTACCACGGGCCGGAGTACGCGGCCACCACCAACCCCGACGTGGTCGGCGCGCTCGTCGGGCTGTGCCTGGCCGCTGGGGCCGGCCGCGTGCGCGTCATGGATTCGCCCTTCGGCAGCCAGGCGGACGAGGCCTACAGGGTCAGCGGCATCCAGGCGGCCGTCGAGAAGGCCGGCGGCCGCATGGAGATCATGGCGCCGGCCAGGTTCCGCGACTACACGATCCCCGCGGGGGTCGACCTCAAGCAGTGGCCCATCTACTCCGACATCCTCAGCTGCGATGTGCTCATCAACGTGCCCATCGCCAAGGACCACGGCGCGACCAGGCTCTCGCTGGGCGGCAAGAACCTCCTCGGCGTGATCCTCGATCCCGGCGCCATCCACAGCAACATCGGCCAGCGCACGGCCGATCTGGTCAGCGCCTGCCGCCCCACGCTGACCGTCATCGACGCCGTGCGCATCCTCACCGCCAACGGGCCCACCGGCGGCGACCTCAACGACGTCGAGAAGCTGGACACCGTGATCGCCGGCCCCGACATCGTGGCCGCCGACTCCTTCGCGGCCACGCTCTTCGACCTCAGCGGCGCCGACATCCCGTATGTGCAGGCCGCCTACGACATGGGCCTCGGCGAGATGGACCTCGACAAGGTCGATGTGCGCCGCGTCTCGGCCTGACCCCCGCGGCCGGCGGGGCCGGCTGAACCGGCCTTCCGGGGCCGGCGGCGGGGCCGGCGAAGCCGGCTGAACCGGCCTTCCGGGGCCGCTTCCCCGTCCCAACTGGGTCGTTCACCTGAGCAGCGACCAGATTCCTGCTTGTGACGCGGGGCACACTAGAGGTGAGCCCGCCGCCGCGCACGGTGGGCCGCCCGAGGGGGGGAGCCATGGAGTCCATCGGGATCCTCAAACGGGAGCACCGCACGGTCCTGCTCGTGGCGGAGGCCGCGCGCCGCGATCTCGAAGGCGCCGGCGAGACCCAGCAGATCGCGGCAGACGAGCTGGAGCGGCTCCTCGACTTCTTCCGCTACTTCACCAACTCGTGCCACGACCCCAAGGAGGAGGACCTGCTCTTCACGGCGCTCCACCGGCGGGGCCCGCCCTGGGACGCCTACCCTCTGCGCGAGCTCGTGCGGGAGCACCAGCAGATGCGCGTCGTCCTCGATTCGGCGTCGGACCGGCTGCCGCTGGCCAGAGCCGGGAACGCCGGCGCGGCGCTGTCGCTGGTGCATGACCTGGAGGTCCACCTCGACATCCTCGAGCGACACATCGCCGCGGAGGAGCAGGCGCTCTTCCCCATGGCGCAGGAGCTGCTCACGGCGCGTGACCTGGAGAAGCTCAGCGACGAGCTCACGGCGATCGCCTGCGAAGAGCTTGAAGAAGGCGTGCACGCCTACTACGCCGACCTCGCCCACGAGCTGGTGGGGGCGGCGCGCGGCTGACCGGTCCGCGTCAGCCGGCGGCGTCCACCGCCCGGAAGTCGCGCGCGCCCATCATCTCCGTGCCGATCAGCGCGCTCCTCATGGCGACTCACCATCCTGTTCCTCGACGTAGTCGCGCCGACGCCGCCGCGTGCCGACCTTGGCGCGCGGGCGGCCCCGGCGGCCCCCGCGCGGCGCGGGCGGTCCCGGCGGCCCCCGCGCGGCGCGGGCGGTCCCGGCGGCCCCCGCGCGGGGTAGTGCGGAAGGGGAAGATCAGGATCGGCGGGGTTTCCCTACTTCCCGATTCGCACCACCCCGCCGGGCGGCTCCGGCGGCCGTGCCGGGCGAAGTCCGCGGGCACGGCGTGGGTCTGGGCCGCATCGTCCGATGGGAGCACAAGTCTCCCCTCCCATCGTCACCGGCCGCAGGTCGCGGAAACCGCGCGGTGAACTGACGGCAAACCAGCGCTCCCGCGCTCATCTTCACCGGCCGCGGGTCGCTTGCCCGCGCGCGTCGTCTCGCGCTTCGACCGGCGCACCTCCGGCAGCCCCGGCACGGTCTTCCGTCAGATGCAGAAGGCCGTGCGGGTGGTCGCCGCCCCCAGCATAGGTGCTGTCCGACCGTCTTCCGTTGGCGGTACTTCCAACGATACCGTTGGAAGTACCGCCAACGGATTCGGCCGTCATGACCATCCCCGTCGCTCAGGCGCCGGTGAGCCACGAATGGGGCGCCCGGCGGATGCACAGCCGGCAGCGCTCCCGGCGGGCGCGACCGGCGGCCGCGCGGGCGCTCCCGGCGGGCGCGGGCGGCCGCGGCCGGCGCGGGCGGCCGCGGCGACCCGGCGGCCGCGGCGACCCGGCGGGCGCGGGGTCGTACGAAAAGGGAAGACAAGGATTCCTTGACTGTCGGGTCGCGTAAGGCCGTTCGCAGGCTCGCTCGCCGGGGGGAAGATAAGGATTCGCCGGGATTCCTTATCTTCCCTCACACCACTACCCGGCCGCGGCGGCTCCCACGGCTCCCGCAGCCGCGGGCCGCCGGCTTCGAGGGCCTTCTGCGGCGCGGCCAAGCCCTCGACGGGCGGCAGGTCGTGGCCGCTCGCCGACGAGGGCGTGGCGCGCAAGGCGGACGCGCTCCTGGAGTCGGTCCGCGAGCGCGGCGCCGAGATGGCCGGCGCCTTCACGGCGGCGTCTCCAGGGCCGCCGCGGATCCGGCCGCCCCCGCAGGCCGCGCATCGGCGGCGCCGGCGAGGCGCCGTTCGCCGCCTCCTCGATTCACGTATGAATCTGCGCTTTTGTACAAAAGCCACGCGATTTGAGCGCCCTGCACACGCACCCCTCCTCTCAGCGCGGCCGGCTTGAGGGACGGCGACAGGGCGCTGCGCGAGCCTTCCGAGCCGCTGGCGCCCGGCCTCCGGGCCGCTCTGCGCCGGCGGCGACTGCGCGCGGACCGGCCTGGAGGCCTGATGCAAGCTCATCGTCCATCGTCAGCGCCGCGGGCGCGCGGGTGGGCGCCCGAGGAGGGCGTCGATGCGCCCTGCGGGACGCAACGCTTGAGCAGCCGCCGGAAGAAGTCTTCGCGCTTCTCCCGGCGGCTGAGCCTGTAGCGGAGCTCATCGAGGCAGGCCCACAGGCGCCTCGCGCCGCCCCCATGGAAGACGTCGAGCGCGCGGCGCCTGAAGCTTCAGAGCGCGATGCGCGACCAGGGCGGCCACTCCTCGACGTCGGCGCCTGTGGACATGGCGCGGGGAAGGTGAGCGTAGGCGGCGTCATCGAGGCCGGCGTAGCCGGTCGATCAGGGTCTTCGGACGCCGCACCATCTCCGCCTCCCTGTGGGTCACTCACCAGCCGCGGGTCGCGTTGCCGCGAGAGGAGCTTATCTTCCCTCGCACTACCCCGCGCGCCGCTCGCGCGGGGCGCGGGGAGGGCGCGCGCCCAAGCCTGCGCGCCTCGCGGGAGCCGGGGCCGAGCGTAGAGCGCGAGGGCGGCTCCGGCGGCCCTCGGCGGCGTCGGCTTGCCCGGCCATCACCGTGAGCAGCGGCTGGAGCTGGAGCCAGGAGGGAGGAGCTGACCGACCACCCCCCTCGGTAAGATAGGGCGGACCCTGGAGTGGTGCGTTGGTGCGCCTGCACCAGTGCGCCAGTGTCGTGGGCGCACCACAACGCCGCATCGCTTATCTACCCTCGACGTACACCCGCCGCGCCGCGCTCGCCGCCGAGCGGCACGGCGGGAGAGTAGCCGGGACGCTCTCGGTCAGGGGCCAGGCCCGCGGCGCGGCGCGGCGAGCGGCGACCGCCAGACGCAGACGGTGCACCGCCTCGAGCGCCCCGACCTGGCGGTCGCGCCTCAGCGCCGGGCTTCGCTGGCCGCGGCGCGGCGGCGGTGGTATCCTGCCGCTCCCGTCCCCGGCCGTACGCGCGAGGGCGCACCGCCTCATGAGCATCGTCACCTTCAACAACGTCGAGAAATCCTTTGGTGGGCAGCGCCTGTTCACCACCGTCTCCTTCGCCATCGACGGGCACGACCACGCCGTGCTCGTCGGCCGCAACGGCGCCGGCAAGACCACCCTGCTGCGCCTCATCTCGGGCGACGAGCACGCCGACTCGGGGACCATCGCGCGGGCGCGCGGACGGCGCGTGTGGCTGCACGAACAGACGCCGGAGCTGGAGCGCGAGCGCCCCGTGCGCGACTACCTCCTGGAGGCGTTCGGCGAGGCCGTGCAGCTCGAGGAGGCGCTGCGCGTCACCGAAGAGAGCCTTTCCGGCCTCGCCGAGCACAGCCCCGAGCTGCGCGACACGATGAAGTCGTACCAGCAGCTTCAGCGCCGTTTCGAGGCGGCGGGAGGCTACGCCTACCGTAGCCGCCTGAGCGGCGTCGTCGAGGGCCTCGGCCTGCCCGACGAGATGCTCGAGCGCGGCCTGCTGTCTCTGTCGGGCGGCGAGCTGACGCGCGTCACGCTGGCGCGCGCGCTCCTCGCCGACGCCGACCTGCTGCTGCTCGACGAGCCCACCAACCACCTCGACATCGACTCCGTGGAGTGGCTCGAAGGCTTTCTCGCCGAGTACCAGCGCGCCTTCATCCTGGTCACCCACGACCGCAGGCTGCTCGAAAAGGTGGGTCAGCGCGTGCTGGCCGTCGAGCACGAGCACGTCGAGGCCCAGGGAGGCGATTTCGCCACCTATCTGCGTGAGAGCGAGGCGCGCCTCGACCTCATGCGCCGCGAGTACGAGCAGGACCTCGAGAAGATCGCCCAGCTGCAGCGTTTCTACGACCGCTTTCACGCCAAGAAGAACAAGGCGACGCAGGCCAAGGCCAAGCTCACGCAGATGGAGCGCATCAAGCGCGGACTGCGGGAGCCGCCCAGGCAGACCAAGAGCTTCAAGCTGGGCCTGCCACAGCCCAAGCCCTCGGCGCGCGTGGTGCTCGAGATGAAGACGCCGGCCCTTTGCGTCGGCTCCGCCGACGACCCCGCCGGCGTCCGCACCCTCGTGCGCGACATCGACATCGTGCTGGAGCGCGGCGAGAAGGTCGCGCTGCTGGGCGCCAACGGCTCCGGCAAGACCACGCTGGTCGAGACGGTGGCCGGGCTGCGCAGCCTCAGCGACGGCGCCGCGCACCTCGGCCACAACGCGCGCGTCGCCTACTACTCCCAGCAGGGCCGCGAGCTCACAGAGACCGACACGTGCCTCGAGACCGTGCTCCCCCTGGTCGGCCACGACGAAGAGCAGGCGCGCAAGCTCCTCGGCCGCTTCCAGTTCGGCCCCGACGAGGTGGAGAAGCGCGTCGAGATGCTGTCGGGCGGCGAGCGCAGCCGCCTCCGCCTGCTCACCCTGCTCGTCGGCGACGCCAACTTCCTGCTGCTCGACGAGCCCACCAACCACCTCGACATGGGCTCCGTCGAGGCGCTCGCCGACGCGCTCGAGGACTACACAGGCACCATCCTCCTCGTGACTCACGACCGGCATCTGATCGACCGCGTCGCCTCGCGCGTCCTGGAGATCCACGACGGCGAACTGCTGAACCATCTCTCGTCCGGGCGCTACTGGGAGGCGCGCGGCGCGCGCCTCCCCGGTGACGCCGACGAGGTGGCCGCGGCCGGCGGCGGGGCCGCCGCCTCCGGCGGCCGGCCCGCCGGCCGCAGCGCCTCCGCGCCCGCCGGCGCCGCGAGGTCGCGCCAGACGAAGGAGACCGCGGAGGAGGCGCGCCGCAGGCGCGCCCGTCTGCGCGGCGTCGAGGCCGCCGTCCTGCGCGCCGAGAAGCGGCTCGGGGAGATCGACGCCGAGCTTGCCGAGCCGCACACCTACGCCGATCGCGACGTGCTCGACCGTCTGCTCGACGAGCGCGGCGTCGTCGAGGGTCAACTGCAGCGCGAGTACAAGACCTGGGAGAAGCTGGTCGACGAAGCAGGCTGAGCTGCGCCGAGCGTTCCTGCCCGCCGCGCCGGCCGCGTCCGACTGACGGCGCGAGGACCCATCGTGCTACGCTGACGACGATGGCCCGACGCACGACTTCTCACGACCCACGTGACCTCGATCCGGCGATCATCGCCGAGTTGCACGTGCGCCTCCTCGGCTGGTACACCGTCAATGGCCGCGACCTGCCCTGGCGGCGCACCACCAACCCTTACGCCATCCTGGTCAGCGAGGTCATGCTGCAGCAGACGCAGGCGCCCCGCGTGATCCCGAAGTTCGCGGAGCTCATGGCGGCCTACCCAAGCCTCGAAGATCTGGCGGAGGCGCCCCTGGCCGACGTGCTGAGGCGCTGGCACGGACTCGGCTACAACACCCGGGCGCGCCGCCTGCGGGAGTGCGCCGCGGCAGCCGTCGCCGCGGCCGGCGCCGGCGCTCGAGCGGCGCTGCCGCGCTCCGTCGATGCGCTGCGCGAGCTCCCCGGCATCGGCCCGTACACCGCCCGGGCCGTGCTCATCTTCGCTCACAACGACGACCTGGCCGCCATCGACGCCAACGTCCGCCGCGTGCTCACGCACGAGCTCGACCTTGCGCCCGGGCTCGACGATCGTGGACTGCAGACAGTCGCCGAGGCCGTTCTGCCGCGCGGCCGCAGCCGCGATTGGCACAACGCGCTCATGGACCACGGCGCCCTGGTGCTCACGGCGCGCGCCACCGGCATCGCGCCGCGCACCCACCAGGGCGCCTTCGAGGGGTCGCGGCGCTGGTATCGCTCACGCCTGCTTCAGGCGCTGCTCGACGGCGGGCCGCAGCGCCTCGAGCAGCTCGCGACCGCGCTCGACGTGACTCCCGGCGTCGCCGCTGAGCTCGCCGACCTGCTCGCCCGCGACGGTCTTGTGCGCCGCGACGGCGACTGCGTGGAGGTGGCGTGAGCAGAGCCGCCGGTGGTAGCTTGGGCACGAACAGCGTCGCCGGGGAGGCCGCGTGATCTACGACGTCGACATCGTCGCCGTGCCCGAGCAGGCCGTGGTCTGCCTGCGCCGCCGAGGGCCGCTCAGCGCGATCGGCGCGCGCACGCGCCGCCTGCGCGAGCTCGCCGCGCAGGCGGGCCTCACCGCGGTGGGCCCCATGATGGCGCGCTTCTACGACAGCGATGCGGCGCGCCCCGACCTCGACTACGACGTCTGCCTGCCGGTGCGGCCCGCCGCGGACGGCTCTGTGCCCGACGCTGTGGGCGAAGCCCGCGGCGATTGGATCCCCCTGCACCACGCGCTGCGGGCGGTGTACAGCGGCCCTCACGACGCCGTGCAGGACGCCTGGCGCGCCGTGGACGAGGCGCGCGCCGCCCTGGGCTACACGGCGTCCGGGCCGTTCACCGAGGTCTACGTGACAGGCCGGGAGAGCGCCGCCGACCCGGCCGGGTCCGTCACCGAGGTGCGCCTGCCCTACGCCCGCTGAGCGGCTTCGTCAGGTGCGGAACATGGTGAGCAGGAACACCAGCTCCTCGTGCGCCTGCACGGCGTGCTTGAGGTCGGCCGGCATGTAGTAGAGCTTGCCGGGGCCGGCCTCGTGCTCCACGCCGCCCAGCACCACGGCGCCGCGCCCGCGCAGGATGTGGATCACGGCCGGCACGCTGGCCGTGTGCTCGCTGAGCTCCTGCCCGGGCGCGAAGGTGAAGTGGACGATCTTGTGGTGCTCGTTCTCGACGATCGACTTGCTGACGATGCCCTGATCGGCGACCTCGGCCATGGCCTCGAGATCGGCGACGATCGGCTGTGCTGGTTCCATGGGTGCCTCCGGGATGCGCTGGTGTGGTCTCCGCCCTGACAGTACCCGGGGAGCGCCGCGCGCCACCTTGACCTTGGTCAGGTCCCCCGTTTGACAAAACACCCGACAGGGCATATACTTTGTGCAGAGTTACACAACATGATTGTTTTTCAATCGAAGGAGGGTCGCCATGACGGTTCGAGTTCTTCCCACTATCAAGCGCTTCTTTGAAGGTACCGCCAACGTGGTGTTCGCTCCCTCGGGCTATTCGCGTGATCCCCAGGGCGCCAAGGACTTCATGAATCAGGACCTGACCGGCAGCGCCCGGTTCTACGCACGCTGAACAGAGAGGTGGGCACCATGCAGAATCGAGTACTCCGTTCGATCGGCCGCTTTTTCGCCGGTACCGGCGACGTCGTCGGCACTCCCTCAGGGGACGCGCGTGGTCACATCCGCGTGTATGCGCAGAAGACCGTGACGCGAGGCCGCAACTTCTAGCCTCTTCAGAGCACCTCCCAACCGCGAGCGACTTCCCCCAGTCGCAAGCGCTGTGACAAAAGGCCTCCCGCCCCTGGCCCGGCCCCAAGTAGCCGGGGATCAAGCGGGAGGCCCTTTTCTGTGCTGGGGCGGCGCGGCGGGCCCTGTCGCGAGACGCGCGCGGTCGGCGGGCCGCGCGCGGTCGGGAGACGCGCACTGTCTCCGCGCTCGCGCGGCGGGCGCGAGCCCGCCGCCGGCTACCCCTGCCCTGAGAAGTACGCGGGCAAGCGGCGCGTCTGCTTCTTGCGCCGCCGGTAGGTGTGCGTCAGCTCGATGAAGATGCCGACGTCGCGCTCCAGGTCGCCCTGGGTGCCGTCGAAGTAGAAGGTGCGGATGGGCATGTTGTCGAGGTCCTTCTGCAGGCTCGGGTACACAGCCTCGGTGACGATGCCGTTCATGCACGTGAACGGGCTGATGTCGATGACCCCGTCGGCGCCCTTGCCGTAGAGGTAGATCGCCTTGCCGCTGCTCAGCACCATCTCGCCGAGGGCGCCGGTGTACGGCAGGTAGGGGAAGCTCATCTCGAGCACGTCGCGCACGTCGGCGGGCTCCTCGTAGCCGACAAAGTCGTCGGCGAACGGGCCGTACAGGGCGTGCTCGTCGCGGCGCATCACCTTGCCCTTGATGACGCGGTAGGCGTTGTCTCCGGAGAGGCGCCGCCCCTCGTCTCTAAGACGGCGGCGCTGCTCGTCGTCGGTGTACCACACCCACTCGCCGATGTCGGCCAGCCAGCACTCCCCGCCCTGCTCCTCGACCACGCGGATGAGGTCGAAGTTGGAAAAGGTGTTCTGGCGGCAAAAGATCTCGCCGACCACGCCGATGAGCGGCCGCGGGCGGTCGTACGCCGCGGGCAGCGCGCGAAAACGCTCGCGGGCGCGCAGCATCGCCGGGACGAGGGCCGCCATGCGCTCCTTGTGCGACACCCCGTTCAAGCTGACGGCCGCGCCCACCTCTTCCAGGCTCAGGCGATAGGCGGCGTCGGCGCTCCCCTTATCGCGCTCGTAAGGCCGCGTCTTGAGCAAGAGCTTCATGAGGATGTCGTGGGCGAGGACGCCGCGCCAGGCGGTGCGGATGAGGTCGCTCGAGTAGCTGCCGATCGACGAGTAGCCATCGCCGGACGTGATGCTGATGACCGGCACGTCGCCGTAGCCGAGCTCGTCGAACTTGCTGCGGATGAGGTGCAGGTACTGGCCGAAGCGGCAGGGGCCGTTGGACGACGGCATGAGAAAGGCCACCTTGTCGCGGCCCTCGTCCTCGATGATGCGCAGAAAGTCGCCGATGGTGATCTTCTGCGGGTAGCACTCGTCGCCGGACGTGACGCGGCTGCCGAGCTCGAGCGTGCGCTCGTCGGAGTCGCTGGTGACCCAGGCGTCGAAGCCGATCGAGCGGATGGCCGCCGCCAGCACGTAGCTGCCGCCGTAGGGCATCTGCGGCAGGTACAGGCGGCGGCCCTCGAGGCCGAAGTCCTCTATGGCGCGCTTGAGCTGTTCCTTCTGGACCACGTCAGTCGATGACACCGGCCACCTCCTTCTCGGGTGCGCAGGCGTGCTCGCGAGCCTCGCCGGCCTGCGACCACCAGCGCAAAAAGCCCTTGCTGTCGAGGTAGGCCTCGCAGCGCGTCATGGCCCCGGCGTCGTTCTGGTGCTCGTCGAACTGCAGCGTGAGAAACGGCTTGCCCGAGGCTTCACGCACGTAGTGCTTGATGTACGAGTCGGGCCCGCACTTGAAGTTGGTCATGTAGATGATGTGCAGGTGGTCCTGGTCGCGCACGAAGCTCGCCGTCTGCAGGATCTTGCGCCCGTAGTTCCAGAACATGTTGGGCACCACCGGATCGACATCGATGCCCTTGATGGGCAGGAAGTCGAGCGGGATCACGTTGACCCCGTAGAATCTGCGCAGCTTGCGCGGGATGTCCATGTTGATGCCCTTGTCGTACATGTTGTACGGGCGGCCGACGAGGATGACGCCGAGCTCGCCGGCCTCCCGCAGCGTCTGCAGCGCCTCCAGGCCGGCGCCGAGCAGCGCCTCGCGGAACTCGTCCTGGGCGGCGTAGGCGCGGCCCAGCGCGGCGCGCAGCCGCGCCTTGCTCACGCCGAGCCGCGCGGCCATGCCGGCCATGTCGCGCGCCAGGCCTTCGCGGCCATCGCGGAACATCACTCGCGGCATGAGGATCCTGTCGCGGTGCTCCTCGAGGCCCGGAGCGGTGCGTACCACGAACGGCAGGGTCTGGCCCCAGGGGCAGGCGTGCGAGTTGCACGCCGTGAACTCGGTCTCTTCGTTGACCTGGTTGGGCACGAACACCCAGTCGACGCCCTCGCGCAGCAGCCACTGCACGTGGCCGTGGGCGACGCGGATAGGGAAGCAGGGCTCGGCCACCGTGAGGTCGACCCCGGCCTGGCGGATCTGCTTGTCGCTCTCCGGCGACAGAACCGGCCGCAGGCCGAGCGCGGCGAAGAACGTCGCCCAGAAGGGCAGCCGGTCGTAGGTGTACATGCTGCGCGGCAGGCCGACCGTGGGCGCCGACTCGGCGACGCGCTGCCGGGCGGCCTCGTAGGGCGCCAGCAGGCGCTCCTCGCGGAAGGCGACGAGGTCGGCGATCACCGGCTGCTTGTCGACCTTGGCCGGCTTGCGGTAGCGATCCGAGCACTTGTCGCCCCAGTACGTCTTCTGCCCCTCGATGGTGAACTGGCGCACATCGCACTCGTTGGAGCACGCCTTGCAGACGAAGTCGACGACGGTGTAGTCCACGGCGCCCAGGTCCCAGCCGCGGAAGGAGCTGGGCGCGCCCGTGCGCTGCGTACGCTCGCGGGCGAGCAGCGCCATGCCGAGCGCGCCGATCACGCCGTTGTAGGGCGGCACGATGATCTGCTTGCCGAGGATCTGGCTGAAGGCCGCGGCTACCGAGTCGTTGTAGGCCGTGCCGCCCTGGAAGAAGATGCAGTCGCCGATAGTGCGCCCGCGCACGAGACGGTTCAGGTAGTTGGTGGCGATCGAGAAGGCGAGCCCCCCCACGAGGTCCTCGCGGCGCGCGCCGCGCTGCTGATACGCCATCACGTCGCGCTCCATGAACACGGTGCAGCGCTCCCCCAGCCTGATGGGCGCTGCCGAGCTCAAAGCCATCTCCGCGAACTCGTCGATGATGTCGATGCCGAGCTTCTCGGCCTGCTCCTCGAGGAACGAGCCGGTGCCCGCGGCGCAGGCCTCGTTCATGGCGAAGTCGACGACGATGCCGTCCTGCAGGCTGATGAACTTGGAGTCCTGGCCGCCGATCTCGAAGATGGTGTCGACCTGACGGCCGATCTGGCGGCTGACGAAGTCGGCGCCCGTCTTGTGGGCGGTGATCTCGTCGGTGATGATGTCGGCGCCGCAGAGCTCGCCGATGAGCTCGCGGCCGGAGCCGGTGGTGCCGACGCCCAGAAGGTTGATACGCGCGCCGATCTCGGCGTGGATGTCGGTGAGGCCCTTGGTCACCACTTCCACGGGGCGCGCGTCTGTCTTGGTGTAGACCTCCTTGATGACGCGGCCCTCGTCGTCGACCACCACGAGGTTGGTGGAGACCGAGCCGATGTCGATGCCCAGGTAGGCGTCGATGACGCCGCCGTTGGCGCCGAAGTCGAACGGCCGCGCCATGTCGCGGAGCAGGACGACCTTGTCCATGCGGAGCGGCTCGGTGACCGGGAAATCGGCGGCCGGCAGACGGCCGGCGTCGAGCGCCCCCAAGCCGGCGCGCGCGTCCTCGTAGTCGGCCTCCATGAGCGCGGCGCCGATGGCGCCCAGCGACGCGTGGAATTCCGGCACGAAGAGCTCGCCCTGCTCAAGGTCGAAAGCCTCGCGCAGCGCCTGCACGGCGCCCTTGTTGGCCGCGACCCCGCCGATGAAGGCGATGGGCGGCTGCACGATCTTGCCCTTGGCGATGGTGCCCTTGAAATTGCGCATCACGGCGTCGCAGAGGCCGCGCAATACTTCGGGCGGCTCGTACCCCTTCTGCTGGGCGTGGATCATGTCCGACTTGGCGAACACGCTGCAGCGGCCGGCGATGCTCGCCGCCTTGCCGGCGTCGAGGACGATGTCGCCGACGTCCTCGATGTCGTAGAGCAGGCGGCTCGCCTGCTGGTCCATGAAGGAGCCGGTGCCGGCGGCGCAGTCGCCGTTCATCTGGTAGTCGGCGATGCCGGCGCAGCGCGCCCCGTCGCCGGTCTCCAGGCGGATGAACTTGGACGTCTCGCCGCCCATCTCGAAGATGGTCTGCGTGCTGGGGTACAGCGCGTTGACGCCGCGCGTGATGGCCTTGAACTCGTTCTCGAAGCTCGCCTCGAGCGCCCGCCCGATGAGCCTGCCGCCGGAGCCGGTGACGCGCACGCCGGCGAGCTTGCCCTCGGGCAGCACGGCCAGCAGCGCGTCGAGAAGCGCCTGGGTGGCCTCGCCGGGGCTGCCCTTGATGCGCGTGTAGCGGGCCACCAGCACCGGCCTGCCCTCGGCCACCGTGAGGCCCTCGTGAGGGGTCTGGAAGAGGTCGGGGCGCCGGGTGAGCAGATCGGTATAGAGAGCGTGGTCGTCGGCCTCGCCGGCGAGCGCGGCTTTGAGGCTGATGCAGCCGATGTCGATGCCGAGTGAAGTCATGGGTGGGTGAGGTGTACCTCCCGCGGGCGCAGCCCGCCTCTCCGACTGTAGAGCCTACCGGTCGCGGCGGGTGGTCGCAAGCCGCAGTATCAAGACTACTTCAGTCTTGAATCGCAGTCAACGCGGCCTTGAATCGCAGTCAACGCGAGCTCTCCGCGGCCGCGAATCGTATACCTCGCGACGCCGCGAACGTCATCCCCGGGAGGGCATCGTAAGCCTGTGCAGCCGGCCGGCGCGCCGCTAGCATGGTGTCACGGCGCGCCGGCCGGCCGCTCTTCATCAACCACACCAGTGGGAGCATCCGTGAACGACTCGACCACGCTCACCAATCGCGAACGCCGCGAGAACGTCGCCTTTCTCGGGCAAGCCTTCGCCGCCGCTCAGCGCCGGCCGGCTGAGGTCCTCGACGCCGACGAGCGCGAGCGCTTCGCCGCCGAGCCGGCCGCTCAGCCCGGGCTCTTCTTCAAACTGCTCTGCTACGGCGCCCTGGCGGCGCAGCCGGCCCCCGAAGCGGTCATCGACGCCGACTGGCGCCGTCTCGAGACAGCCGGCGTCGTCGATGCCCTGTTCGCCGACGAGTTCGATCTCAAGCGCTACGCTCTCGACCCTCCCGTGTCCCGCAACGACAGCAAGGGCAAGGTGATCGACTTCACGCGGCTCGCCGAGGCCCGCGACACGTGGAGCCGGCTCCTGCCTCAGCCGGCCGACCCGGACGTGGCCGTCGATGTGCTGCACGCGGCCTCGGGCGGCGCCCTCAAGTCGCGCGCCTTCTGGGCGGTGCGCGAGATGCGCCGCTACGGCCTGTGGGACGACGAGTCGCTCGACCGCTTCGCTTGCGTCCCCGATGGCCGCGTGCGCAAGCGCGCCGTGCGCATGGGGCTCATCGACCTGCCCGAGAAGGCCGACACCTTCGCCGACATGAAGGCGGTGTCACGCGCCCTGCACGCCGTGCTGCGCCTCGGCGAGGCGCAGAGCGGCGTCTTCGACCTGCCCATCAGCATGGCCGGGCAGCGCTGCGAGATCTGCGACTCGGCGCGCATGGCCGCCTGCCCCATCCCCCACTGCCGCCGGCGACGCGAACAGGCCGACGCCTGATCCAGGCGCGCAGCGCGCGGACCGCCGGCCGGGAAGACCATCCCGGCCGGCGGTCCGCGCGGGCGGACTCATCGCAAGGCTCAGCCAGGCTCGGGCGGCGGCTCCACATGTGAAATCAGGTACATACCCTACCAACATCTACTACGCACACCCGATGCTCGTGCCACCACAAAAGGGTGATAAGTACATAGGGAGCCGTGTAGAGTGGCCCCAGGTCAGCGGAGAAAGGGGGGCATCATGGGCGGATGGGAGATCCTCGCTTGGCTCGCCATCGCACTGGTGACGGTGCTCCGCGTCGCGCTCGTCGTCGGGATCATCGTCCTCATCGTCGCCATCGTGCGCGGCGTGCGGGCGTACGAGCCGGCTTCGCGCGCATCCTGAGCAAGAGTCGTCGAGCACGGGCCCGGTCCTTGGGTCCGTGCTTTAGCGTACCTCCAGAATCGTGACCCCCGCGGAACCCTCAGCGTTGCCCCCGCGGTCGACGGCGTGGAAGGTGAGGGTGTAGGTCCCTGGCGCCGGCGGCGCCCACGAGCAGGTCGCCGCCTTCCCCTGCTTTACCCAGCCGCAGTCCACGGTGGCCACGGCGCCTCCGGCCGCGTCGCTCACCGCGACCGTCACCTTCACGGTCGGGCTGTACAGGTCGCGCACCGAGTAGGCGACCTTCGCGGCCGTTCCGTAGGCCGACGACGCGGTAGCGGGTACGGTGAACCGCGGCGCAAAGCGATCGACGGTGACCGGCCTCGAGACGGACGTCACGCCGATGCTCCCACTGGCCGTCACGCGCAGGTCGTACTTGCCGCTGTCGGCAAACGCCCCGCCGGCGACCTTGCCGTCCCAGGTGACCGACTGCGCACCGGCGGCGAGCTCACCGGCCTCGATGGTGCGCAGCACGTCCTCCCCGCGGACCAGCTCCACGGTGACGTCCGCCGGACGCGTGAGCTTGAACGCCACGGCCACCGTGTCGCGGGCGCCGTCGCCGTTGGGGGAGCAGATCTGTGGGGTGACGACGGGGAAGCCGAGCGTGCGGTCGACGACCACCGCACGCCGCACCGTGGCGCTGTTGCCCGCCAGGTCACGCATGGCTATCTCGACGACGATACGGCCCTCGGGCGCCGCCACGAGCTTGCCGCCCTCGCTGATGCGCCCGTCCCAAGCCAGCGTCTGCGCCGCCGCGCCGACGGCGCGCCAGTCGGTGAGCCGGCGCAGCACCTTGTCTGCGTCGCCGAGCACCGAGACGCGCGCCGTCCCGCTCTCTCCCGGCGCGAAGCTCACCGTGGCGCTGTCGGCCTGCCCGTCGCCGTTCGGGCTGAACGGGCTCGGAGCCACCTCGGCGCTCTCGAGGCGCGGCGGCGTGGTGTCGAGGTGTACGTTCACCGTCGCCGGCCGCGCCTCGCCGAGCGCGCTCGTCGCGCTGGCGACCAGCGAGTACGTGCCGTCGGGCAGATCGCCGCCCTGGTCGTCCTTGCCGCTCCACGTGGCGGCGGCGCTGGGGCCCTGGCCGCTCATGCGCCGCACGACGTCACCGGTCGGCTGGCGTATCTCGACGCTCCAGCCGGCGGCCTCCGAGACGGTGAAACCCACCTCGGCCATGTCGCGCACACCGTCGCCGTCGGGGCTGAAGTAGGTACCGGCGACGTCGAACCCGTAGATCTTGGGCTGACCCATGGCGGCGACGGCGTTGCGGATCGCCGGCAACAGGCCGTAGATCTTGCCGGGGCAGCCGGTGTAGTTGGCGTCGCGGTGGCCGGCGATGACGGGGAACGTCACGCTCTGGCCGGTGGCGTACTTCTCGCCGTACCCGCACACCAGCGGCGCCGTGCCTTGCGGATCGACGTGGTGCACGTCCAGCTTCCAGGCCAGGAGGCCCTCAAGCGCGTTCAGCGCCGCGCCGGGGAGCATGGCCTTGGTGAAGTCCCCGATCACCGAGACGCCGATGCTGCCGGTGTTGAAGCCGAGCGTCTGGGCGCCGATCGCGCCCTTGGTCACGCCGCCGTAGCGGCCCTCGTACACGGCCCCGTAGCGGTCGATGAGGAAGTTGTAGCCGACGTCGCTCCAGTGCAGCGACCGGGTGTGGTAGGCGTAGACGGCGCGCACGATGGCCGGCGCCTCAGCCTGCGAATAGTCGTTTCCGCTGGCGGTGTGGTGGACGAACACCATGGTGACCGGCCCGAACGAAGGCGACCCGGTGCGCAGCGACTCATCGGCGCCCCACTCGGCGCGCGTCACGATGGTCGGCCTGGTGGTCATGGCGCCGACGGGCGCGGCCAGCTCGAGCCCGGCGACAGCGGCCGCCGTGCGGCGGACCACGCCGACCAGGGTGGCCCCGAGGTCGGCGTCCTCGGTGCTGTTGAGCGCCACGACCTTGACGTCGCGCAGCGCGAGCGGCGCGGCCTGCCGTCCTGCGGCCTGCCGCGCCGCGACCTGGACGTAGCGGGCGGCCCCCGTCCACAGCGGCTCGGTGAAGGCCTGCGGCCGCGAGCCGTCGCCCTCGGCGACCACCTCGAGCGCGGCGGAGTACCACTCGCCCCACGAGCTCCCGTCGAGGCTCGTGCGGACCTGCACCAGCACGCCGCCGGACTCCGCCGGCGGCCGGCAGATGACGCCCACGAGGTTGAAGCGCAGGCCCGGATCGATGGTCGCCGCGCCCTCCGCGGCCGCCTCGACCGGCGCGGCCGCGGCGCGCCCGGCCACGCCGGCGGGCGGGCGCGGCGCCGCGACCGGCAGCGCGGCGGTCAGGGCGATCGTCTGGGTGCGCACGTCGGGGGCGCGCACCCACGCCGCCACGGCGTCGCTGGCCCGCGGCGCCAGCCAGATGGCCGCCAGCGTCGCCATGAAGGTGAGTATCGAGATGGTCGCCGCGCGGGCGACCCGTTTGTGGGGGTGAGCTCTCGCCATGTCGGTCTCGGCAGACTCAGTTTCGACAGGGTAGCACGAAACCCTCAGGCCGCCACCCCGCGGCGCCGTACGCGAGGCGGGCGGCGGGGCGCCGATGGCGCCCCGCCGCCCGCCTTCTCGCGGCCGTCTGCGTCGTGCTCTAGCCGACGGGCGCCGGCTCGTCTATCACGTCGTCGACCTTGTCCGCGATCAGGCAGCTCCAGATCGGGTCGTACACGCGATCGACCTCGTGCGCGTACATGTCCAGCTCGGGCTGCAGGCGCGTGAGCATGACGTCCCCGCCGGGGTGCGTGGGCTGGGCGCCGGTGGCCGCCATGATCTCGCGCGACTGCTGCGGATTGTCGATCCACATGCAGGGCATCAGCAGGTTGTGGTTGAACGGCTGCCGGCTGCGGATCTCCTGGAAGAACGGCGAGTTGAACGCCTCCAGGAGGCTCACGTCGCGGATGTTGTCGGTGGCGAAGTGCGTGAAGATGCAGGGCTCCACCCAGCCGCCGCTGCTGATGTGCACGTAGTGCCTGCCGGCGATGCAGCCTTTGACCCAGGGAGCATCGCCCCAGAAGTCGACCGGGAAGATCGTCTTGGTATCGCGGATGCGGTGGATGTCGATGCGGAACTGGTTGCGCTCCTCCGGCGTGAGCATCATCGTCGTGTCGGGCTCGCGACCGAGCGGCATGTAGAGGAAGTGCCAGCCCAGCATGGCGCCCTTGGCGATCAGCGGATCGATGAACTCGTCGCTGACGATCGCCCGCCAGTTGTTCCTGGCGACAGTGCAGGAGTAGCCGAAGAGCACTCCGGCCTCGCCGAGATGGTCCATGATCTCCATGACCCGATCGTGTACGCCGGCGCCGCGGCGCTTGTCGGTGAGCTCCGGCGAGCCCTCGAGGCTGAGCATCGGCGCGATGTTGCCGATCCTCGCGAGCTCGTCGATGGTGTCGTGGTCGAGGAGCGTGCCGTTGGTGAAGACCTGGAAGTAGGCGTCTTTGTTGGCGCGCGCGAAGTCGAGCAGCTCGTCGTACATGAAGGGCTCGCCGCCGAGCATCGTGAACAGGTAGACGCCCATGTCGTTGCCCTCATCGACGATCTGCTGGAGGAGGGCTCTATCGAGATCCTGGTCGGGCGAGTACTCCGCCGCGTAGCAGCCGTCGCAGGTGAGATTGCAGCGCATGGTGGGGCTCATGAGGATCGTCATCGGCGCGTACATGCCCGTCCTCTCGACCAGCTCGTTGCGCTTTGCCGAACCGCGAAGAAGTGTGTTCACGATAAGACATTCGATGAAACGGTCGCGGCAGCGCGGGCTGAGCCTGGACGTGACGTGCTTGGCGATGTTGAGCGCCGGGTGGTCGTCCTTGACCTTCTCGGTGACGAATCGCACTGAGCCCTTGTACTGGTCTGGGGTGATCCTCTCCGCCAGCTGGAACGCCTTGACGATCCTGGTCTTGTCGTCGCTCGCGGCCAGCTTGAGCATCCGGTTGATCGCCTGCCTCTGCACGGCTGTGTAGAGGCCGTCCACGCGGCTCATCCACATCCTCCTTCCCTCGTGCGCGACCGTGCCCAGCGGGCGCGCGTTCGTGACGTTGGGAACGTCGTGGAGAGAGAAGACCCCAAGCGGTACGGCGAAGACGAGGACCGCCTCGAAACGTCGGCTCCCCCCGACGGTCTCTGGGCAACCATGGTGACATACTACCACCCGCGCGGTGTCGCCACGGCGGCAACACTTCATTTGCCAATTCGTCTAGAGGGCCCTCAAGTTTGGCGGGCGGCGGCCGATAGGCACATTGATAAGGGCAAACCTGTCGTGAGGCAGGGACGCAAAGCCAGAGGTCTTGAATGATCAAGATAGCTCGGTTGCCGGATCCGATCTTCGCCCCCGCGAACCTCGCTTTCCGCCGCCTGCCTCAAGCTCGCGTCCCCGCCGTCCGCCCCAGGTGAACCCGGTCAACGTCCGCCGGCCCTGAGCAAGCCGGCAGGCCGAGGGAGTACGAAGTGGAGGCGAAAGTGATGAAACCAAGGATCCTCGTCCTGGCCGTCGCGCTGCTCTGTCTGCTGGCCCTGCCGAGCGTGGCACTGGCCGACGACGAGCCCGGCGGCAAGATCGACCCGAGCGTGGTGACCGTGCTCGAGGCGACCGGCGGCGCCGTCGCGATACCTGTGATGGTGAACGCGCCCGGCGCCCTCGACCAGGTGACCGCGACCATCCCGCTGGGCGTCGACATCACCCAGCTGCCGCTCGTCGACAGCGTGGCCGCCTTCCTCACGCCCGCCGAGATCCAGGCGCTGGGCAGCGCGGCCTTCGTCACCACGGTCGTCGCCGACAACCTCGTACACGGTTTCGACTACGCGAGCACGATGGACATCACCAACCTCACGATCGGCCTGGCCAACGTACCCGCCCCGGCAGACGGCGGCCCGGCGGGCGCCGGCGTCACCGTAGCCGTCCTGGACAGCGGCGTCGCCACCACCACCGACCTCGCCGCCAGCCGCATCGTCGGCTGGAAGGACTTCGTCAACGGCCAGCCGACGCCCTACGACGACGCCGGCCACGGCACCTTTGTCGCCGGGCTCATCGCCGGCGACGGCACGGCGTCTCTGCCGTTGGAGAACGGCGGCTACGCCACCGTGCAGTTCCGCGGCGTCGCCCCCGCCGCCGACATCGTCGGCATCAAGGTGCTCGACGAGGTCGGTCAAGGGCGCGGGTCCGCGGTGATCGCGGGCATCGCCTGGGCGATAGCGCACAAGGCCGACTACAACATCCGCGTGCTCAACATCTCGCTCGGCGCCAACCCCGTAGGTCCCCTCAACAAGGACCCGATCGCCATGGCGGTCGAGGCGGCCTGGAAGGCCGGCATCACCGTCGTCTGCGCCGCCGGCAACGAGGGCGAATTCGGCAAGGGCGGCATCCTCTCCCCCGGCAACTCCCCGTTTGTCATCACCGTCGGCGCCACCGACACGCGGCAGACCGCCGACGTCAGCGACGACGTCGTGGCCTCCTACAGTTCGGTGGGCCCGACCCTCTTCGACGAGATCGCCAAGCCGGACCTCGTGGCGCCCGGCAACCGCCTCATCGCTCTGCGCACGCAGGGCTCCTACCTCGACACGAACTTCTCAAGCAACGTGGTTTCCGTGGCCGACTTCGCGCCCACGGCCCCGGCTGGGACGGAATCCAGCTACTTGACGCTGTCCGGCACGAGCGCGTCCACGCCGGTCGTGGCCGGCGCCGCGGCGCTGATGATCGGCGCTAATCCGAGCCTGACGCCCGGCGACGTGAAGAAGCGGCTCATGAAGACCGCGGATCCCGTCGCCGGCGCCAACAAGATGCAGGCCGGCGAAGGCACGCTCGACGTGGACGAGGCCTTGGCCTCGACCCTGCTCGCCAACGGGTGGGCCAAGTCCGACCAGATCGGCGACGGCAAGAAGGGCTTCAAGGATAACGACTACAAGAAATGGGAAAAGAAGTCTTGGGAGAAGTACGGTTGGACCAAGTTCAGGTGGGCGAAGTTCAGGTGGGCGAAGTTCAAGGCGGAGAAGTTCAGGTGGGCGGATGTCTCGTGGACCAAGTTCAGGTGGGCGCAACTCGAGTCGACCAAGTACGACTGGACCAAGTTCAGGTGGGCCATCCTGATCCAGGGGCAGTGACCGCAGCAGGCTACCGTGCATAGCGTAGGCGAGACGGCCGGGCGGCAACGCCCGGCCGTCTCGTTGTATGTCACGGCCTTCGCCGTGACGGCCGCCGCAAGCTTCGCCTGGGTCTCGTACCGCGACGGCATGCCGCTCTCGTGGGCGCTGCTGGCCTTCGCGGTCCTCGCCGCCGTGGCCGACGTGCGCGAGGTGCGCCTGCCGGGAGTCGGCCACGTCGGCATGTCGTTCGTGCCCGTCCTCGCCGCCCTCGCCGTCCTGGGGCTGTGGCCGGCGATGGTGGTCGCCGCCGTCTCGGGGGCCATCTCGGCCCGCGTGACCAAGGATCCCTGGAAGATCGCGTTCGATATTGCGAACCACGTACTCTCGACCTTCGTCGCCGGGCTCGTCTACGTGGCGCTGGCGCCCGCCGACGCGAGCTTCGTCGAGATGGTCGTGCCCGCCTTTCTGGCCACGGCAGTCGACTTCATGGCCAACACCGTGGCTCTGGCGGGCGTGATCGCGCTCAGCACCGGCGACGGCCCCCTCGTGGTGTGGCGCAAGAACTACCAGTGGGCACTGCCCGGCTACCTCGCCGGGGCCACGTTCGCGCTGTTCGCGGTCTGGCTCTACGGCCTGCTGGGCGTCGCCGGCCTGGTCCTGGCCCTGCCCCCCGTCGTGCTCATCTACTACTCCTACGAGATCTACGTGAGCCGCGCCCGCGACAGAGTGAGCTTCGACGCCGAGAGAGACTCGTTCCACGACGAGCTGTCCAGATCGACGGAGCTGCACGAGGAGCTGAAGAGCGCGCAGCTCAAGGTCGCCGCCGAGATCGAACGCGCCCGCCGTATCCAGTCCGACCTCCTCCCCACCTCGATACCGCACGCCGAGGGGCTGCAACTGGCGCAGCGCATGGAGTTCCTCGGCGAGATGGGCGGCGACTACTACGACTACATCCCCTTCGGCGACGGCCGCATCGGCATCGTCTGCGGCGACGTCATGGGCAAAGGCCTTGCCGCCGCCCTGATCATGGCGATGTCGCGTTCGCTGCTGCACAACGCCGTCGCCCCGGGCAAGGGGCCGGGCGAGGTCCTCGCCGAGGTGAACGACGGCCTGGCCCGCGACCTCGAGGGCCAGCGCCTGCCTTACTTCCTCACGCTGGTGCTGGCCGTATACGACCCGCGGCGGCGCAGCCTGGCGATCGCCGGCGGCGGCCACAATCCCATTCTCGTCGCCGGCCTGGGAGGCGTGCGCCAGGTACCCTCGCGCGGCGCGGCGCTCGGCGTGCGCACGGGGCTGCAGTATCCCGAAGACCAGGTCGAGCTCGCCGCCGGCGACACCGTGGCTCTGTACACCGACGGCCTCACCGAGGCGCGCGACCCCAGCGGCGAGCTTTTCGGCATGGAGAGACTCGAGCACGCGCTCGCGCGCTGTCATCGGCGCCCACTTGATGAGACACTAGATTCTGTGTGGGGCGACGTCGCCGCTTTCCGCGCCGCGACGGCGCCCAGCGACGACGCTACACTGCTGCTCGCGCGTCTCGCCTGAACGGCGGCGACTCGCAGTGATGGACCGTACACCGAAGCGGGGGGGAGAGATGGCTGATCCAGCGGCCGATCCACCGGCCTCGTTGCAGGTGTTTCGCTACACCGCCGGCGACGACACCGTGCGCGCCGTCATCGGCGAGGTCGAGGCCGGTCTGCCCCTCGAAGACCTGGTCGCTCACGCGACGCAAGCTCTTGAGAGCGAGACGTTCATGTGCTTCGCCGTCTCGCAGTCTGGCGACTTCGTCGCCGACGAGCTCTGTTTCGTGCCTCGCGGCGAGCGCTGCGAGATCCTCAGCATCCGCACCAACGGCTGGCAGCGACACTACGGCGACCACCGCCGCAGCCTCGTGGAGATCCTCAATAACCTGGCGGCGGCTGTGGCCTGTGGCAAGCTGCGCATCCTCGACGAGGCCGAGCTCCTGCAGGAGGCCCAGGCAGGCACTGAGCTCCTGCACTTCGCCATCGACGACTCGGCCTCCCTGACGGCGGCGCGCGAGGCCGTGGACGTCATACTCCAGGGGTCCGACATCGACGACCTCACGAGGCAGCGCACGATCCTCTGCATCTCGGAAGCCGTGACCAACATGCTCCTTCACGGCGGCGGTCGGGGGTCGATGACCCTGCGGCGCCTCGACGATCGCCTGCGCGTCGTGGTCGCCGACGAGGGACCAGGGATGGACTTTCTCAACTGGATCGGGCCGCCGACAAAAAAGGGGCAGGCTTCGATGGGCTACGGCTTCAAGATCATCCTCGACTATCTCGACGCCGTCGGGCTGCGTACCGGCCGGACGGGCACCACACTGGTACTGGACCGCAAGACCGACTGAGGCAGGACACCATGCTGCGGACAACGATCGCCCCGGGCCCGGCGCCCACCGTGTTCCTCGCCGGCGAGATGGACCTCGACTGCGCCGACAATCTGCGCGAAGCCGTGGCGGAGGCCGCCCGCGGCGCTCAGACCGTGGTCCTCGACTTCGCCGAGGTGAAGTTCATCGACTCGTCGGGGACCGGCATCTTCGTGCGCCTCAGCCTGGACATGAAGAGCCAGGGGACGCCCATGGTGGCCCGCAGCCTGTCTCCCGCCGTGAAGGGTGTCTTCGACATGCTGCGCGTGCGCGATCTGGTCGGTGACGAGGTCTTCCCAGACTAGAGCCTACACGCTGCGCAGCGGGCCCATCCCCGACAGGGTCACGATGGTCGCGGCATCGACGCAGTCGCTCACGCTGGCCACGCACGCTTCACCGCGCAGATGGTCGCCCTCACGAGTGACCATCGTGAGCGCCATGGATGAACCTTGGGTCAGATGGCCGCGGAACTCGTCGAGATCGGCCGGCGACTCGACGCGCAGGCACCACGCCGCCTGATACCCCGCGTCTTCGACGACGCGCGCACTCAGGAAGCCGAGGTCACGGTGATCGTGCTGGATCTTGAGCAGCCGCCCCGTCGCCACGATCTGCCGGACCCCCTGTCGGCGCCTTCGCCGCTTGATCGCAGCGCGGACCCTCGTATTGTGCCCACAAGTCCCCAAGCCTGACAAGTCTAGCCGGTGATGACGATCGCCGGGCGCCGCGGGCGCGGCTGCGCGTAGCGCCGGACCGCGCCGCTTTTCTCACGCGGGCTACTTCACCGTGAAGGCCAGCCACGACGACGTTGCGGCCGCGTGCGCGTCGTCCTCGGGAACCGTGGCCCGCATGCGGTAGGCGCCCTTCTCGGCGGGCGTGTACTTCCATCTGTACCTGCCCACGGGGCGGCTGCTCGTGGATGTCGTCTTCACCTTGACCCACGTGGCGCCCTTCTTCATCTGCACGCTGAGCGTGACCCTGCTGCCGACGAGGCTCGTGGGCGTCACGGCGCCCGACGCCGTCACGATCTCGCCGAGCTTCAGGGCTCCGCTCGTGAGGCCGCTCAGCTTGAGCGTGACCGTCGGCGTCGGCGTGGGCGTCGGCGTGGGCGTCGGCGTGGGCGTGGGCGTGGGCGTGGGCGTCGGCGTGGGCGTGGCCGTCGGCGTGGGCGTCGCCGTGGGCGTCGGCGTGGGCGTGGGCGTGACCGTGAAGCTCGTGGCGCTCGTGACGATGCCTCCGGTGGTGGTGACGGCGATCGGGCCGGTGGTGGCGTCCGCGGGCACGGTGGCGGTGATCTGCGTGTCTGAGTCCACGCTGAAGGTCACCGCCGCGACGCCGTTGAAGGCGACCGCCGTGGCGCCGCTGAAGCCGGCGCCTGTCAGGGTCAAGGACGTGCCCACCACACCCGTGGCCGGCAGGAAGCTCGTGACCGTGGGGATGACCCCGGGGAACCCCCCGCTGGCGGTGGCGAGGATGGCGCCGTCGGCGCCCGCCGCCCAGCCGTGGGTGGCGTCGGTGAAGGCGACGGCGTTGAGGGCCGCGGTGGTCCCCGAGGTCTGCGCGCTCCACGTGGCGCCGCCGTTCGTGGTGGCGAGGATGACGCCTTCGGTGCCCGCCGCCCAGCCGTGGGTGGCGTCCGTGAAGGCGACGGCGTTGAGGGCCGCGGTGGTCCCCGAGGTCTGCGCGCTCCACGTGGCGCCGCCGTTCGTGGTGGCGAGGATGACGCCGGCGACGCCGTCGTCGCCGACCGCCCAGCCGTGAGTGGCGTCGCTGAAGGCGACGCCGTTGAGATAGGCGCCGCTCCCCGAGGTCTGCGCGCTCCACGTGGCGCCGCCGTTCGTGGTGGCGAGGATGACGCCGGCGCTGGCGCCGGCCGCCTCATCGTAGGAGTCGCCCACCGCCCAGCCGTGGGTGGCGTCGCTGAAGGCGACCGCCCTGAGGTCCGCGGTGGTCCCCGAGATCTGCGCGCTCCACGTGGCGCCGCCGTTCGTGGTGGCGAGGATGACGCCGCTGGTACCCACCGCCCAGCCGTGGGTCGCGTCGCTGAAGGCGACGGCGTAGAGGTACTCGGTGGTGCCTGATATCTGCTTGCTCCAGGTGGCGCCGCCGTCCATGGTGGCGAGGATGACCCCGGTGATGTCGCCGCCGCCCACCACCCAGCCGTGAGTGGCGTCGCTGAAGGCGACGCCCCTGAGGTCCGCGCCGCTCCCCGAGCTCTGCGCGCTCCAGGTGACGCCGCCGTCGGCGGTGGCGAGTATGGCGCCGGGGGAGCCCACCGCCCAGCCGCGGCCGGCGTCGCGGAAGGCGACGGCGCGGAGGTTCTCGCTGGTCCCCGAGCTCTGCGCGTACCAGCCATCGCCGGCGGCCGAGGCGCCGGCGGGCAGCGCCAAGGCGAGGCTGAGCAGGATCAGCGTCAGGCCGAGGAGCCTGAAGGCGCGCCGCCGAGTCGCCGGCTTGCCGGTGCGTGTGGCGGACTGCAACATATCGTACCCCCCCGTGAAGGCGTCACGTCGGGCGTCACGCGTTTCATCCAGCCGCGCGGGGCCTTGTGCCCCACTGCGCGGCGCCCCGCACGCGAAAGGCCTGCGCCACAAAAGCGCACAGCCCCCCGTCCGCGGGCAAGAACCCTGTCCCCCCTATCCTATTCGGCAGCGGAGGCGGTCGACTTGAGTCGGCGGCGAGGCAGCCCGCGAAGCAGGCTCGCCGCCCCGGACGCTGGCGGCTCCGCCGACCGCGACGCACCAGGTCAGGGAGCAAGCGCTCGGGTTCAGCTCCCGACTATGACAGTTATTGTCCAAGGGCTCGCGAGTGCAAACCGTGCCTCTTCGGGGCGCAGGCATCCGCGGCCACATGCTTGATCGAGGTCGGCTACCTTGACCACGACCCCGCCTGGCGGGTGGGCCGCAACCTCAAGGCCGAGCCGCACGAGCTCGACGTGTGGACCGCGGACGAGCCGCGCCAGTTCCTGGCAGCGTCGCCGGGCACGGCCCTCTACCTACGCGCCGCGCAACGTGCCCATCCCCGACAGGGTCGCGGTGGTCGCGGTTGATCTTGAGCAGCCGCCCCGTGGCCACCGGCGTGTGCATCCCCGGTTGTAGGCCGCCGGCGCAGCGTCTGAGCATGGCCCTGTCGTCATACCACGGTTGTATCTTCGCCCGCCCCAAAGGTGAAGATCGTTATCGCGGCAGGGCACGGGCTCATGTATTGCGCTCCTCTCCTCAGCAATAATCCAAGGTCACAAGCGCCCACCCCGAAATCACCGGAGGAGCCCATGACCGTCCTGACAGGGAACTCCACAGGCCGCCACGGCATGAAGCCTGCCGCCGTGATGGCTGAATCAATGAATCAGAAGGCCCTGACGGCACGCACCTGGCACGCGCTGAACTTGTTTCCGTAGCCCGCTTGCCCACCGGGAAAGCTGCGGCCCTGCACGAAGCCACGCGAGGTCGAACCGGCTCCGGTCGAACTCCAGTAGAAGGGTGCATCGAAACCACCAATAGCGACGCTGTTGTCTGACAGTTGGACGAGCTCGTACATGCTGGGGAGGAACCAGTCACTGTAGCCGCCCTCTTCCAGGTTGAAGCAGTAGTAGGCCGCACCGCTCACGCAGCCGGTCTGACCGACGATGGCGGCAGTGTTTCCCTGGCCCGCCCCCATGTCCGAGCTGGTGGGCACATAGGTCATTACGTTGCTCCACGTCAGCGCCGTGGGCGCATCAGCGGCAGCCGCTATCAACCCGTGATGCCCAGTCTCGTCGATGTAAGCGATCTTGCCGCCCTGATAGCTCTTGCCGATGCGGTACACCGTGACCGTGTAGTCCTGGGTCGTGCCGTTGAGAGCCGTGACGGTGTAGGTGAGCGGGACCGCGAAGCTGTTGGCAGTCGTCCCGCTGGTCTGAGGAGTCCTGCGGACTTTGACCGTCGCCCCGGTCGTGGTGAAGGTCGCCGCGAGGAGGGCGCTGTCCGCAGTATCGACCGGCACGGTCAGAGCGATGGTTCGATCGGTCTGGTCGATGGCGCCTGTGACCGCCAGGGACGAGAGACCGAAAGCGGTGATGGCCTTGGCGGACTTGGCGACCTCCGTCGCGTCAGCGACTGTGACCACGTAGGCCCGGGTGGAGGAGTCAGCGGCGGTGACCGTGTAGGTGACCGGGTCGGTGAAGTCCTGGGCCACACCGTCGGCCGGACTCACCGAGACACCGGTGGTCGTGACACTCGGCACGAGGGCGGTCACGTCGGTACCGCAGGGCACGATCACGGTGATGGTGCGACCGGTGTGGTCGATGACGCCGCTGGCCGCCGGGGACGCGAAGCCGAAGGCGGTGATCGCCCTGGCAGAGTCGGTCGGGAAAGACCGGACGGCACGTACCCTGCGGTGCATGTCCTTGCTGACGTAGGCCTCGGTGCCAGCACTATTGAAGAATTGCCACCACGCGCCGCCCGTCGTGTACTCGGAGGAACTCCAGTAGTAGCCGAGCGCAGTAAAACCACCGATGGCAGCTCGGTTCAGGTAGAGCTGGTGCAGTTCGTCCTTGCTGGGCAGATACCAGTCGTCGTAGCCGCCGCCGGTGTAGGATCGCGCCACACCTGCCGCGTAGGTGTCGGCCGCCGCGCCATGCTGGGCGATGATCGCCGTCGTGTTCGCCGAGCCGGCGCCGATCGCGGTATCTGTCCCTGCGGCCGCAGACACGTGAGGCAGGGTCGCCCACCCGATTGCCGTGCTTTGATCGGCTGTGGCGGCAATCAATCCGCGTGTTTCTCCTGCTGTGTAGCCGGGGTCGCCAGGCTGAAGGATGTAGGCGATCACGCCGCCGCCGTACTCCTGACCGATGATGACGGCTGAGACGACGCTCACGGTGACCACGTAGCTCTGGGTCGTCTCGTCGGCGGCCGTGACGGTGTAGGTGACCGCGCTGGTGAAGTTGTTGGCCGTTGCGCCGCTTGTCTGGGTCGTGTCCCCGACCTTGACCGATGCCCCGCTCGTGGCGAAGCTCGCCACAAGACCGTTTCTCTCGGTGCCGTAGGGCACGGTCAGGGCGATGGCGGTTCCCGTGATCACTCCGCTGGCGGCGGGGCTCGCGAAGCTGAAGGCGGTGATCTGCTTGGCCGTGCTTGCGGCCACCGTGAACGAGCCTGGGCTCGTGCCCCAGCTGCTCCAGGCGCCGCTGCCAGCGCTGGCCCGCCAGGCGACGATCGCCTCGTAGCCGCTGCCGGAAGGCACGTCGAGGGTGAGCGGGGTGCTGAAGGAGGTGCCGCCGCTCGCCGCTACCAGGTTGCCGCCGTACCAGCCGCCGGTCGCGGAGCGCGCCCAGACGCCGAACTCACCGCTACCGGTGGCGGGACTGGTCGTCCAGTTCACCGTGAGGCTGGCCCCCACCGGCTAGAGTCCGGCCACGGCAATCGTCAAACGTCAATCACTGTCTGTGCGCAGTGGTGACCGGCACTTCAGGGAGGAACCGATGATCCGCTTCTGGGGCCGACCGCAAGGTCATCCAGCGCATCAACGCGCTCATCAAGGAAATCCAGCGCTCGCCGTGCGAGGGGATCGGCAAGCCGGAAGGCCTCAAGCACGCCCTCGCGGGGTACTGGTCGCGGCGGATCACGGACGAGCACCGCATCGTCTATAGAATCCAGGGCGACGACCTGCAGATTGCCCAGGTGCGATACCACTACTGACGAATCTCACACTCTCGCGTCAGGATAGCGCTCACGGCGTCCGCTCGATGCGCTTCTTGGCGGGCGGGCCACTACTTCCGAACGCCGATGAACCGGCAGGAGTCACCGGTACCCATCCGGCTCTCGCCCTCTATTCCGGCGTCGCGAAACATCTCGGCGAGCGCTTCTGGAGCGTGGGCCGATACCGGCTCTCCGATCAGGCGCTCGTATGTGTACGTGAGCTTGGCGGCGAAGTAGGCCGGATCACGCTCCGCGACGAAGACCAGGCCTCCGGGACGAAGAACCCGAGCCGTCTCGCGCACCGCCGACCGCTGATCCGCGACGTGGTGAAACGCATCGATGAACAGTGCCGCATCGAAGCTCGCGTCTGGGAACGGCATCGCAGCCGCATCGCCGAGCACGGCCGAGACACTGCTGCGCGAAGACGCCGTCTCCACCGCGAGCGGATCGTGGTCGAGCACGGTGACCGAGCAGCCGGAAACGGCCTCCACGTGTCGGGCCAGCAGGCCCGTGCCGCCGCCCACGTCGAGAACCGAGCTTCCCGCCGACAGTCCGAGCTCCGCGGCGATGGCCGCGCCGTCACTCACGGTCCAGCGCTGGGAGGCCTTCGCGAAACGTGCGCTGCTCTTGCTCGCGTGGGTGCTCATGTTCCGCCTCCCCCCGAGTCGCAATGACTCCGAGCGTGTCCCGCCAACCGCCTGATTGGGTCGACCGCTACCCGCATGGGCAGACGCGGCCGGCCTGCCGCCGTGCGGCAGACCTTGCGGCGTTTGCCCGATCGCTTGTCAGGCACCCATTCCCCTCGGCTCCGGACAGATGATCAGGCTCGCGCCGCATTCACCACGCAGCCAGCCGCGGCGCATGCCATCGAAGAGCAGTTGACGTTCAGGCTCTCCGGGCTCGAGGGTACCGGGCCGGAAGCAAAGGCTCTGCCATGAGAGCCCGACGACAAGAGCTCTCAGCGCCGTGTCCTCCAGCGAATACGATCCGGGCGCCATGTCGGCGCCGCAGAAGGGGCAGTCGCGCGGCTCGGGCATCGGCAGCGCATACGGGCGGTCATATCACGTCTCCAGGATCAAAGTCGTCAGGGCAGGCGCGCGGCTCGGGCATCGGCAGCGCATACGGGGCTGGAGAGGGGGAGGCAAGGAATGCTTCGGCGCGCTCGGCATGACGCTCGCAGTCACGCTGCAAGCGACCCTGGGTCACGTTGCGCAGCGCCGTCGCCAGATCGAGCAGAGCCTTGGCTTCTTCGGGTGAGCTGTCGTCGTTCAGAGGGACTTCCCAGAGAACGTCAACCGCCTTGCGGTACTTGCCCGCCGCGTGGTACTCACGAGCGCGCTCCAGCTCCGACACCGTTGCTCCCTTCGTCCGTGTGCCCAACGACCGGCGTAGCCCGCTTGGAAGAGGCGCGTCTCCCCAAACCTGACGCAAGACCGACCGAGTCTCCTCGCGCCCATTCCAGGTCGGCTTCACGCCATCGCCAGGCATCAACCAATCTTCTACAATCGATCCTACGTGTAATGACTCGCAGAAACGCGAGACTCGAGGTGCTATCCTCCTACTGGACCCTCTTCAGGGTATCGATGCCGAGCATGGCGGGTTCGGAATCGTCAAAGTTCACCAATTCAATCTCATTAGTTGATACTATCGTCCCATCACAATACCCTGTGGTGTATTCTACGGTGTGCAGGGTCTTTCCATCACGTTCAATCACACCGGCAAATTGCTCGGTTCTCGTTTTGCCGGACAGCAAGGGGAAGAGCATATACCCCGTGAACAGGCGATCCTTTTGTTCGGTGATCACGAGCGTCATACCGGCATTCGTTGACTCCCTGTAACCCACCCCTTCAATATAGCCTTTCACGGGACCAGTCCATTTTCCGACGAGATCGGGAATACCCGCCGGAGCTGCCGGCGCAGTATTGTCGGCGCTGCACCCTGCACAGAGAGCAATAACGAACAAACACGCTACACAGAGAATCCATTTCACGAAGAACCTCCACCTCTTCAAGGACACATCGCCATCGATAGCAAGAATACCGCCCCCGTCAAGAATCCCCTGGTGGGGCATCCGCCTTGCTCCACCGACCACAACATGTGGTGATCACCGGCGCTTTGCGGTCAATCGACATGACCATCCCCTTCCGTCCGGTCCCCACTGTAGCCTCTTTGGTAGCGACCAACAATGAGGCGGAGATGGCGCGGCATCCGAAGACCCTGGTCGAGTTCATGGAGCACACATTCCCCACCCCACACCTGACGTTCCGCACTTCTCGAAGTCGATATACGCCCCCACCTCAGGTGGCGCTTGCCGAGGCGTAGACGCTCGCCGGGACGTGCAGAAGCTCGAGAACCTGCTCCTGGAGCGCCGTGAGCTGCGGCTCGAAGCTCTGCACGACCTCGCCCTCGCTGATCAGCTCGTGGCGCTGCACGTCGCGGAAGATCTCGAGGATGCGGGGCGCGCTGGGGCAGGGACAGTCACGTAGCTCGGGGTAGAGCGGGATGCCGGCAAGGCCGGCGCTCTTCATCGAGGCGCGGATCTCACGCTCGATCAGCGCCTCGGCGAGCATCGCGAAGAAGTGGCAGAGCAGCAGCGCCTCGATGCGCTGCGGCGTCTGCAGGCAGACGGGCGCGACCTCCTGGGGACCTTTGAGCATATGGTGGCGACGTTCGAGGTTCGGCTGGTAGCGGTAGGCGGCGAGCGCCTCGGCGGGCGTCATGGCGAGGTCGTTGGTGATGAGCGGGAAGCAGCCATCGGTCGCGGCGTCGTAGGCGACGGCTTCGGCGTGGACCCTGGCGCTGACCGTGAAGACGGGCTTCTCAGTGCGCCGGTAGCGCGTCTCGCCGCCCGGGCGGCCGCGGCGCTCCTGGCGGAAGGCCACTTGCCTGGCTTCCGTGATGGTGTGGCCCACCCAGCGCGTGGCCCCGGCTGCGCTGAGGGCGGCGGCCGCGGCCTCCTCGACGGCGACGCGGGTCTTCATCCGGCTCTTGGGGCCGGCGAGGCGGGCGGCCAGCACGTCGAGCGCGGCGAGCCCCGCCTCGATGCGCGCCGCGCGGGCCGCGGCGTCCCGCGCCGCCTTGCCGCTTGAGTGCACCCAGATCACGCGGTAGCCATCGACTGAGGGCGCCGGAGCCTCGAGGTGCGCCAGATACGCTCGGGATCATCGAGGCGTGCGCCGCCTCGCCGCAGCGCCTCCTGCCAGTTGGGCGCGTGGCTCTGCGCCCAGTCCCGGAACCACGCATCCTCGCGGCGGCCGCGAGGCACGACGGTGACGAAGCGCCCGCCATGGCTGGCGATGTGGCCCATGGCCTCTTTCGAGCAGAGCTTGCTGTCCGCCACGTAGAGGAAGTCCGCATGCCCGACGAGGGCGCGCAGCTCGTTCCAGGTGGGGACGTGGGTGACGTCGTCGGGAGTGTTGCCGTCGGCCACCCGGCAGGCGATCGGCACCGCCCCGTCAGCGGTGGCTGTGAGGATGAAGAGCAGCTGCTTGAGGTCGGGGCGGAAGTCCTTGTTGTGCCCGCGGCGGATGGCGGCCGTCGCCTTGCCTCCCCGCGCGCGCCCGTCGGCGCCCGCGTAGGAGCCGCTCACGGTGACGGTCGTCGAATCGTTGTGCAGTTGCGCGAGCTCGACGCCGAGCTCGCGGACCACCGCGAGCACGCACCCGGTGATCAGGCTCGCGCGGTCACAGTCGAAGAGGCGGTCGAGCGTGCGCCCCACGCGGTCATCGTTGAGCGCGGCCTCGTCGCCGGGCTCCAGGCCGAGCAGCGCCTGGTCGTAGGGCGCCGCCCACTCGGCGAGCCCGTAGAGCGGCCGCCGGGCCACCACGATGTTGCGCACCAGCAGCCCGATCACCGCCGCCGGCGCCAGCCGCAAGCGGGCGTCGTCACGGGGCAGGTAGCTCTGCAGGCGCTCGGCGAGGCCCATGCGCGCCAGAAAGTAGTTGAGAAGCGGAAGCGCGCCCCTGCTCTGGCTGCGCAGCGTGAACTGCTCTGGCGTCGCCTTTGTCATCGCGGTCCTCCTTGACGTGCGTCACGGTCGTCTGTCACTTTCCCCACCCCGCACCGCCTGAGCGATTCCTGAAAGGGCCGTCGGTCAGCTCCTCCCGCGTCGCTCATGGCTCACGTTCCTTCTGGCGCCGCCGCAGGCGGCGCCTTGCGCCCGCAGCCCGGGTCCTGCCGATCTCCCGGCTCGTCGAGCCTGCCCCCGCGCATGAGCTCGAGGTTGATCCCCGTGATGCGGTCCGCCACCTGCAGCAGGCGCTGATACTGCGCGACGCCCTTCTGCACGGCGCTCACCTGGCTCCTTGGCACGTAGCGCTGCGCCGGCCGGCCAGCGCTCCTCAGGGCCACGTAGGCGCGCGGCCCGTGGCGCCTGCCCTCATGGCAGGCGCAGCCCCTGCGGCTGCACGTCGAGTAACGCTCGAAGTAGGAGCCGTGGATGAGCAGGCAGAGCCGCGAGAGCTCCTCCAGCAGCTGCCCTCTTTCCGCGCGCAGGGACGCGGCTTGTTCGTCAGAGAGAGTTGACATCTGCTGAGTATAGCATATACTCACCATGCGATACAAGACGGGATCGAGAGCGGCGCGCCGACGAGCGCCAGGAGAAACCGGCTCAGCTCGACGTCGAACTGGTCAAGCTGAGGCGCGCTGAAGCCAGGCCGGGGGGATGCAGGCAAGACCGCCGTCAGCGGTGGGGGAAGGTGCGCTGTCAGATGTGTCCGGGCAGCAAGGACCACGGGCCGCGAAGCGAGGCGTCGCGCCGGGCTGAGCGAAAGGCGAGGCTGAGATCTACCGGGGCTGGATCGCTGAGAGGCGTCGCCTTGAGGAGATCGTCGGCCAGATGGAGCAGGTCTCAGCGGCGGCCGCTGAGCTGCTCCTGCGTCAGGCGACCCCGCCGGCGCCGCCGGGGACGGCAAAGCGCTGAGCAGCACAGGTGGGGGGCTATATGGTCAGCGAGAAGTGCGGAACGTCAGCTCTAGCCGGCCCCTCGGACGGATATAGCTACATCCCCAGCGTCACCCGCGGACGCCGTACCGTCACCCGTGCGGGTTCACGGGAGCGTCGCTTGCGGGCGGGCACGACCGGACGTTCTGTGCGTGTAGGCGAAGTCCCCGAAACGGTGGCCGGTCACTTGGAGGGAGGGGCGGCTACGCTGCCGATGTACTCGATCAGGCGAGCCTGTCGCCCTTCCCGGACCCCATGATTACGAGTCGCCCCAGACCGTGCCTGCGGTACCGCGTCAGCCTCCACACAGACCCACACAGTGCCACAATCTCCACTGCTTCTCATGGGCATGTTGGCAGATTCGTTGGCAAGGAAGGGACGATGAACCGATCGACGAGACACCATTCGAGGCCGGGAGCAGGTAGACCAAGCTGACAGGCCACAGGAGCCACAGGGAGCCCGCTGGAGCGTTCGGCGGGCTTTCCTGCGTTGTCACCCTGCAGGGCCGAAAACGCCCGCAAAGGCGTTCGCGGGAGTATGCTGCGAGCGAGTGACGACCACCACGCAGCGCAAAGCGAGAGGAGGACCTGATGTCGGAAGACCAAGCCAAGGCGTGCGTCGAGAAGATGAAGAGCGACGAGGCCTTCCGCGCCAAGGTCATGGCGGAGGAGGACGTGGAGGCGAGGATGGCGCTGATCGGCGCCGAGGGCTTCGACTGCAGCGCCGAGGAGATCGGCGCGCTGCAGGAGCTGGGGGATGCTGAGCTGAGCGGAGCGGTTGGAGGAGGTTGGGTGAAATGCGATTACTACCACGGATGTTGGTATCATGCCTGATGGATACGATCCACGTGGCATGTCCCATGCAAGTCCCCTCTACCCCTTGATCCTTTGGGCTTTGGCCCTCGGGAACCCGTGAAGGAAGGCGGGATTCAACGCCCCCAGCCTTGTCGCTGCTGCGGGGCGTCTGAGCGGCGCTCGCACTGACGATGCGCCGGAAGGGCAGCCCCCGGATGCAAGGTCGGCGCGGCCTTCTGGCGACGCGGCTCTGCGCTTGTCAGACGTGGCAGAGCGGAACCGCTGACCTGACTTCCGCAGCTCGTAGGCATTCGCGCCCCTCCATGGACGCGTTCCCCCTGCTCAGAGCGTTTCGGAGTCCTGACGGCGTTCGAAATGTAGGCACACGCGTCCTTGACATGAGCAGGATGTTCGCGGTAGTCTGTAGGCGTGTACCTGCGGGAGACAAGACGCAAGAACAAGGACGGCTCGGTCGTCAGCTACCTGCAGCTCGCGCACAACGAGCGGCATCCCGTGAGCGGCTCCCCCGTGGCCAAGGTGATCCACAGCTTCGGGCGCGCCGACGAGCTCGACCGCGAGGCCCTGCGGCGCCTGGTGCGCTCGATCAGCCGCTTCCTCGAACCCGATGAGGTGGCCGCCGCCGGCACGGGCCTTGCCGAGGTCGAGGTCCTCGACTCGCGGCGCTACGGCGGCGCCTACGTGCTCGACGCGCTCTGCGCGCGCCTCGGCATCACTGCGGCGCTGCGCGCGGCGGCCCGCGGCCGGCGCCTCGACCCAGAGCTTGTCGAGCGCGTCGTGTTCGCGCTCGTCGCGCAGCGCGCCCTCGAGCCGGGCTCGAAGCTCGCGGCCACGCGCTGGGCGGCCAAGCGCGTCGCCCTCCCCGGCTGCCCGGCCTTCACCGACGACGCCGGCTACCGCGCCGTGGACTTCCTGCTCGAGGCGCTTCCCGAGATCGCGGAGGGCGTCTTTGCGCGCACCGCGAACCTCCTGGGCCTGTGCTGCGACGTGATCTTCGCAGGCGCCAGCTCGACCTACTTCGAGACCGACGCCGCCGACGAGGTCGAGCTCGCCACACACCCTGACGAGCAGGAGGCGAAGGTCATGGCGGCGGCGGCCGGCGCGGCGCAGCCCGGCCCCGCGGAAGCGGCCGTGCGGCGCTTTTCCCGGCGCTCCAAGGACAAGCGCCCCGACCTCCCCCAGGTGGTGATCGGCATGGCCGTGACGAGGGAAGGGGCGCCGGTGCGCTGCTGGACCTTCCCCGGCGCCGCCTCGGACCAGCTCATCATCCGCCGGGTCCATGACGACCTCGCCGGCTGGAAGCTCTCCCGCGTGCTCTGGGTCGCCGACCGCGGCTTCAGCTCGGAGGCAAGCCGCGCCTACCTGCAGAGGGGCGGCGGCCACTACGTCATCGCCGAGCGCCTGCGGGGCGGTTCGGCGGAGACGCGCGCCGCGCTCGCGCGGGCCGGCCGCTACCAGAGGGTCGCGGGGAACCTCGAGGTGAAGGAGGCGCGCCTCGGGGAGGGTCTCCGCGATGCGCGCTTCGCGGTCGT
>Ga0247842_10000528_pt1 | contig 78203 bp, 72 predicted proteins | sample LaCruzMarch2015__3_FD_192411 | JGI IMG/M metagenome (GOLD analysis project Ga0247842, IMG submission 192411) | Freshwater microbial communities from meromictic Lake La Cruz, Castile-La Mancha, Spain - LaCruzMarch2015_19m | ecosystem: Environmental > Aquatic > Freshwater > Lake | place: Spain... | reverse complement strand
ATGTCTTGATACTTGATACTTATGTCTTGATACTTGATACTTATGTCTTGATACTTGATACTTATGTCTTGATACTTGATACTTATGTCTTGATACTTGATACTTATGTCTTGATACTTGATACTTAGTTCAATTATATTCGCATTTTCTAAAAAGCCAAAGAAATGGATACATTATCAATTCAAACAGATTGACAAAGCAAATAAAAAAGTCATAATAGTTTTAAACTTGCTTTTTATGGAAAAATATGTATAGAATATATATGACCAACAAAAATATATATCATGAAAGAAATGGAAACAAAAATAAACAATATACTACTCTATTGGGATAAAAGATTATTCACCAAAAAAAAGTATATCATGGGACTATTTAGGGATATCGGAAACTATCTAAGGATTTATCCGATACTCCTACGAAGTGGTAGCATCATAGCTACTATATACTGGATATGCAGTGAAAAGATGGATGGTGTCATTGTCATCGCCAAACTGATTGTCATAGCGATCATATATATACTGATGAGATTTCTCATCCCTCGCAGAATCTATGAAATAGAGTAATAAAGTAAAATAAACAAAAGTAATAACCCCCCCAAAAAAAAACAGTATGAGTATTATCAGTTTATTCAAAACAAAAAAGAAAACGGAAAAAGTTGAAGCTCAAGTTGGAAGCAAAGACACAATAAAGAACATATCTGAGTTTTATCAACAACAACAGAACGCTTTCCTCGAAAGCTTCGATGCTGAAAAAGCAGCATTCGAAGAAAATGCAAAGAAAAGATTATCGGATCTGCAGACTGAAATAAATACAGAATATTACACCGAAACGAATATCAAGCTCGGTGGTATCGACTGTGCTATCAAAGATGAAGAAGCAATTGCAGAGCATTATGCCAAGCTCAAAGAAGAGCAAATAAAACTGCATGAGTTGATACAGGAAAAACGAAAATCAGCTTCTGAATGTTTTAAGCAATTTACAGAAGACGCTACTGAAGCGATGCAGCTCGAACAGAAATTATACATCCAGGAATTAGCTTATGAAGCTATATTACCAACACAATTTCTAAATGATCTGATCTATCCCCTGCCTTTGTATGTTTTCAAATATATGAATAAGGATGGATATATAAAAGGGCATATAAATGATGATGATGACGAAAAATTATTAGAAAAACATTTAAAAGACCCCAAAAACTATGAAAAACATATCATAGCTAAACGTGTCTTTTTTGGAAAACGTCATTTAACTAAACAAAGACAAAATCTTAGTAACTATAGTAAAAGAGAATTTTCTGCGAAAATAATATTCCCTGAAGCAGAAAGATCAGTACAAGACAAGATAGTAGCATTTCACCAAAAGGGATACGTCCCCTACACCATAGCACATGAAGAAGCTTTCCATGTAAGTGAAGTACATATAATGCCAAAAGAAGGATGCCCCATATCTGTAGTAGACAAAGGAAATATGTCTATCCTGATCGTACAATATGGCCCATTCGACATGGAGAAGGTACTTATAGAAGAAGCTAAAAAATGGTTTGCAAACATCCACGAAAAATGCTTCTCATTGAATTAGCAAAATATCAGAAAATAATATTTCCCGGCGTATTGTCCGGGATTTTTTTATAACGCGAATACCCCGCTAGTAACAATGCAGCGTGAAAAAGTAGGTCGAGCAACGTATCCTACAAGAAGAGAAAGACAGTTCATCCAATCTCAATACATTCATGGAAGCAATAAAACCAAACTAAGCGTGATAGGAAAATATATGAGATATTGCCCTACTAGCGGAAAAAAGGATTTTTTTGTCCAGTATTTTTGCATCCTGGCAAAAATATTGGTCGTGGGGTTTGGGGGCACGAAAAGCCCCCATATAAAAAAAAGATGACATTTCTATTCTTGGGTACTACTGACAATTTAACCTTGCTGTGACACGAATTTCATAAAGTATTGAAAAGAAGAGTAATTCCCATAATATTGAAAAAAATTTACTTTGATATTCAATTCATTTGCTCAATTTACTAGCTATTTCCTACAAAAATATCTGACCATTCCAAGACAAGCTCTTGAGTGTTTTTTTCACAACCGGAAAAATGCTCATCAAAGCACCTATCGGATCAGGGAAAAGCTTCCTCTTTTTCGACGGACCGATTTATGGATTATATAAATATAGCTCAAGAAATATTCTGAATACTAAGTCCAAAGATGGCTTCATCAAAGTCATGTTCGAAGTAAATCAAGAAACCTATCTCATCATCAGAAATATCAAAAAAGGAAAAGTGAAGGAATCCTGTGAATCAAAATTATATAAGCTAGAAGGAGACATTTCAGCATTCAACGAAGAATCCCCATTACAAAACGACAAAGATATCGAAAGCATGTTGAAACAACAAAGCAACCTGCCTACCGGTCAGGCAAGTCTAAAACGAGAAGAAATTAGCTTCAAAAATGAAACTGATCTCCAACAGACCTTGCAGACAATTTTGCCACCAAGAGAGGTCATCATGAATACCATTTTCCTTATGCAGGACTCAGATAATATCTTTGAACTCACTCCCCTCGATAGACTGACTATCTTAAAAAACGTCTTTAATCTCATGGGTATCGATGAAGCCAAAGACGTATTAGCAGACAAGAAGAGAGAAGTCCGATACAAAATAAAAGCGACCACGGATATTTCCAAATACGATGAAAAGCTCAAAACCAATATTCAGAAGTATCTTTCTACCTTTACCGCTACGAAAGAATTATTGGGTAATAATATAGATACCAAAGTATACGAACAATTTTTTGAAGAACGAAAAATGATAGAAGAAAAGATACAAATCACTGATTTTTCTCTCAAGGATTTTCCTACAGATCGAGAACAAAAACTCCACGACCACATTGAGCATAAAAAATCACAGGAACAAAAACTACTTCATCAACTCGAAACTATTCAGAAAGATATAGCACAAGAACAAAAGAAAATAAAGGAACATCAGCAATGAGAAAAAGAGCTTTCCACAAGCATTTCAGCATTACAGAAAAAAATAGACGATATCGATGAGAAAAAAATAGAGCTCTTGAAACAACAGAAACAAGAAATAATCACCCAACAAAATAGTAATGAAGCACAGATTCCAAAAGAAAAAATATGGAATTTCATCAAGGAGCAATGAAGCGAAACAAATATTACAAAAGAAACAGATATTACGGTACTAACAAGCTATGTATTCATCAAACAGTTGATCAACGAAGGCAAGAAATGAAGCGAAGAAATAAAAAATATTCAGCTACAGATAAAGAATGAAGAATTAGTAATCAAGAACGAAGCGGAAAAACAAGCAACACAAAAAAAACATCTCGAAGAAAAAATACACGATCAAGAACATCAGTTAAAAAAGATTATTGCAACATTGGATGAATTAGAAAAAAATATTGATACACAAGCGAGCTTCTCCTGCGATAAAATCAAAGAACCCTGTCCTTTTATCAAAGTTATCAATAAGAAAACATTTGATCAATTAGATCAACAGAAAAAAACGTTTGTCGATCAAAAAGAACAGAGTGAAAAAACAATACAAGCATTACAAACACAACTAAAAGAGATAAGCACAACAGAAGTAAAACAAGACAGTAAAAAAATACAGGAGCTAGAAATACAGCAGAAGAAAGCCGAGAAAGTTATTGAAGATATTAAAATATTTTTGAATGATATCGATTATAAAGCTATCGAAACAATTTATACAGAATACACCAACCAAGATAAACAAGCAAAAAAGTTGGATAAAAAAATAAGCGACTTAGAACAAGAAGTCAAACAAGTAGAAGAATGGAAAACACAGATACAAAAAGCGATTACACAAAAAGAATCCATAGAAAAACAATTAAACGATTTCATCACTACGATAGCAGAAAAAGAACAAGAATGGAAAACATTAGAATTGGAAAAAGAAAAAATGGATATCACTACGACCACACATTTGGAAAGAAATTATGAAATAATGAAACAATGTTATCACGATATCGATATGCTCGTGAACGAATTCAAAGAGCATCAACTCGAGAGACAAAAATTGGAAGAACAGGAAACCATATTGGGAAATTTGTACAATATATTTTCCAAAGAATTATTATTACTCGTTCTTCAGGATCATTTACCGGTATTGAATGATATTATAAATAGTTATCTCGCACAGATAGTGGATTATCAAATCAGCCTACAACTCAGAAATGACGGAGAAAAAGTCGAACTCGAAGCTAAAATAATAGATTCAAAAGGAGAAAGAGACACCAAGAGTCTGAGCTGAGGACAAAGGATAATTTTGAAACTTATTCGAATGTTGGCTATTTCATCATATATCAACTCCCCTATCCTCTTCCTCGACGAAACCATTAATAATCTCGACGCAGATACTGTAGGCAAAGTAGCAGACATGCTCGAAGATTTTGTCAAACAGAGAGAAATGAAATTTTATACCATCACCCATAGTCAGCAAATACAGCAGATGGATATCTGGGATAAAGTTATAGAACTTTAAATAGATATGAGTATCAAGACATAAGTATCAAGCTTGCCTGCCTATGGCAGGACAAAAATCTTACTACTTGATACCTGATACTTGATACTAATATTGCATTTTTATACTAAAAAAATATAGATTCGTTAATTCGTAATTCGTAATCCGTAATCATTTAATCTATTAATCAACAAAAAAATATGAAGTATATAACTGTCGTAAGAAAATTAGAAAAAACACATACCTGTCCTTTCTGTCATGAAAAGCCAGAAAATATGCTTGAAATAGGAAAATATTTTTTTGTCATACCAGCTCGCGCACCGTATACCAAACACCATCTTCTGATCATACCAAAAAGACACGCAAATACATTGATTACCCTTTCTCACGAAGAACTCAAAGAAATGCACAAACTCGTAGATAAACGAGCAAGAAAACTTCATACTAAATATAAAGATGTAAGTTTACTTCTCAGAGATGGACTTGTAAAAGATGTGACTATAAATAAATCAGTAAATCATCTTCACTTTCATCTTATCCCCAATGTAGGAATCCATATCGAAGGCCTAAATAAAAAAGGCAATATTATTCATCAAAATCCAAGCGCTCGTACATGGATAGAAGACAAAGATTACACAAAAACAGCTCAATCCTACAGAAAAATATTTTGATAAATATTAGATCGATAAAGACGGATTGGACAAATTAGACAGATTAGATTGATTTAGACGGATTAGATATATCCATCCCGTCTATCCCCTCCATCCCATCTATTCCCTATCCCCTCGTCCCTTAGTTCCTTTACCCTCGTCCCTCGTATGTATGAAACATAAGAATCTAATTATATTTGTAGCAATAACATTTCTTCGAAGCGTATTTGTTTCTATGCTTAAATTTTTTCTTCGATCTTATCTCAAAGAAGCAAATATTAGTTTAGAAGTAATTACAGGATATTTGAGCCTATGATGAATGTTCGCTTACTTGATATGATCATCCCTTGCTTATACTTTCCGCAAAAAGAATATCATCATCTTTGCAGGACTTATGGCTATATTATGCTTAGCTATAGGTAATGCACTTGGATATTATCCTTTCCGAATTTTTGTAGTATTAGTAAGTAGTATAGGATTCGCCTATAGTCTTCGATTGATAATAAAATCAATAATCCTCAGTATAGAAATACAAAGATCAGATCATGGAGAAGCCAAAATAAACGGCGTCATCAATATTGCAATTTTAGTAGGTATACTGCTCTGAAGTTATCTAGGATTTGCTATTTTCAACAATCGAGGTGCCAATGGATTTCAACTCATTATAGGATTACTCGTATTTTCTAGCTTACTCACTATGATCCTAGAATATGATCAGCACTTTGAAATAAAACCATTTACCCAGACACTCAGAAATTCACTTCCCAATGTACGAAATATCACCAAAAAATATATCCGATTACTTATTCCTATCACTATATTACGAGCCATTTCCACAGCCATCGGACAGAAAATGCTGGAAATAGGGATAGATGTATTTCAGAGGACACCAAAAAATTCGATAAGCATCATTGTCATATCCTTTTTAGGAGCTATTTTCGGTAATATCATCTCAATGTTTTTCAAGAGAAGAAGGAAAACTATAGCCATGCTATTTACCATAATATTTTGACTTACAACCATCTATTTTCCTCATATTATAGACAAATATGAATACTTCATCACTTTAAAATTCTTCTGATTTTTTGTCGGAGTTTTCTTTGGAATCGCAGTCAATCTGATAGAATGAAGATATTTTTTCCATATCGGAGAAGACGGAAAAAAAGAATACGGATCAGTAGCATATGGTATTATAACAAATATCGTCATATTCATCATTATGATAGCAGCAGATTATCTCAATAAACTCTTAGGAACAAAAGTAAGCTTCTTTTTCTTTGGAATAATGCTCTTATTGATGCCATTTTTCATAAAAAAATTTGATGGATCAGACATCTCAAAACACAATATCGAAGAGAAAAAATAACATCAACTATTCGAACATATGCCAGCCCTTATATACAAATAAAAAAACTATAATACAACACCAGACCCCATTTACTCCTTTACGTCATTCCCGACCTGATCGGGAATCCATCTCGCTAAGTATGGATTCCGGTTGCAAAACTTGACGCCGGAATGACGTACACACGTGTGAGTATCTGCATCTGGCCAGCTCAGCGTTTAAAAAAAAGATGATTTTTTGAAAATAGCCACACAAAAAGTTCTATTATTTCAAATATATAGTATATTTCAACAATTTTGTCAAGCAAAACAAGGCCCCAAAGAGGGGTTTTTTTGGTTATTATGACATTTCGGAATATAATAGTAATAGTTTATCTTCTTGATAAAAAACCATGAAAAAGAAAATTCTATTAGCATGCGTTACCTTAGTCCTTTGAGGAATGGGTATGAGTATAGCACAAGATTACACTACAACCACCGTAGATGTAACTGATTTTGACGTTAAAAATGCTATGACAAGCATGGAAGACCTCAAAAACAACCTTGACGGAGTAATCGAAGAATTATATGCGCTCGATGCAAAAGAAAGAGGGACAGGCAATGTCATTTCTGATAAATATAGATCAACAAGAACAGAGATTGTAAATGTAATCCAAACAATAAACACTACGACAGATACGATAACAGAACAGCTCAAAAAAATAGCTACCTACAAAAAACTTATGGTGCTTACGTATAAAGATATTCAAGCATCTAGATCAGGTATGGTAGATACAAAACAATATATAGAAGACTTTGCTAATTTTATTTATAAGCTAGACAATAAATTATATAACGAAGAGACCAACACTATAGATGATATCAAATTATTAATAAATTCTGACAATATTCCTCTTACACTTGCCAATGATAGTCTAGTACAATCGATGATTCTTCAGCTCAGTGATTTGATGAATAATTTTCAACAAAACGAAGAACAGCAATTGGAAACAATGAAAAAATTAAATGAATTAAAAGCAAAAGCAAAAGAAAGCATTGAACAATATCAGATTGAGATAGAAAAATTGCAACAGAAAAAAAATTATTTATTGCAATTTATGAAGCTCTATGACAACGACAAATCACAGAGACAATTGAGTATCGACAATTTCTTTGAAAGTACAAAATGAGTATACGACAAGACAGAAGAATTAGTTAAAGACATAAAGAAATGAGTCTATAAAGTAGATTTCGATATGGAGAAAAAAATAAAAGCACTCAACAAGATAGAGAACGATAATGAAGCATATCCACTCGCATGGCCACTCTACCCTATCGAAGAAATACAAACCTATTTCGGTGATATAAGTTTTCAGAAACAATACGGCGTACCACATATAGGTATACAAATCAAAGCAGACCAGAAAACACCGGTATATGCAGCTCGTGATGGTATCGTATATTTTGTAGCAGACAATGATGAAATAGGAATCAATCGAGCAATGCTAGTTCATACCAATGGATATATTACTGTTTATCAATATCTCAATAAAACAATCGTCATGCCAGGCGATATCGTAAGAAGAGGTCAGCTCATAGGATATAGTGGATGAGAACCAGGAACAAGAGGTGCTGGATTTATTTCACAATGAGCAAATCTCACGTTTGAAATATTCAAAGATGGTATAGCATTAGATCCATTCGAAATATTAGATGCAAGTATCGTTAAAGATAAAGACGTATTGCCTGATGGATATCAGATTAAATATTTGAGAGATAAATATGCAAGACCTATCGATATCACAGACTTAGAAGTTATGACAGGAGATACATTGATAAAAAGAGAAAATCAATTTCTTATAAGATATGGTGTAGGTGTATACAAACAAGTAGCATTCCGAGAAGATGTGGTGAAATGAACGAATATCGACAAAGATGTGGTGATTTGTATCGCATTCGCAGAAAGTACACTAGGACATTATCTCAGTACATCAAACAACATTGGTAACGTAGGAAATAATGATAGATGAGATAGGGTGCCATTTACTTCAGCATATATAGGAGCAAGAGCAATCCCGGTAACATTAAACAACTCAGCACTTGGCGCATACCACACTATCAACCAACTTTCAAGATATGGAAATAAAGATGGAATGATCTATGCATCAAGTCCTATCAATCGACAGACAAACGTATTGAAGTGTTTAAGTCAGATTAAATGATATTATATCCCAGAAGATTTTCCATTTAGAACCTGACCAAATCCAAACATCGATAACCCAACACCAGAGACCATACAATTCGGAGAAAGTTTGAGTAAATAATGAAAAAAAGCGGATTTAGTTCATAAGATATATTATAATGAAGAAAGATATATATGATTATTTATGAGTTGGTCTATACCAGAATTATATTTTACCGACAAATCCATCATCAAAAAACAAACTATTCAAAGAACTACGATCCAAAGTAGATAAAAGCAATATTTTGAACAAAGATAAGCTAAAAATCAGAATAAATACGGCATATCTTTATTGAGGGATACATTTGGTCTTTATGATAATATATCTGGCTGGGGACTTATATCCTGATTTTAAACCATCATTATTAACGAGTCTGGAAAATTTACTGATCAACATCTATCCTATTTTAGTACAGCTTAGAACAAGGAAAAGGATTCTTAATGTATTGGAACATAGAGATCAAACCAGAGTATATGAAGAAAAAATAATCCAAAACGAAGATGATGTAGAAAAAATAAAAGAGCTTATCAAAAATATGAAAGAAGATAAAGAAGCATAAAAATATATTTATGATAGAAAAGCTGAATCACAACGGTTCAGCTTTTTTAGTATATACCTACTGAGTCTTTTTGCTCAATAAGTAATCGCAATGTATCTGTACCGCATGAAAAGCCTTTTCCATTTCAGAGTAAAAAGAGGAAAGCTTTTTATCGTGGGCAAATAATGATAAATAGTGTTCTTCAGTTTGTTTTAGAAGTCTTTGCAAATACGGTATATGATCTATGGTGAGTGCTCTAATAAGATTATGATAGATATCCAAGGCTTTGATCTGTTTCACCGGCAACGGAGATTGTATGATTTTTTTTAAATAATATTCATGAGATTCTCATGGTATTTTACTGAGTAAAACTACATAATCAGTAACTTTTTTTCACCATTTAACAATAAATTCCTGTTCTTTACAAGAGCAATCTTCGATGACATCATGCAGCAAACATGCCTGTATTATAACAGAAGGAAGATGAAGTGACATAGCAAACAAAGCCACACTGAGCGGATGACTAAAATAAGGAAAAAATACTGTATTGGGAATCAGCGTAATAATTTGTTGTTGTTTATTATGCTGTTCTTGTGCCCACAACAATGTTTCTTGCAAAATCAAAGCATCTTGTGAATAGTACGTCATAATATTTGTCATAAATTCTTGTTTTTTCTTCCTCATCATAAAATCATTTCACAAAGTAACGAGAAAATCATCAGGGATATGTTCCTTACGCAGTTGATTGATGATACGTTGGATAAGATCTTCTGGCATGATTATGAATTATTAAGTAAATAGGTATCACTTATGTGTCAGTCACTATACAAGTTAAGACAGGATATATCACTACTTTCAAATGTTCGTAAAGTAATTTCTAAGCCATGAAAGTCATATACAGGATTATTTGCAAAGGTACGAATTTTTTTCCATCATAAGAGTTGAGGATCTATATAATCATCCCAAATTGCTGTATCCTGATATAACATACGGAAAGCAATCCTCTTGATGCCCAATTTCCGACATTGTTGAACAAAAGAAGCTACTTCATGTGCATTTTCTGATGTAATAATACAGGATATCTTGATAGGACGAGATATGTTTTTTATAATAGATTTGATATCTGGCACATTATCGACTCACATCATACTACGATACGTTTTCTCATCAAAACTTGGGAAAGAGAGCGCAATACGATCATACAAAGAGGCAGTATCTTTCTGCTGAAGCAAGAGACGTCAATTGGTATGTAAAGAAATACTTGCCTGAGGAATACGACTACGGATATAGGAAATAAGCTTATCTTGATGTGTATAGAGTAAAGGATCCGTATTGGTTCACGTGAGTGAAATCTCTGTGATATGTTTATCAATCAGTGTCGATAAAAATTCATCCAGATGTAGCAAAGGGAAAACCTCAAGATTGCTTTGATTTCATTTGGAGTCTAACAATTTACCAATACAAAATGGACAGCGAGCATTACAAGGACCTGAAAGTAAAATATTAGCAAACATAGTATAGAGGTGACAATATAAAACTATTATTTTGTAGCAAGCTCTAAAAGATAGTGTTTCACTGCTGGAGCATAAAATAAAGCAATGATACCGTTATATACTTTAGTGCCTTTAGGCGTAAGAAGCAAATAATCTTCTTTATATTCCATATATCCACGTTGTATAACATATGCTATTTCGTCAGAAAAATAATTTTTTAAAGAACATCCGAAATGGTGTTCAAAACTAGGCATATGTATACCTCAAAAATAGAAAGATACCGAAACGAATTTTCCTATGGAAGCAGGGACAGATAAACTATAACAATCCTGGATAGGCAAACGTCAAGCAAGAATATCTTTTTGATATGATGCTAATTGTTTATCTGCAGCTCATTGATTATATGATAATGTATGAAGATTATATGATTGTGCACCCAAACCCAGTCACAAATACGGCGTTCCATAGATAACTCTTTGGGTTAAATAATCACTAGTACCAGGATCATCAACTATACGGGAATAGGTGTTTTTTCATCGTATACCATAATATCATGCTTTAATCAATGCGTCATGTAAAAGATCCGTTTGTTTATTTACTTCATCGAGACCCACCTCTTTAGCTTGATCAAAAATCTTTGTTCCCTTGAAACGAGTACGATACAATGTCACATATTCAGGATTGAGTCATATAACATGATCAATAGTCGCTTGGATATCTTCCAATTGTTGTCATGATAAACCATACATTACATCAATATTACATCTTTCAAAACCCGCTTGACGAAAATTTTCCATAGCTTGTATATTTCGTTGAACACTCGTATGGAGACGATCAACCAATGCAAGAATTTTTGCATTAATGGTTTGTACTCCCATACTAATACGTCTAATTCACATCTTATAATATGCAGCCATTTTTTCTGGTTCTTCAGCTGCTATTTTCGGAGTAGTTTCTATACTGATAATAACATCCTTTGGTAAAATGAAACACTGTTTAGCTTTTTTGACTATACATTGGATATCTGATGCAGATAAGACAGAGGGTGTTCACCCTCATATATCAAATCACACAAGCGTTTTCTTTTGTGTAGATAATGCATTCTTATAAAGATCAAATTCTTTGAGCAAGAGATCAACATAGGTAGATTGGATTTCTTTTTGAGTGGTAGCTGTTCCTCCAGAACGGAGAACAGTATATTCACAGAAAGCACAACGATGTTCACAAAAGGGAATATGAACATACAATCACAACGTATCATATGATGATCGCGTTTTTTTTAAGGTAGAAAATACATCATCATAGGTTGTTAGACGATATTCATTAATAGTCTGTGCATGATGGATAGGATAGGCGGTATTGGAAATATGATGATTAACAATTCAAGCCTGAAAAACATCCTGAGGAGAATACAGACAAGCGTCCTGTGACGACATCATATTTCGAGCTGGTTGTTTCATGATACATACATAAAGATATAAAACCTTAGTAATTATAATATAAACAAAAAAAAACAAAATGCAAGAGAAAATTGTACAAAATACAATAAGTAAAAAATATAGGTACAAACTAACAAATTGGAATTAAATCATTAATATCATAAGATATTTCAAAAAAGAATATAAAAAAAAGAGCATGTAGCTCTTTTCCTTTATATGTAATACTTTTACTCCTTAAATGGAGCTCCTGAGGGCATATTCCTCAAACTCTTTGATACCCTTTATTCTGAGTTAAAGCAGAAAGAGGATGTTATCAATGCTTTTGTCGCTCAACTCAAATATAATGCCAAATTTGACGAAAGACTAAGAGATAAGTTTCTTAGTGAAAACTTCTCCCTAGTGGATAGTCAAACATATACAAATAAGGAATAAACCGCTCAAAGCAATTTGAGTATTTTTAGGTATTATCCATCTCTATTTCTTTAAATATTCTTACAAGATTATAGAGAGCCTCGCCAATCACTACTGAATTAAAGACCCTAAACAATTCTTGTCTGATTCTGAATTGTTCTGTTAACACTCTTCTCATTTTTTACTTGGTACATATATAAAAATATGATTGTATTGCAAGACATTATTAAAAGAACTATTGATAAAATGGAAAGAAGCCAAAAGAAGAAAAAGGAGATTACATCTTACTTAGAGGAACATAAACCTCATTTATTGGGGTCTATATGGAAAAAAGGTAGAATAAAGGAATGTTGCAATGTTCTTATTTTCCGTGACTATCTTAATGGACAAAAGGCACTCTACAAGTCTAATTTCTGTAAATATGATAAATTCTGCCTTGCTTGTGCAACAAGAAGGTCAATAAAGATGATACAGAAGTTTGAAGCCTGAATTATCCAATATTGATTGGATACAAAAAACTGGTATCATATTACTTTGACCGTAAGGCACAATAATACTCAATCCTTAGATTTTCTTATGGATAAGCTATGGAAGGCAAAAGAAAAACTGGCTCAGAGATTTAAAAACTCTAAAAGGGAAACACATAAATCAAAGAGCTTTATGTATAGTTTTGATGGGATGGTTAGTTCAGTAGAGATTACTTACAGTCACAAGAGTGGGCGACATCCTCACATTCATATGCTCGTTTGTACTGACAAAAAGATTCCAACTGAATATTCTCAGAAAATGGGGACTGAATCAAACAGAGACCTCCAAAAAGAATGGTATAAAATCACAAAAGACAGTTATCAGGTAGCCATAAGAAAGGTTGATGTAAATAAAGATAATTACAGTCGCAAAGGTATAGGGGAAGTCTTTAAATATGCGGTCAAATTCTCCAAATTAGATATTCCTCAGCTTTCGGAAGTTATGGAGATTCAACAAGTAAAAAAATACCGCTTTTTTGCTACTTACGGCATTTTTAGGGGGTGGAAAATAGAAAAAACTGAAAGATTAGACAATGATAAGTTTGTGGAAAGAGCTTTTGAGTATTATGGAGATGCGTTTGAAGAGAAAAAACGGATTTAATCCTCAGTAAATAATCCAGTTTGATTGAGTGCTGGGGTATATTCTATCATTTCAGTAATATAATATTCGGTTTTTAGTCAATCATCAGTATAGAATTGTTTTTCTTGCATTTTAACTTTAATCCTGTCATCTTTAGCAAATCTAATGGCATTAGAGGAAATCTTTAATAAAAATCTTTCATCTGTTATAGTAGCAAAGAATTTATTATTTCAATCAGATAATTTTCGTTTATTTCATTCTTCAAATGCTAAATTTGAAATAGTTAAGATTTTTATATACTCTGATTCATTTGCTTGTATTTCATTTGGAGCATACAAAAAACAATCTTTTTCTTCTTTTGTAATTATTTCTTTAAAATCAGCTCATTCAATACCAATTTCATTGAATCAGTCATTTTCCAAAGGTTTAACAAAACTTTCAAGATTTTTTCTGATTTTTTTATTTTCATACATTTTTCATACTTGTTTATGTACCTTGTATTCTATAGCTCAAATTTTGAAAATAGTTTCTGTGTCATTATATTCAAACATCAATTGAGAATCAATTTCCTCTTTTTTCTTGCGGAAAACTCCTATTAAATCCCTTAATCGTAGGATAAGCTGTACTCAAGTCACAAAAGACAACATTCAAGGGCTTGTTAGCAATGGCACTACATAATTTACTCATTCTTGCACTGTCATCATATCAAGTCAAAAACTTCAAGGCACAGTTGCTTTGACCTTTATTGTTATTTTAGCCTTTTCTCAGTTCACAAGTTTATTCGCTTCTTCTAATATCTCTCAAAAAGATAAGATAGATGGAGCAAAATCTTTTATATCTATTTCGTTATTTTCTAATGCTGGTCAATCATAATATAGTTTGAAGGAATATGTATTATTCTCTGGCATTATTTGTTTTGGGACAATCAATAAAAAAAAGCATTAACTATTCAATTCCACATACCTCCAAATCCATTTCATCTTCCTTTAGGTCTGAAGTTCTACTAATATAAAGTGTTTCTTTTTTAGAAACCAAATCTTTAAATTCTAAGTAATCTAATTCGTTTGTTTGGAATTTCTTTCATAGTTTGTTATAATCAACTGCCATTACTTCTTCTAAAACATTCTTCTCTGATAATTTTTCTTGTAATATATCCAAAGTTTCTTTTATTATACTATATGTAGTTTTTTGAGTAAGAGCTAGCTTTTTACTCTCCCCATAAAGTTTCTTACAACCTTTTTCTTTTGCATATTCAACTAAAGTAGAACTAAGCATATCTTTTTCAGTCTCTAACTGTTTATACATTGCACTGGTTGTTGCGAATTCCTCAATAAGGTGCTTTATAGTCATTTCTCCCATAGACCCTACAGATACCATTTCATCAGTCATATATTGATGTTTATATATAGGACATAGTTGTTTAAATAAACAATTATCACAAGCATAACCAGGCGTAGGAGGAAAAGCTTCTTCATTACCTCATTTATATAACACTTTCTTTTGTTCAACTTCTTCCATAATATCTAAATATTTGTTTTTAATTTCTTCTAACCTTTCATCGGTTATTTCCCGTTCGTGTTCTCTTTGTAAATGCAAATAGATAACTCTTCCTATTATTTTATCTATCTGTTTCCCATAGTCTTTTTTGATTCCTATACTATATAGTGTTATTTGGTCTTCTATAGTGTTATTTCAATCTTTAGGTAATGACTTACTGGTTTTATAGTCGTTTATTATAATTGTTTTATTGTTTATATCTAATCTATCAATTTTCCCTCTAAAACTCAATCATTCTTCCATTTCAAAAGCGACATTCATTTCTGTTTTCATTGTGATAGCCTGGTCAAATGGGCTATAATTATCATAATAATAGTTTATATATTCGGTTCATCTATTATAAAAAACCTCTAATATATCTTTATCAAATGGATTACGACCATATACTTTTGTTGCTCTTTCTATTTCTTTTTCCCAAAGTTCTTTGAAAATAGATAAAGATTCTGATTTTTCAGGCACAACTAAATCGCTTACTTTTTTATAAAGTTCTTCTAGCGTACTATGGACACAAGACCCTAAAATAAGATGGAGGCTTTCACTAGGTATGTCAGGTTTGATATTGTCTATTTTCTCAAAACGATATTTAAGAGGACATTGTTTATAATTTTGAAGCTGAGAAAATGAATATGCCATAATTATAAAACAAAAGATAAAACTAAATACTCTCAATTTCTTTTACTAATTTATCCTTTTCGCTAGGGAGTTTGGCTTCAAAAGTGATTCTATATTCAAAATCTTTGTTTATCTCTTTGAAAGCTCTAAATCATAGCTCTTTTGCAAATACATCATTAGAGATTATTTTATCTCATTTTTCGTAATGTTCTTTTGCCTTTTTGTAGTCTTCCCTTTTGTCACTTCCTTTAACTTCAATTACTAAATATCTCTTTCATCCTCATTTCTTTTCTATTTCTACAAGAAAATCAGGGAAGTATTTCTTTATTCTCTTTTCATCCTCTTCGTATATTTCATATTGAAAAAAGAAATCTGTATAGTTTTCACTTCCAGTTCATCAGGTAAAGTAAATATCTTTTACTTCTTCGTCCTTATCCAAAGTGCTATGGATATATTTAAATAATTCTAATTCATCCGTACTATCAAAATTGTATGGATTTATATGAAATCAAAGTCTATTTTCTTCAACATCTCTTTTATAGCATACCAAAGAAAGGTTATCTTTGTCTACCTCAAAAGTGAATGAATTGCTATCTATTTTGATAAGTTTCAGCTCTTCTTCTATTGTTTTTGTCTTTTCCTCGTAATTATAGTAATTTTTACATATTTCATCTATAATAAATCATAGTTTTTGATTATCTTCACTTATTATTTTTTCTAATTTATCTTTGCTGTATCAGGTATTTTTTAGAATCTCTTTGATTGATGAAAAATCTATGTGGGTATTTTTGTATACGCTCCAAAGTATCTCGTAGTAATTGATTTGTTTGTTTAGTAGTTCTTTGTCTATTGTTTTGATTCATTTGTCATCGTAAGAAGTCCCTAGTTCTTTTATGTGCATATAAATTTCTTGTGGTTTATATTTGTTGAAATCTATAGTAAACTTTGAAAAGTCTTTTTGTTGTGAAGCTATTATGGATTTGATAATCTTTTTAACCCAAATACTTTTTCTTTTCTCTATAGTACATTCAATTGGCTGTCTATTTTTGTTTATTTTCATTATTCCTTCAATATCTATTCCAAAGTTTAGTTTTAGTTCTTTATCTAAGACATTGTAATTTTGTTTAGATAAGAATATGGTCGCCTTTTTATCGTTTTTCCCAATAGCCCTCAAACATCTTGCAGTAGATTGCAAAGTAAATATTTGAGGTGGTTTTCTATAAAGAGCAGTAGCAAAAAGAGACTTACAATTTCGTCCTTCAGTTCCTTTGTTTACAAGTAATATAAACTGTTTTTCGCTCTTTTCTGTATCCAAAAGTTTAAATTCTTGTAGTTCTTCATTTGATACTTCAGAGTGGTTTTCTACTACTTTTTGATTGTTTATTTTTAGTTCTTTTAATATTTCTTTTTCTAATTTTTGTCTTACTTCTTTGAGTTCTTCTATGTTTGCTGTATATATAGCAATCTTTGGGAGTTTTCCATCAACTCTTTCTTCGGCATATTTTTTCCAAAATTCAGATATTACAAGTTTGAGAAAATCATCACTTTTAACATCTCCAAACTCTATGATGTCAGCTTCTTTTAATATTCCGTGTTCTATTCATTCTTTTAATCAATAGTAATATACAACATTTGGTATCATCTCCCCATCAATATAAGGAGTTCAGGTCATATTTACACAATTTACAAGAGCTTTGTTTTCGTGTATTCTATTTATAGTCTCCTTTGTTTTTTTTAGTTCTCCTTCCAAATTAGTTCAAAAACTATGATGGGCTTCATCTATAAAGATACTCAGATTATGAAGTTTTTTAATTGCTAATAGCCTTTGATTCTCTATTTCGTGGCTTTCTCTTTCTTTTTCATCTCCAAGTAAAGCATTCTTTAGATTATCTTTATTCCCTTTTCTTGTTTTAATGATTATTTTTTGTGAGTTTGTCACAATTATATTGTATATGCTCCCATCGGAAACTGATATAGTATGTTTCAAATCTTCCAAATAATGATATTTGATTTGCAAAAGTGCATTATGATATTCAGGGGGGATTACATTATTAAAATCAAATCCTTTTATCTCTTTTAAAGATTCAATAATGGTTTTGTCAGGTGCAAAGACTAAGAAGTTTTTGGCAAATATTTCTTCTTCAGGATGATAATAGGACAATACAATATCATATAACATAAAAACAGTCATCAATACTGTTTTACCTGTCCCCATCGTAAGAGCATAGACTTGGTTTGTATAGTCATCATTTCCAAAGGTTTTCTGTATTTTTTCTTTATATATTGTTTGCCTTTCTTCATCAGTTATATCAATGAGTTCGTCCTTTTCTTTTTCAGAAAAATCTAATGATTGTCTAAGGGTTTTTTGGTCAAAAAGAGACAAACAAACATCTGATAAAGGTTTGTTTTTCTGTATTTCTTTGAGAAAAATATATGTTTCCAAAGCTTCCTTTTGTGGTTTTCTCAGGAAATTTACTTTATTGATATATTTTAAAATATTCAGAGTTTCAGGATAAACTCCAATATATTCTTTTTCTCTCCATTCATTGATTTGTTGTTGAAGTGAATTAACGAAAGATTGCATATTATCAAATATGAAAAATAAATTACTTAACTACTACATCGTAAGTTTCAAAAAGTTCTTCTCCCAATATATCAATAATTTTGATAGCAACTGTTTGATTTCATTTGGCTTTATATTCCCATTCGTATTCTCATTTGATTACTTCTTTTTTTCACGGATTATCTATAATCTCAGCATTGAATAGTTTTCAGTCATAGTCCACATCTATTGCAACACTATCTATTATTTGCTTGTAGTCTTCAATAATTACTTTCTCAGATTTGTTTTTATTTTCTAATTCTAACTTTTTCATCAAAACAGGACTTATAAAGTCCTTTATGGAAATTTTTAATTGATTTTTATCTATAGAAACACCAGTCTCCACCGTTGGCTTTTCTTTAAAAATAAGCCCTTCTTTTTCAATAAGTATATCTTTTACCTTTATGATACAATTTGTCGTGTTGTGCTTTTTTATAAACACTTCTATATCCAGTTCTTTTCCGCTACAAATAAGCTCTATATCATAATATTTGAGTGGGCTATTTGTATAAATATAATCTTCTTGTTGTTCTTGGATATGTTTAATAACTTCTTCTACATCTTTTTTGGATAAAATTCTATTGGGGTCTATAATTTTAACATAAGATGAAGACATTTTACCATCAAAATATCATCTTACGGCTTCTACTCAATAGCTTTCCATTAGAATTGATTTGTATGTTTGGATTCCTTCATCTTTATTTTTGAAAAGATTATATTCATTTACATTGTAGACTTTGAATGCAAGTGGAGTATTTATTTTTCCATCAGAAAAAAGATTAGAATCTGATTTTATATTTTCTTTCTGTTGTTCAATTATATTAGTTAGTCTTTTAATGGTTGTATTGATTGCCCCTGTATTTATATCACAACCTATCCATCTTCTACCTAGTTTTTGAGCTACTGCACATAATACTCAACTACCCATAAAACAATCCATAACTAAATCTCATTTTTTTGTTGATGATTCTAGTATTTTTTCTAATAATAATTCTGGCTTTTGTGTTGGGTATCAAGTATATTCTCAAGCCATATTAAATACTCAAGAAATATCTCGTACGTCATCTTGTTTAACTAAACTTGTATAGAAATCTCTTTGTTCTTTTGTTGTCTCTTCAACTCATTGAAACTTTTTAATTGTAGAATTTTCGTCAATAAGATTTGGCTTATATGGAAGTATTCTTTCTATTTCTCAAGGAATTATAGTAAAATCAGAGGATTTTGAATATATTAGAATGTTATCGTGTTTTTTTGCCCATCAATTTTTTGTTTTTCATCACATAAAATAATGTCGCACAATTTCATTAACAAAGGAATCTTCTCCAAAAATTTCATCCATAATACATCTTAAATGATGTACTTTGTGCCAATCACAATGTAAAAACAAAGTTCAATTTTCAGACAATAATTCTTTTAATAACAAAATTCTTTCATACATAAATTGTAGGTATTCATCTTTTCATCGTATATCAGAATATTGTGTTTCCTCTAAAAGACTTTTTTCTTGTCATTGTATTTTTTTCCCTTTGAATGAGATTTTTTTGATATAATCTGCCTTACTATCAAAAGGAGGGTCTATATAAATCAGATTTACTTTCCCTCTATATTCTTTTAGTAAGTGGCTTATTACCTGAAAATTATCTCCCCAAAATATTTTATTGAAATCAATACTTTCTTTGTCCCCATAGACTTCTTTTTCTTGTGCAGGATAGTATTCAATATTGAGTTGAGCTGTCTTCCCTTCCCAGTAAAGCATTGGACGACCTTTGGCTTTGATAATGTTTTTTTCTGTCATAACAAAAAAATGGTAGGTTGTAAAGCAAGCCTGACCATCGTAATGTCTCTTTGTAGAATAAGGGGACGATTTACGATACCTTCAGGTTGCTTAGACCAACACACCGTCCCTATAAGAGAGCGAATGCGTGAAAATACCGCAAACCGCCCTCTTGTTCTTATAAGGGGTTTCAATGTGTTAGTCTAAGCAATTCCTTGTATAGTTTTATGCACAAGAAAAACAACAAAAAGTATCTTTTATTTTTTGTGCTTTTGGATATAGTATGAACGGTTTATTTTGTAATATATATTATGAGTAAAGACAAAAAAATAGAGCCAAACAAAAGGAATAATTATAATCTAATTCTCAATAATTATGTGAACATAGCGAGTCATATGAATGATATTTGCGAATGAATGAATAAACAACTCCCCAAAGAAAGTGAGGAATTTAAGAAAACATATAAAGATAAAATGCTTCCAAATATCAATGAACTTAAAGAATTGGAACTTCAAAAATTAAGATGGGAATTGCGTATAAACGAAAACATACGAAATTTTCGTAGCATAGAAACAAAAAATAAAGAAATAAAAAAAAGGTATGATGACTATACAGTCTCTCTTTATGAAATAAAACAATTTAATGAAAAAATTAAAGATAGTATAGCGCAGTATTGAGACCCGAATATAAGTTTTTATTTAGACCATCGTATCAATTTTGAATGAAACTTAGTAAGATTGTGAAATCTTAACTATTATTTAGCAAAAACACTTGCTGAATCTCCTAATATACTAGTTCAATGGATTAAGGAAGAAAAAGACATAGATTTTGTTGATGAATTTTTTATTGTAGAAATTCTTAAAAATATTTTATTTATGGAGTATAAACCTAAAATCAATGATTCAAATTATACACCAAAAATTGCAAAAATATTGTTTCAGCCCAATAACTGCAAACCAATTCAAAATATTATAAATTATCTTGTTTTGAAGCTATTTGGAGATGAATTAGAGATAGATGATACGAAAAAGGATGGTTTGATTAAATTATTTTGAAGTATTATATCTGAAAAGGAAAAGATGGTCATTGATAATATCCAAAAATTAGAAAAAGAAGTAAGGGATTTACCTGATATAAAATCAGACCGATTAAATAAATCAAACCTTCATAAACTTATTTTGAGAGATGTTGTTGAAAAGCATAGCAGAGAACCTTTTAAAGTGAAACTTTTAAATGCTATAGAGTGTCATCAACATTATGCACAAATGTTTTTATATTTAGACCGAGAGTATGTTGAAATATGACTAATAAATAACGATGCTCCCATTAAAGACAATCCAAATGTAAATAGTTTGCTTTCTTTTGGTAGTATACTATATCCTGTCTTTGGACAATATTTTGAGGAATATTCTCCTGAATGGATATGAGGGATGGGAGACTTTGAAGAACAAAATAAGTCTGAAAAAGATGGTGTGATAAAAGAAGCAAAAGAATTATTAAAACAAGAAGTTGTTAGACTAATTGATGATATAGATTATAAAAAACTAACAATTACTATAGCCTGATTTGTAAATAATCCGAACATTCTAAAATTAAAATCTGACATCAAGTCTGGTTTGGTTTGATGACAGGGTGATGATTTTTGAAAAAAAATATGAACAGGAATTTACTTAACAAGAGAATTAAAATCCTATGAAAAAAAACTAAAAAGAGCTTCCAAAAAGAAAGAAAAAAAATAATATAATAAAAACTCTTTTATTAGAGTGATTTTACAGGCAGTTATGTAATGTCTATTAACTTAGACCAAATAACGAACAAGCCTGAGCAATGACAATTGAAAAAGCTAGGCAATTGCTTTGAGATGAATACAAAGACCTATCTAATGAGGAAGTACAAAAACTCATAGATATGTTGAGAAGTATTTGCTCTATTGTAGTTGAAGACTACATCAAAAATAGAGATTAAAAGTAATTGTAGAAAAGGATGGGATAAACTCCCATCTTTTTTGATAAACAGAAAAAATGAAATCATAGTTGATTTTCTCTTGTTTTTCTAAAAATAATCATTATACATACATCAAACACCTTTATTCTTTAATATTAGTATATGTGAAGCTATATATCAATAAATCTAAAGAGTTTGATTAAATCCAAATCAATGACTTTGAAAGAATTGTCTAAAATTACAGGAATAACGCCTCAGCAACTATCCGCAATCAATAGAGCAAAGCCAAAAAAGATAGAGTTTATGACAATATATAAACTTTTAAATGGGCTTGCTTGTAGCCCAAATAATTTATTCCTTATCCAAGATAAAGATGTCAAAGAAACAACCAAAGTATGATGTTAGCAAAAAGCTAAAATTTGACTTAGAAAAATGAGAGTATGTAGAAAAGAAATCCTATATTGAAGCAAAAGAAAACCCTACAGCAATTATTTATGTCCGTGTATCAGACCAAAAACAGGTAGACGAAGGAAATGGTTTAGAAAGCCAAGAGGCTACTTGTAGAAGATGGGCAGACACGAAAGATATTAAAGTGTTGAAGGTTTTCTCAGACTGAGGAAAGTCAGGGGCTGATATGAGTAGAAAGGGACTATTGGATGCTATAGAGTATTTAAAAAAAGAAAATGCAAAGTACCCCAAAGTGACTTATTTTTTATGTACTGAGGTTTCAAGGATTTCAAGAAGTGAAGACACTACTCAAACAGGAGAATTGAAAAAACGTATAGAATCTAGTGGAGCAGATATAATAACAACTTACACAGGAAGAAATATCTCAAGTGGGAATGTAAGTGATTCTTTTATTACTGACATAGATATAGCGATTGCCAAAAGTGAAAGACTGCGTATTAGAGAAAGAAGTTTAAATGGGTCTAAGGCTAAATTACTAAGTTGATATTGGATTTTTGATGTCCCAGCGGGATATGAAAGAATCCATATAAAAAACTGAACTAAAACAGAGAAACTATTGCAGAAAGTAGAACCTCAGGCTTCTATAATCAAAGAGTGATTGGAGATGTTCGCAAATGGGGTATTTATAAATCAATCTCAATTATTGCAGTATTTTAATGACAATAAACTCAAATCAAATTATCATTCTCCAAGTCCCTGAAAACTCAATCTTACCTTTGTACAAAGACTGTTTATAGTAGAAAAGCTCTATTTTTATGCAGGATACATCCTTTATCCAAACCCAAATTATGGGGTCACAAAACCAGTGGAAGCGGTACATATGCCTTTGATAAGTCTCTCTACAGCGAATAAGATTCTCAAAAGACTGAATCAAAAATGATGATTGAAAGTATGACCAAGAAAAGATACATCAGAATTATATCCTTTGAGATGATTAGTGTATTGTCCTCATTGTCATTATCCTATGACTGCACGACCATCAAAAGGGAAAATGGGGACTATTTATTATTACTATGGATGTAATAGAAAAGACTGTAAAAACAAAGAAAATATAAATATAGAGGTTATGCACTGAGACTTTGAGAAACTCTTACAAAGATTGACTCCAAACAAAGGCATACTTGCTTTGTTGGATGGTATATTAAAAGAAGTATTTGATGAAAAGAATAAGAAGCAACACCATCTAAATGAATGCAAAAAACAAAGAATTAGAGATATAGGAAAAGAAATAGATAACCTTCGCAGTACTATAGGAAAACTTAGTAAAATAGAATTGATTCAAAATGTAGAAGAGAAACGAGCAGAGTTAGAACAAGAAAAAGAAATACTACAAAACGAACTACAAGACAAAGCACTCAATGAAAGAGAATTTGTAGTTTTGTATGAAAGAATAAAAAATATCATAGAAGACCCCCTATCTATTTGGGAGTTGTGAAGTGTAGAATTGAAAATGTTGCTTGTAGGAGTTTTATTTTGATGAAAACTTTACTATAAGAAAAATGAGGGATATCAAACCCCTCAAATTTCGGCTCTCTTCGGTATTTTAGACCACCTGAACGATGGCATAATTCCGTCTGGAGCGGGTGACGAGACTCGAACTCGCAACAGTCTGCTTGGAAGGCAGGCACTCTAGCCAATTGAGTTACACCCGCATGCATTTTTTTTGGTGGGCCTAGTTGGACTCGAACCAACGACCAATCGGTTATGAGCCGATTGCTCTAACCAACTGAGCTATAGACCCATGATGGTTGATACTAACAATCTTTTTATGGTGGGTGATATAGGACTCGAACCTATGACCCCCTGCTTGTAAGGCAGATGCTCTAACCAACTGAGCTAATCACCCATAATTTAATTTTTAATCGGTCCCACGGGGAATTGAACCCCGGTTGCAGGATTGAAAGTCCCGCGTCCTAACCACTAGACGATGAGACCAGTTAGGAATATACACTATTTTATTGATGTGTAAATTCGGAATGGAAGGGACTCGAACCCTCGACCTTCCGCGTGACAGGCGGACGTTCTAACCAGCTGAACTACCACTCCAATATATGGAGATTTTTTTATCTGGAGCCGACTATCGGAATCGAACCGATAACCTATCGCTTACAAGGCGATTGCTCTGCCAGTTGAGCTAAGTCGGCGTATAATTTTTTTATTATTTCTTATATTCACTATTTAGCCCCGATAACCTACCTCGAACAGTCGGGGTTGCTCTGCCAGTTGAGCTAAGTCGGCATATAATTTTTTTATATATTTTTATTTTTAATATTTAGCCCCGATAATCTACCTCGAACAGTCGGGGTTGCTCTGCCAGTTGAGCTAAGTCGGCGTAGTAGCATTGCTAATTATTTCTGTTTAGCAAATGCTTTTGCAACTCTTGATTTCTTTCTTGCTGCAGTATTTTTCTTGATAACACCGACTTTTTGACACTTATCTATAAACTTATAGATGTTATTAAGGTCTTCTTGTCAGATTTTTTCAGCTTTAGTTATGCTTTTCAAAAACTTTTTGATAGCCATTTTCATTCTAAGCTTAAATTCGTTATTCCTTTTTTGGAACACAAGAGATCTATTAGCTGCTTTCTTTGCTGATTTTGTGATTGGCATCGTAATGACGTATAAAGGTATAAAGCATAATAATAAACTCCGAGGGAGGGACTCGAACCCACGACCCAGTGATTAACAGTCACTTGCTCTACCGACTGAGCTACCTCGGAATATCTGTTTTTTTTCAGTGAACTAACCTATAAGAATTCGATTATCATTTTCAACATCAAATGAATGTATTTACCGGGGAAAATTATCAATACTATATATCTCACGGCATCCCGATTCTATCGGGACATGTCTATCATATATTTAGTAATGTGCATTATATTACCGGGGACAGGGATAGATCCGAACACATTTTACGGCATCCCGATTCCATCGGGACATGTCTACCATATATAATTATATTACCGGGGACAGGGATAAATCCGGGCACATCTTGCGGCATCCCGATTCCATCGGGACATGTCTACCATATATAATTATATTACCGGGGACAGGACTCGAACCTGCACATCTTTCGACACTTGGTTCTAAGCCAAGCATGTCTACCATTCCATCACCCCGGCATGGTTGCATACTAATTTTTCATAAATTCTTCAATCATTTTTCTACTTTTCCATTTTTTTATTTTTGTTTCCATACGTATAGCTTCTATTATAGTATCATATTTTTTATAATAAAGAAGTTTGACTGGTAAATTTTTTTTGGTACTTTTACTTTCTCATTTCTGATGTTCCATTAACCTATTTTCAATATTTTTAGTACTTCAAACATAATATTTAGCATTATTCATTTCAAGCACATAAACATATCAATGCATTATTACAATTGTTATATAATAATCATCTTAGGCATCCCGATTCTATCGGGACATGTCTACCATTCCATTTTATCCGCTTCTAGCGGGCACCCCGGCATGGTTGCATACTAATTTTTCAGTATATATTCTCGGGAGCTAGGATTCGAACCTAGGACCTCCTGATTCAGAGTCAGACGCTCTACCAGCTAAGCTACTCCCGATCAGTTCAGTATAGTATATGTATCGAACCTAGATAGTATATATTTTTTTGGTTGCGGGAGATGGAGTCGAACCACCTGTCTTCGGGTTATGAGCCCAACGAGATACCGTTTCTCTATCCCGCACTACCATCCAACTAACAACTTTATTAATCTTCTTATTGCTAGGTATTAATCAATTTGGGGAACTAGGATTCGAACCTAGACTGACGGAGTCAAAGTCCGCTGTCCTACCGTTAGACGATTCCCCAACCTAATGCGTCCACTTTTTTATAAAACAAAATAATCCTGACTTACCAGGAAGTTGTTTACACATATATATATTTACCAAGAGAATTCAAGCGAAAATTTATAATTATGCATTGAATTAACTCACCAAAACATTACATCTAAAAAAGACCTGTTTTTACTTATATAGCAACGAAAATATGAGGATATTAACCTGAGTTAAACCGACAGACACACAAATGCACATTTGAAATTACTTTGGTGCAATCAAACCGATGATACAATTAGCGACAAAATTCAAAGATGCAGAAATTTTTCTTTTTCTTGCAAATATGCACGGATTCACCTATGTCCATGATGGAGATAAAATAAGACAAAATAGTATAAATATATTAAAACTTTATGCAGCATGTGGAGTTGATTTAGAAAGATTTATTATATACAATCCAGCTGAAATACCAGGTCATGCGCAACTCAATCGGGTATTTACCTGTATCACGCACATGTGATTTATGGAAAGAATGCATTCGTACAAAGAAGCTTTGGATAAATGAACAGCCAAAGATATCAGTGTGGGTACGTTCTGTTACCCTATTCTCATGGCAGCAGATATATTACTTTACGATGCTGATATTGTACCTGTAGGAAAAGATCAAAAACAGCATGTAGAATACGCAAGAGATATTGCGATGAAATTCAACAATATGTTCGGAGAAACATTCAAAATACCTGACGTATATATAGAACCGGAAGTAGGAAGTATACTTGGTATAGACGGACGTAAGATGAGTAAGTCTTATAATAATTATATCTGACTTCTCGATGACGAAAAGACAATACTCAAGAGAGTAAAACAGATTTCAACGAACACACAGACCGTCGACGAACCAAAAGATCCTGACCAATGTAATATATATAATATTTGTAAATTATTTCTTACCCCCGAAGAAAATGAAGATTTAAGAAAGAGATATGAACTGTGATGACTAAGTTACAAAGATGCTAAAGACTATTTATATGAAAAGATTGTCGGATTTCTCAAACCTATCCAAGAAAAATATGCAAAAATATCTGATAAAGAAATCATTGATCTTCTCAGAAAAAATACCAAGAAAGTAAATGAATTAGCACAGAAAAAAATCGAAGAAGTCTACAAAAAAATAGGATTCAGTTTGTAAATATATTTTATCTTATAGAATATATTTTCTTATGGCTACACTAGTTTTATTATGAGGAAATAATGTACATAATAAGCAACGAATCCAAGAAGTAAACCAAGCGCTTCTTCCTTTTTATGATACAACACATATTCATACATACCGTCATTGGAGTGAATGAGGAAACATGAATCTAGAGTATGAATGCCAACAATTATGTGAATATCTCAAAAATATCAAAGGAAGTGTTATTCTCTTCTGTAAATCCTTATGATGTATTCTTGGGCTCAAAGCTATGGTAGAACAAGAAGTGTTCATCAAGCAATGTATCTTTGTAGGATTTCCGCTTGGATATTGCGAACATAATGAATTCCCTAGTGAAAAATATCTCAAAGAACTCACTTGTCCGGTATTGTGGATACAACATACCAATGATCCCACATGATGATATACAACGATAGCAGATAAATTATGATCACTATCCCCTGCATTCACGTGTAAAGAAATACCTGGTGATGATCATGAATATCATGAAGTAAAAGTTTTGAAACAAATTATTTTAGATAATAATGCAACATAATGACCAAAGACGATGCTATAGATCTCAGTATAATAGATGCCCAAGAACTTGAAAAGATACAAGGAAAAAAACAAAGAGCTGATCGGGTAAAACAAGTCATCCATGAAAATGGATTGGATGAAGATAAAGAGTTCATGGAGGAAATAGATCCTTTGATAGAGGAATTACTCAAAGAATAATTTATTTGCCGTATAAAGAAAAACTGTCCTCCTAAGCGGACAGCTTTTTTGTAATATAATGAAAATATTTATTTAACTTCAGGGGTAGGTTGAACTACGGGTGTAGGTTCTGCAACTGGTGTTGTAACCGGTGTTGCTGTTGGCGGAGGAATAACTTCTTGTATTTTTTGTGTAGCTTTATTGGTTACATCAGTAGCGACATTTACTGCTTTACCAGCTACATCACCAACTTTTTCTACTGCTTGATTTGCAGCACCTCGTACTTTTCCTACGATATTTTGTGATTTTTGAAAAGCCTGTGAAGCTATATTAGGAGCTCCAGTAATAGGATCAGGTTGTCCCATTATTTTTGCAAAAAATTTCACAATTCACTTAAGCATCCTATCCAAAGGACCTTCAGTTACTGGTGCGGGTTGACTTGCCACAACAGGTGCAGGTTCTACAGATGGTTGTACAGTAGACGGTTGTACAGCTGCAGGTTGTTGATTATTGGGAACAAATACTCCTGTAGGAATACCTTGAGGAATTCCTGAATTTTCTGGAGATGGATTTGTTTGATTAGGTTCCATCGAAATAGCTTACAATATAAAAGCATATCTAATTGTATCCTTTTTTTTGAATTTTGCAAATTTTAAGCCCTGTTTTTCGAAGCAAAAACAGTAAATACCCTTGTTTTTTCACGAAAAAATTATACAGTATAGCGAAATGAAATGAAAATCCGACATTTTGAGGATTTTCATACATTGAGATTATACCGACGATTTTAGATACAGAAATTTCAAACAAAGTGCAGAAATTGAAGATATCTAAAACAGACGGTATAGCTTTATTTACACGAAAATAAGCCAATACATGATAATATATGAAGGTTCAGGAGCAGAGTCCCCGAAGGGGGAAAGAATAGATACTCGATTGAGTAAGCAATTTTCCTATTCCAGAAGCTTTTTTCATCATATCATAGAAAGATGAGGCGTGAAAGTGAACGGTAAAATAGTCAAAAAATCATACCAATTAAAAAATGGTGATCAGAGTGAAATTGATGATGTCAGTAGATATCTCTCCACCGTTATACTAGATGAAGCGCCAGATATCAAGATACCTATCGTTCTTGAAAAAGAAGATTATCTCATCATTAATAAGCCAAAATGAGTACTCTCGCACCCCAAAACCGTTTGGGAAGTACATGAACCATCAGTCGTAGGATTCCTCTATCATACATATAAAAATCTACCAACTATCTGAAATTTTATCAGAGCGGGACTCCTCCATAGACTCGATAAAAATACGGATGGACTCATGATTATCGCAAAAACGGAAAAAGGATTGGAACATTTCAAAAAACTTTTCCAAAACAAATCAGAAAGCAAAGATATCAATGATAAAGAGCAAACTGAACTTAAAAAATTTTATAGAGCAACATCATATATCACACCTGAATGAAAAAAATTTATAGACGAAATTCATGAATTTCCTTATACTATTCAGGAGCCCGTTATCGCGAAATTGCCACATACCATGCCGAAAATATGAATAACTAAAATACTAAATATACAAATGGGAGCAAGGAGCAAGGAGCAAGGAGCAAAAATCTGAGACCTGCTTCCTGTAACCTGCAACCTGCAACTCGAAATCTTAACCGGTCGCACACATCAGATCAGATATCATCTTGCACATCACGGATTACCTATCATAGGCGATTATCTGTATGGCGATGAAAAAGAAACACAGCCGATGCAATTGACCGCATATAAGCTGGTTTTCAGAGATCCAGAAGGTGAATTAGTTACGGTAGAAATTTAAAGTATAAAAAAATCCTCCGGAAAAACCGAAGGACTGTATATATTATTACTCAAACAATACTGGATTGATGGTTTCATATCCATCCACGAAACGCTTAATATAGAAAGGATCTACTTGATCGATTTTTTGAAGAATCACTGTTTCCCAAGATTTGAGATGATCATTGGAAATAGTTCCAAATGATTTCAATCCACCAAGATTAGCATAGGCTTCAGCCAATTTAGGCATGGGCAAACCAAAACTATCAAGGTACTGCATCAAAATTTTTCTGTCATCTTTATAACGAGATGAATTTATTTGTAAAGCAGGCTGAACAAAATCCAATGTTGTTTCATATTCGTGCCGAGGTACAATATACAATTCAGAATCACTTCCACACATAGGAGGAAAATGTTTATTGAATAGAAATAAAATCATATCCCTACATACCTCACTATAGATATTCCATTGCAAACTAAATTTACCAAAAAAGAAATCTATGGTAATGTTTTTGGGATGAAGATGATATTCATAGATCAAAATACCCAATCCCATCCAAACAGCAGATAATCCATCGACATGCCTAATAGCTGTCTTATTGACTACTGAACGGCCAAATTCGATAGTGAACGGAAGAATCTTTTCAACAAACTCATCAGAAAAGTTGAAATAATGTGCTGTAGAAAGATGAACATCGTGATTACTATGGATAGCATTTTTACAGATGATATACCGGTAAAAAGAAACAATTTGACCATTAACACGGTCATATACTACAATGTACGTATATGTTTCATCAAATATATCACTATCTAAGTAATCAAGATTGAACATAAGGGTACTAATTCTATTCACCTCAAAGAGAACATTTGGCGACATTTGTTTTTTTACAAAATGTATTTCTAAATCACGCCATGTTCTTGCAAGAGTAGTAGCATTTAGCTCTCTCTCTAATAAAACCCTGGAAACAGGTGTTGTAAAATTTTTATTCATATTTTTGTTTTTTTAGTTTTTTTTGTTTTAGGTTGACATAATAAGAAAATAGTATTAGAAATCAATTAAAAAAAATACCGCAGTTTCGAAAACATACGGTATTTTAGTCTCAGTAGTATATTTATTTCTTAGTAGATTTTTTCGCAGCTGGTTTATCCTCTTTAGCAGGCTTCTCAGCTTTTTTTTCAGTCTTTTTAGCTGGCTTCTTTTCCTTCTCAACTACCTTATCTTTTTTATCAGGATTCTTTTCAAGTTTGTCAGTAATCCTTTTTGCTTTATCTTCAAGTTTTTCTTCAGAAAGTTTTTTAACAACTCCAGCCAATCCTTTACCTTCAAATTTCTTTACTGGTTTTTCTTCTTCTACAATTTCTTCTTGTACAACTACAGCTTCTTTTACAGGTGCTTTTGGTGCTTCAACAACTGGTTTTTTTTCAACTGGTTTAACTTCAGCTGAAACTTTATCTTCACCCATACCCTTCATACTCAATCAAATCTTTCTATTTTTAGGGTCAAGCAAAATGATTTTTGTCTTCACTATTTGTCCAATTTTTACAACTTCATTTGGATTCTGAATAGATTTCTGAGAAAGTTCACTCAAATGCACCAATCCATTGATATCCTGGAACACTCTTACGAATACTCCATATGGTACAAATCTTACAACTTCTCCTTCGATCATATCACCTATCTTGTATTGTTTTGGTAATGCTGTCCATGGATCATCTTTCAATTTTTTACTTGATAATGAGATCTTTCCATTTTCAAGACCAATAACCTTAACACTAATCTTATCACCGATACTTCAAAGTTTCTCAATATTGTTGACGTGTCCGTAGGTGATTTCTGAGATATGAACCAATCCTTCAACTGTTCATCCGATAGTCACAAATAATCCGTAAGAAGATAGTCCACTTACAACTCCATCATATACTTTTCCGACTTCAAGATCCTTGAGTATATTTTCTCTTTCTTCTTTGAGTGCTTCTCTTTCTGACAATACGATTCTCTTTTCATCTTCATCAATATTGATGATTCTTACTTTGAGTTCTTTTCCGATAAGCTCCAATAATTTTTCAAATATGATTTCCTGATCACCATCCTCTACTCTCGGATAATGGATAGGAGCCAATTGTGACAATGGAACGAATCCTTTGATACCATGCATATCTACAAGCAATCAACCAAGATTTGCTTCGGTAGGGATGACCGTGATAACATCATCAGCTTCAAATTTTTTCATAATAGATTTCCATACATCGTATTGGAGTAATTTTGTAATAGATACGATATAATGTCAGTCTTCATGTCTGATATTAGTATTTACGATCTCTAATTCGATCTCTCTTCCTGGATCTAATTCATATCCAGATCTTTCAAGTTCTTTCACTTCTTTAGATAAGATAACTCATGTGAACGCATTATTATCGCAATCAACTAAGATTCAGTTTTCAATAACTTTGAGGACAATTCCTTTTACTTTGTGTCATTCCTTGATAATAGGCATGACTATTTTACCAGAGCGCAATTGCTCTATTAGGTTTGTAGTAACCATTAGAATATAAAACGTTAAAAAAATAAAATAAGACGTGGGAATTTCTCAAGTATTTCACGAAGAGAAGTTTCCCGTCGTTTCTATCCAGTGCAACTGGATAAAAGAAATAATTAAACTAGTAAACAAATTCACTTTTATATGTTTACAAAAAAAGCTTAAATAGCTTAAGCAGGTATTATACCTTCACTTGTACTGATTTTGATATAGCGTTGTACGTAGACAACTTTTTGGATTTTAGATACTTGAGAAATGATCTTCTCCTAGCAACTTTTTTGAGCAATGATCTTTTTGCATCAAAATCTTTTTTGTGTGCAACAAGATGTGCCTGCAATTCAGTGATTTCTTCTGTCAAAAGTCAGATTTGTACTTCTACAGATCACGTATCCGTGTCATGAAGTTTGAATGATTCTGACGTAACGTCTTTTGTTGTTTTTTTTGGCATAATAAAAATAGGATTAAAAAAATAAAAGTAACTCGACCACCAAAAAAATTTTTCATTGTTTTGGATGTGAGAGTTATACCGGCGATTTTAGATGCTTCAATTTCAAACGAAGTGCGGAAATTGAAGATTTCTAAATCAGTCGGTAATTGATGTAAAACAAAGCTAACAGTGGTAAAACCGTATTTAGCAATGCCTTACTATAGAACTTAGAACTTAGTTTTTAGAACTTAGATTAATAATTTTTCTAAGGTCTAAAGTCTACAATCTAATGTCTATCAGTTACCCCCGACAGGAGTCGAACCTGTGTTTACTCCTTAGGAGAGAGTCGTTCTATCCAACTGAACTACGGGAGCATAACACAATATCCTTTCCTGCTATAAGCAAATAAATCTGCCGTCGAGCAAAAAAAAGAGTCCCTCCTAGGGCTTAGTTGTAGTATATAGTATTTTAGACAAGAAAATCAAGCAAAAAAGCTAAAATAAAAAAAGGTGAAAGTAATAACTTCCACCTTATAATTTTACTTCAACAGTTCAGCTTGTCTGTCTATCGTAATGATAAACTGTTCCAGGGAGATATCAGCTTGTCGCAAATCATAAGCAAGCCAATAAATCGCATCAGGCCAAAGCAGGATTTCTTCCAGTGTCTGCATAGGATCAGCCATAATTTTTTTTGCACCCTCTGAAAGAAAGAAGGAATCCTTATTGGGACTCATGTTTATAACGGAAGTAATGAATCCTTTTTGTTGTACTCTGATAAAATCTACGGGGTCAGGTTCCTTGAAAGTTGCTCTGCAAAATTCATCAATCAACCCTATACACGCCAATAAATAGATATATTTACCTTTGCCCATATAGCCGATATCAGCATCTTGAATGATACAACAAGCAGTATCTGTATATTTCCCTCTATTGCTGAATATCGTAGCAATTTGAAGATCACGTATTAACGGACGATCGGCACTAGTAAGTCCACATAATGCAAGATCACCATCGGTAATACAATCAAACATAGTAACAGTAGATCTAATTTCATCCGCTGCTGTAGCAATACCCGGATGGGGGGAATCATGGATTCCTGCAGCGAAAGCAATAATAGTGGTAAGCCTTTTATCCAAATTTTGTGCTAAACAAATTTCAATAACCGTTCTCATCACGCCTAAAGTATGGCCATAGTTATGGTAAGCATTATCACTAGAGAAGTCCATAAATTTTTTGAGTACATCACGATGAATATTGCTTTTACACAAGATAACTCGGATATGTTCTTCATTTAATTTCCGCTTATAGAGATTTATAAGCGGCCAAATTTGTACTGTCATAATTCACCTCCTTATTTTTTTATGTAGTAACTTTTTTACGATAACTTGCACATAAGCAAACATTATTTGCCTCAACAACTGCAGGATCCAAAATAGGACAGGCCTGAAATTGCATACCGTGATCGGAGCATAATTGAGTAATCAATTCATACGTCTTCATCCTGCGTTCTTTACCAACCGTCAGCCCTCCACCGACATGAATATCGATATATTCCCTCATCTCTTCAAAACTTTTTTTAAGTTCAGGAGTAGATACCATTTTTTTTACGATATTAGGATTGTGGATATTCAGCACCACATAGGCAGCTTTCAAATACTTAGCTCCGACAGATGCACACGCGGAAATAGTTGCAGACAATGATTTTTTCGTATCATCGATACCAGGAAACATGGGCATCATAACAGGGACCACTCTGATTCCCGCAGATGACAATGCATCTATAGTTTTGAGACGATATTCTGCTTTTGCTGAACCATACTCTAACAATTCGTTCATATCATCATCCAAACGGCTCAAAGATATTTGCACATATACCTGAGAAGAATATTGAGCCAAAAGTGCTACGGTTTCATCAGGAATATAACTTTTGGTGATAATGAGAAACGGCACACCTTGTGGCAGATAGTACTTCAAAAAGTCATGGGCAAGATCCCTGGTATGAGGAGAGAAAGGATCTGAATTTGGACTCAGATAAATTCCTTTTTCACGAAGATCTAACGGGACTTTTGGAATCTGAGTAAAACGTTCTCCTAGTGGAATCTTATTTTTAAGAGAACAATATACACAACCGATAATGCAGTTTTCGGAAAGATCAACTTCATAGTTCCCAATACAAGGATAATGAGAAGGAACAAAGGGCCTAAATAAATTTTCCATATTTTTTCTCCTTATGTTTATGTTTTATATTTATATAATTTTGTTTCATATAGTATATATACTCAAAAAATAAAAAAAGTCAACAAAAAATACAGAGAATCTCTGTCTAATCCCTTAATCTTCTAAGCCTCTAATAGCCTAATTATGCGAACTCGTTGAATATCTGATAGACAAGCAACAAGAATAAAAATATAACTACCGCTATGATGAAAATATTTATGATAACTGATTTTGCTTTTTTCATGGCATCTTCTTTACCAGATGACGTAATCAAAAGATATCCTGCATAAAACAAGGCAAGTACAAACAATGATCCAAGTACCCATCCCAGGACGACTGCGACATTGATAATCATATCCGCAGCTTTTGTACCAAACGCTGGTGTTTGTGCGATATAAAAGATATAATCAATTACCTTAATCATAACTAATGCTATCACGACATTGATTGCTCATTTTTGCGCTATTTTTACCTTATCTGATTTATCCATAGCAGACATCATTCTAAATCCAGAAACAACAAGCATGACGATAGCAGCAAAAAATGCCAACACTTTAAAGAATGATAATATTTGGAAAAATAAATTATTCTGAAGACTATCGACGAGTTGACTACTTCATTTTACATCACCGATATTCAAGACCGTTCACAATATCCACGTCACTCAAAAAATCAAAAAAGCTCCATAGAGAATATAAATTAAACTTGTGAATGCTTTTTTGGTTCCATCGGGTTCCTTGGCTTTCATAATAAAGTTTATTCACGTAACCACTAAGAAAATGAAAAGAACAATGAATCCCAAATTTCTTATAAGATCCCACAATTGCCCTCATGCAGATGATCAGCATCACGTACTCGTAACCACTTGGTTTGGATAAAAAATATTTTTGATATTTTCCATCAAGGAAAGTTCTCTATCGATACAAATATTAAAAACCGTTTCTACTCTTCCATATCTATCAGGCGTAGCATCCGTAAGATAATTAGCAAAATTATCATTAAATGATGGTGCTGCAGCATAACTGACTCCTCCACCTATTAGTAGCAACGTAAGAACTAATAATGATTTTTTGATACCACTCATGATTAGAAATTGAAAATTAAAAATTGAAAATTAGAATCCAGTATTTCCTCCATATCAACCAAAAAGAGAATTGATTATAGATACCGCTAGTTTGATGATAAAATAGAATCCAGTCAAAATAAGGACTCCTATAACGATATTGATAATATTTTTTTTGATTTTAGCAGTTTCTCATTCCTTATGAACAGCATTGGTCACCATAAGCAATCCATTATAGATAAGCAAGATGACAGCTACAGAAAGCCCTATATAGACTGTATATTGAATATATGGATTGATGTTTTGTCTCAATCGATCCAAAGTATTTGCAATCTTATATTGACTCGCATATGCTCATTGGGTATCTGTCGCACCATCCAAGGACGTTTGCTGAATGCTATCATCATCATTAGCTTCACTAACGACATTATCCAAAATCTGGATAGGATTACCACCATACTTACTTCGATTATTTGAAGCAGCAAAACTCATAAGCGGAAGCAAATAGCAAATAGCTATAATAACTAATATAATTTTTTTCATACTAATACATTACAAATAAAAACACTATTTTTTAATCTTTTAATTTTTTAATCTTTTAATCATCTATAAGTATACATAAAATTCTTTTTTTTTCAAATTTTAATTACTATTCTCCTTTCCTCAATCTTTCCTCCCTTCCTCATTTTCCTCATTTCCTCCTTTTTCCTTTCCTTCCCTTGCACCTTTCAATCCCTTTAATCCTTCCCCTTATATCTAATATACAGTCTGAAAATCAAAAGTCCAAGAAGAGATACAACAATGAAATATAGCAGATAATCATTAAGTTCCCAGAGTATATTTTGGATTTTTTGTTGTTGATGAGAAATGATAGTCTGAGAAAGTTCAGCAAAAAATTCATCAAAAGATTTTTCTCCCAACACTCTATAAAATTTTCCTCACGTTTTGTCAGCAAGCTGTTGAAGAAGCGTTGTATTAATATTTGTAGTGACAGCATCATTCCATGTATCGCGACCGATAAGATAATTTTCCTGTCCTACTCAAAGAACAAAGAGCGGAACCTGGATTTTCTGATAATAGGAAATCACTTGTAACGGATCAAATCCAATGTTTGAATCACCATCCGTAATCAGAATGACAATTCATGGTTTATATGTTTTTTGGTCAGTAAACTGTTGAAGATTTCCTACAGCAAGCAAAAGTGCGTCACCCATAGCTGTTCATAAAAACTCTTTAACCGGCGGGAAATCACCGAGATTCATCGCATCCAATTTAGCAATAATAGCAGATGCTGAGGAAGAAAATGGAATATAGACAAACGGTTTTCACGAAAAAGTTATCAAAGAAATATGATATCCATCCAACTGATGAATGAGTGAGATCAAGGATTTTTTTGCAGCAACGAATCTACTCGGATTGATATCGTTTGCTGACATAGAAAGAGAAACATCAAAGATAATCTGGATAGGAAGATTTTTTTCTACAACCACATGTTTATCAGTAATAATAGAGATACGAAGCGGCAATAGTATAACAGAGATAATAAGTAGTCACAATAAAATTGTATACACAAACCAGCTCCTCTGCTTTATATAAGAAAGCGGGACAAGAAATTTTGGTTTTTTATTGAAAAAGAAAAATACTCCGCAAAGTGCGATCAATGCGAGACTAATTCGTAATCATGATCAAGAAAATGACATATACTTATAATAAAATTAAATCAATCATTTTTTTTCTATATCGGTCAGAATCTGTTTATCAAATGTATTTTCTTTTTGCTCGATAATTTGCTTCTCCTCTTTGGTTTTGGATTCTTGAATAATAACATCAAGAGGATTATTTTTTTCATAATTTACTTGAAATTTTTTCTTAGCATCAAAAAAATTATTTCTGATAAGTTTAGCGATATATGGTACCAATCACAATTCTGAGATTTTGAAAAACGCTATGATAATAAAAATAATAAGTACAAAAATAGCTACTAATAAACCAAAGGCTTTAGATCATGATTTTGAAAAGCCATTGAATGCAGCCAATGCAAGAGAAATACCAAGCGCAAGAATAAAAAGTTGAATAACAGAAATCGTTAATGGCCCGATACTAAAGGTCATACCTGCAAGCAATCACCTCTTAATATTTTTTGGATATACAACTTTCATACATATAACAAAATAACTAAAAGATTATGAAGATTAAAAAATTAAAAGATTTTGTAGTTGAGCAAATACAGATAGATATAATATTTTAATCTTTTAATATTTTAATGTTTTAATGAATTTTAGTTATACTGAAATAGTTTCTATTGTCAAAAAAAAATCTGTGGAAAGACCAACAGATTTTTAAGTACTACTATGTATATCACATTCAACAGGTACAATTTCAAATCGTTCATTGAATCGTACCTTTTTTTCTCCCGTAATAATCTCTTGCTTAAGAAATCCATAATCAGCATTAAGGTTAAGTCCATCCTTTACATAATCTTCTGATGAAGATATCATAATGATGATACAATACTTATTTTGCACTTCCCGTATTGCAGGGATAAGCTGAAAACCGAATTCATCGTGAAATAAACATCCATCCAAAGTAATAATATCAAATTGATCATATTGAATTCTATCCTTTGCTTCATTAAGCGAAGAAGCAAAAGTTATCTCACAAGGAAAACTTCGTTCACAGAGCTTTGAAACTAATATTTGATGACCGGAGTCATCATCTAGAATGAGCACCTTTTTTATTGTCATCATATGTTTAGGTTTTTGTTTTATACTATCGTATATAAAAATTTAGGCAATGTTTGCAAGTACAAAAAAATGTGATATAATATTAATTTTACAATAGAAAAAAAAATCCGGTAAAAAAAACCGGATGTAATTTTTTAATGAAAGTTTTAATCCTGATTAAAAATCATCATTTTATCTTTAGCTTCAGGAATATTTTTCATGATGAATTCTTTTATAACATAACGACGACTTTGTTCACAAAGGATTTTAACATCCTTGAATGATACACCTATTTTATCTGACAATACATGAATATACGCAACAAGCTGCTTTTCTTCTATATTGTCTTCTTTGCCATAAAATGGAATATCTTTAATGGTTTCCATATATTGATCAAAGAATTTTTTTTCGGTAAGTAATTTTTCAATAGCAGCAACATCTACCGATAAAATAAGTGGAGCAGACAGTAATTTTAAATCATCTATAATTTTGAGCACATCAGGAGCAATAGGTTGCAAAATTGGAACACCTTCTAAACTCAACAATTCATAGTTATTTTCAACATAGTATGCCACTACAGGAAAATAAGTTGGTCTAGGTCCATAAAACAAAAGATATCTTTCTGTTTTCATATGTTTTGATTTTAATTTATATTTTTTATTTTTGTAAAAATAATATAGATATTCTCTAACTATTTACAAGTCTAATTTTTGTGGTATAGTCACTACCAAACAACAAATTCATTTTTTTGGTAGGGATTTTTGATGAGTGGTATTGAAAAAAAGAAATAAATACTTACAAGCTCAAGTACTTTACAAATTTCAATCCCGCCTTGCGGGACTTCGTTTCACTTCGCATTTTAGCACTTAAGCAATGTAGTATGGAAGACGTAGTTATTATTTGATCAGGTCCTGCAGGGCATACAGCAGCGATTTATACAGCAAGAGCAAATCTCAAACCATTGATGTTCGAAGGATTCATGGCATGATGAATAGCTGCAGGTGGACAACTTACAACAACTAGCAAAATAGAAAATTTTCCTGGATTCCCAAATGGTATCGATGGATTAGAACTCATGATGAACATGAGACAACAATCTATAAATACATGAACAAGGATAGAAACCAAAACCATAGATAAAGTAGATTTTAGTTCACAACCGTTAAAACTCTTTAGCGGAAATGAAGTGATTGAAACAAAATCCGTCATCATAGCGACAGGAGCAACAGCAAAACGTTTATGAATTCCCGGTGAAAAAGAATATCGACAGAAATGAATCTCTGCATGTGCTATCTGCGAATGAGCGCTTCCATTATTTAGAAATAAACCATTGGTCGTCATCGGATGATGAGATGTAGCAATGGAAGAAGCAATTCATCTGACACATTTCTGATCAAAAGTAATTATCCTCGTAAGGACAGATAAACTCAGAGCATCAGAAGTGATGCAAGCAAGAGCAAAAGCAAACGAAAAGATAGAATTTAAACGATTCACCGAATCTCTAGAAGCTATGGGAGATGGAAATACACTTACCGGACTTAAAGTAGTAAACAATCAAACAAAAGAAGAATCCATAATAGAATGTTCCTGATTATTTTATGCAATCGGACACAAACCCAATACGGATTTCCTCTGATGACAGATCACCCTCGATAACGACGGATATATTGTAACAAAACACACACCAGTACATACAGCAACCAATGTATCAGGAGTATTTGCAGCAGGAGACGTAGCAGACAAAAAATACAGACAAGCAATCACCTCAGCAGGAAGCGGATGTATGGCAGCACTTGAAGCACAAAATTATTTACAAGAAACAAAATAACATAAAACATTTCAATTTTCATAATCTTTTAATATTTTAATCTTAAAAAATGAGTGTAATTCACATTGAAAACATTGAACAATTCAAAACAGAAATTTTGGCATACAAAGGACTCTCTGTCATCGACTTCCGAGCAGAACGATGTGGCCCATGCAGGATGTTAGGACCTATTATCGAGCAGCTAGCAGAAGAATACAAGGACGTGAAAATAGCAAAAGTGAACGTAGAAGACAATCAAGAATTATCTGCGACATTTCAAGTATCTTCTATTCCTATCGTATTTTTCATCAAAGATGGACAAGTAGTAGACAAACTCATCGGAGTTAATCCTCCAACCGTCTACAAAGAAAAAATCGCTGAACTTTCAGCTCCCAAAAAAGCTGATAGGTAATTATATTGAACAAATACCTTCATTCTAGCTGGACACGTTCCAGCTTTTTTCATACAAAAATAAGGTTGACATTTATAGTAAAATAGATATTATAAATCTATAAAAATAAAAAAATAATAACTAAACACATAAAAAAACAAAATCATGCCAAAACCAACAATTAAAGATTTGCAAGCAATCATAGAAAAACAAAATGCAGAAATCACAGAAAAAGACAGTACCATTGAAAAGCTACGATCAACCATCATAGAAAAAGATGAAGAAATCGAAGGAAAGAACAAAAAAATACTCACACAAGAAAACGACATCAAAAATTTCAATAGAGAAAGATCTAAACATAATGCCAGAAGAAAAGCATTAGAAAATAAAAATGCTGCAGAAAAAGCAGAGGCGACAGGAACTATCAGAATATTAAGAGACGAACTTAGTACTTTCATGTATAAAGATAAAGAATGGGAAGAAAAAACTCATGAAATTAACGATTATATATATATACTTTGTGGAAGTAAATAGTTTCTAAAAGACTATCATCACTATCTAAGCTGGATATATCCAGCTTTTTTTATTATAAGTAAAAAAAATCCGAGTTGAATGCTCGGATTTTTTTATAGAAAACATTCCTTCATTATTAGTTATTCACTGGTAGTTGTTAGTTGATAGCAATATTAGCAGCGAATTCAGATCGTGCGGGATCGAGGATTTGAATAAGGAATTGAATTCAGTTAGCAGATGTTTTTTGGATGATGCTATTTCATAAATTATTTAATGTTCCTTTTATCGTACAACTAAATATCCTCACTCTTGAATCATCACTCATGGTAGCCTTATCAGAGAATTTTGTAACATTCATCTTGGTAGAACAACGAACTCCAGGAAGATCAAGATCTTCATCGATATTTACGGATTCGTAAGCGATATTCATAGAAGGGAAAATAATAGAATATCCCATCTTAGATGAGGTAAAGGTCATAGTTTTTTCAATATTGATAGGAAATTGATCAACAGAAGTATCGATGGCAGGTGTGATAACTGATGTTGGTTTGGTATTACCTGATGAATCAGTGGTATTGGAAATATAACTTATTTTACTTCCTCATGCAGCGAGTGAAGGATCGATAAAGACTTTACAGGTAGCAGAACCGATATCTGTAGGTCATTGAAGCGTAGCAATCAATCCATTGAGATCCATACCAAGCGAATGCGTAGTTACTTGCATAAGTGAAGTAGAGCCATCTGTACAAAGTGTTTGGAGTTTTGATAATAAAGTATTTTTTACATAGGTATCATTGGGTAAGATAAATGCATCAGTAACATCCTTCACTTCCTGTTCAGAGATATCATTAATAAAATATCCATAATTATCGCCATTGCTAAAGTACCATGAGGTTACTCATTCCAATTTGTATAACTTAGTTCCATACGAAGTAGTGATAGTTTTTTCTGCACTTGCTCAAATATTTTGCTGAAGCTGTGAACAGTTTTTGTTAGGATCAGTTTTTTTACATGCAAAATAGGAGATTAAAACAAGCTGATTAGTAGCGATGTTTTGGACTTTCAGAATACCATTTTCTCACTGATTGATCAACGTATATTTGGTTCCGAATTCTGCAGGAAGATAGATACCTGCTTGAGAGATATAGATTCCGCTTCCAGATAATAAAGCTCATTCAACAACTCACGTAGCTGCAAGTCATCAAGAGACAACATTCACTTCTATGATAAACATATCATTCAATTCTTTTTGTACAACTCATTGGATATCTATCATACCACTATAGAGACCTAGATCCAATGTTCTACTTTTGATTCCGACAATAGTAGTGTCAGCCAACGTCAACGTATGTGTGTAGGAAATAAGATCACCATCTGCTTGAAGTAAACCAGATAATGTTACTTCTTGTCAGATTTGAAATCCCGTGGTTGATTCTACGGAAGCAGCAAATCGATTGCCAATACGATCAAAATTTTTGAAAAGCAAAAATGCTACAAAAAAAGTGCAGATGATAACCAAGAATAAAGTAAGCAAGGAAACAGACTTTTTAGGTTGATGATGCATATAATCGTTTCCATACCCAGGGAATAAAGGCTTTTTGATAGGAGGAACGACATTGTTGGTAAAGTTCATTAGAGCAAGTAAAAAATAAAATAAGACGCAAAAATCGCATAAAGATTTTTGATGTCGTTTTTATCCCGCTTTAGCGGAATAGAAATTGTTTTGAAATTTCTATGTGATAAAAAATTTTTTATGCAGGGACAATAATACGCTTTTTAAAAAGCATTTCAATGTAATAAACCATATTATATAACTTTTTGGGTAATTTGGCAATGATTTTGGATGATTTTAGCGGATTGATTTGAAAAAATGAAGGTTCAAGAGTATACTTTAGGTATTCAATGCATTTTATACCATTATACATACGAATGAATACGCAAGCAGTAGCAGAAACCACAGCTCTCCAGACATTTATGGACAGCACCATCGTATCCTATGGACTCAAAATCATAGGTGCTATAGCAGTAATCCTGCTTCTTTTGCTTATTTCAAAATTTATCGCTGGAATAGTCAGAAGAAATATCATAAAAAACGGAGACCCAGAAAACAAACATATCGATAAAATCTGAAAACTAATGGGAGATATAACATTTTATGTTCTGGTCATCTTCTCATTTTTTATCGGATTCGAGATGGTCGGATTCAATGTAGGACTCATCGTAGGAGGTATTTCATTTGGTGTATGATTAGCATTCAAAGAAATTCTCGGAAATATGATCGCAGGTATTATGATCCTCTATACTAAGGAATTTAGATTGGGAGATATCATTGAAGTACAAGCAGACCAAGCATATTTTGGAAGGATAGAAGAAATTACGATCAGATATACCATTATCAGAACATTAGATCTTAGACAAGTTGTTTTGCCAAATATGACCTTAATTTCTGTACCGATCAAAACATTCAGTGCAGAACCTATAGTCAAGCTTACTGCCCTCTTTGGTATAGGATATGATTCCGATACTACCAAAGTCATAGAGCTTGTCAAAGAAGCGGTGAATAGTTTTGAATTCGTCAAAGAGAAAGACACGACAAAAGTCTTTGTATCAAATTTTGCAGATAGTTATATAGAGATAAAGACCTTCTTTTCATTTGATCCAAACTGTGGCTTGCTTTCAGATTTTGCTATAGGATATATCAACGAAAAAGTAGGAAAAGTATTTGATACCAACAATATCAATGTACCATTCAATACCGTTACTATCAATTTTGATAAAGAGACCGACAAACAAAAACTAGTAAAAAACATCACTTCATAATACCATTTAGCATGATATACATTCAATGACAACAGCTAACAGCATAAACTACATCATAGCACGAATCACCAAAAACGGTCTCAATGTTTTGAAGACTGCAGCATTGGCAGTAAGCGTATTTGTTATTTTTCTCATCATCATAAAAAATGTAGTAAATAGAGTCAAACAAAGAATACAAGCTAACTCACTCCAAGAAGATGTATACAGTAAAAAAATAGCTAATCTTGCAGGAAGTATGCTCTATATTCTGCTTATGATTTTTAATATCCTTGCTGTCTTCCAAGTGATTGGATTTGATACCGCATTGATTATGTGAGGTCTGTCCATCAGTATCGGTTTCGCTATGGAAACAACCATAGAAAATATGATTGCCGGCGTGATGATCATGACGAATAAAAAAGTAAAATTAGGCGATTTAGTTCAATTTCTCGGGAGTATAAACATCATGGGAACGATAGAAGAAATCAATGTCAGATATAGTGTCATTAGAACATTCGACAAAAGAAGGACCATCATACCAAATTCGGTCATAGCAGCAACACCTATCAAAACATTAAAATCGGAACAACTTATTAGAGGCGATGTAAAACTCAGGCTTCCTCGCCATGTCGATGTCGATCAAGTAAAATCACTACTGATACAAATTATCAATAACATAAAGGGAGTTTTATATACGGAATATACGAACATCGTGGTTACCGGATTCGATAGCGGAGGCATTGTAATGCAATGATTCTTTTTCGTTAATCCGCAAACAAAGAGAGGTAAAATAATAATCCAAAGAGAATTTATGACAAAAGTATTGGAAGAATTCAAAAAATATGGTATCAAAATACCAAATACACATATGACGATAACCGTAGAAAATTAAAAAAATTTCTAATTTCTAATTTTAAATTTCTAAACAGTTAATTCGTAATCTATAATTTATTTTACTCTCCTGAAATTTCTTTTATCTGATCCCTAATCACCGCAGCATCCTCGAATTTCCAAGCAGCTATGGCTTCGTCCAGCTGCTTTTTTAAATCTTTGAGAATAATTCCTTGTTCTACTTTTGTCATTCTTTTTAATTTTTTGGTCTTTCCTCTCGTCAATGAAGAAAAGCCCTGAGAAAGCACTTCATCCGTTTTGACGACATCCAATCCTTTGACGTTAGATTCAGCTTTTTCTGGAGTGATATTATGTGCTTTATTATATTTGTCTTGGATACCACGACGACGATAGGTCTCTCGTAAAGCTTTGATCATAGATTCCGTGAAATTATCAGAATAGAGAACTACTTCACTATTTGGATTTCTGGATGCACGTCCGATAATTTGGATAAGCGAAGTTGTGGAACGAAGAAATCCTTCTTTATCAGCATCTAATATCGCTAACAAAGTTACCTCAGGCAGATCAATCCCCTCTCTCAAAAGATTCACTCCTACTATTATATCTATTACTCAGGTTCTCAATTTTTTGATAATCTCTCGACGATCAAAGGTAGCAATCTCACTATGCAGATAAAACGCTTTATATCACTTGGATACGAGAAAATTTGTCACTTCTTCAGAAGATTTTTTGGTCAACGTAAGCAAAAGGACCTTCCCTTTCTTGGCAATATGCTCGTTTAATTTATTGAGCAAATGTTCCAAAAAAGCCGGCTTCTTGCCAGTAAAATCATTTCCTTGCATAAAATCTTTGAGATTGGTATATTTGGCGAACATAAGAAATAGAACAAATAAATATATCCCCTAATGTACAAAAAAAACAGAAATAAACAAGAGCTATACATATTTTAATAATTCATTGTAATTCACGCTAACGATATGTACGTCATTCCGGCGCCAAGTATTGCAGCCGGAATCCATACTAAAAAAACCCTTTAGACTCCATAGTTATGGATTCCCGCTTTCGCGAGAATGACGTAAGGGAGTAAAAAAATCCTGCCAACGAAACGTTTAATTAGTTTACAAAAAAAAACAATCAAACATAATTGCAAAAAAAATAATTTTGACTATACTATATATATCAGAAATGCTCTTTTTAAATAAAAACAAAATCATGAGGAAATATTTCTGAATACTAATATCACTGATTTGACTGCTTTGAACGTCGGTATTTGCTACCTACGAAGATTTTTCCAAACAACTGGAAACAATGGGATTGGATGTAAAAACTATTGAATCTCAAGATAGCATTTCACGTTATGATTTAGCCAGAGTATTGAATACTACAGAATGTAAGGATTGTATCCATCCAAACCAAGATATGCTGAATAAATATGTAGAAACTTTTTGGTCTACATTTACAGCGACACCAGGCAAAGATTTCTCAGATATACCATATGCATGAGGGATATATAATAATGTCTCTTATTACTATTGTGTAGCATATGTAGGAGATAATACCTATATGAGATGATATCCGAAAGCGACAAGTCCGGTATGTGGAGGACAATTTTGTGGAACAAAAGATACCACGACAGCAGAATTTTTGCAAGTAGTAATCAATATTTTAGCAAAATATATCTACAAAGATCTCAATCTCGATTGGAAAAAAGTAAACACACGAATCAGTAAATTAAAAGCAGATAGTTATGAGATAAAAAATTTCACCGCCAATGATAAGAAAGTAATCACGGAAAGAAGTACTGCTTGTGAATGAACATGTACATTACAAAATGCGAATGAAGTGAATCTCTATTTGAAATACTGTATGTTCAATTTAGCAGCATGTACTATGCAAGAAGTAGGTACTATAAAGCAATGATATCGGCCAGTAGCCGAGCTTAATGTATTGTCTAAACAAAGTATAATTAATATTGATCAGAGTCTATGGATGAATACCAATAAAAACATCGATGGAAAAACTGTTCTCGAAACCTTATTCAAACTCAATGGAAAAGTAAATTGTGCATTCAATAACGATTATGATTGTGATGGAATAAATAATGCCGAAGATAATAGTCCAAATACATATAATCCCAGTCAGAAAGATACAGATAATGATGGCATAGGAGATGTATTAGATGATGATATCGACAATGATGGCATAAAAAATCCTATCGGTATCGTGGATGATGAAGGAAAAATAGATATCAGTAAACGGACAGAAAATACGGATAATTGTTTATTTATCATCAACACCAACCAACAAGATGCCAATAAAAATTACATAGGAGACGCATGTGAAACCACAGAAAATCAGATAGGAATCTATATCGATATTGCTGCATTGGAAGGAATTGCACCATTAACTACAACATTTACTGCAGTGACTGAATGACAGCTAAATGATATTGTCCGAGATTTTGGAGATGGCACACAAGGAAATGGAAATCCCATAAACCATACATTTCTTTCACCAGGAATATACAACATACAAGCACTTGCCAAAGGGAGCAACGCAGATGCCAAAGCACAGATAATAGTTGTTGTGGGAGGACAGAAATGAGATGATAAAGCGATGCAAACAAGAGCAAGCAATATAGGAGGAAAAAACGGCATGGAAAGTTTACTTTCTGTATGAATAGTAGGAACTTTTGATGAGATAGAATGGATATTCCAAAAAGAAAACATCACACTAAAAAAAACTCCAGAAGAAACCATCAAAAGAATATTCAAAATAGCAGGAGAAAACAACGTTTTGGTAAAAGGATATAGAAATGGTGAATTGGTTGGTGTTAGTTATTTTACTATCGGAATAGATGAAGGAAGATGAGCGATATTGAGAAGCAATAGTGCTACTCCTGAAATCAACGAGAAAGTACTCTTTGATACTAAAACATACAATATCAATCAGGATGATATCATCAGAGTAGATCGAGATTTTGGAGATGACAACAAAAAAAGTAATACAACACTTACTATGGAATACGCATATACCAAAGCAGGGAAAAAAGCAATCACACAAATAATCACCCTCAAAGACGGGAAAAAATTAACGAACATGATTACGATGAATATAATAGACAAATCAGCATTAGCATCATATGCATTACGCATGATACCATCTACCTTGATTGCTAATATAGGACAAAAAATAAACTTTTCTGTAAATATCATAGGAAATCTTTTCAAGACGCCACTCAGTCAAATACTGGAATTTTCAGATGGCATTACACAAAAAAAAGTAGGAACAGAAAAAATGCCGAGTATATTTGTCCATAGTTATCAAAAAAACGGATCACTGACTCCTCAAGACACTATGTATATCGATCAATGTACCTATCTCAAAAATCAAGCAACAATAGCTATCAACGGAATAGATGCATGTCTGGATGCAAAGATTCAAGGAACATTAAAAAACTACAAATGCGATCTTGATGGTGATGGAATCCCTGACATCTGTGATAGTGATATCGATAATGATGGTATAGGAAATCTTCTCGGACTGATAAATTTTGAAAATAAAAATTGTACCTATGAAAGTGATCCAAACAAATCAAACACGAATCTCAATCAAGATATGTTAGCAAAACAATATCAATGAGTTTGTTCTCTCGATAACGCACCTTTCAATAACAATCCTGATCAGCTTGATCTCAATCTTGATGGTATAGGAGACAGTCAAACTACCACACAAATAGTAAGTAGCGGAGAAATACTTGATAGCGATGGAGATGGGATTCCCGACGTTCAAGACATTTGTCCGACAATTCAGGAGACATGGAATGGAGTAAGTGATGAAGATGGTTGTCCAGAAATAGGTCAAGAAATAACATGTAACCAAACACTTCCTTTAGTTGGAATGACTAATGACACGCTTATCGTACAAGCAACTCAATGTAATCAATGTCCTTGTCAGTTCTGAGATTTTTCAGACGACCTTACAAATAACGACAAAGTAAGAGCAGTTTTACGAGATAAGAAAAAAACAATCCTGTATAAATTTTCTTTACCATGGATTGTTAGTTTCTAAGAGTAATATAATCAATTATACTGAGACGCCGACCCCGACTTGTCGGGGTAACGTCGAAGTTATACCGACGACTTTAGAAACTGTTAGCACGAACGAAGTGAAGTGATTACAGATTTCTAAAGCGGTTCGGTATACTTATTTTATAAGTTCAATAGCGCCCATAGGACAAACAGATTTTGCTTCTTCACATTTTTTTTCTTCATCAGCATTTGTTGGCTGTTTGATAACTACTGCAGGGATACCTTCGACCTTAAAAAAATCTCAAGCAACACCAGCACACGCACCGCATCATACACAAGTAGAATTTATCTGTACTTTCATGGTATATATAAACAAAATAAAACTATCCAAAGAAATGTTCTTTTGGTTGTTCTTCTTCATTGTCCTCTTCATCAAAGAGTCATTTGAATGATTTTTTATGTTGTATTTCTTTCATAGCATCTTCATCAACTACATTTACTATCTTGGTTTTGTTAGCATTTTCTTTGGCATGTTTTACAACAGAAATCAATGTCAACACAAGTCCTAAAAGCAAAAAAAATTGGATGAAATTATATCAAAAAGTTACTTTCATAAATTGTGTTTGTCTTCCTACAAGTCAAATAGCATCACCAATTCCTAAAAAAGCCGTAACAATAATCCACAAGAATCCAAAGTTGAATAACGAATCGTTTTCTTTGAATCCGAAATATCCGATAACAAAATTTTTGAATTTAAAGTTCATGTTCCGACTTAAGAGAACAACCATACTAACAAGTATAATCAAAAAACTTTTAAACATATAAAATATTCTAAATGAATCTGATACATCATTTAATGGAGAATATTTAATCAATGGAAACACTAAAAGCAAAAAAGCAAGAACTCGAAGATACAAGACAAAAACCTTTTGATGTTTAGTAAATCTTCCGAATTTTTGAGCGAATTTTGCAAATTTTTCAGAGATATTAAATTTTTTATGCATCTCAAAAAAGAAAAATTAAAAGTATACTAAGAGAATAGATAATGATTTTTTAGGTATTTTCAAACAAATTTACTTTGCACAGATTAAAGATTATATTCATCATTACTGATAGGTTGAGGCAATTCAGAATCAGGTGGAGTTATATCTTGATAAAATTGTCCCTTATACTGACTAGCTTCCTGACTTTGTTTGATGATATTACCAAGATTAAAGAGACCACCAACAAGTTCACCTGCTCTTGTAAAAATCTTAGGCGCAGTATATTCATCAGATTCTGGAACTTTCATCCATTTGAGTACGACAGGCACCAAGAACAAAAGTAAAATTGTTAAAATAACACCAATGATCATAAATCTGATGCTATTTCGTCATTTTTTCTTATTTTCTTCTTTACTATGAGAGAAAATGAAAAGTATGATTGCACGGATGAACGTATAGAAACATCCACCAATGACCAAGAGCACTACCAAAGCCAAAACAGTCAAAATGACATTTTGGAAATTAGCATTAGTATAGATAGCATTCATGATTGAGAACAAAAATGAAGTAAAATCTATTTCTTTTCTTCTTTCTTGGTTACTCCTTTTCTTTCTCTATGTTCTATATATTTATTGAACAATTCGTTTTTTGTTTCTTTCAACAAAAGTTTTGCCAACCTTTCTGAAGGTTTAGCTCATTTTTTGATCCATGAAAGAATGCTTTCTACATCAACCTTTAATACATGTTGAATAGGATCATATGATCATAATACTTCTTTATAACCGAATTTTACAGGTTTAGTATGTTCGGAAAGAACAACTCTGTACGTAGCTAAATTTTTTCTTCCATGTCTGGAAAGTCTAATAACTAACATATTGAATGTATAAAAAAATAAAATTAATTTTTTTAATTTTACCACGGTGCCGGCAAACCGAGCCTCCCGAAAGGGACAAGGCGGTGGTTAAAAAATAAAGAGACAATTGATATTACTTCAATTTTTCTCTTGATACATGCGTTGTTTTTTTCTTGTCTTGTTTACAATACTTAGGTAATTCCAACTTCTGAGTATTCGTCTTGTTTATACTCGTGTGATAATTGGTTTTTCCACATTCCTTGCATTGCATTGCAACAACGATTCTTCATCACTTTTTTTTGGCCATAATGGTAAGGTAATAATAAATAAAGCTATTTTTTGAATGACGGATTTACGTATTTGGCTCCAAGGAGATTCGAACCCCTGACCTCGTCCTTATGAGAGACGCGCTCTAACCAACTGAGCTACAGAGCCACAACAAATTCAATGAATAATGAATAATGAAAAGTGAATAATGTTGGTATTTGTTTCATTATCGACTATTGTAATTTACCATAGTCCATGTGAATACAATACCTTCGTTTTTCACTATTAGTTATTAGTTTTTCATTAATTAGTCATCGGTGAGGGCGGGATTCGAACCCGCGAGACGATTTCTCGTCTGACTCGTTAGCAGTGAGCTGACTTCGACCACTCATCCACCTCACCATCAGCATTTTCGATATAACAAAAAAATGGTGTGGTGATTATATATACAATTACTGTTGAATTTCAAGAACAAAAGTATACATTTCCAGGCATATAACCGAGACCCAATAAAAATTGAGGGTAGTGGAAAAATTATAATACATTTTTACTCATATAAAAAAATATAATGGCAGATGAAGTAGGTGGAAAAGGATTAGATGATCTAGATAGTTGATGAGGAGTCAGAGAAGATGTGAATAAGGTTACCGAAGAGGCGGTGAGAAGAGTTCAGGACGATCAAAAAAAGGCGCAACAAGTGGGTCAAGATATCAAAAAAGACAAAGCAACCAACAACAAATTTGCTAAATTTCTTACATTTTTACTCAAGGACATCAAGAGCGATACTTTATTGAAACAAATTTATCATACATTTTTCAAAACTAGACATGAAGAGACAGATCTCGTACATTTAAGGAAAAGTATGAATACCATAGTGGTAGTAGGAATGTTCGTCCCTTTTTACCAAGAAGAGATTAAGGAATTGGAATTGGAATGAATATATCAGGATATACGATATTTTGATGGAGACGTTTATTTGACCAAATATATTGATTTTATCAAGCACCTATTACCGAAATATCATGACAATGTTATTATAGATAAAAAAGAATTCACCAAGTTATTATCAGATATATCAGAATATTACGAACTTACTGAGAAGTTATCTGAGGAAAAAGCTGTAGAATTCAAAAAAACCATCCAAAAAGAGCTTTCTCTGAACGAATAATGAACAAAAACAGCAAATTTGACCATTTTTAGGGTTTTTGTCAACCCTATTTTTTTATTTACAGCATATTTTTTGGTAATTCTCCTATTTGTGGATATACTTAGATGTACAAAGTTTTATTTACACTATAAGGATGGAAAACAAATCCTTGCATATAGAACAGGCAGTAGAAGGGGAAGCAATAAACGTAAAAGACATACATACCTTCGATGACTTTAAAAAAGAATTGACTATCAATGGAGTTAATGATATTTTTTCCGATGTAAAAATAAAACAAGATAAAAACAAATATATCTTTTCAAAAAACAATGAAAATATATTCGCAATAGATGGCAAAATAAACCTAGTGAGTTGGTTACAAAAATATTATGAAGAAAGGGCAATTGCCGAAAAACGAACAGCAGAACAACGTGTATTAATAAGAATCGAATGATTGGAAATCCAATATATCAAAACCAAAACAACCGAAGAATTAAATCTTCTAAAAAGCGATATCACCAAAGCAGACAATTTAGAAACAGAAGCAACCAATATAGATAACGTCAAATATAAATTAGAAAGAAATATAACACTTCTTGAACAAGAAAAAGCTGACATCAATAAAAGAGATAAAGATAGTAAGATAGAAAAAAATCTATGGAAAGCGTATAAATCACAAATCCAGGAACGTCTTGATAGATTATACAAGATGAAAGAGGAAATAGAATTGCTTGAAAAAAATAAAGATAAGAAATACACCATAGATCGGGAAAACGTAAATGGAAAGAAAGAATTTAAAGAAGTTAAAATGGATGATGTAAATGGAATGGATATGAAAATGACACTCAAGACAATAAGCGAACGATTGGAAACTATAGGAGAAAATGATCCTGATTTTATCAATACAAGAAATAGTATCATAGGAAAAGAAGCAACCATTACCCCATATTACGAAATCATCATCAAAGACAAAAAAGACGCGAAAGATATGAAAAAAGCACTCAATAAATATAATAAGCAATATGTTCTTTTAGATAAAATATCTCTTGATGCTGCAAAAAAGACAGAAGTAGCAAAAGATCTCGAAAAATTGGAAGAATATCTCAATACCGTAATAGCTAATCCTGAAACATTTAAGCCATCAGAGCATCCATTTGTACCAACACATCCAAATGACTTTTATGCATTAGTGAAACAAGACGAAACACTATCATCATTGCTTTCATTCAACAAGACAAAGACTGAAGTTTCAACAAATAATGCTCCGGCAACTGCTCCAGGAGCAGCTTGAGCTGAAACAGACAACACAAATACAGGAGATGAAAAAGATAAAAAATCAAAAGAATATACACCAAGCCAATATACCGATGCAAAAGAAGCATTTGAAAAATGAGGAATAAATGGAATAAGCAAATATCGATTAGATCAAACAAATATGAAACCAGAACAAAAACAATTCTGGTCAGGAGTAGGTAATCTAGCTATTACCGGAGGAGCCATCTTTTTGGGATGGAAAATGATTTCCAGTGCATTTAAAATGATATTCAAAAGTGATAAAGCAACAAAAAAAGGAATATATGATAGCTCAAATCGAGCATGGTTAGGTATTCCTACAGCACTTTTATTTTGAGCACAAGCACGAACAGGAAAGGGATTGTGAAGTCTTTTTACATGAGGAGGAGTTTCAGAAAAAATAGCTAATCTCTTTAGCTGAGGATCTGATGATGAAAATAACGAAGACGTCAATCAAACAGATGTATATAGAGAGTGATTTGTCGGACTTATGTGAGTATTTGGTTGAATGACGTATGAATGAATGTCCTATGTATTGGAAAAAACTAGCTCAGGAAAAATGAAAATAAAAGAAGATCAATATGATAATTTCATAAAAACATTGGAAAGTGGCAATGACAAACAAAAAGAATGAGCAAAATTTTTAAAGAAACATGTAGGAAAAGAAGATAAAAATGGTTGGTTAGATCTTAGTTTACGTTCTATGGGAATCACTTCTCTAGAAGATTTGACCAAAGATCCTAAAAAAGAATTTAGTGAATCAATAAGTAAATCAACAGTAAGACTGTATTCTGTAGGTAAATTTATGGAAGATAAATGATATGCGAGAATAAATCCAGAGACTATGCCACTCATCACAAAATATATAGCAGATCCAAGTGGTACGGAAGCAGATTTGGAAAAATTAGCGAAAAGATGAGATGTATTTGAAACAGAAGAAGCCGTGACAGACAAAACCAAATTGGTAGATAAAGTAAAAGCAATCGCAAAAACAGATACAGAAAAAGAAAGATTGATATTGAACGGATTAAACAAATTTTATGATTATCGGCCAAATACAGATAAAACAACATTAGATATAGTAGGAGAATGACCTACAATAGAATTTAAAACATATGAATATAGTACAAAGATAAATATAGATACGAAAAGAATAGATGGATTATACACAGATGATAAATTTGATAGTTATCTAGAAATGTTCAAAGCAGCAAATCTAACAAACTATATCAAGAATATTTGTAAGGACAAAACAGCTAATTCAGAAAAACCATTTACTATTTCAACCGTAGGAAGAGATATAGAATTTGATGACGCAAAAGTATTCTCTACAAGTTTTGATACAGAAATAGTATCAGCAGGACCATGATGATCACTTGAGGATATTTCCCCAACACTTGAAAAATTCAAACAAAAATATTGTGATTATCTCAATACCATCACTCCTAAAATTTGGAAAGAAACCGTAGCATAATAATTTTCACTTGCATAAAAAACGATGAAATGTATAGTTTAAACGCTAAACGAATCATCGTTTTTTTTCGTAAATCATTTTAACATTTTAACACTTCAACATTTCAACCATTACCATACAACAAAAATTACTCATTCACGAAAACAACATAGTAATCATCGGTAATCGGTCCTACAAAAATCTAGGAGACGAACTGATTTTATTATGAACCGTAAAATTATTACTAGAACAAGAAAAAAATATAACGATAGCAGCCTATGAACCTGAATGGTTAGAAAAATTTCTTAGTCAATTCATAGATACAGCAGACATAACCTTCATTACAGAAATACCAAAATGATTCCGTTCATGGATGAAATATATTAGCGAATGAAAATTAAAAGAATGGAAACTACGAAGAAAAATTGATGCAGTCATTATATGAGGAGGAGAAATTCTCACAGAAGAAAACAAAAACTCCTACCGATATCGATTAGCATCACTCCTCTTCTGCTTAAGGAAACCACGTTATCTGATGTGAGGTATTCAATTACCAATAAAACGATTTAACTGGCTCCTCTTTAGGTTTCTTCTCAAAAGAACGAACCGCATCTTCGCAAGAGATCATGAGACTGTTCACGAACTCAAAACCTATGGATTCAATAGCATAGAATTCTTTATGGACACCGCTTACTTCGCTTACCCACGAAATTCATTTCAACAACTCAACGGTTCAACACCTCAACCTTCCGAAAAATATATAATAGTGAATATAAATAAAAACGGAGAACATTTTTTTGATGAGATTTTACAAGACGTAAAGGAGTATATCCAAGAATGATATGAAGTATATTTCGTGCCCGTAAGTATAGGAACCAACAAAGAATATTCAGATATATTTTATTATCACAAACTAAAAACAAGTTTGAAACTTGAAGCAGAACACGTTACACTACTTGAATGGAAAAGCGAGTTCGAATATTTTGTAAAAATGCTCGCAGGAGCAAGCATCGTTATTAGTACAAGATTACACTTGTTTTTGATAGCAAGTTTTATAGGAGTACCGACCAAAGTCTATCCCTATCAAAGAAAAATATTGAAAATGCAAAACACACTCAAAGACTTGAGTATCAAGACATAAGTATCAAGATTGCCTACCTATAACAGGTGGAAAAGTCTCATTAATTGATACTTGCTACTTGCTACTAAGAAAAGGTTCCACGAATAATTGCCCGAATGATTCTCCATCTCGGTCTATTTTTTCCATACAGCAAAACTTTTCCTATCAACCACACCGGTTGACCCAGGAATCCAAATGCGTAAAATTTGATCTTATCAAGCAGTGAACCATATTTTCTGACAAAAATAATTCTATGTTTGGATTTTCTATACGCTGCATATTCATTACCTACTCGTGCCTCTTCGAGTTTAGTTTTATCTCTTTCCATATGACAGATTTTAAGGTCGCGAAGGACAATAATCGGATATCCAGCACGATGGATTCTATACGTAAAATCCAAGTCTTCATAGACAAAATCTAACTGTTCGTCAAAAAGAATCTGCTGAAAAATATGTGCAGGAGCAAAAAGTGAATTCCCTGAATACATCTGGATATAGTCTCGTTCTTTATGTAATTGTAGAGGGATAGGTCTGCTCAATCGAAAGTCAAAATGAGAAAAACCATAATTTTGGACGTGACCTGTCTTTCTATACATCAATGTCGGAGTCAGCACAAAATCTTTTTTTATAATTTTTCTATATTTTTCTCGAAACTCGATATTCTTTTTCAGATAATCATCTTCAAATCGCTCATCATCATCCATAAGAAGAATAAACTCCCCTTTCGCTGCTTTGATTCAGTAATTTCTCAAAGTACTTGCATTTCCACCAATCATAGGTTCTTTATCATCACGCTGCGTACGAAACGATGAATTTAAATTCGTAATAAAATGAAAACGACCATCTAACGTTGATAATCCGCAATCCGCAATCCGCAATTCGTAATTCATAATTGTTCTATCAAGAATGAAATGTACTTCAAAATCCTTGAAGGTCTGCTCTTGCAAACATGCAATGATATTTTTCATATTTTGATCTCCCCTGGTCGGGATAACGATACTCAGTTTCATAAAGTAGATACAGATATAAAACATTCCTCAGTATTCCTCAATGTTCCTCAACATTCCTCAATATTCTATTTTTTATCTTTTACCCAACAAGTTTCAACTAATTTTCAAAACAAAAAATAGGCTTTAAACTTTGAGCTTTGAGCTTAGGGCTAAAGTTTCCATTGTTTTTATTCTGCGAACCGTTATAAAATTCAGCATCCAATATTTATCATTCATAATGTATATGATAAAATTTCTGAAACCATTTTTGATCTTCGTCGTACTCTATCATCTCTTCGTAACGATCATCTGATATGGCCTACTCTGATGAGCATATCCACAATTACCAGCACTCGGAAGAGATGCGATTTGGCTACTTTTTTTTGGTATCATATGCTTAGCAAATTTCAAAACACTTATATCATATCTCAAAACACGAAAACGACCACGAATCACTTTCATCATCATCCTCATCTTCGGAGTAAGTGTCTCTTTACGAAAATGAAAATCAATCTTTGATATCTTTGTAGGGATCAAATACGGACTCCTCTATCTCTTCATCTTCCTCTCCGCAACCTTCATCGGTTACATCCGAAAAAGCAAATCTTGAATCATGCATCATGAATCTAGCATCGGAAAGTTTATTAAATTTCTAAAATACCTTCTGACTACAACCCTCCTAGTTTGATTTCTCCGACAAGGATTGAAATTCATACAACCAGATATATTTCTCCATATCGGCTATGGACCATTAAATGATTTTAAATTCGGAGTAAAACCGCCCATCTACTATCTCACAGGATATCAATGAACAGCAAGACGACAAGGAATATTCTCCTGACCAAATAACTATGGATATTTTCTCATCGCATTTTTACCAGCAATCATCTATTTTTTCAAGCAAAAATTTGCCTCTATAAAAGAATTCTTTAGCGCAAAAAAACAAACTATACTCAACATATCAGTAATCATCCTACGGATACTAGCAATCATAGTAACGCTCTCCAGAACAGCATTTATCTGATGAATAGTCGGACTCGCATTAATTAACATACAACGAATCAAAGAGCATAAAAAAATAGCGCGAGGAATTTTAATACTATGTATAGCAGGATTGGTAGGCATAAGTATTCTTAAATGAGCATCAACACTCGGACACATCACCGCAAAATTCGGTAGTATCAAATACGTTATCGATCAACCAAGTGGATATGGACTGTGAACTTCATGACCTGCAGTATTACATAACGGAACCATATTACCAGAAAATTATTATCTTCAATTGATGCTTGATATCTGAACCGTAGGATTTCTTCTCCGAGCACTCCTTATCATACAGATAACACGATTGGCAACAAAGATACAGAAAAGTTTTGAAGCCATCACTTCTGATGAAAAAACAATATATCTGATATGGAAATGATTGAATATCTGACGAGTATGTTTGCTAGTAATGGGCATATTTCTCCATGTATTCGAAGACAGTATGATCAATTATCTCTTCTTCATTTCACGAGGAATCCTCACGTGATATCTTTCAAACAACATAAAAAAAAGAACCTAGAATAATCTAAGTTCTAAACAATTCCAACGTCATTCCCGCGAAAGCGGGAATCCATACTAAGCAACTTGGATTCCCGATCAGGTCGGGAATGACGTGAAAGAGTGAAAAATCGGAATAACGTAATGAAGCATAATACTAAGTTCTAAGGTCTAAGTTCTAAAGTCTATTTATCGTATTCTACTTCAAGCTTTATTTTTTCTGGTATCAATGCTTTTGGTACGATGATTTGTAAGGTATTGTCTGGAGTAAGTTTTGAATGAATCTTATCAAAATACACTTGAGGAGGTAAGTCGATGATTTGCTCGATCAATCATCGGTAGCATTCTTCTTTGAGAGGAATCAGATGATCTTTAAGTTTTGGTTTAATTCTTTCTCACGTAATGACGAGCCTATAATCTTTGATAGCAAGTTTCAACGTATCTTTTTTTACTCATCCCAAAGGAAGCAAAATAACAATCTCTTGAGGAGATTCATAGATATCATACGGAATACGTGGAGTTTCTTGTACTGGCTTCATGATAAAAAATTTATGATATAAATTTTTAACTAACAATTAATAACTAACAGTTAACAGTGAATGTATTTTTTTATTAATAGATATTTTCCATCGTTGTTCGTTATTAGTTGTTCGTTATTAGTTGTTAAATATTAGTTAAATCTTAGGGTTTTGATTAGCTTCAATATCTATACCTATAACTTTAACTATCTGATTTTTTCTCTTTTCTGGTCTTGGAATTCGACGAAATTTTATTTCACCATAACGGTCTGAATCTCATTCCGTCAGAATGACAATATCACCATTATCAAAGATACTATATAATAATCCTGATTTTTTAATAGAGATACTTTTAACACTCTGAGAACTTATTGTAGATACATTTCTTTTGAGGATTCATCATTGTTCATACATCATAATAGCATTAGGTATGACAATAATAAAGTCCATTCGATAATCGATATATTTACCCACAAGAGGTATGAAAAAAACAAGATAAATAATAATAACAGAAATCAATATATATGAAAAATAAGCATTTCCCAACTGATTATAGAAAAAAAGCATAACAAAAATAGCTATAGCAGTATATACCAAAAAAGGCAAAAAAAACTTAAGCCACCAATAAAGTTCACTTCTTCAAAAACAAAGAACATTTTCATATCAATATTTTGATTGATATTCTGTAAATGTCTTTTGCCTCATCTTAGTGTCAAAGTTTGAAAAGATTCTCATATACATACACTAAGGATAAAAATATATTTTTAGAACGATTGGAAATTTGGGAAAAATCTGAGATATACTTTGCCTATAATATGGTCAAATGGCACTTCATAGCTTGATCATTCGTAGCAATTTAATCCGAAACAACAACGAGAATCCGTAGAGAATAATCTATTATCTCCCATGACAAAAAATCATCCATCATCGATTTTAAATTCATCCACACCACATCTTGCTTCAGTTCTCACAGATCAAGTCAAATATGATTCTGGTAAAGTATTACATTGTTCTATATCATTTTTTGTTGTACATATTTCTACTCCATTATGTTTAATTTTTACCGTTTCCCCAGGAAGTCATATAATCCTTTTGATATATGGAATGGTTTTACCAGGAGGAACAAAAACAATAACATCACCCCTATTGAGTTGACTAAATCTCGGAGTAATTTTATCTACGATAATAAAGTCATTCTCTTGAAATGTAGGAGCCATACTTGCTCACACAACCGTATATGGATTAGCGACAAAAAATCTGATAAATAATACGATTCCTCACACAAACACCAAAAACGATATCATATCAAATAAATCCAAAAGAAAATATTTTAGTTTGGTTTTAAAAGTCATAATCAGCAAAATCTAATGTATAAAATAGTTGACGATAAAATATTAATACTTTTTCACGTGTACACATAAGTATCGACATATATAAATGTCGAAATGATTCAATGTTGAAATGTTAAAATGACTAAAGATTATATCAATTTAACAATTCATCAATGCAACAATTCATCAATCTAGAGTCAAAATGATTCAATGTCGAAATGTTAAAATGACTAAAGATTATATCAATTTAACAATTCATCAATGCAACAATTCATCAATCTAGAATGGTACGTCATCGTCTTCTGGGACTACAGGATCAGCTACATCCAATACATGATCATCATCTCCTCACTCTCCTTGTCCTTTAGGATCCAAGAAAATAAAATTGTCAACGATGATTTCAGTAGAGAATTTGTCTTTTCCTTCACTGTCTTGTCGTTTTCTTGTTCTAAGTCTTCCTTCAATGTAAATTCTTTTTCCTTTGTTCAAATACTTTGCCAACACTTCTGCTCCTTTTCCATAAGATACACATCTGTGATACTCTGCATCTTCGAGAACATTTCCTTCTTTGTTTTTAAATTTCCTGTTGGTTGCAACAGTAAAATTTACAACAGAAGTTCAACTGCTTTCGATAGTTTTTACCTGCAAATTGTTGGTAGCTCTTCAGATAATCATTACTTTATTCAAATCCATGATTTAATAAAATTATCGTGTAAAAAAGGATGATACAACAATCATCACATACTATGTAAATAATTAATAGTTAAAATCAATTGATTTTTACTTAGATTTTCTTAAATACTCACCACACAATAAAATAATTTTGGATGTTGAATTTTGAATTTTGAATGGATGAATTATGGTAGTAAAGACTATTGTAAATTGCGATAGTTTATATAAGAACAAATACCATCATTCAACATTTATCATTTAAAATTTAGAATTAGATTTTATGCCCAGATGATGGAATGGTAGACATGCTAGACTCAAAATCTGGTGTCTGTAAGGACGTGAGGGTTCGAGTCCCTCTCTGGGTAAAGATTAAGATCTGAATACAATTCAGATTTTTTTTAATTAAAAAAAACTGTTGAGAAAACTCAACAGCTATACTATCATTTTGCGTTTTGTCTTACCACTATACATGATCCAACAAATACGACAGAAGCTCCCAATAAGCCATTGAAGAAAGGATAAATAAGTTCGACAAGCGATGTACATGACATAGAGACATCTACACACACAATTATCCATCCAACAATAGGAATGAACCAAGGAATCAATGGTTCTGCTTTTTTATGGAAAAGTTTATTTATAATTGGAACAAAGCCCAGTGCTATCACAATCTGAATTAAGAGATACGACCAGAGAGCATTTTGAGTTATACCCCAGATTAATAAACTTAACGTCGCAATTCCTATACAAACCCAATCAAGAATTTTAAGTCGTTCACGATGAGTTTTTTTCATCTTTACAATACCTATGATCACTAGGATAGTTGCACTCATAAGCATGATTGCAGCAGGAACCCAAAATTTTGAAAGTTGAATATAAGTAACGAGATTTATAATGTCAGCTATCAACCAGATACCAAAAGATACGGGATGAGGAATAGAATCAGTGACAATAAAATGTCTAATATACAGGATAATCCCAACAATAAAAATCACAGATTCTACAATCAGGATTGGTTCTACATTTTTCATGGTTTTTTTTTGTTTATTTTGTTTTTTATATGATATATATTTAGAAACAAAAGTCAATGTTTGTTTCTGGTATAAAATCTAAAAAAATACATAATAAAAAAAGGAGCCACCTAAAATAAAAGGGGCTCCGTAATTATGACCTTAACTACACTACAAAAGTAAATAACAAATGCAATTGCTATAATTGATAAAATAGAATAAAAAACAATAAGTACTTGTCCCCATTTCTTCATTTTTTTATCATCAATGAATAATGGACCAAAACCGATTAAAACAAGGATAATTACCTCGACTATCATGACAGTCATACTATGTACTGTACTCAAAACATACATTACTGCTGCCAAACTCCCCGTAATAGTTGCTGGGGGGAAAATCATTTTAAAATATTTTGCTTTCATAAATATTACTTTTTTTGTTTATTTTTTTCAATTCATAGAATAGATATTTGCACAAGAAAAACAAACGTTAAAAATTTTCTTGTTTTCCTCATTATATTCGTTACCATAAATGTATTCTTTATAAGGTAATCAAAAATATGAAGATAGTATTAGTTGGTGCAGGAGGAACAGGAATGTCTGGAGTAGCATGAATGCTCAATGATTTATGATATACCAATATTGTCTGTATCGATGCCAACCAAAGTCAGCTTACGGATACACTAAAAACAAAAGGATTGAACGTCATTATCGGTCATGGAAAATATAAGGTTCAATTATGAGATGTTGTGATTTATTCTGAAGCGACGGCTGAATGCGAGGAAGTTCTTGAAGCAAGGAAAATCATGAAAGCAAATAAAAAAGTGATGGTCATCCTGAATTATTTTCAATTTTTGGGAGAGATTTCCAAATATTTCACTACTATCGGATTCGCAGGCACCAACGGGAAAAGTTCATCTACTGCCCTAGCAATCCATACCGCAAAAAAACTACTGCCAAATTTTGGACTAGGGATTTTATGAGCGCTTGTGCCGAGTTTCGATACCCAAAGTTATGTGATAAACACCAAAGCAAAAAAAGATATCAAAAATATTTTCGATTATATTTTTACAGGCAAAGCACTCGCATATACAAATATAAAGAAACGAAGTTTCTTCGTTGAAGCATGTGAATACAAGAGACATTTTTTGCATTTAGATTTGGAATATGCGATAATTACGAGTTTAGAACTGGATCACACAGACTACTATAAAAACATGAAAGACTATCTTTCCGCATATCAACAATTAGTAAGTAAAGTTAAACATAAAGTATTCATACCCAAATGACTAAACCTGAAACCTGCCTACCGGACAGGCAAGCCTGCTCCCTGCAACCTGCAACCAGTTATCATTAAAGCAATCCCATTTACTCATATTCGAGGCAAACATAACGATGTAAATGGATCACTCATTCTTGAACTTATGACAAAATTAAGTAAAACACCAAAGACAAAAATACTCAGCACGATGAAAACATTTTGAGGATTACGAAGAAGAATGGAATACCTCACTATAAATAAAAATGGAGCAAAAATATTCACTGATTATGGGCATATGGCTTCCTCTATTGAACTCTGATATCAAGCCTTGAAACATAAATTTCCTGGCAAAAAATTATTCGCTATTTTTCAACCACATCAGATAAACAGAATAGTAACCGGACGAACAGACTTTCAAAAAGCACTGAAAAAATATGATCAAGTTGTTATCTATGATATCTATGCAGCAAGAGAAAATCTACAAGAACTCGTAAAAAAAATACCAACATTGAAAAATATTACGACACTGAAAGCATTGGGCGATAAATTCGCTGATGCCTGCGGATGAAGATATATCGACAAGTTTGAAAAAGTCGTAAAAGAAATTCAAGACACAAAAAAAAATAGTAGTATAGTTGTATATAGTGCGGGAGATATAGACTATAAGCTAAGAAAGTTTTTAAATAAATAATTATTTGTGTAATAAAAATACAGGGTATCTGCCTGGTACTAAAGTACCAGGTTGAATCAACCATGTTCTTTAGAGCATGGAATAGCGAAACAGACTTCACGAAAAACATAAATTACTTTCTCCTATTCAATCCTATAAGCTCAGCACGATCGAGTATTTTTCCTCACATCAATTCTAATAATCTCTCTTTGGAAAATCATGCGGAGATATCTAACATTTCAGATAGTGCATATACCTTAAAAATATATCTATGCGTTCCACTTGGTGCACAAGGAGCTCATCGAGCTTGCTCTCATCGACTATTTTGGCCAAAAATTCATTGATCGAAATGATCTTGTGAAATACTCATAGGAACATCTTCAGATAAAGGAATATTGGCAAGAAGAATATGATCTCGCGTACCTTTATATGCATCAGGATCGTCTACCATAAGTACAAAACACTTGGTATCAACGGGAAAATCTTCTATCTTTACCTGAGGAAAATACCCTCCCCCATCACAGGTATATAGAACAGGAATCATCTCATTATTAGCAAAAACAGTACTAATTTTCATAATAGAAAGCAATAAGTAAAATAATTTTTTTATACTTGATACTTTATACTTGATACTTGATACTCATATCTTAATACTAATTCACCTTTTTTTTACAAACCAAATTCATAATATATTCGAGTAACAAAAAAAGGCTGGTACAAAGTACCAACCCATTTAGCAATATGCTTACTCACAACTCGTAAACGAGGAATATTACATGAGAGCATTGCTTCCATGGCGGTAGACCGGCATGGCGATGGTTTTCCTTCCACTCTTGACCATTGTCGTGGTGGCATTATTCCAAAACAATAATATAAAAAAACAGAGAGAAAAATCAAACAATAATCCTAAAATCCTTAATTCTTAATCCCTAATCCTTAATGTTATTAATAGGTGATATCCATATCAACACACGTTATCAAGATAAAATCCTGACCGAACTCAGGACTATTTTTTCTACTTATCCCGATGAAAAGACCATTATATTTTTTGGCGACTATGTCTATCATTTTGCCTATGATAGAAATGCATTATTGCAATTATACAAGCTTTTTCTAGAACTTTTGGGTCAAGGCAAACATGTCTACATCCTGGCAGGTAACCATGATCGATTAGGAAATTCATTTGTCTTCGAGGAAGCACAAAAAGCTTTTGAGACTTTATCACAACATTGAAACATTTGAACATTTAAACATTGAAACATTAATTTCATTACCAAACCAACACTAGAAACCATAGAAGGCGAAAATGTTTTATTACTACCATTCTTTCTTCCAGAAGAACAAAAAGAATGTAATTACACACCAAAAAACGAAAGACTAAAATCTATCAGCGATTTTTCTACATTACTCCAAAAATCTACCCATAAACATGAATCATTTTCCTGATATATCAATAATTTTTTGACGGAACAAATAGAAAAGAATGCTAATCTTACGATATTTCATCACTACTATATCAACGGCACATCATTTCCATGACAGAAATCAAAATTCAATTACAAGGATGTCGCACTCAACGAACAGTTCTTGGATATCCCGACAATCAAACTCATTTCATGACACTTACATCAACCATTCACCCATAACAATTATCTCTGTCTAGGAAGTGTCTGGTCGACCAGTTCATTGGAAACCAATCAGAATAAATATATTTTTCAATATGATGTAAAAAACAAGAAAGTTACTGCGCTACCCTTGATGATCAATCCACAAGTTACTATCAGAAGCAAAGAAGCACTCACAAAAACAGCACTATTGGATGAATTACAAAAAATCAATGAAGTGAACAAAGGATATTTTAGTTCACCGATGTGGAATGTAGAATTTAAGGAAAATAGCAAGCCAAATCTGACAAATATTTCACTGACCCTCAATGTCGAGCATATCGATTACGACAAAATGGACGAACTCATTGATCCAGATCTCCGCACTTCATGCAAAGACATCAGACTCAAAAAAGACATAGAAAATATGGATTCTTTGTTAAATAGTTTCAAAGTTTCTTCAGATGATCTCAACGGCTTCTCTGACCGAAAAAACATCCTCCAAGAATATATGCAAAAAAAATTTGGGAACGATTATCCCAAATACGAAAAGGTTTTGAAAGAACTAAAGTTATTGTAAAGCATTAGTCATTGCGAACCGAATGGAATGAGGTGTGGCAATCCAAAAATTAGATTGCTTCGTACCTCGCAATGACAATTAAAAAAATAGAAAAATTAGTAATCTATATCATCCTCTTCATCGACATTTTTCTTTTCCATATACTCTTTCACAACTTCACTCAAGGCTTCTGCAATGATAGCCATTTTTTCATCGGCAATAGGAAGTGGCTTATCTCAAGCATTTTTAGCGATGAATTGTTCTTTGTACTTCAATATTTTCTCTACTTGTTTTTTGGGATGATTGATATCATCAAAAGGATATTCTATACCATGTTCGAGTTTAATAACCAAATCACCTCTTGCAAAAACCTTATCTCGAAAGCTATTTTGCGTATGAGAAACAGTTTCTATTTTATTTCGTTCAAAGAAATCAGTCTTATAATCAAAAAGTCCTTCTCGCATAAACATGGTAATACCATTCTCCGAAAGAATCAGTCAGTCTAAATAAATATTGAGAAAATCTATGATATATTTTATAAAGAATCCTAGCCCAAGAATACCAAATACCCATGGTAAATATGCCCAAATAATATATGCATCCAAAAAGACAAATAACACATATAACACTAACAAAAAAATGAGCGTTTTCAGCGTTAATCTGATAAAAACACTCGCATTATGTCAAATTATATGAAAAATAGTATCAACATCTACATATCTTTTCATAATCTGTTTTCTCAACATATGGAACAAATAAACAATACATGATGTATGATACATGATACATGAACTATATAGTTAAATAGTTCTTGAATCTTGAATCTTTAATCTTGTATCTAAAAGTTTATTTAGTTTTTTTAGCGGGTTTGATAGAATCCATTTTTTTCTGTTTTTCCAAGAATTTTTCCATTCTTCCCTTGATGACTTTCTTAACGACTTTATCTTTATTGAAAGCTGGATGACATTGATAACACGTCTCAACTTTGAGTGGACCAGGAACAGTAGTATTGACAGTAAATTTAGCACCACAGATACATTGTACTTCAACATCTTTGTGATAACTTCCGTGTATTCATTTTTTCATTATAATAACATAAACAAATTAAAAGGCAGTAAGATTTTGAAAATTAAAAGATTGGATATATTAGTGGAAAGGTGGACGAATCTTTTAATATTTCAATTTTTTAATATTTTAATCAACAATGATTAACGAGTAAATAATTTATGCAAAGGATCATATTCAAATAATTCCTCTGATGTGAATCGATGTTTGATCTCTTTTTCAGCTTCTTCAAAACTTCATGATGCATGGACTAGATTTGGTATTCCTATTTGTGCTGCATCAGCATAACCATACGACATATGAGCATAATCACCTCTAATAGTACCAGGAGCAGCTGACTTTGGCTCGGTAGAACCAACGATTTTACGTACATATTCAACGACTTCTATTCATTCCAATACAATAGCTATAACAGGAGATCTCATCATAGTAGCAACCGTATCATCAAATATCTTTTTACCATGTCTAGTGATCATAGTTCCGATAGTTTCGTAATGATGGAAGAAAAAATCTTTATCAGGTCTGAGCATTTTTAGACCAACAATATGTAGTCATGATCTTTCGAAACGAGCAATAATCTCGCCAACGACGCTACGACCAACACTATCTGGTTTCAATACTACTAAAGTTCTTTGTACGTGAGACATTTCTTGTATACTATAAAAAATAAAAAAATTTGCTTAGACATACATATTGTTTTACTGGTAATTTTCAAGAGTAATTAGACCTTACTACCCAAAGTGTATTATTTATTCATTCCTTTTTATCCTTTAGTTCCTTTTTACCTTTTTTCCTTTGCACCTTTAAGTCCTTTGCACCTTTTAATCGTTTAGTCGTTTTTATATTGAAAAGTCGTCTGCGTTTACTATATGTATAAGGAACCACACGATGTTGTTCAATTTTTATCAATTATCATCACGTATTATGAACAAAAAATTACTCTGAATAGTATTAGCAACAGTAGGTATAATGCTAATTTTACCAACACATGCCGACACCACCGGTAATGTAAATACATGAGCAAATGCTACAGGAATAAATATCACAGGTGCGAATATAACAGGAACAATTGCTACAGGAAATTTTCAATTCATTATAGATCCTATAACCAAAAGGATAAGTATCATCATAAATACAGGCTCAATAAACACATGAACTACAAATACATGAGCTACACAGACAGGAACAATAACTACTGGACAAAATACGATGACGGGAGTAACTTTCACGGGTACAGAATTTGAACAAGCGCTCGCATGGATGTATGCCAATGGATTGACCATGTACGATAATGAAGAAGATTACAGACCAGAAGATTGATTATTGAGAGAAGAAGCAGCAAAAATAATCGGACAAGCGTATTTGATTCTCGGATACAATCAAACAAGTAAAAACACCAATTGTACATTTTCAGATAGTGCAGATATAAATCCCACACTAACAACACATGTAACTAATACTTGCAATCGAGGTATCTTTAAAGGAACAACTGATGGGAAATTTTTACCAAGACAACAATTGACCAGACCACAAACTATGGCATTACTCGTCAGGATATTCGAAGGAAAAACATCCAATGAAAACAGAGTCCCTCGATGGGGAGATTATTATATAAAATCGCAAGCATTAGGACTCACTACATTAAATAATCAAGTAGCATTTGACAGTAGTATCAGCAGAAGAGAGATGGCAATTTATATACGAAGATTAAGAAATGTAGTAAGCAATGAAACACTCAAACTTATGATGCTAGGAAGATTATCTGAATTAAATTCTACTGAATCTTCGACTACAGGATTATTGGATGATTTTGCGGGGTTGGCAGATTCCTTGAGCGTAAATAGTGATCCTGAACTCTCTGAAGCCATCAGATGGATGAATGATAATGGATTAACAAGTTTCAAAACTATAGCTGAATATATGCCATTTGAAATACTCAACAGAGAACAAGGTGCAAAAATATTAGTAATGTTTGCTAATGTATTCGGACTTACCAAAACCACTTCATCATTAAATTGTGTATTCGAAGATATAGGAACTGCAGATGCATCACTTGTTACCTACATAGAACAAGCATGTCAACTTGGCATCATGCAAGGATCAGAGGGATTCTTCTCTCCAAAAAACAATATCAACAAATCAGAATTTATTGCGGCAATCATCAGATTATTTGAAGGAAAAAAACAAGATGAAACCACCAACCCTCGATGGAAAAATTACTTCGAGAAAGCACAAGAATTGGGAATGATAGGTCCGGCTGATGCTGTTACCTTTGATAATCCAATCACTAGATATGAAGTAGCATTGTTCCTCTACAGATTTAAAGTAAAATTTCAGATACTTCAAAGTTTAAATAGTACTAGTATACAAAATCAAATTATCAGTTCCGTTCCAGGATCTATAATCACCGGTAGCAACAATATGCCAGAATCTAGAGTGTATGTAGATATGAATTTATTGAATAATGGAAATTTTGATATAGGATATATAGAGCTATTTGGTCAAAGATACAAGATAGTAAAATCCGGAACAGAAAGATATATCACCAACAATTACGATAATTTCGTACGATATGGAAATCTATTTACCATAGATACCGAACAAGAAACAGGAAGTGCAAGCTTCATCGTCAGTAGTCTTTCATTGATCGAAGGAACAATAAGATTAGGAAAAGATAAAGAAAGCACATTCGTTATTAGTCCACTCAGCAATACTAACGCATACTACAAACTCAATCAGACTAAATAACCAGTAAACTGGGATGTGGAACATGGGACTACTACTTTAATCCCTTTGCACCTTTCAGTCCTTTCAATCCTTTGCACCTTTTAATCCTTGACCGCAATTACCATGCCAACAAAAGTAACTCCAACTAAATCACACCTACGAAGTCCAGTAAAAATTTATTTTCTTCTGATTACCCTTGTAGGAATTATCTGAACACTTGTCTCATTTGGGATGCTACTCTACACCGTAGGGAAACAAGTAATCATCACCAATGACGAATATATCATAGGAGATAGATATTACGAAATAGATTCTTGCAACACAAGTATGATAGCTAAACCAACATCTACCAATCCAGAAAATTATGCAGCACCAACAGAGGCTGAAAAGGAAAAATGTAAGACAGAAAAAAAAGCACGACTCATACAATCAAGAAAAGCTATTTTCAAAACAGACGTACTTGGAGGTGCAATCTGGGGATTATTATTCTTTGCATTATTACTCACCCACTATCCAAGATTTATGAGACTCAATAAAAAAGCTGAATAACCTTTATTTAGTCGTTTGAACGTTTAGTCATTTTAGGCCGACTTCTCGGCCCCCCGAAATGTCGGGGTCGTTTATTTATTTAGTCGTTGAAGTATGGAGATAAAAAAAATAAATACTGATAAGCTATTAAATATAAATCACAGTGGAAGACCGGACACCTTCGAAGAATTTATCGGACAAGAACATATCAAAAGTATCGTAAAAACAGCAATAGATAGCGGAAAAAAAAGGAAATGACATATGGGTCATATCTTATTTTCTGGTCCCAGTGGATTTGGAAAAACTACTATGGCACACATCATTTCTAGACAAGGACAAGTAAATATCAAAGCCGTAACCGGATATGCAATCACCAAACCATCAGAGATTATAAGTATATTGAATACGCTTGAAAACTGAGATATCTTATTCATCGACGAAATCCATAGGTTGAAACCAAACATCGAAGAAGTATTGTATATCGCGATGGAAGATTTTGTCATCGATATGGTGATGCCAGAATGAGGCAATGTCAGGATACCAATCAATCCTTTTACCCTTATCGGAGCAACGACAAAATCCGAGTCCTTAAGCCAACCAATAAAGAATAGATTTGTTTATCATTTTCATTTCATGGAATACACACCCAACGAAAAAGAAATTATGTTAAAGAAATATCTAGATAAATATGAGATCAAAACCAGTGATGAAATTGTTAAAAAAATAAGCGAAAAAGTAGGCTCAGTACCAAGGGAAATTCATAATCTCTGTATAAAAATACGTGATTACGTTATCACACAATCACAAGAAAAGATATTAACAGACGCACTTCGAGAGCAATTTCTCAAACACAGCCAAATCGAAGAAGGCGGTATGACTCCCCTTCACGCAAAATATTTGAAAATACTAGAAGACGCAGACAGACCTATAGGCGTCAAAGCCATCGCAGTACAATTAGGAATCAATGAAAAAGCAGTCGAAGAGGACGTAGAACCATTATTGTTGAAACTTGGTAAGATAGAAAAAAGCGGAGCGGGAAGAATTTTAGTAAGTTAATTCTTCGTTATGTCAAAATTTCAGATCAAATCAGAAAACAATGGTGATGTATATTTTATCACTACAGAAGACAAAAGAGAACTTGCAAAAGTAGGGTTATCTATTTGTAAAAATCTTGGAGAACATATTTTTAATAATGAAAAAGCCATAACAGAAATCTTAAATGGTGACGAATATAGGCCAGGATGATGCTTTGGGATAAAAATGAGAGAATGGAAATGGGAAAATAATGAAAAAAAATATCTCTTATGATAGACAATAGAAATGGAAGATGAATAGAAATATTCACTAATCAATTGAAAGAAGCTATCGAAGGAGTCGATGAACTAAAAGAAGCATTGGAAGAATTAAAAAAATCTATCAAAAAATAATTTTAATGTTTTAATCTTTTAATTTTTTAATCTTTTAATTTTTTAATCTTTTAATTTTTTAATCTTTTAATTTTTTAATCTTTTAATTTTTTAATTATATCATCATGACACCAGAAACAACTGCAATTGCTGCAAATGTAGCACCAGTAGTGATTTGACGAAAGATTTTCTTACTGCTCGTACTTATTGTCCGAGAAATGGTTTGGAAAGGAATCGCACTCTGGAAAGCAGGAACTAAGAAACAATTGGGACGATTTGTCTGCATGTTCATTTTCAATACCATAGGTATCTTACCTATCATCTATCTCGCATTTTTTCAAAAAAAGAAATAAGTAAAATATCTACCATTATATATAGTATTATAGACAAATTTCGTCAGTATTTGACTAAATAATTTTCTCTTGTTTTCTCTATAAATCTGATTACTACTAGTATATGTAACAAAAACAAATGTCTAACAATTAAATACCCTTGAAAGGAGGTAAAACAATGAAAATCACTATTGCAAAAATCGGAACATGTTTGCTGTCAAGTAAGACAAAAAATAGACTCAAACATGAAATTCACAGAAGTATTGGAAAAAATGTGTGCACCTTACACAAATTTCCTATAGAGAATAATGAGAATCCTGGACTCAATGGATGCAATATCTATACAGAAGTTAAAGGATACGACCCAAAAGAACTGTTCAAAGACATCGTCACTTGGGGGACAAATTATCTCTTTGGAATGTTTGAAATCAGACACACACGACAAAAAGTTTTTTTTCTGGTAGACATCGAAGAACCTTTGCATATTAGCGAAGGAAATAGGATCATCTGTCCGGAAAAAGAAAAAGAAATTATTATTAACGTAAAGTAAAAAGACAGATTATGGTACAAGAGACACAAAACTAATAAGCCGCTCACTGAATTTCTTTATAGATATCGAGCGGCTTTATTTCATTTTAAAAAATTTACTTTTGAAATCGAGCTGCAAGATCAACGTAAGCAAATCACGCAAAGCGATAGGATAAACGAAAGAAGAATCAGATGAAGAAATAAATTGTATTTTTGTGTCTAATTCTTCAGCAGAGAATGTATTGTACACCTCATGCTTATTTCCGAAAAGATAAAATCATAAAAGCGCAAAAACAATCACTGCAGATGTATCACCTTGAATAAGTTTATCATAAATATGGTCTTTTTCCTGTTCAAATCGATCTGCCGTATAGATATTTTGATGATCAAAAACAGCAGGCATGAGTTCCAATAATCTTTTTTTGATAGCATTACGACGAAATGCTTTTTCATCATGTCATTGATATTCGGTAAATGAATCTTCAGGAAATTCATTTTTCATTTCAGCAAGAGCATACGCTTCCGCTTGAGCAATAATCGGCTGAACTTTTTGTACAAAGGGATCTACAGCGACTTTAATATTCTTGAGCAACAAGATATATTGCTGAGTGTTTATATCCATATCATCAAAATCTCATCACATATCTACTTTATATTTGGGAAGATATTTTTTAAGATGTTTTGCTATATATATTTTTTTACCTTCATCAAAATATATCCAAAAAAATTTATTGATATCTGACGATTTAAATGTTCAATGTCTGAAATTCCTTATAAGAGAGCTTTTCGCCTCTCCCAATGGTTTCCAAAGATGTTTATTTTTTAGTTCAGTAGTCAGGAAAAGTTTCATAAGCCTTTGTTTACGAGAAAGCTTCTGTTCTTGAGATAAGGACTCACTTCATTCCAATGGATCATCATCTCAGATATCCAACGATTCTTCATTTTTTTTTGCCATGATTGATACAAAAAAAATAAAAACCAAATGAGATTATATTTATCGAAAAATGTTTGTCAAGAGTCAAAAAAATAATAAAAAAAACAACCACAATGAGTTGTTCTTAAGTTTGAGTGATGGACTGAACCACGGAGGACTCCGTAGCGAGCCTGTGACCTTTCGTATTATATTTATAATGATAAGTATTTATTGGTGGACGATAGAGGATTCGAACCTCCGACCCTTTGCACGTCAAGCAAATGCTCTGACCAACTGAGCTAACCGTCCATAATTACTATTTGACCCGACCAGGAGTCGAACCTGGGTTACAATCTTCGCAGGATTGTGTCCTATCCACTGAACGACCGGATCATATTTTAAAACAATAATACAAATAATAAACATTCAAGGTATTCCCGACCAGGCTTGTCCGCCTCTGGCGGAAGTCGAACCCGCATTAGGCGGGTAAACCTGGGTTACCCCGACCCGTCGGAGTGTCCTATCCACTGAACCCCGTAGTACTACGGGGGAACCGACCGGATCATAAATATTAACTAATAGTGAAAAACTAATAACTAAAAACGATGGAATTATATTCTTATATACTATTGTAATTTACCATAGTTCATAACAAAACAAGTCCAACACTTTTCACTTTTCATTATTCACTTTTCACTATTTTCTCTAAATAACGACCAAAACCAAAAAGCTTGTTCTCAGCTCGTTTATCTGCCATCATCTGAATTCATGTAGGCATCATTTCACCTTGATCTTCTACCATACCCATAGGAATAGACATTGCTGGTAATCCTCACATATTTGCTGGTATCGTATACATATCTGCTAAATACATCTTGAGTGGATCATCAGTCTTTGCACCTATTTTCCAGGCAACTTCTGGTGTTGTTGGAGTAAGTATAATATCATAGGTTTTGAATACAACATCAAATTCTGCTTGCAACTCCTCTCTCGCTCTTTGTGCCTTGAGATAATATCATTCATAGTTTGCTGAGCTTAAAACGAAAGTACCCAATAGAATCCTTCTTTTCGCTTCATCACCAAATCATTCAGATCTAACTTTCTCATAATATTTTTGGATAGTATCAGCATCCATACTATCAGATTGAAGACCAAATTTTATCCCATCAAACCTCGCAAGATTAGTACTTACTTCTGCTGGCATAAGTGTGTAATACATTGGTACAGAATACGCAAGCATAGGTAAACTCATCTCTTCAACTATGATTCAGCTTGTACGAAGTTTCTCGACAGTTGCAAGGAATAATGCTTTTATTTTTGGATCTAGTCATTCTCATAATGCTTCTTTTGGTACTCATATTTTAAAATTCTTCGGATTTAATTTTCAATTTTCAATTTTCAATTTCCCTCCTTCGAGGACAAGTCAATTAATGAAATCATCAGCACGAAGATCGCTCTGCGAATCTTTAGGATCGAAGCCAGCTATAGCCTTCAAAAGTATTTCAGCATCATCAACTGTTTTGGTCATCACACCAACTTGGTCTAGACTCGATGCCATAGATTGGACACCATAACGAGAAACCATTCCATAGGTTGGTTTTATTCACACGATATTACACCATGCAGCAGGCTGACGAATACTTCCTCATGTGTCAGTTCATAAAGCACCCATACATACACCGGAAGCGACAGCTGCAGCAGATCATCCAGAACTTCATCCAGGACTTCTCTCAACTCCATAAGGATTTTTTGATTTACCAAAATATGATGTTTCTGTTGTAGATCACATAGCGAATTCATCCATATTCGTTTTTCCTAACATCAGTCCTCAATTTTTTTCCAAATTCAAGAAACAAGTCGCACTATACGGACTTATATAGTCTTCAAGTATTTTAGATCCACATGACGTGATATAGTCTTGTGTAAGAATGATATCTTTGATACCAATAGGCGCAGCTTTCAATGGTCTCGAAGCAAATTCATCGAGATGAGCAGCCACATAATCTTCATGAAATCTTACAAAAGAAAAATAGTCAGCATTCAATTTTTTTGCTTTTTCCAAATAATTTTTAACGATATCTTGAGCAAGTAATGTATCGTTGGTTATATAGTCTTTTAGCGTAAGATCCATGATATATAATTTTGAATTTTAAATTTTGAATTTGAAATCTTTTAATTTTTTAATTTTTTAATCTTTTAATTATTAGGTATCTTTATTTAAAGTTTCCAAGTAGATTTTGAGCATCACGTTTATCTTTAGAAGAAAGTCAATTTGATGAAGAAGTTGGAGATGATGGTGTTGGTGAAGTAGTTGTTATAGTACCTTCAACAGAATCACTAGAAGATGATGTTCATGTCGAAAGAGGTAATTCATTTTCTCAAGATAATTGAGTATCATTGAGCAACAGCTCTTCATCACCTGTAAATTCTTGCAATGCTCACGTAACTTCTATAACCGTACCAGTTATATCCAAATTTGTTCACGTAACTTCCAAAACTTCATACGTTAAAGAAAAATGAGTACCTATAGTGGTATTTGAAAATGATTTCAAATCACGTAATAATGCAGTTGCCGCACTAGGGTTAATCAAACGATAGACAAAAAATGCTAATAGCAAAAGGATAATAATAAAAATAAGTCTTTTGATAAATCTCATAGGTATATACTACAAAGTAAATAACAAAGAAAGCATATATATTCTACCAAATATTTCAATACTAATTAGAAATCTAAAAGCTTAGACATATATATTTAAGCTTTAGGTCTTAAGCTTTAGGCTTTTTGAACTTTACATTAAAATTACTATTGCCTATAAGCCCTTTTTCAGTAAATACAACTAGTAAATATAAAAAAATTCATCTTTCAATATTTCAATCTTTCAATCTTTGAATATTTCAATCTTTCCATCTTAATTACTATGCTCAAATCAATATTCAAAAACGCTATTACGTATATGAAAAGCGATCATAAAATCATCAGATTGACACTGGTGACATCATTTTTTCATTCATTAATTGCAAGTCTTTTGCTCATTTTGAATATCAATACGCTTTTTGCAAGAAACTATGAAAATGGACTCTATGTAGGCAAAGTGGCAGAATTTTTTGTTCAAGAGATAAATACCAATCATGTTGTGAATCGAGTAATATGAATAGTGATAGTCCTGTTTATAGCATATTCAATCGTCTATCCTATAGGGCAGACAGCAATTATCCACTATCTTCATGACGAAGACAAAAGCATCAAAAAAGCACTTAAGAGAGGTAGAGAAAACTTTTTTCAAATGTTTGAATATGGTATTCTTTCTTTGATGTTATCTCCATTGGTCTATTGGGTAACGGTACTGAAAGTAACTGTTTCAGGAGGATTACATAACTGATTTACCATTTTTCTCTTACTCTTCTATTTTATTGCTATGACTATCATCAATGGCCTCAAAGTATATACAAGATATATTATGACATTAGAAGGGAAAGGCGCTTATGATGCAGTAATACAAAGTTATCATCTCTCACTTAAAAACTTTAAAGAAAACATGAAATATCTAAGCGTACAAACAAATCTGATTATTCATTTTTCATTAAACATCTTTGTTATCCTTTTAGTACCACTTATCCTGATTTATCTTGCAATCGTATCTAATCTGATGCAATATGCGGGAGTAAAACGAAGCGTATACGGACTATTCTTCCTCGGTATCATCTTCGGATCCTATGCAAGCTCGATGGTAAGGGCATTTTGTGCCTATTTATGGTACATAAGATACAATAGTGTCACCAAAAACCAGGTCAATTAAATTTTGAATTTAGCCACCTGAGAGTATAATAGAGGTATGACCTTTATATTCTCAGTACCCATCATGAAACACCTGTCCATAAGCGAGAGAGATGAGATACAAATATTATTATCTAA